>ERZ827522.2546-NODE-2546-length-12361-cov-4.493743_pt1 | contig 12361 bp, 10 predicted proteins | sample MGYA00519580_ERZ827522 | MGnify/ENA primary metagenome ERZ827522 (study PRJEB31778, sample SAMEA3449340) | human gut metagenome | biome: human gut; feature: human-associated habitat; material: faeces | place: United Kingdom | collected 2010/2012 ... | reverse complement strand
ATTCAGCAAAATCTTTTGGTTTGTAATTAGTGATATTAGATGTGTTCATAACAATATCCTCCATGAGTATATTTTAACACATTTAATCACTATTGACAATGATTTTGATTACTTAAAGTTTTCTCCTTTGCATTTATACTCTTTCCAGATAATTGCAAAACTCATCCTACACTTCTTTCAATTGTTTAAAATCAACAAAAACATTCAAGACACGTTCTCATGAGTTTCGCAATTATCTATAAACTCTTTCCCCATTATATAGAACAATTCATCTTCCTTCAAGGAATTTTTCCACCACAGGTTTTCCATTTTCCATACGGATGCGGATACGTCCACACTCCATTGTCTCATAGACTGCACTTCCGCTCTCCTTTATATTGCAGAGAGCCTCCTCACCCGGATGCCCATAGCGGTTGTTTTCCCCACAGGAAATGGTTGTGATCTCCGGTGAGAGTGCCCTTAGAAAATCCAGACTGTTGGAATATCTCGAGCCGTGATGCGCCGCCTTGTAAAATGTGACGCTGCCAGCCTTTTTGTGTTCCACAAGATACTGTTCTTCTGCGCTGCTGATGTCCCCGGTAAAAATACCGGAAAACTCCTGATCTTCATAGCGCAGCACAAGGGACAGTGCATTCTTATCATCACTTTTATAAGTTTGATCCGGGAAAATGCAGCGCAGCCCCGCTTCACCATCGGTGAGTGTGTCACCGCAGTCCATTTTTAAAATTTCTGTTCCATACGTTTGCGCCAGTGCCAAAAGTTCCTGATAGGCTTCGTCATTTAATACATATTTTGAAAACACAATATGATTGATCTCATACTCTGCCTGCAAGATCTCCTTTAACCCTGAAATATGGTCTGCGTCTGTGTGTGAAACGATCCAGTAATCTATTTTTTTCACACCCTTTGCTTTCAGGAACGGAAGCATCCGGTATGTTCCAACTTTGCTCACATCCGTACTGCCGCCGTCAAAAAAGAAATTTGTCCCCTCTTTCGTGTGAAGATAAATCCCATCTCCCTGCCCCACATCCAGCACATCTAGCTCAAATCCCTTCACCGGGTTATGCAATACTGCAAGCAGCATAAAACAGCCTATGAAAACAAATCCACGCCGTCGCTTCATCTTTTTCATTGCGAAAAGCACGGCTCCCAATATCAGATAAAAAAGCAGCAGTTTCCGCCAGTCCGGCTGCCCTGTGATCCAGGAAGCTCCCGGCAGTCTGGCGCTGAGCCTGCACACTTTTTCATAAAACAGTAAAATCCAATGACATGGCACAAAAAGAACCCCTGCCACGCGGACAGACAATAAACCAATCCCTCCGCCAAGAAGCCCCAGGAAAAGTAGTATCCCAATGATTGGCAGTACAAAAAAATTGATAAGCATTGACCAGACCGGCACCTCATAAAAGAAATAAGCCGTAAGCGGCACCGTTGCAAGCTGAATTGCAAAACTCACCAGAAAGTTCTCCGAAAAAGTAAAGAACGGCTTTTTTATTTTGATCAGTGTCTGTCCCACAGCCACAATTCCAAGCACCGCTGCAAATGACAGCAAAAATCCTGCATACCAGAGCAGATAAGGGTTGTCCGATAAAATCACAATGGCGGACAGTCCCAGAGCAGACAGCGTATCATAACTCCTTCCAATCCACTGTCCGAACAATAAAACGAAAAACATGAGCACCGCGCGTATGGTCGATGTCCCAAGTCCAGACATCATCCCATAGCCGCCGATGACCGTGCCTGCAATAACACCGGAAGTCAAAAAGGAGCATTTTATTTTCCGAAGCAATTTATAAAGTCCCATCCCAATCACAGAAATATGCAGTCCGGAAATCGCCAGCACATGGGAAATTCCTGCTTTCTGATACATCTGCTTCACCTCTGCGTCCAGAAGATTTTTCTCTCCGAGCGTCATCGTGGAAAGCACACCAGCATCTGATGTGCTCATACAGCTTTCGTATACACCGCTTATCTTCCGGCGCAGCCTGTAAATTTTCTCCCCGAATCCATCCTCTGCTCCGTAAACATTTTTCACAATAGCTTCCTTCAGTTGAAAATCGATCTTTTTGGATTCATAAAATGCTTTTGCGTCAAAATTACCATCATTGGATGCACTTTTCCACAATTCAACCGTTCCTGTTACAATAAGGGTTTGCCCGATGGAATCATCATCGGAAGTCTGATAAAAAAGAATTTGATTGCATGGCAGTATCTCCTGCCCGATAGATAGATAACAATGATCTAAATAATAGGAATATTGTCCGTTTTTTAACTGTTTGCTGCATAGTTTTCCCTGCACAGTCACATTCATTCCATCCTGTAGTTTTGACATATAGTTCTGACGGAATGCCTCATTTTCTGCAAAATGAAATATCCCTGCCAAAAAAAATGCCAGAAAACATCCCACACGAAAGGCTGGGTATATCCACGCTCTGGCATTTGCCATACTGTCTTTCTCACTACAGTTACGGATCGTATTGTGCCATAAATTCCATACAATTCCAAACAGTATTCCGGCAGCAACTGCTGCCAGATACCATTTTTGATACCTCATAAACAAAATTCCAAGAATCAATCCAGATGCCATTTCACATAATGGCCGTTTAAACAATAATTACTGTTCCTCCGTTTCTGTCTCCTCCACATCCTCTGTATCCGATTCCGTTGTTTTGGCGATATAATCCAGATTCCTGTCATACATATCTGCAAGTTTAAAACTGTCCCGATATACACCGCTTGTATCGCCATTCACGGAAATCTGCACTTTACTGATGGAGGATAACTCTGACAATGAATCCACAATAGAATAAATCACAATGGCTTCATTCACTGAATAATCCTGATTCTTAAAGTTCTCATCAAAGCTGACATAGCATACCCCATCCACAAGCGATACGCTCATTAATTTGGTTTCCGAAGGAATTGCGGACCTGGCATTCTTCGATTCCGGTCCTTCGAGGAGCTGCTCCATGATCAGTTTTTCCAACGAGATATTACTGCTATAGTGAACCCGTCTTGTCTCTTTCACGAGTCCGTCTCCCGCCTGATTGGAAAAATAAAGTGTGAGATTCGTATTCTGGATCGTATTGATCTGTTCTCCGGGATTCTCCACAAAACTTTCTGCGTACATCGTTCCGACCATTTTACCGTTCACGTCCGTCAGCGGCTTTTCATCCACATAAAAGGACACACAGTCGATCCCGGAAATCTGCGTCATCGTGCGAACCACTGCTGCCCTGCACAAAACTTCTTCCACTTCCTTCATATTCAGATAATCTGCATCAAAATAAATGGTGAGAAGTGCTCCATCCAGCGAATACTTTGTGATCTCCACATCATTTGGAATCGGTTTACGGTATTCCACATTATCCGGATCTGAACTTAAGGCGGCAAAAAATTCTTCGATCAATGCATCTTTCGTTGTTGCGGACGCATCATAAGGCACCGCTACAATCCCGGTTTTATCTTTATTCAGATATTCGATGTTGTATTTACTTGTCTCTTTTCCATTCGAGCACCCCACCAGTAAAAGCATGCACAGAAATGCCAGAAGAAAGACTATTTTTTTTCTCATTACTTTTTTACTCCATTACCAAAAATCTGCTGTCACATATCGCACTACGCGATGTAATTCAAAGGAATGCGGACATTGAAAATTGTTCCCTCTCCCTCTGTACTGAACACCTTGATCGCACCGCGATGCATCAGCACTGCATTACGGGTAATCGCAAGTCCAAGACCTGTTCCACCGATCTCTCTTGAATGTGACTTGTCCACGCGGTAAAAACGCTCATAAATATGCTCTAAGGAATCCTCCGGGATACCGATACCCGAATCCTCAACTTTCAGGTAGAAATACTGGTGATCTGCATTCAATGTGACATGCACCCATCCCCCCGGTTTATTATACTTGATTGCATTCTCGATCAGATTCGTAAATGCTAGTGTGATCTTCACTTCATCCACATCCGCAGACACCGGGCGGAAGCTTTCTAACACAAGTTCCACATTCTGTTTCTCCGCAATCGGGTTTAACCGCTTCAAAATCTGCTCCAGCAGCTCATTGATGTTCATATTGGTAACATTTAAGTCTGCCGCGGATTTATCCATTTTCACCAGAGATAGAAGGTCGTTGATGATCTTCGTCTCACGGTCGATCTCATTTCCGATATCGCCCATAAACTCTTTGTAAAGTTCGATTGGCGCATCTTCCATGCTGTTAAGAGAATCTGCCAGAACTTTCATGGATGTCAGCGGTGTTTTTAACTCATGAGACACATTGGATACAAATTCCTGTCTGGAATCATCCAGCACTTTCATTCTGCCTAACATCTCATTAAACTTTTTACAGATTTCAATTGTTTCCGTGTAATCATTCACAGACAGCGCATCTTCCCCATATCCGGTTTTGATCTCATCGATAGACTTTGACATCTTATGGAAAGGCTTTACCAACTGGATACTTAAGATCACTGCAAGGAAAACTGCCGCCACAGCACAGATCAACTGGATTACATAGGCGTTTCTCGCCAGATACTCCATATTGAGGTTAATGCTGTCCGTCGACACACTGACTAACATAACACCTAAAACCTCTGTTGCCCCGGTCTGTTCCACCGGTCTGCTCAATGGAACGGTCAGTTCAATATAGCGGTTTTCCGCGTCATATTTTTTGATCTCCTGGCCGTAATAACTCTCAATTACCTCTTTGGAAATGATCGTCTTATTCGTGTCAAGATCATACGTATCCTTGATAATGTGAAACTCATTATCGATCACCATGACACGGCCATCATAAATATTCGATAACTGATCTAATTCTGCATTGATAATCGTTGAGTTTGGATAATTCAGATAATCATTGGAAACAATCTGATTCGCCAGGATTTTTGCCTGGCTTAAGATCTCACTTGTCTTGATTGAAACAGACCGGTCCTCATATGTCTTTACAATTCCAACTTTTAAAACGATTCCCGGTACAATTCCAAAAAGGATTAAGAAAAGTATCAGTCTGAATTTCAGACTTTTAAAAAAATTAATAACATTTTTAAATCTGGACATTCTTTCGCACCCTGACTAATTCTGGTAATAGTAGTATCCCACACCCCACTTGGTATGAACATACTTTGGCTCGCTTGGATTCTTTTCGATCTTCTCTCTGAGACGTCTGACATGCACATCCACAGTTCTGACATCCCCCGGATACTCGTAACCCCATACAAGATTGAGCAGATTCTCCCTGCTGTATACTTTATTCGGATTATTGACCAAAAGTTCTAAGAGATCAAACTCTTTTGCAGTCAGATTCACTTCTTTATTCAGGATAAACAATCTTCTGCTCTCGCAATCCAGACGAAGATCACCCGCTTCAATGACCTTGGAATCCTCTTTCTTCGGCTGGCTTCCTGCGGTTCTCCGCATAATTGCCTTGATTCTTGCTTTGACTTCCAGGATGTTGAACGGCTTTGTGATATAATCATCTGCTCCGTATTCCAGACCGAGGATCTTATCCATGTCATCGCCTTTTGCAGTCAGCATCACGATTGGCATATCAGAGAATTCGCGGATGTGCTGGCATACTTCAAATCCATCCATCTTCGGAAGCATGATATCCAAAAGAATCATATCATAATGATTCTCTGTTGCCATTTTCAGTGCCTCTTCCCCGTCATATGCACAGTCCACTTCCATTCCATCCTGCTCTAAACTGAAACGGATACCTTTTACGATCAATTTTTCATCATCAACAACAAGAACCTTTTTTGCCATTTTTACACCTTTATACTATCCTTTATTTTGTTAAAAACTCCTTCTTTGATTCCATCCACATTCATGATCTCCTCAATAGAAGAAAATCTGCCGTGTGCTTCCCGGTACTGAAACAATGCCTCTGCTTTTGACTGCCCGATTCCCGGAAGCGTCATAAAATCTGCAACACTTGCCCGGTTAATGTCCAGTAAGCCATCATCCACATTGCTCTCGGATTCTTCCTGTGCAGCCGCCACTTCTTCCATGGTCGGAATTCTTAACATCTGTCCGTCCGTGACAAACTCTGCCTGATTTACCGCTTCCATCCCGGCATCCTCTGTCATCCCGCCAGCCATCGCTACTGCTTCATAAACACGGCTGTTCTCCGGCAGCTCATACACTCCCGGATTTTCTACTGCCCCGCAAACATACACCATACAACTGCCCATCTCTTCCTGGCAGTCTTTCTCCTCTGTCTGCGGAACTTCACTTGTCTCTGTCTGTATTTTCTCCAAATACACATTATTCCTGGAACCACATCCACAGAGCACTCCCATGCAGAATATGATTACCAGGAATACTTTCCTCTTTCGATTCATAGCATTCTCCTTCTCCACCGAATGCATCATCACAGATGGATGAAAGAGCCCTCAACGCCTGATGTATATATTTTAACGAAATTTTACAAATATGACAAGACTATTAAATATATTATATCCATTTTTTTAAAAATATTGAGATATTGTTTCTTTTAATGTTACCCAAAATTCTTTTGCATCCTGTGAATCCGGTACCGGGATCGCATTTTCGTATGCCTGATAGGCAATCTGTTCCTTCTCGTCTGCGTCCTCTGATAATTTTACGGAATAATGACCGCCAAGTCCATGAAGTTCTCCTGACATGGTAAGTGTTACATACTCTGCAAAATCAGCCGCTTTTTCCTTTTTCTCCGAGAAATCATTCACAACCACAAGATCTGTCAACGCTGCGGAAGATGTCTGCAACGTGTCATTCAATGCCAGAAGCTCCCGGATCTCATAATCAGTTCCTGTGAGACCGGCAACAGAATCTGAATCAATGATTGCACAGAGTGTTTTTCCATCATTAAAATCTGAGATCACACTCGCTTCCGTAACCGTCGAAGCATCAATGGAAAACGACTCCAGACTCTGTGAAAAGAACTCCAGATCTTCGTTATACAGATCCTCATCATAATTCACCTGCATCGTTTCCACTTCATCTTTTACAAAGCTGACACTGTTCGATATAAATGGAAAATCATAAAACGCATCATTCACATCCCACTCTAACAGATACTGCACATTTTCCGGTGGCTCATTGTCGATGGAATAATCAATGATTGCCTGCAATGTCTCCGGTTCTGTCTCAAAATAACCATTTTTATAGACAAACAGACAGGTATTATAACTTAATGGATACGCATACATTTTCTCTTTGTAAGTGGACGCTGTCACTGCATTCGACGCCACGGTGCTCTCATAAATATCAGATGCCGTGTTTTCTGCTGCAAGTCCGTAAAGATATGCTTCCTCTAACTCATCGCTTCCGATCATGTAAATATCCGGAAATGTTTCTCCCTGCATCGTTGCCGTGTATACTGCATCCATGTAATCCATGCTGTCCTGATACTCTGCATCCACAACAATACCGGTATCCTCATAATATTCTTCTGCCGCCTTCTCAAAAAACTTCTGATAGCTTTTATCGCTATACCAGAACATCAAATCAGCAGGCTGTTTTACCACCCTGCTAACTGATGCTGTCTCTGTTCCATTTTCCGTTTCATTTTCTTTCTGTTCATAAGTGCTGTGTCTGGATACAACAACGGCACCTCCGATCACCAGCACGCCGATACAGCCCGCTGCGATCATTCTCTTCTGTACTACTTTCATTATAAAATACTCTCCAGCCTGGATATCATCTCATCCACATCTTTTTCTTCAATGATAAGTGGCGGTACAAAACGAAGTACATTCGAACCTGCTGTGATCACGATCAGTCCTGCCTCCAATGCTTTTGCTGCAATCTGGCCTACCGGTTTTTCACAGACAACACCCTGCATGAGTCCCATACCTCTTCGCTCGGTCAGGAAATCATACTTTGCAACCAGTTCATCTAATTTTTTCTCCAGATACGGTGCGACCTTTTTCACATGCTCTGTGATATGGTCGCGCTCCATCATCTCAAGTACTTTATCTACAGCGGCTCCCACAAATGGATTGCCTCCATAGGTCGTACCGTGATCTCCCGGTGCCAGAGATTTCTCTGCGACTCTCTCTGTCATAAGGAAAGCGCCGACCGGGACACCACAGCCAAGTGCCTTGGCACTCGTCATAATATCCGGTTTCACACCATAATGCTGCCATGCGAACATTTCTCCGGTTCTTCCCATACCGCACTGGATCTCATCTAAAATTAAAAGAATGTCATGCTCATCGCAAAGTGCACGCACACCCTTTATAAATGCTTCTGTTGCAGGGTAAATTCCACCTTCACCTTGTACTGTCTCAAAAATAATAGCACAGGTTTTGTCATTAATCAAAGCTTTTACGCTGTCAAGATCATTAAAATCTGCAAATTTTACTCCGGGAAGCAGTGGTTCAAACGGTTCCTGATAATGTTTATTGCCTGTCACAGACAATGCTCCGATACTTCTTCCATGAAAGGAATGGTTCATTGCAATGATCTCATGTCCTGCATGTCCGTCTCTGGTGTAAGCATATTTTTTTGCCGCTTTGATTGCACCCTCGATCGCCTCTGTACCGCTGTTGGTAAAGAAAACACGATCCATTCGGCTTGCTTTTAATAACCGTTTTGCCGCATTCATGATCGGAACATTATAGTACAGATTGGATGTGTGCATCACTTTATCAATCTGCGCTTTCAGTGCGTCGTTATACTCTTTGTTGTTGTAGCCAAATGCCTGCACGGCGATTCCTGCTGCAAAATCCAGATATTCTTTTCCGTCTGTATCATAAAGGTACACACCATCCCCATGATCAATGACCAGTGGAAAACGATTATATGTATGAAGGAGCGCACTCTCTGCTCCATCAATGTAATCCTGTTTATTCATGATAATACTTTGTCTCCTTATCCCCTAAGATTGCAGTTCCGATTCCTCTGTTTGTAAAGATTTCCAACAGCAGGCAGTGTGCGATACGTCCATCTAAAATATGCACTCTGGAAACTCCGTTTTCGATCGCATCAATACAGTTGTTTAATTTCGGAAGCATTCCGCCGCCGATGTATCCGTCTTCGATCAGTTTTTTCGCCTCTGAGATCGGCAGTTCCGAGATCAGTGTGGACGGATCTTTCGGATCTTTGTATACACCCTCGATATCAGTTAAGAAAGCTAATTTTTCTGCGTGGACTGCTCTCGCAATCGCGCATGCTGCATCATCTGCATTGATGTTGTAGCTGTCATAGTTTTCATCCATGCCGAGTGGGCAGACGATTGGAAGAAAATCTTTTTCCAGAAGATCATACAAAATCTGTGGGTTGACCTGTGTGATCTCGCCGACGTAACCGATATCCTGTCCGTTGGAATATTTTTTCTCCACTTTTAACATTCCGCCGTCTTTTCCGCTGATGCCGACAGCATTTACACCCAGCTCCTGCACCAGTTTTACAAGAGATTTGTTCACTTTATTTAATACCATCTCCGCAATTTCCATCGTTGCCTCGTCTGTCTTGCGCAGTCCGTTGACAAACTCCGGTTCCATGCCGGCTTTCTCTACCCATCTGCTGATCTCTTTGCCGCCTCCGTGCACGATGATCGGCTTGAAACCTACCAGTTTTAATAAAGTGACATCCTGAATGACGTGCTGCTTTAATTCCTCATCCACCATGGCACTTCCGCCGTATTTGACAACGATGATCTTACGGTTAAACCGCTGGATATATGGGAGCGCCTCGATCAGCACCTCCGCTTTTTTCAAAAGTTCGTTCATGTTTTTTTCTTCCATTTTTCCATCCCCCTATTATGAACGGTAATCCGCATTGATTTTTACATAGTCATAGGTCAGGTCACAGCCCCATGCGGTAGCGGATGCATTGCCCATTTTGATATCTGCGATCGCAGTAACAGCAGGTTCGGACAGGATTCTGGTTGCCTCCTCCTCACTGTAATCCACCGCAACACCATTTTTGATGATCTGCATTTTTCCTGCGGCACTCTCAAAGAACAAATCGACTTTTTCCGGGTCAAACGCTGCACCGGAATAACCCATTGCACAGAGGATTCGTCCCCAGTTTGCGTCATGTCCGTAAATCGCTGCTTTGGTGAGACTTGAGGTAATGACAGACTTACTTAAAACTTTCGCCTGTTCTTTGCTCTCGGCACCGATGATCTTCACCTCAAACAATGCGGTTGCGCCCTCGCCGTCGCCTGCCATTTTCTTTGCCAGCGTCTCATTGACAAAGTTCAGTGCCTTGCAGAATTCCTCATAATCTGCATTTTTCTCTGTGATCTCCGGGTTTTCTGCCAGCCCGTTTGCAAGTAACAGACAGGTATCATTCGTGGAAGTGTCACCGTCAACAGAAATCATATTGTAGGTGTCCTGCACATCAGCGCTCAATGCCTCCTGCAATAACTCTTTGGAGATCGCCGCATCTGTTGTGACAAAGCTAAGCATCGTACACATGTTTGGATGGATCATGCCGGAGCCTTTGCACATGCCTCCGATCGTTACCGTTTTTCCACCAAGCTCGATGGTCACTGCCACCTCTTTGTTTTTTGTATCTGTGGTCATGATCGCTTTGGAAGCCTCGGTTCCGCTCCCGGTATCTCCTTTTAACTGTGGCACCATAGCATCGATCCCGTTACAGATACGGTCGATTGGGAGCTGCATGCCAATAACTCCGGTAGATGCAACTAACACCTCGTCTGCTGCAATGCCTAATACTTTTTCTACTTTCTCAGCCGTCTGCTTACAGTAGCCCATGCCTTCCTCTCCGGTGCAGGCATTGGCAATTCCTGCATTAATGACAACCGCCTGTGCCGCTTTGCTGTTATATACGACATTGTGATCCCATTTGACCGGAGCCGCCTTTACGATATTGGTCGTAAAAGTTCCTGCTGCCTTACATGGAACTTCACTGTAGATCATTGCCATGTCTTTTCTGTCTTTGTATTTGATTCCTGCTGCTGTACTTGCTGCCTGAAAACCTTTTGCTGCGGTCACACCGCCTGTGATCTCTTTCATGATTTATCTCCTTATAATTATTCGTTATTTAGACAATTGCGAAACTCCTCCTACTCTTCTTTCAATTGTTCAAAATCAACAAAAACATTCAAGACACGCTCTCGCTATGTGTCACTCGCAACGGTACTGCTCATTCTTCGCAGTACTTCGCAAATTCATTTAAAATCTGCTACGCAGATAGGAATTTGCTCACACCTGAATCATCTTCGCACGGTCTGTGCAGTAAATGCACAGACCTGATTAAAAATGTTGTACCTGCCTTCTAAGTGCCAATCGAACTTGTTCGATTTCTGCTCACCCAGTGTTTTCTCAAGCTTTTGTTAATTTTTCACAATTCAATTTAGGTTTTCAGGAGTTTCGCAATTGTCTATATTAATTCTTTCTACGGATTAAACACGGTAATATTCTCTTCATTCAATACATACTCATAATAATTCACGTTGTCGCAGTATTTCCAGCCGAGGCTCTGCCAGAAGCGGTTGCCAATCTCGTTCTGCTTGAAGGCGATCAGATTGACTTTGGAAATTTTTTCTGCTTTCAATGCCTCGAGACACCTCTCCACGAGTTTCTGCCCGATTCCGTGTTTTCTGTAATTTTCCTGTACACAGACATGATAAAGTCCTGCTCTCCTGCCATCATGCCCGCAGAGGATTGCACCGACAATTTTTCCATCACACACTGCCACCATGCTCGTGGTCGGATTTCTGCGGATAAAACGCTCCACACCCTCTTTTGAATCATCGATGCTGCGGATACCGAAGCCGTGAATCTCCATCCAGAGGCTGTGTACCTGCTCAAAATCATCTATTGTCATGGGACGGATCGTTAAATTTGTATCATTCATGTTATTTTTCATCTTCCTTGCTGTCTGCCTCTCTGGGGCAGTTTTCTATAAAACGGCTTCTCATGCTGTGCATCTTGGCCGGATGGCTGCTCCGCAGCCTCTTATGGGAACATCGGAACAAGATTTAATCCTTCCGCCTCATCGAAGCCAAATAAGAGGTTCATATTCTGCACTGCCTGGCCGGCTGCACCTTTGACAAGGTTATCAAGTGCTCCCATCATGACGATCCTTCCGGTCCTCTCATCAATTTTGAAGTTCACATCCACGTAATTGCTTCCCTCTACCCATTTTGTTTCCGGGCAGATATCTTTTTCCAGTACACGGACAAATTTTTCGTTCTTATAATATTTATCGTAAACAGCTTTCACTTCCTCGTATGTTGGAAGCGTGCCGTCTGCTTTCTTATTTAACGTTGCATATTCTGTTGCAAGGATTCCCCGGTTCATCGGTACGAGATGTGGAGTAAAATTGACCATGATCTCTTTTCCTGCCGCATAGCCGAGCTGTTCTTCTATCTCCGGTGTGTGTCTGTGGTTCGTCA
>ERZ827522.2543-NODE-2543-length-12382-cov-11.015494_pt1 | contig 12382 bp, 17 predicted proteins | sample MGYA00519580_ERZ827522 | MGnify/ENA primary metagenome ERZ827522 (study PRJEB31778, sample SAMEA3449340) | human gut metagenome | biome: human gut; feature: human-associated habitat; material: faeces | place: United Kingdom | collected 2010/2012 ... | reverse complement strand
GCGGAACGCTCCGGGGCGCTGCTGATCAAGGAAGCCACCCGAAAAGGCTATCAGGCGGCGGCCCCCGGCGACAGCGTGGACTTGGGCTATCCGGGCAGTACCACACGCGCCGGACGGGTCGGGGCCGGGGTCGCCCATGACGCCGCCAGTGTGCAGGGCATCGTGGAGCGCGGCGGACGCATCCGCCGCCTCATGCCCAGGGAGTGCCTGCGCCTGCAAGGGTTCGAAGATGAGCAGATCGACAGGATCCTCGCCATCAACTCGGACGCTCAAGCCTATAAGCAGGCGGGAAACAGTGTCACGGTCACAGTGATCGAGGCCATCGGCCGGCGGATCCGGGCTGTGGATGAAGAACTGCGGAAGGAGGCGGCAGCATGACCGGACTGAAGGACCAGTGCTTCGGTGTCGAAGTAGAGATGACGGGCATCACCCGCGAACAGGCCGCGCAGGCACTGGCAGATTATTTCGGGACGGTGCCGCGGTACAAAGGCGGTGCCTATGATGCATGGGTCGTCAAAGATACAGAGAACAAAGAGTGGAAACTGATGAGCGACGGGAGCATCCATGCAGAGCGAAAGACATTACATGGCTACGAACAGACAAATAACAGGCAATATAAGGTAGAGATGGTGTCTCCCAAACTGACCTATGCGGAGCTGCCCAAGTTCCAGGAGTGTGTGCGGCAGGTCCGGCATGCGGGGGCAAAGGTCAACAGCTCCTGCGGCCTGCACATCCATGTGGACGCGGCCAACCACAACCGCCAGAGCCTGAAAAACCTCCTGAGCATCATGTATTCCAAAGAGGACATCTTGTTCAAGGCCCTGCAGGTGAATGAGGCCCGTGCTGCCCGCTGGTGCCAAAAGGTGCGGGAACCTATGCTGCGGCAGGCCCGCACCCTTTTTGCCGAGGAAACCAAGGATCTGACGCAGTTGGAGAGCATTTGGTATGAAGGGGAGGTCAGCGCAGGAGAGCATTACAACTGGACACGCTATTATGCCTTAAACCTGCACTCGGTGTTCTATCGCGGCACGGTGGAGTGGCGCTGTTTCAACTCCACCCTCCATGCAGGCCGTGCCGCGGCGTACATCAACCTGTGCCTCGCCATGTCGGCCCAGGCCATAGCCCAGCGCAGCACTGTCATGCGGAAAACCCACAGCGACAATGAACTATTCACTTTCCGTGTATGGCTAGTGCGCCTGGGCCTCAACGGGCCGGAGTTTAAGAACACCCGCGACCATCTGCTGGCCAACTTAGATGGTGACCGTGCCTGGCGCTACGACAAGGACAGTTACGAAGTCAACAAAAAGAAGAAAAAGAACCGAGAGATGGAGAGGTGACGAGATGAAGATCCGCATTGAAGAAGATATCCTGTCCGGTACCGGGGCGGAGATCATGGACCAGCTGCGCGCCCGTGTATTTGACCCCACGGAGTTCCCTGACACGGAGAGTTACATCTGGTTCCTGCGAAACAATGTGGTGCGTACCACCGGCCTGGACTTCCCACTGCCAGAGGGGGATGTGGAGCAGCAGGCCCGCATGATGTTCTCCCAGTTGGCGAAAGTAGGTGCCCTCACGATTCTGGAGGACTGATATGGCGGAACGGTTGTATTTTGCCTATGGCAGCAATATCAATCTGGAGCAGATGGCTGTCCGCTGTCCCGCCGCTCAAGTGGTTGGACCTGCGGTGCTGGATGGCTATGAACTGCTGTTCCGCGGCAACCGGCGCGGAACCGGCGTCGCTACCATCGAGCCTTTGCCTGGCAGCCAGGTCCACGGCCTTCTGTGGAAGCTGACGCCGGAGTGTGAGCGATCCTTGGACGTCTATGAGGGATACCCGCGCCTGTATGAGAAAGAGAATATCACGGTCCGCACCGGGGACGGCAAAGACGTGGTCGTCATGGCCTACATCATGACAGGGGAACTATGGCGGGATCCCACTATCCCTTCTCCCGCCTACTATGGCGGCATTCTGGAGGGATACCGCCAAAACGGCCTGCCGGTGCCGGAACTGGAGGCCGCGCTGAAAAATGTGCACGACGAGGTGCGGCAGGCCCGGCACTTTGAGCGCATGCAGGAAATGGACCTGTTTTTCGGCGAAAAGCCAGGCAGGAAGAAGGGCCACCATGAGCGATAAAGGAAAGAGAGGCGCGGTATGGCAAGAAAAACCATCTCTCTGACGGGAGAACTACACATGAATGCCACAGGATTTTCCGTAACCGTAGATGCACTGGAAACATTGAAAATCGTTGGTATCGCATATGGTGTTTATGACCATGCGGAAGATCTGCGGGATTGCCGTGTCACACTGGAGAATGGTGAGCGGCCGGCACTGGTTGTTCAGGAAGATGTCAGCCTGCATGGAAGTCCCTTTTGGGAAACCGTGCGTACCATTACAGATGACCCGGAACGGATCCGGCAATATGTGGCATTTCGGGAAACGCTAAAAATGTTCCAACAGATAGAACGGGAGCGCGAAGTTGTGCAACGGGATACAGGCCGCAGCAGTCAACAGGGCGCTCCCGCCAAGAGGAAGGATTGCCATGAGCGATAACCATCTGATATATTAAGTTGATCCCTCTCATCCTCACAAGCACAAAACTCACTCGAAATTGCGATTGTTTCCCCTGATTTTCCCGATATTCAGAACTTTTCCGATTTTGTCGTTTTTCTTCCCCTCCGCAACTCTACACCATTCTACGCAGATTTACACCAATCTGGTGTAAATCCGGTGTATGGTTCCAGCTACGCAAGGCCCTTTTCGGGGGACATTTTCCTGCTGATGGCCTGCGCCATCTGCTCGGCGGCACACTCGTAATTGATGTGGGTGTAGGTGTCCAGCGTGGTGGAGATCGTTGCGTGTCCCATCAGATACTGCAGTGACTTTGCCTCGATCCCAGCGGCGGCAAGTTCCGTGCAGAAGGTGTGGCGGTATACATGGGGCGAAATGGGAGGGAGCGTGCTGTCCGGGTGCAGTTTTTGATATCGTTTCACCGCTCCCCGGATCTCGTTCTCGATATGCTGGGCTACCTTTGGATTTCCGTTCTTGTCCAGCATCAGGAAGCCGCTGTACCCGTCCACGATCCGCTCCACCTTGACCTTGGGGCGGTTGGCGATCATGTTCTTTAAACTCTGGTACACCTCGTCCGTCATAGGGATATACCGCTCTCCGCTGGCCGTCTTGGGCTTGCCGATGTAATAGGTGCCGTCCCGCTGGCGGCAAAGCTGATGTTCCACCCTGATCCGGCGATTTTCAAAATCCAGATCGTTCCTCGTCAATCCGCAGAACTCGCTGACCCGGAGCCCCGTCCCCAGCAGCACCACAAACTCGTCATAGTACTTCTGATAGACCTCGTCCGTCCTGATGAACTCCATCCATGCCTCCCGTGTGTCCTCCGAGAGGGCCGTTCGCTTTTTCGTGTCGTTGGGGATCACATCAGACAGATTGAAATCAAAGGGGTTCCGGCGGATCACATCCTCGTTGTAGGCCATCTTGAAAGCGGGCCGGAGGACGCTACGAATGCTCCGGATGGTGCCATAGGATCTACCGTCCTGGTGCAGTTTGATCACCCACGCCTGTACATCGGACTGCTTGATCTCCCGGATCTGCCGATACCCGAAATCCTCGTTTCTCAGAATGCCGAGAATGTAGTCATAGAGGACTTTTGTACTGTAACGGGCCCCCTGCTTCAAGCCGACATATCGCTCCACAAGGTCAATGACCGTGGCTTTTCCGGCGGCGTAGTCGATCCCGTCGTTGAGCTCCTTCTGGATCGTCTGCTCCTTGACCCGCAGATCCTCCAGGGTGCGGGCGTAGACGCAGACACGCTTGCCTGTTACATCGGTGTAGCGGTACATATAGGTGCCGTCCTTGCGCTGGCTCTCTCCAGCCCGCAGGACACGGTTTTTGCTGTCTTTTCTCCTTTCAGCCATTTGAATCGCTCCTTTTCAAAAGGAGCCCTGACAGGGGTATTATACCATATCAGGGCCCCCGATTGCCACTACAGTTAAACAGAATACAGACTTTCCAGGTACTTCTCGAATGCCTTGCGCTTGATGAGCCGCTTGCTGCCCACCCACAGCACATAAGGACAGTAATCTGTATCTGTCAGGGCCCGGAGCTTGTTGATCCCAATCCCGTAGTAGGCCGCCGCTTCCTCTAAAGTGAGATTTGCCTTTTCCCAAATGGGAACCGACAGCATGGAAAACACCACCTTTCCGAAAATTCCCGAAAACTCAGGTGGCTTATCATAGGCAAGTGTTTTCCAGACTATCAGGAGACGGCTATTCCGTGTAGTTGTAGTGCGAAAAGACGATCTCCAGCCGGTTGTGTCCCATGGCCCCGCTGACGGCGGCGACCACCTGGGTGGGGTGTCCCCGGTAGGTGTCCCCGCAGTACTTGTCCCGCCCACTAAGATGGATGTAGTTCTGAGGACTGAGATCACCGCCGAACCAGGGCTTCCCCCGGGCCTGCTCCTGTTCCAGCTGACGGAGCAGGGCGGCGCAGTACTCGGCCCGGAAACGGTGGTTGTCGATGTGGCTGTCATAGGCCGTAAACAGGGGCCTGGTGGCTTCCTGGGCCTTATCCACGATGGAGGTCACCCGGTCCTTATACTCGTTGAGAACGGGCGCTATACGCTCCTTACCGCCCTTTTCCACCAGCCTGATCCCGACCACCTGGCCCCGGCTGTTGCGCACACAGTCGTTGGGGGTGATCCTGGTGATGGAAGCACGGCGGCACCCACAGGCTTTTGCAACGGTGATCTGCTCCTGGTACTTGGAAAACCGCCGCCTGTCGTTGGCCGTCTCCTCCCGGCTGCGGGTAATTTCTGACTTCTTACGCTGGCGCAGACCCACTTCCCCTTTGCTGAGAGAAAAGCCCATTGCCTTGTTGATGGCGGATAAATCCCGGCTCACCGTCCAGGGGGACAGCCCAGCTCCCTCCCGCTCCCGCAGATAGGCAGCGGCGTGTGCCTCGGTGATCTGTCCGGCGTTCTTCACATTGTGGGCGGAACACCACTCCGCAAAGGGCTGCATAGCAGCCCGGTAAGTCTCCATGGTGCCAATACTGAAAATCCCGTCCACCTTGGCGGGATTGTACCCGTCCAAGTTTCCATGCTCTTTTAAGTACGCAGCTTTCGCCGCCTGTTTCGCCTCGTGCTTACTCTGACCGAAACGGGCCTGCTTGGACAGCCGGTTCTGCAAGCCGCCCAAAATTCGTTTTGCTGCCCCTTTTAACTTTTTCACGGCAGGCTCCTCCTTTTGAGCATGACAAATAACCGTGCGTGCATTTCATGCCCGCCCGTTTACTTGCCGCTCCTCCGATGATAAAAATGGATTTTTCAGCGCAAATCCAAAACGCAAGATATTGAGACAAGCGCATTTTTTCGGATGGTTGCGCTTCCATCATGGTTCCGTTTCCGTGCCCGTTTTTCCCGGCTGGAGGCCGGGAGAAAACGGGACACGGCAACGGCTTTGGGGGTGTATCGCCCCCACCGTCAGCGGTTTCCACTTAGAAGCCGCTTGACCCTCGTTGTCCTGGGGTTCTCTGTCCCTCCACGGCTGGCTGCCGTGTGGTGGATCTCCCTGTTGTCGTCACACCTGCGCTTGAAAAACCTGTTGTCTGCCTGGCCTCCTTTTCTGATCCCTGAGATTGGTGCGGCACCCTGCCGCCCGGATGTTCATGTAAGCCTGATGTGCCTTGCGATGAAGAAACGCCCTGCTGTTGTGACCTGGTTTCTCTTTGCCAATTTAGGTCTGACTTACAATATACAAGTTTCTTTCCAGTTATCACAAAAATAGGGGGAAACTAAAATTTTACCAACTTGGAGATTGAAGTGAAAAATACCCGTTGACAAATCGCTATCTCTTGCATATACTAGTCATATCAAAATTATTTGATGTTAGGTGAGAACATGGGGACAGCGTATCAGGAACAGGCAAAGGTATTCAAGGCTCTCTGCGATCCGAAGCGGCTTGCAATCCTGGAACAGTTAAGGAGTGGTGAAAAGTGTGCTTGTGTCCTGCAAGAGCCGTTGGATTTAACGCAGTCCGGCCTCTCTTACCATATGAAAATCCTCTGCGATTCCGGCATCGTCGTCAGTCGTCAAGAGGGCAAATGGACGCACTACCGACTGAGTTCTTCCGGTAGGGACTATGCAATAGAACTGCTGAAAAAATTGACAACTCCAGATGTAGAACAAGAGAGTACCTGTCCCCGTTGTGGATAGAAACGCCATCTAATTTAGATGGCGTTTCCTTCGGCACAATACATCAAAAAGTTTTGATATGTTGTCCATGAAATGGAAAGTGAGGTTTTTGTATGGGCGTATGGGACTTTATTCAAGATCAGGTGCTTGGCATGAAATGGCTGAACGAACTTCTCGGCATTGGGCTGTCGGCACTGGGCTTGGATGTAAATGGGCGCATTGGCGGCAGCGTCCAGTTTTTTATCTACGATGTCTTGAAAATCACGGTGCTGCTCTGCGTATTGATTTTTGCAATCTCCTATATTCAAAGTTATTTTCCATCCGAGCGAAGTAAGCGCATTTTAGGTCGTTTTCATGGGATCTGGGCGAACATCATCTCCGCTCTGCTGGGAACAGTGACCCCCTTTTGCTCCTGTTCATCTATCCCGCTGTTCATCGGTTTTACCAGTGCGGGACTTCCCTTGGGTGTGACGTTCTCCTTTTTGATTTCATCACCGATGGTCGATTTAGGAAGTCTTGTCTTGTTAATGAGCATTTTCGGTGCAAAAGTGGCGATCGTCTATGTGATCCTTGGGCTTGTTATCGCAGTTGTCGGCGGCACCATGATCGAGAAACTGCATATGGAAAAGTACGTTGAAAGTTTTGTGCTTTCGGCTGGCAGCGTTGATATCGAGTCTCCTGACCTGACGATCCGGGAAAGGCTCACCTATGCAAAGGAACAAATGCTTGGCACCTTCAAGAAGGTGTTCCCTTATATTCTGATTGGTGTCGGGATTGGTGCGCTGATCCACAACTGGATACCGGAAAGTTGGATTGAAACCGTACTTGGCAGCAACAATCCTTTTGGTGTGATCCTCGCTACAATCGTTGGTATCCCCATGTACGCAGATATTTTCGGCACCATTCCTGTTGCGGAGGCGTTACTTTCCAAGGGGGCGCAACTTGGCACTGTGCTATCCTTTATGATGGCTGTCACTACCTTGTCCCTGCCGTCCCTTATCATGCTCCGCAAGGCTGTGAAACCCAAACTGCTGGCGCTGTTCATTGGCGTTTGTGCGGTTGGTATTATTTTGGTCGGCTATCTGTTCAATGCGTTTCAATTCATTTTGATTTAATCTAAGGAGGTCATTCACAATGGGATTGTTTGGTAAGAAGAAAGAGGAAAAAAGTTGTTGCTGTGGCGATAGTTGCACACCCGAAAAGATGGCGCAGGCAGAGGCCGCAAAAACAACTGCCGGGGTCAAAGTGCTGGGGTCTGGCTGTGCGAAGTGCCATGCGTTGGAAGATGCCACCAGAGCGGCACTTGCGGAATTGAACATGGACACCACCATCGACCATGTGACCGACTTCTCGCAGATCGCCGCCTATGGCGTGATGACCACCCCTGCCCTTGTGGTAGATGGCAAGGTGGTGTCCTATGGTAAGGTTTTGAAAAAAGATGAGGTCAAAGCCCTCATTCAAAAGGTCAGGGGATGACGTATGGGTCAAAAACCCAAGGTGGCGTTTATCTGCGTCCACAATTCCTGCCGGAGCCAAATCGCCGAGGCACTCGGAACGTATCTGGCCTCCGATGTATTTGAAAGTTACTCCGCTGGCACGGAGACTGTGCCGCAAATCAACCAAGACGCAGTTCGGCTGATAAAACAACTCTATGGTATTGACATGGCGCAGACGCAATATAGCAAATTGCTGAACGAACTTCCACCCGTAGATATTGTCATAACGATGGGGTGCAATGTGGCCTGCCCCTATCTACCCTGCAAGCACCGAGAGGATTGGGGGCTTGACGATCCGACAGGACACGGTGATGACCTGTTTGCAGAAACCATTCAGGCGATTCACCGGAATATTTTAGACTTAAAAGGTAGAATACAAAAAATGTGATATAGCGCAACGCAGAAAAGCCCCAGGTCAGACCGGCAGTACCGGCCCGACCTGGGACTTGTTGTCAGGGCTCCATGTGGTTGATTTTGGTGTAAGTGTGGTGTAAATCGGCTGGGAATGCGCCGGAAAGTCCTGAATTGCCAGGCCATAGAGGTGGCTTCTTGGATTAACTTTCTGACAATCCTCGTTGTAGAGCCGGGGAAACCGCCATATCCCCGGCAGATCCCAGACACCCTGCAGGCCATGCAGGAGATTGTCGGCGGGGACATCGACGCCACATACCCCTATGAGGATCCCGTGGCGCTTATATTTAACAGCAGCGGCAAGTTTGCTGGCCTGCAGCCAAACCGCCTCCTCCGGCTGGAAAACGGGGATCCGTATGATGTTGTGTGCGGCACCTTTTTCCTCGCCGGCCTCGGCGGGGAAACCTTTGTGTCTTTGACGCCGGAACAGCTTCGAAAATATGAATCCCTGTACAGCCGGGAGATGTTGTTCCCACTCCCCAAAAAGAAAGAGAGAAGGAATGAGCATGAAAGATAAGACCATTCTGACAGCGGAGTCCGTCACAGCGGGCCACCCGGACAAGCTGTGCGACACCATAGCGGATACTGTGCTGGACTGCTGCCTGGAACACGACCCCAACGCCCGCGTCGCCTGTGAAGTTCTGGCGACGGCGGGCAAATTTGTGGTGGCCGGCGAGATTAGCGCGCTGACGATCCCGGATATCTCTTCCATCGTGCGCGACACGGTGCGCCGGGCCGGATACAACTGCAGGGACTTTGATGTGGAGGTTCTCATCCACCCCCAAAGCCCGGACATTGCAGACGCTGTCGCAGACAGCGGCCAAGCAGGTGCCGGCGATCAGGGCATCATGTACGGCTACGCCTGCAGTGAAACAGAAAATCTCCTGCCACTGCCGGTAGTGCTGGCCCACCGCCTGACCGCCCTGCTTACCTGTGCGCGGACGATGGGCAGGATCAGCGGCCTGCGGCCGGACGGAAAGGCGCAGGTGTCTGTGGAGTATGTCTTCGGCGCACCCCGGCGGATCTCCGCCATCGTCCTCTCCTGCCAGCATGCGGAGGATAAGGATCTGTCCCAACTGCGGGAGGAACTGCTGGAATTCGTCATCCAGCCAGCCCTCCGCATCTTCCCCGCGGATGAGGACACGGAGATTTTCATCAATCCCTCCGGCCGCTTTGTACTGGGTGGGATCGAGGCGGACACCGGCCTGACCGGCCGCAAACTGATGGTGGACACCTATGGAGGGCTGGCCCCCCACGGCGGCGGCGCGCTGTCCGGCAAGGATGGGACCAAGGTGGACCGCAGCGGCGCCTACATGGCCCGCTGCATCGCCAAGAATATTGTGGCCGCCGGCCTCGCGGAGAAATGCACAGTCGCTCTGGCCTATGCAATCGGGCGGGCCGATCCGGTGGCCGTCGACGTGGATACCCACCTCACCGGTACATACTTGGACAAACTGCTGGAACAGGCGGTCCGCTGTTTCTTTGACCTCACGCCCGCAGGTATGATCCATACCCTGCAGTTGAACCAGCCGATTTTTGCGGACGCCTGCAACTATGGCCACTTTACCAGGGCAAACCTGCCGTGGGAGCAGACCGGTCAGGCCGGAAAGTTTGCGGAGCTGTGTGCGCAGTTGGATCACGGAGATGGTGGCGGCTGAAATATATAGCATCCTGTTCTTTTGGTAAGGACAGCATCGCCACCATCCTGCTGGCGCTCCGCTACGGGGAACCGCTGGATGAGGCGGTGTACTGCGAAGTTATGTTTGACAGCCATATCTCCGGCGAGGTGCCGGAACACCGGGACTTCATCTATGGCACGGCTATCCCCGCACTGGAGCGCATGGGCGTAAAGATCCGCATTCTTCGTGGGCTGCAGACCTATGTGGGGCTGTTCACCGGGCGGATCACCCGCGGGCCGAAAAAGGGCCTGCTCCGCTCCTTTCCCATCTGTGGGCGATGCGCCGTCCAGCGGGACTGCAAACTGAAACCGATTTTACGGTACCAGAGAAGCCTCCCGCCGGACACGGTCCAATACATCGGCATCGCCAGGGATGAGCAGGAGCGGCTGCTCCGGCTGGACGGACGCCGTGTTTCCCTGTTGGACAAGTATGGCTATACGGAACAGGACGCAAAGCAGCTCTGCCGGGAGGCGGGGCTGCTTTCTCCTGTCTATGACTTCACCGACAGGGGCGGCTGCTGGTTCTGCCCCAACGCCAGGCGACGGGAACTCCGCCATCTCTATGACCACCACCCGGATCTGTGGGCCAGGATGCTGGAACTGCAGGCCCTGCCGGGAAAGGTCACTGAGAAGTTTAACCGGACCACGACATTTTCGGAAATTGACGCAGGTTTTCGGCGTGAAGATGAACAACTCAGCCTATGGAAAAACGCCGCATAGCGGTGAAGGGAGGTTTCATGCCAAATCATATCACAAATTTGATCTCATTTGGAGATCAGCCGGAGCAGGTCGCCGCTTTCCATCAAATGCTGCGGGATCTGCGCCAGAAGGATGGTGTTTACGGGAGCATCGATTTTAACAAACTCATCCCTATGCCAAAAGCCTTAGACATTGAATCCGGAACCAGGACAACCAACGGCCTTGACGCATATCGCCGGTTTATAACTGGTGACAAAGCCGGCGCGGAAGCTTTCCAAAAAGAACATCCGGAGGAATGGGCGCTTGGGAAACAGGCGTATGAGAATATTCAGCAGTACGGTTCCCCCACCTGGTACGAGTGGTGTAATAAAAATTGGGGAACCAAATGGAATGCGTATTCCTGTGTGGAACTGGGTAAGGATGATGATACCCTGGAGTTCTTTACTGCCTGGAGCAGCGTCCCGACAATTTTGGAGGCCCTTTCGAGAAAGTACCCGGATCAGACTATCTCCTACTGCTGGGCAGACGAGGACATCGGGAGCAATGTGGGAGAGGCTGTATACAAAAACGGAGAAATGATCGATGCAAACATCCCGGAACCCGGATCCAGAGAGGCGTATGAACTGGCGTCGGATATCATGGGGATCGACCTTGCAGACTTTGACCTCTATCTCTCTGCGGATAAAAGCACCTATGAGTACCATGAGGACCCATCCAAAACAAAACGCACCAAGGATGGGCCGGCGAGATGACATTTTACGAACAGGAACTTCGGAAACTGTTTGCAGACGGCACGGTGATCGGCAGCCCCAAGTTTACAGGCCGGGCCTGTTTGGGAACGCTGGGAAAGGATCTCCGTGCCCGTGTGCAGTTTGTGACATCAGGCCACGCGGACCACTATGACGTCATCAGCGTTACGGTGCTGAACCGCACAGACGGCGTAGTAGATAAGCTCCGCCTCCGGCTGAAGGACGTCCTCGGCGTCAAGCAAGTGCCGGGCAACCCCAACTTCCGTAATGGCGTAGCGCCGCATATCTGGGAAGATAGCGGGAAAGTGGAGTGGTACGCCTTCCGCCCATCCGCGGCGGACTATTCCGCCATGCGGCAGGCTGTGAGCGAGTACCTGGGAGTGTTCCGGGATCGTGTGACGGAGCGCCGGCAGGATGGCCCAAGACTCGTCTACATCTGCGCCCCGCTCCGCGGCGAGGTGGAGAAGAATATCGCCTTCGCCAGAGATAAAGCGCGGGAGGTATTCGCAGCGGGCAACGTGCCCATCTGCCCCCATTTGATGTTTCCGCCCATTGCCGACCCGGAAAACCCGGCACAGGATCAGGCGGCACGGGAGATGGGCCTGCGGTTGGTGGAGTCCTGCCAGCAGGTCAACGTCTACGGCCCCGTCTGGACGGAGGGCATGTGGGCGGAGATCAACCACGCCGAGAGGCTGGGGATCCCTGTCCTGACAGACCAAAAGGAGCTGGGAAAGCCCCCGCGCCGGCGAACCAAGCAAGGGAAGGAGCGATGATGTGATGGTGGACAACATTCCGCCAGAAGAACTGGAGATCGAATTATCAGGCAGGCAGATCGAGCAGTTAGATGCGATTGACAATACCGTTTACCAAACGATCCTCACCTTCCTCAACAAGACGGAAGATGAATTTCCCTGGGATATGCATTATATAGGCGAAGTAGCGGATGCCATCGAAGGAACACTGCTGGATCTCGGCCAGCGGGTCCACCGGCCTGCAATCATAACGGAAAAAGACGGAACAGTGCATTTGGAAGAATATCAGGAACCTGTACTGCAAACACCCAAAAAGAATAAGAAGAAGGAGAAACCTGCCTATGAGCGATAACCCCCAGTGGGAAATCATCCAAGGCGACGCGCTGAAGGT
>ERZ827522.2540-NODE-2540-length-12395-cov-8.780551_pt1 | contig 12395 bp, 11 predicted proteins | sample MGYA00519580_ERZ827522 | MGnify/ENA primary metagenome ERZ827522 (study PRJEB31778, sample SAMEA3449340) | human gut metagenome | biome: human gut; feature: human-associated habitat; material: faeces | place: United Kingdom | collected 2010/2012 ... | reverse complement strand
AGGATGCGAGGCCCGCACCAAGGGCCGAAGCAGACGCTGGGAGCCGCAACCCGGGCAGTGGCACGCCGCAGGCGTGACGGAGAGGTTATTATGATGCAGCTTTCGCTGCCGCCTCCACCACATGGCTCACGAGCACGGAAGTCGTCACGGTGCCGACGCCGCCGGGGACGGGAGTGATGGCCTCCACCACCGGCTCTGCCTCGCCAAAGCGGACGTCACCGCAGAGCCTGCCTTCCTCGTTGACATGGATGCCCACATCCACGACGACCTGACCGGCCCGCAGATGCTCTGCACCGATAAAGCCCATCTTGCCCATGGCCACCACCACAACATCGGCCTCACGGCAGACTTCCGGCAGATTTTGGGTGCGGGAGTTGCAGAGGGTGACGGTGGCGTTTTCCCGGTCCAGCATCATGGCTGCGGGCTTGCCCACCACGAGGCTGCGGCCCACGACGACGGCCCGCCTGCCGGAGAGGGGAATGTTGTAGAATTTCAAAATTTCAAGACAGGCCTGCGCCGTGCAGGGCGGGTAGCCGACGGCAGTGTTGGTGAAGACGCCGGCCAGCGAGCCGTCGGTGATGCCGTCAATGTCCTTTTCGGGCGAGAGTGCGGCGCGGATGGTCCTGTCATCAAACTGTTTGGGCAGGGGGCGGAAGAGCAGACAGCCGTGGATGGCGGCGTCTGCGTTGATGCCGGCAATGACACGCAGCAACTCTTCCTGCGAAGCGTCGGCGGGCAGAAGGAACTGCTTCACCTCGACGCCCACTTTTGCACAGCGGGCCATGACGCCTTTCTCGTAGGAGAGGTCATCGGGGCGTTCGCCCACCCGGACGACGGCCAGCGTGGGGACAACGCCCTTTTCCCGCAGTGCGGCGCAGCGGGCAGCATTTGCTTCGTTCATGGCGGCCACGACGGGCGCACCCTTCAAAATGGTAGACATATACGTTCCCTTTCTATGCATCAGGCCCGCAGGCGGCTTGCCACGGACTGGTAGACTTCGTCGGCCAGCGGCAGATATTCTGCCAGCATCCGGGCCGCTTTTTCGTCCAGCGCGGCGGCATGGGCGCGGTCGGTCATGAGCTTTGTGTTGATGGCGACATTCAGAGCCGACGCCTGAAGTGCGGCCTTGCAGAACAGCGCCGCACAGCCTGCGTCTGAGACAGCCAGCACGCTGCCCTTTTCGGCGTAATCGGCCGCAAGACGGATGCCCTCACAGCAGGCGTCCATGATGTCCAGCGGCACGGCGCAGGCCCCGTCCAGCGCCTCGGCCAGCACAGCGGCCTTGCGGGCCTGCTGTTCGGGCGTCTCTTTGGGCAGGCCGTAGGCCGCCGCCAGAGGCGTGAATGCGTCGGCGTCAGCCTGCACGAGGGCTTCCAGCCGTTTGTGCAGTGTTTCAGCACGGGCATTCAGCGCCAGGATCTCTTCTTCCACGGCAGAGTATTTCTTTTTGCCGGTGGTGAGATTCCCCACCATATTGCCCAGCGCGACGCCTGCCGCGCCCACGAGGGCCGCTGCGCCGCCGCCACCCGGGGCGGGGGCTTTGCTGGCAAGCCGGCTCAGAAAGTCCTCACAGCTCAGTTGTGTCAAATCCAAAGTAAAGTCCTCCCTCTGTCACGAATCCGTCCAGTTTTTCGTCATGGGCATCCACTGCCGCTTTATCCACCCGCTGGGCCTCAAAGGCCACACCTATTTTCACAGCCCGGGTGCAGCGGGGGAGGTAGCGGTCATAATAGCCTTTCCCCATCCCCACCCGGTGGCAGACTGCATCAAAAGCCGTGCAGGGGACCAGCACGAGGTCGAGCTTGTCCGGTGGCAAAACTGCAGACCGGCTCAAAATGGGCGTGCGGATGCCGTAAGTACCCACTTCCCAGCCGTCCGGCCCCGGCACAGCGGCTGTCAGCGAAAAGCCCTCGCCGCAGACGGGGTAGGCCAGCGTTTTACCCTGCCGGGCTGCTTCCACAGCCAGCGCCGAGAGATCGGCTTCGCCGCCGAAGGCCGCGTAGAGCAGGATGTTTTCTGCCTTTTTGAAGCAGTCCAGAGCCATGATGCGGGCGCAGAGAGCGGCGTTGGAATGGGTGCGCTCGGTGTCCGACAACACCCGGCGGGCCGCAATGCCCGCTTTGCGCTGTGCGGCTTTTTGCTCCGTGATGGTCATGGCAATGTGCTCCTTTCTGCACCCGATGGGCAAATCTGCACAAAAACCGGAACGGATTTTTGTTATAATAATAAGCGCTGAGCGCAGAAAAAGCAAGGCTTTGGCAGGATGGGTGAAATATCTTCATTTAACCGAAAAGAAACGAATCAAACCGTATCGGTTTGTGCGAAATGCTGTTGAAGAAATCCACGATGTCTGGTATCATGGAAACAGACGGGCCGGAATGAGCGGACGCCCGCGCGAACTGATTTTTTGCATCAGAGAGAGGGGTAAATAGTATGTACAACGATATGATGGATACCATCGGCCTCGTGGAAAAGGCCGACCCGGAGCTGGCTGCGGCCATGGACCGTGAGCTGACCCGCCAGCGGGAAAATATCGAGCTCATCGCCAGCGAGAACATCGTCTCGCCCGCCGTCATGGCCGCCATGGGCAGCATCCTCACCAACAAGTACGCCGAGGGCCTGCCCGGCAAGCGCTACTACGGCGGCTGTGCCTATGTGGATGAGGTGGAGAACATCGCCATCCAGCGCGCCTGCAAGCTGTTCGGCGCAAAGTACGCCAACGTCCAGCCCCACTCCGGCGCACAGGCCAATCTGGCCGTCTACTTCGCCCTGCTCGATCTGGGCGATACCGTTATGGGCATGGACTTGTCTCAGGGCGGTCATCTGACCCACGGCTCTCCGGTGAATATGTCCGGCAAGAACTATCACTTCGTATCCTACGGCGTCGGCGAAGATGGCCGCATCGACTATGCTGAGCTGGAGAAGCAGGTCAAAAAGGTCCGTCCCAAGATGATCGTGGCAGGCGCTTCGGCCTACCCCCGTGCCATCGACTTCGAAAAGCTGGCTGAAATCGCCCACGGATACGGGGCCTTCCTGATGGTGGATATGGCCCACATCGCGGGCCTCGTGGCTGGCGGGATGCACCAGAGTCCGGTGCCTTATGCCGACGTCGTGACCACCACCACCCACAAGACCCTGCGCGGCCCCCGCGGCGGCCTCATCCTGACCAATAATGCCGTGCTGGCCAAGCGCATCAACTCCGCCGTCTTCCCCGGCACCCAGGGCGGCCCGCTGGAGCACGTCATCGCGGCCAAGGCCGTCTGCTTTGGCGAGGCACTCAAGCCCGAGTTCAAGGACTACGCCCGCAAGATCGTGGAGAACGCACAGGCCATGGCCGCTGAACTGCAGGCTCGCGGTGTCAAGCTGGTGTCCGGCGGCACCGACAACCACCTGATGCTCCTCGACCTGCGGGACGAGGAATGCACCGGCAAGGAGCTGGAAGCCCGCCTCGACAGCGTCCACATCACCGCCAACAAGAACACCGTCCCCGGCGAGACCCGCAGCCCCTTCGTGACTTCCGGCGTCCGTCTGGGTACACCGGCTGTCACCACCCGGGGCATGGGCGAAGCCGAGATGAAAGTCATTGCGGACTGCATCGCCGACTGCATCTGGCACTACGACGAGAAGAAGGACGACATCTCCGCCCGTGTGCTGGCCCTGACCAAGGCTTTCCCCCTGTACGAATAATGGATTTTTGACGTGTCTAAGCCTCTCCCTCTGGAAGAGGTGTCACCGAAGGTGACGGAGAGGGCAAGCTCGGTTCCAAAGAATATCTGCACAGCGATAAGCATTAGCTTTTGTAAGAGTGATGCTATCGCTGTGTTTTTTATTTCTCTGCAGCGTCCCTGCCCTCTCAGGAGCTGCGCGCCAGCTCTCCCAAGGGGAGAGCCTGAAAAGGAAATCATTTCCTCAGCCGCAGGGTCTGACATGCTTTGCCTTTCGTATCTGGTAGGATGGAATGGAGGACAGGCCCCGAGGGCGCTGACTCTGAACGAGGAAAAAAACTTCTCACCAGCGGAAAGGAAAGGATACTATGAGTAATTATCAGATGCAGATGCCTGCCCAGTATACATCCATCGGGGACGACGAAATGGTGCTGCTCTGCGGCGGCGAGACCACGGCATGGCAGACGTTCCAGGACATTGGCCGTGTGCTGAACTATGTGGCGCGCATTTTCTCGGCGGGCAGCTCCATCGTCAACAATGTGGTCACCATCGTCAATTATTTCAATAAGCTCGAAGACCTGCTCCCGGTCATCGGGGAAGTATAAATGAAAAGAGGCTGTTGCAGTGCAACAGCCTCTTTGTGTGTGATAGCTTAGTAATGCAGCTTGTCAGCGGTCAGTGCCTCGAGCACGGGCAGCATGGCAGCAGCTTCAGCCTTTGCGGCGGGCAGGTCCATGTCGCGGTAGTTACCGCACTCCACCTCGCTTGCGCCGGGGACATCGCCCTCAAACGCAGCCATGAAGCGGAAGGACTCCACCGTCAGGCTCAGCGCCTCGGCGGGGGTCAGGCCCCGGGTCAGCAGGTAAAAGCCGGTGCGGCAGCCCATGGGGCCGACGTAGATGACGCCGTCCTTATACTGGCTGTTGCGGGCGTAGGTGGCGAAGAGGTGCTCCAGCGTGTGGGCCGAACCGGTGGAGAGATAATCGCCGTGGTTCGGCTTCTTCATCCGGATGTCCCAGGTCAGAACATCGCCGTCCTGACGGCTCAGGTACATGCCGCGGTCGAGCCTGGTGTGGTCTACACAGAAACTTGCAATGCGCTCCATGCTGTGCCTCCCGAGATCAGGCCTGCAGGCGCTGGACGCTGCCGTGTGCGCAGTCCACAGCGACCATCAGACCGTCGCGGATGTGGGCGGTAGCGCCGACGGCGCCCACGATGGTGGGCTTGAGCAGGGCCTTGCCGGCGATGGCGGCGTGGCTGTTCAGGCCGGCTTCCTCGACCACCAGAGCGGCAGCGTCACGGACGTAGCTCAGCATCTCGTTGGAGGTGGAGGGGACGACCAGGACCATGCCAGGCTTGAACTTTGCGCGGATCTCCTCGATGGTGCGGCAGACGCAGGCCTTGCCGGTGGCGTTGGCCAGAGCAGCGCCCTCGGGGCCGACGCCGACGCCGGTAGCCAGACAGTTGCCGATCATGTGGATCTTGATCATATTGGTGGTGCCGGAGACGCCCACGGGGACGCCGGCGGTCACGACAGCCAGCTCACCGTCGTGCAGATAGCCGTGCTCCTTGGCCAGGGTGGTGGACTTCTCGATGAGCTCATCGGTGCTGGTGGCGAGGTCCATCATGAGCGGGGTGATGCCCCAGGAGATGGACAGCTGGCGCTGGACCTGCTCGTCCATGACGCAGGCGATGATGGGCTGAGAGGGGCGGTACTTGCTCAGCAGGCGGGCAGTGTTGCCGGACTCGGACACGGTGACGATGGCAGAAGCGTTGACGTCCTTTGCGGTCAGGCAGGCAGCGTGTGCGGTAGCGTCGCTGACGCTGATCTGGCCGGCGGCATCGGTCAGGCGGTTGTCGCGGTAGTGGACCTCGTTCTCGGTGCGCTCTGCAATGGCGGACATGGTCTTGAGGGCCTCAACAGGGTATGCGCCCGCAGCGGTCTCGCCGGAGAGCATGATAGCGGAAGTGCCGTCGTAGATGGCGTTTGCCACGTCGGAGATCTCGGCGCGGGTGGGGCGGGGGTTGACCATCATGCTGTCCAGCATCTGGGTAGCAGTGACGATGGGCTTGCCGAAGGAGAAGGAGCGGTCGATGACGCTCTTCTGGATGCCGGGCAGCTCGGTGAAGTCGATCTCGACGCCCAGGTCGCCGCGGGCGACCATGACGGCGTCGGCAGCGGACAGGATGCTGTCGATGTTATTGACGCCCTCGCGGTTCTCGATCTTGGCGATGATGCGGATGTTGGAGTCGTACTCGTTCAGCAGGTTGCGGATGTCGTAGACGTCCTGTGCGGTGCGCACGAAGGAAGCAGCGATGAAGTCGAAGCCCTGCTGGACACCGAAGATGATGTCATCCCGGTCGCGCTGGCTCAGGTAGGGCATGGACAGGTGGACGCCGGGGACATTGACGCCCTTCTTGGTCTTGATCTTGCCGCTGTTGAGCACTTCGCAGACGATGTCGGTGTCCGTGACGCTCTTGATGGCCAGCTTGATGAGGCCGTCGTCCAGCATGATGGTGCCGCCCTCGTGGACGTCCTGGGGCAGGTCCTTGTAGGTGATGGAGCAGATCTCCTTGGTGCCCTCCACCTCGCGGGTGGTCAGGGTGAAGGTCTGGCCGGCTTCCAGCATCTCAACGCCGTTCTTGAACTCCTTCAGGCGGATCTCGGGGCCTTTGGTGTCCAGCAGGGCAGCAACGGGCTTGTTCAGCTCAGCGCGGATAGCCTTCAGCATGTCCAGACGGCCCTTGTGCTCCTCGTAGGAGCCGTGGGAAAAGTTGAAGCGGGCCACGTTCATGCCGTTGGCGACCAGCTCGCGCAGGACGCCGTCCTTATCGGTAGAAGGGCCAAGGGTGCAGATGATCTTCGTTTTTCTCATAAATATACCTCTAACAGTCTCTTTTTTCCTCTATGATGGGCGCACAGGTGCCAGATATGCCCTGCGGCCGCTGGCCGGACATCGGCCCGGTCAGGTGTGTTTGAAAACCCTACCATTCTATATTATAACCGCTTGTGTACAAGAGAGCAAGAAAAAATTCGGCAAAGAAAACCTTAAATTTTCGTGATAGATGCCGGAGCGATAAAACGCTTGCGAAAAGTGCGTTCATCGCCTATAATAGGGCTAAGCAAAAGTCTCACTTCTGCCCCGAAGGGACGAAGGCGAGCGCAAAATGATAGAAACGGAGTGAAAGCGTAATGGAAAAGCGCGTTTTTCTGATCGTTCTGGACAGCTTCGGCATCGGCGCAGAGCCGGATGCCGCCGCCTTTGGCGATGAGGGGACCAACACCCTCGGCGCCATCGCCAAGCACCCCAACTTCAACTGCCCCAACCTGAAAAAACTCGGACTGTTCAACATCGACGGTGTGACTGTCGGCGAGAAGGATGCCGCCCCCATCGGCTCCTTCGCCCGCCTGCAGGAGCAGAGCATGGGCAAGGATACCACCATCGGCCACTGGGAGATCGCCGGTGTCGTCAGCCCCAAGCCGCTGCCCACCTTCCCGGACGGCTTCCCGGACAGCCTCATCCACGAGTTCGAGGAAAAGACCGGCCACAAAGTCCTCTGCAACAAGCCCTACTCCGGCACACAGGTGCTGAAGGACTACGGCGAGCAGGCCATGAAGGAGGATGCCCTCATCGTCTACACCAGCGCCGACAGCGTGTTTCAGGTCGCCGCCAACGAGGAGCTTGTGCCGGTGCATGAGCTGTACCGTTACTGCGAGATCGCCCGCGAGATGCTGAAGGGCGAGTACGGCGTGGGCCGCGTCATCGCCCGCCCCTTCCTCGGCCGCACCGCCGACACCTTCTACCGCACCACCAACCGCCACGACCTGAGCCTCAAGCCGCCCCGCAAGACCATGCTTGATTTGCTCAAGGACGCAGGCAGGGACGTCATCGCCGTGGGCAAAATTTTCGACATCTTCGACGGCGAGGGCGTGACGGAAAAGATCAAGACCACCGGCAACACCAACGGCATCGCCTTCACCAAGGCTTTGCAGACCCGCGACTTCGAGGGTCTGGCCTTCGTGAACCTCGTCGATTTCGATATGCTCTACGGCCACCGCCGCGACGTGGCAGGCTACGCCGCCGCCGCCACCGAGTTCGACAAGTTCGTTGCCGACTTCATCCCCGGGATGCGGGAGGGCGACATCCTGATGGTCACGGCCGACCACGGCTGTGACCCCTCCTACACCAAGACCACCGACCATACCCGCGAGTATGTGCCGTATCTCATCTGCGGCAAGGGCGTCAAACCGGGCGTTGACCTCGGCACCAGGCTCTGCTTCGGCACCATCGCACACACCATCTGCGACTATCTGGGCGTGGATGCCTCCACGCTGGACGGCCAGAGTGTGCTGAGCGACATCCTGAAATAAGCATAAACGCAAAGATCCCGCAAGGCAGCTGCTTTGCGGGATCTTTCTGTCTATCAATTATGCTGCATCATTTTCAGCGCTGGAAGCGTCGCCGCTGCCGGAGCCGAACAGGGCGTCCAGCACGGTGGAAGCGGCCTGATGCAGGGAGGAAGCCGCCTGCTCCACCTGCTCCTGGGTCGGCATACTGAAGGACGGCGACTCAGTGGAGTCTGCCGGGGCTTCTTCGCTGCCGTCTGCAGGGACCTCGGTGGAAGCGCTGGGCTCACCGGAGGCGTCGCCCTCGACGGGCTGGCTGCCAGCGGGGGCCTCTTCCGCCGGGACTTCGCTCTCGGCGGGCTCTTCTGCGATCACGCTGTCGGGAGATTCCTCCGGGATGGATGCACCGGCGTTGGGGTCGGCGGTCGGCGTGAAGACATCGGTCTTCTCGGGGGTCTGGCTGGTGCTGGTGAGCTTGTCCTCGCCGCCCAGAACCGCTGCGATGAGGGCCTTGGCTTCGTTGACCGAGTTCTCATCCGGCTTCATGACGTAGAGGCTCTGGCCCTTGGCGGAGTAGCACTTGGTGCTCTTCGCGCCCGAGCCGGTGACGGTGTAGCTCTGGATGTCCCAGTTGGCAAGGTCGCCCAGCTGCATCCGGACCAGCGCAGAGATCTGTTCCTGCGAGAGGCTGGTGACGAAGCAGTCGGCGGCGGCGTCCATCAGCTTGGAGAAGCCCATGAGCAGGGCGGGAGACTTGAGCTTGTTGACCATCGCGTCGATGACTTTCATCTGGTTGATGCCGCGCTGGATGTCGCCGGTCTTGAAGGCGTGGCGCTCACGGGCAAAAGCCAGAGCGGACTTGCCGTCCAGATGGTTCCAGCCCTCGGCGAAGGTGGTGGGGTCGTAGTAGCCGGGGCTGCCCACCGAGGTGAAGGCTTGGTCGGAGTAGACGTCCACGCCGCCGATGGCGTCGATGATGTTGATGAAGCCCGCAAAGTTGATGCGGAGGTAGTGCTCCACATTCACGCCGTAGAGGTTGCCCAGCGTGGCCATGCTGGTCTCGACGCCGTAGAGGCCGGCGTGGGTCAGCTTGTCCTTGCTGTCGGTGCCTGCGAGGTCAACATAGTAGTCGCGCGGGGTGTTGATGAGGGCCGCCTGCTTGGTGGTGGGGTTGACCACAGCGAGGATGTTCACGTCGCTGCGGGCCTTTTCGGTCAGCTCGCCGCGGTTGTCCACACCGCTGAGGTAGACGACGAACGGCTCTTTCGTGATCTTATTCGCCTCTGCGCCGGTGAGCAGGCCGGAAGTCATGCTGTCCAGTGCGGTCAGACCCTGCTGCGCCCAGACACAGCCCACGGCCAGCGCGGCGCAGAGCAGGACGGACAGCACCCGGGCCACGACGGCACCGCTGCGGGAGGCGAGGCACTTGCGCACCAGCAGCCAGAGCAGCACCAGAAGCGCAGTGATGATAACGAGGTAGAGCACCGGCAGCATCTGGGTGCGCCAGAGCTGCACCAGCGCGGCAAGGCTCAGGATGGCCTGCAGTACCAGCAAGACCATTCCTCCTTTCGGAAGTTTGTCGTCAGCGGGGGCGGGCTCGCTGGGGTGCAGCGGCTCCCACTGTCTGCGGGGCGGCACCGGAGGCTTCGGCGGCTCAGACGGAGACGTCGGTGCCGGTTTCGGCGGTGCTTTGGGGCGGGGAGGCTCCGGCGAGAAGAAATCGGCGCTGTCTACCTCCACTTCGTCGGGCTCGCTGCGCTTGATGCCCCGGTGGATGTGTCGGGGGCCTTCGTCGTTATTCTGGGGATGGGTATGCTTGTTTTCGTCAAACATAGGCGTTCACTCCTTTGGATGTGTATGCCATCATGTGGTGGGGATGATGCTCAGCACAGCCCGGGCGGGCAGGCAGGTGGCCGTCTGGTCTTCCTCGCTGAGCCAGCCGAAGGACTCGCAGATGTGGTCAGGGCAGGGCGAATCCACAAAGCGGGCCGCGCCGTCCTGGATCTTGATGTGGACGGTGAGATAGCCGGTGTCCACATCGTAATCGGCGTCTTTTTCGAGGGGAAAGGTCAGCCTGGTGTTACTGTCGCCGTAGATGAGCTCTGCGCAGAGAGGCGCACCGGTCTGGTTTGCTTTCCGCACCAGCAGCAGCACGGCGGCTGCGGCCAGAATGACGGCAGCAAAGACCAGATTTATCAGCAGCTTTTTGTGTTGTTTCATAAAAAATTATCCTTTGAGCGGGATCTGTTCCAGCTCGGCCAGCCAGAGCGCGGCGGCTGCGTCGCTGGGCATCCGCCAGTCGCCCCGGGGCGAGAGGGTGACGCTGCCCACCTTGGGGCCGTCGGGCAGGCAGCTGCGTTTGAACTGCTGGGCGAAGAACCGCCAGTAGAAGTTGCGCAGCCACTTGTAAAGCACTTCGTCCGGGTACTCGGCCCGGCCTGCGAAGGCCGCTTTCGCCAGCCGGAATATCTTCGACGGGCCGAAGCCGAAGCGGAGAACATAATAAAGGTAGAAGTCGTGCAGCTCATAGGGACCCACGAGGTCTTCCGTCTTCTGAGAGATCTCGCCGTCCTTGGCAGGCAGCAGCTCCGGGGAGACGGGGGTGTCGAGGATGTCCAGCAGCACCCGGCGCAGCTCGGCGGAGGCGGCAATGTCGGCCTCATACTGGACGAGGTGGCGCACCAGCGTCTTGGGGACACCGGCGTTGACGCCGTACATGCTCATGTGGTCGCCGTTGTAGGTGGCCCAGCCCAGCGCCAGCTCGGAGAGGTCGCCGGTGCCGACGACGAGGCCGCCGGTGCGGTTGGCAGTGTCCATCAGCTCGAGGGTGCGCACACGAGCCTGTCCGTTCTCGAAGGTGACGTCCAGCACGCTCTCGTCCTGGCCGATGTCCTTGAAGTGGCTGTGGACGGTGTTGGCGATGTCGATCTCGGTAAAGCTGACGGCCAGCTCGTCGCATAAGATCTCCGCATTGCTGCGGGTGCGGTGGGTGGTGCCGAAGCAGGGCATGGTCACGGCCAGCACATCGCTGGCGGGGCGGCCCAGCTGCTTCATGGCGCGCACCGCCACCAGCAGGGCCAGACAGCTGTCCAACCCGCCGGAAATGCCGATGACCGCCGTTTTGGCGTGGGCGTGCTCCAGCCGCTTGGCCAGACCGTCGGCCTGCATCTTCAGGATCAGTTCGCAACGCTCGGCGCGGCGCTTGGGGTCGCCGGGCACGAAGGGTGCTGGGTCGATCCAGCGGGTGAGGGGGGTCTCGGTGAGTTCCAGATCGAACTCCACCGTGGTGTAACCATCGCGGCTCAGCTCAAAGCTGGTGTTGCGGGCACGCTCGGCCTCCATGCGCTGGCAGTCGATCTCGGTCTCGGCAATGCCGCCCGCAAAGGGAGCGGTCTCGGCCAGCAGGGTGCCGTTTTCGGCAATCAGGTCGTGCCCGGCGAACACCATGTCCTGGGTGCTCTCGCCGTGCCCGGCCGAGGCGTACAGGTAGCCGCACAGCAGGCGGGCCGACTGGTTGGACACCAGTGCCCGGCGGTACTCGGCCTTGCCGACGGTCTCGTCGCTGGCCGAAAGGTTGGCGATGACCGTGGCCCCGGCCAGTGCGTGGAAGGTGGAGGGCGGCAACGCACTCCACAGGTCCTCGCACAGCTCCACGCCCAGCACAAAGCTGGGCATGGACCGGCAGCGGAACAGCAGCGAAGTGCCAAAGGGCACCTGCTGGCCGCACACGGTGATCGTTTCCACCTCGGTGCTGCCGGGGGTAAACTGGCGCTTCTCGTAGAATTCACCGTAGTTGGGCAGGTAGGTCTTGGGCACAAGGCCCAGCAGCTGCCCGCGGCACAGCACGGCGGCGCAGTTGTACAGCTTGCCGTGTACCAGCAGCGGCAGGCCCACCAGCACGACGGTGTCCAGCGTCCGGGTGCCGTCCAGCACGGTCTGCAGGGCATCCAGCGCACCGGTCTGCAGCGTGTGCTGCAGGAACAGATCGCCGCAGGTGTAGCCGGTGAGGCAGAATTCCGGGAACACGGCCAGCTTGACCCCGCGCGCGGCGGCTGCCTGCACGTCGGCAAGGATCTGCTGGGCGTTATAGGTGCAGTCCGCCACCCGCAGGGCGGGGGAGAAGGCGGCTGCCTTTAAAAAACCATCTTTCATCGGAGGATTTCACATCCTGTCTTTCGTTTTAGCCTGCAGAGGGCCTGCAGTGCCCATAGTATACCACAAACTGCAACAAACGGAAAGTAACAGCTTGGTAAAAGAAGTGTGACAAAACAAAAGCTGCCCGCAGGGATGCGGGCAGCCGGAAAGCATAAAAGCGGAAAACGAGATGGACCGTAAGCCGGGTTCTGTATTAAACGACGATCTGTCTAGACCTGCCATTGCTG
>ERZ827522.2522-NODE-2522-length-12456-cov-5.184501_pt1 | contig 12456 bp, 16 predicted proteins | sample MGYA00519580_ERZ827522 | MGnify/ENA primary metagenome ERZ827522 (study PRJEB31778, sample SAMEA3449340) | human gut metagenome | biome: human gut; feature: human-associated habitat; material: faeces | place: United Kingdom | collected 2010/2012 ... | reverse complement strand
TGTTCGCTCCACCGCCGCAGCCGCAGTCCAGCACCATGGCATCCGGGGCAGGCTGCAAAAAATGCAATCCCCACGCTGCCATTGCGCTGTGCCCAAAGTTCATCATAGCAACCATGATCTTCCCGCTAAAGCCTACGGGCTTGCGGGTGTTTTCAAAGAAGGACATATCACACCTCCGATTTCACACATTCCGTATAGGTCAGCGGAAAAGAGGCCTTTAGAACAACACTTTTTCGCACTGTCCAATCATTCTGTTGCAGAAATTTTAGGTATTCTTCACTCGTCCACTTGCTGTGGAGAGGAAAGCCTGCCAGATTCATGAAAAAGGCTTTGACCTTGCCGGGAAATGAGTTTTCTGCGTGCGTAAAGGTAGGCGCGATCAGCACACCGTCATCCTTCAGCACCCGTTTGATCTCTCGCAATGATTTTTCTGGCTGAGGCACAATGTGCAGTGCGTTTGATACGATTACCACATCGAATGATTTGCTCGCGTATGGCAGAGAAAACATATCCTGCACGGAAAAACGCAGCTTCGCAGAGTAATTCCCCCGTTTGGCCTCTGTAATCATTTCCGGAGAGGCATCCGTCGCCTCGATGTGTGCCGCTGCTTTTACGATGTGCTTGGCGATCAGTCCCGTTCCGGTAGCCACCTCCAGCACTGTTTTGTCTTTCACGACCGGACGGATCAGCTCATACATTTTCTCGTATACTGCCCTGTCTTTTCGCATAAAGCAGTCATACAGACCTGCATTTCTGTCCCAGAAATTCTTGTGTTCTCGCATTGCTGTCTCTCCTTTTATAGTTAGATTTATCTAACCGGCACGTGCACATTGACAAGTTAGGTTCGGCTAACTCATGTATTTAGGAAAAGCCGCATTTCTGCGGCCTTTCGGCTTATACAAATAGCTTGCTGCAAGCATCACACATCTGTATTTTCAGCCACTGAGGATAACGCCTCTCGATCTACTCCTTATGGAAACAGCCAAAATCTATTTTCACACCATTGCGGTGACTTTTGCCTTCTTATTCATATTATATCATGCTCACTTCTTTTTTGCAAGGACGGTCATGCCAAGATCCACGATGATTTTTCCAATCGTTTTGCTTTGCATTGGGGTTGACCTCCTATCCTTTATTGGTTCCTTATCGAATGAAATTTGTCATTTCCCACGGTTCTTCCGGGGGCAGAGGCACCAGCTTGCTGCCTACCTCTTTGCACTTGAGATAATAAGCCATATTATGACCCAGTGTTCGAAGAGTCGCAAGGCCCTCACGGTCCTGCATTACTTCCTGCGGTGTTGTTCCATGCACCATGTTCCAATAACGAGACGTAATAATAGGCATCTGCATCAGACCAAAATACTTGTTCAGCTGATCCCATGTAGCCGTCGTTCCGGCTCGTCTAGCCGACATAATCGCCGCTGCAGGTTTCAAATAGAATCGTCTGCCGCCTCCGTTCAAATCGGCATAAAAAGCACGGTCCAGAAAAGAAGTGATTGCACCGGTAGCTCCTGCCCAGTGGACCGGTGTTCCAAATACAAAGCCATCATAATCCTCTGCCAATACCAAAAAATCGTTTACCGTATCCTCAAACACGCAGCGATTGCGGTCATTGCACTTGTGACAGGCGATACAGCCGGAAATCGGCTTATTGCCAATCCAGAACGTATCGGTATCAATCCCGTTCTGATTGAGTGTCTCCGACACCGCACACAGTGCTGTATAGGTGCAGCCTTCCCGGTGAGGGCTGCCATTTACAAGCAATACCTTCATGATTCATTCTCCTCCTTGGTGTGAGACAAGACCCAGTTTAAAACATCATATTCCCCAAAAACCACATTGCCGCCGCCATGATAATTGCTGGTAACGCCCCGCTGAGCGAACCATTCGTCATTTGGTGTCTGGATCTGAAGAACATTGCTGATCTGCTCCTCGCTCCATCCAGCTTCCTCATAGGCATCATGGAGACTGTTGTAAGCACTCCATGCCCGCTGGGAACCATAATACTCATCATGTTCTGCCATAAAAATATAGACAGCCGTGCCATTTTCCGCAATGGGCGCATAGTCCCCATCCCACTGAGATGCTCCGTGGAGATAGGCTGCATAGAGGTCCGGGCGCATAGATACTGCCTGGGACATGGTTTCCCCGCCAGCGGAATAGCCCGCAGCATACACCCGAGACACATCCACAGAAAAGTTAGCAAGGAAATATTCCGTCAGCTCAATGGCCTGCCGAGCCGACGTATCATGCCAATCCGTCAGCTGAGCAGGCACAACGATCATATCCTCCTGAAGCTGCGTCCAGCATAGGAGCCCATCCCAGTCCAGGTTCGAACCGGAAGATAATAGCTGTAATGGATCGTCCCCGTTTCGCCCTCCAGAATCTGTTCTGCAATAATCCCTGTTTTCATGGACGATTTTTCCTCGCCAGAGGAGATGGCACTGGCTGCATCAGTCTCCGGTTTTATTGTTTCCGATGGCTCAGAGGATACTGTTTCTTCCAGATGCACTTCAGCTGAAGGGAAAGCCGTACATCCGGTACTGTCTGAATTTCAGCCAAATCTGCCTTTATGTACTCCGCCATCTGGTGTGCGATTTCTCTGGTATTCCCATTGGAGACAGAGTAGTAAACAACCAGTATCCTGCTCATTGGGCTTTCCCCCTTTATACGATTCGCGTTTTGCCCATATTGGTGAGCATTTCCACTGTGGAAGGATCGTAATGGTCAAAGAACAGACTCTTTCCTTCATCCAGAGTGCGGATGGCCTCCATATCTGCTTCACTCAGGGAGAAGTCAAATACATCCAGGTTCTGTTCCATCCGCTCTTTGTGAGTGGATTTTGGGATCACGACTACATCGGACTGGATCAGAAACCGCAGGGCAGTCTGTGCAGCCGTTTTTCCGTACTTTTCGCCAATTTCAACTAGTACAGGGTTGGTAAAACAGTTTTTCTTCCCTTCGGCAAAGGGGCCCCATGCCTCGTGCTGCACACCGTACTTTTTCATGTATTCGTGCGCAGTTCGCTGTTGCTGAAACACATGGGTTTCCACCTGATTGACCATGGGTGCAATTTCTGCGAACTGACACAGATCGATCAGTCGGTCCGGGTAGAAGTTGGACACGCCAATAGCCCGCAGCTTTCCCTCTTTGTATGCTTCCTCCATGGCTCGGTATGCGCCGTAATAATCTCCAAAGGGCTGATGGATCAGCATCAGGTCAAGGTAGTCGGTTTTCAGCTTGTGCAGGGATTTGTCGATGGATGCCTTTGCCTTTTCATAACTGGCGTTGGACATCCAGATCTTGCTGGTGAGGAACAATTCCTCTCTGGGTACGCCACATTTCTGGATAGCATTGCCTACCGCTTCCTCGTTTCCGTAGGACTGAGCGGTATCAATCGCGCGATACCCCACTGAGATTGCATCCAGTACACAGCGCTCGCATTCTTCGTTCGAGACTTGGAAAACGCCGTATCCCAGTTTTGGCATTTTAACGTTGTTATTCAATAATACATATTCCATCATAGATAACTTCCTTTCTGTGGTTTCACAACACCTCTCCAGGCATTGCCTGGATAATCTTTTGTTTCTGATTCTATTGTAAAGGTTTCTGTAAGGTTACAGAAGTCTCGATTCGTTATAAAGTATTAACCTTTAGCTTTCCACTAATACGAACACAAGGTACCTGTTAAAACAGGTACCCTGCCTTGTAAAATCATTCTATTGATTAGACGAATATGCCCGTTTATGGCCGGGTGTAGCGCACCCATAACACATTCGGTACAACTGTCTGCACCTCTTTAAGATGAAATGCAGTCGGTGGCCAGGATGGCAGAAAATCAACTTGGGTAAAGGAACTGACACCGTTGCCGCCGTCGGCTACCGGGGCAATGACTAGACTCAACTCGTCCACCAAATTTTCAGCCAAAAACGATCCATTGACGATCCCGCCGCCCGCCAGCATCAGTTTGTTGATGCCAAACAGTCGATGCAGTTTCTCCAAAAGCAGAGTGCAGTTCAGTCGTTTCTCGCCGGCAAACAGATAGGAAACCCCTTGATTCTGTAAATAAGACAGGTATTCTGGAGCCACCTGCTCCGTCAGCGCCTCGATCACATGGGCGGCCCTTTTTTTCGATGGACAATCCGGAATAGGCCAGCTGACCCTGTGGGTCCACTGCAACAATGAAATTGCCCATGGCCTTGCCTGTCGGGTTTACCCAATCCGCTCGGGGCGGAGTGGACATCACAGTGGGTAGCTGCCCCACCTTTCCCTCGGCATATCCCCCCAGCATGGTAGTTGTGCCGTATAAGGTGGCCTGACATCCGTAAAAACTTCGCAGTTCCCCATAGGCTTTTATCGCCGGAACTGTTTCAGGCACACCGAAAAACGTACCGTCAATCTTTCCGTCCAGAGAAGTGAGCATATGGCACACAACAAAAGGGTGTTCCATCTTATTCCTTTCCATAGACATTTTTTGCCATCCGCAGAGCCGCCCACGCCTTGGGCCAGCCAGCATAGAAAGCAAGCTGGGTCAATGCCTCGCTCATCTCGGTGGCGGTTACACCGTTGGCCTTGGCCCGCTCAATATGATGAAGAAGGGATGTATCCAGAATTCCGCTGGCCATCAAGGCGGAGACGGTAATCAGGCTACGGTCACGGGGCGAGAGCTTATCCTCTCGCGACCAAACCTCTCCAAAGAGGACATCATCGTTTAATTCCGCAAATTTAGGGGCAAATTTGCTCATGGCATCTCTGCCTGCTGTTACTTTATCCATGATAATCCCATCCTTTCTATCGGATTTATTTTAATTTAGTATATTCTGCTTCATCTACCGGCTCCAGCCACTCGGCTTTGGAACCTGGAACGGAAATCGCTATATGGGCAAACCAACTGTCAGGAGCCGCCCCATGCCAGTGCTTTACCTCGGGCGGAATGTTAACCACATCTCCAGGGTTCAATTCCTGAGCGGATTTGCCCCACTCCTGATAATAACCCCGACCCGCCGTACAAAGAAGGATCTGACCGCCGTTATGGTGGATGTGCCAGTTGTTCCGGCAACTGGGCTCAAAGGTCACGTTGGAAACAGACACGCCCATATCACTCAGGGGGCACAGATAACTGGCCCCGCTGAAATACTGCCCGGCCACCGTGTTGGGACTGCCCTGCGGGAACAGATTGTGAAATTCCTTATTCATATCATTCGCCCCCTTATTTCAACTTGCCGCCATCGCTGAACGCATTGCCCACACGCTCACCCAGCACATGGTACCCATTGTTGGCTGGCTCAAAAGAGATGGGCTGGAATTTGCTCATATCCAGCTTCCCATCGCTGTCCAGTACGCTTTCGTCAATGCTCACATTCACAATCTGACCGATGATGTTGCCGTCCTCGCTCACTTTCAGGAGTTTGCACTCCAGAGCTACCGGCAGCTCATCGATGAGGGGCGCATCCACCGATTCGCTCTTGGTGCAATGGAAGCCAGACTTCTCCATCTTTTTCGGCTCATTATTTGCGGACACCATGCCAACATAGTCCGCAGAAACCGCATGGGCAGCGTCAGCAAAACTGACGGTAAACGCTCCCTTTGCCTGGATATTCTTGGTGGTCTTATGATCAGCGCTCAGACACAGTACTACCTTGTCTGCATCGTACAGGCCGCCCCATGCGGCATTCATGGCATCAGGATTGCCGTTTTCATCATAGGTGCCGATCACAAGCACCGGCAGCGGATAAAACCAGGATTTTGTTCCAAAATTCTTACGCATTGCGAATCCCTCCTTATTTCTGCTCGTCTACAGGCGGAACCATTTCCGCATACTTCTTCAGCATTTCCGGTGTACTGGTGTAATATCGCTTCTGCTTGTCCAAAGCAGTGATTTTAGCCATTTCATCATCTGTCAACGCAAAGTCAAACAGGTTGAAATTGTCTTTGATATGGGCCGGGTTCTTGGAGCCAGGGATCACGATATTGCCGGCCTGAATGTGCCAGCGCAGGATGATCTGGGCATTGCTCTTGCCATACTTTTTGCCAAATTCCGTGAACAACGGTTCCTGGATCAGCGCCTTGTCTCCATGCCCCAGAGGATACCATGCCTGGATGACGATGCCTTCTTTATCCAGAAATGCCTTCAGTTCTTTCTCCTGCGAGTAGGGGTGCACCTCTGTTTGGAGCACGGCAGGCTTTACCTCGCAGATGTCCAGAATCTCCTGCACCTGCTCCGGGGTAAAGTTGGAAAGGCCAATGGCGCGCACCTTGCCCTCTTTGTAGGCTTTCTCCATAAGCCGGTAACCTGCGACATAGTTGCCTGCGGGCTGGTGGATCAGCAGCAGGTCAATGTAGTCGGTTCCCAGGCGCTGGAGCGTTTTTTCTACCGCATCTTCCTGCTCATAAAAACTGGGCCACAGTTTGGTTTCCAGAAAAATCTCATCTCTCGGAATCCCAGATTTCCTCATAGCCCGGCCAACGGCTTTTTCGTTCACATAGGCATTGGCCGTGTCAATCAGGCGGTATCCGCACTGAAGAGCGGAGAGGACGGATGTCTCCGCTTCATCCGGGGTAAGCAAAAAGGTGCCAATGCCTGCCATGGGCATTTTGATTCCGTTGTTCAAAGTTGCGTATTCCATAAATAAATCCTCCTAAAAAGTGATTGCTTATTTGTACCGATACAAACAGTGTTTACCAAAATTTGTGGCTGGCGGTTCAATACACCAATGCCGTAAAGGAAAAAGTGACCAACTTCCACCGTTTTTCATCCTGGGTGTACACTTCCGTCACCATAAAGTGGTGAGTGGTTTCCTTCCCGTCCAGCAGTAGGCTGTAATCGCAGTCAGTAAGCACCACTCCGGTATCTCCAAACAACTCAGCCTTCTGACTGTGGAAGGTAATATTCGTAGGTTGAAAGGCCCCACTGGTGTAAAATTCGATTTCCTTGTCCAGTTTGCAGGTGATGCCAATATGGACAAAGTTGCAGTCAGGATGAGCACAGGCTCGCATCCCCACTTCGTCGGCGTGTTCCATAGCTTCCCAAAACTGCCGAGATATATCAAGTAGCGTTTCGTTCATGAGCATACTCCTTCCGTTTATTTTAAAGGCGTTCCACCGAATACCGCAGACATATCCATATGATCCAGTGCGTCGTCCAGAGCGCGCACCTCACTGGGCGTCAAAAAAACAGATGCGGCCCCAGCATTTTCTTTCATGCGATCTTCCTTGCGAGTGCCAGGGATGGGTACAATCCACGGGTGCTTACACAACATCCAGGCCATGGAGATTTGGGCCGAGGTTGCTCCTTTTTCCGCAGCCATATCTGCGAGCAGTTTCAAAAGTGCGGCATTTTGGTCCACAGCTTTGTCAGTGAACTGGGGCATAGCAGCACGGTAGTCGGTGGCGGCATCAAAGCGCTGCCCCTTGTCATATTGCCCGGTGAGGAAACCATTGGCCATAGGGGAAAAAGCCACCAGGCCCACGTCCAATTCTTCCAAAATGGGGAATAACGGTTCATAATGCCGTGCCATCATAGAGTATCGGTTCTGTACCGCCGTCACCGGGCACACGGCATGAGCCCTCCGCAGGTAGTCTTCATTTGCCTCCGAGATGCCCCAGTGAGTAATTTTGCCTTCCTGGATCAGATCAGCCATCACCTCCGCCACAGTTTCCGGCTCTACGTTGGGGTCGATTCTGTGCTGGAAATACAGGTCAATGTGATCGGTTCCGAGCCGTTTCAAAGATCCTTCCACAGATTTGCGGATGGTCTCCGGGCGGGAATCCGCCACCAGAGGCAATGGAACCTTTCCGCTCTCCTGGTCAAACCGCAGGCCAAATTTCGTGGCGATTACCGTATGATTCTTTACATCTGCCAGTGCCTTGCCCACCAGCGTTTCATTTACATGGGGGGCGTCGGCGGTACCGTACACCTCAGCGGTATCAAAAAAAGTATAGCCCAAGTCAAAGGCGCGACGGATTAGACGGACAGCCTCTGCTTCCTCCGTAGGCGCACCGTAGGCATGAGAAAAGCCCATGCACCCCAGGCCTACAGCAGATACGTTCAAATCAGTGCCAAGTGTTCTCATCTGCATCATCTTTCTCTCCTTTGTGATTCTATTGTAATCCATTGCGAAAAAAAACAGAAGTCTCCATTGGTTATGGAGTGATAAGTCAAAGGTTTTAACTTCTTCGGATTCCGGTATATTTCCTTGAGATTTTCAGAAAAGAGCAGACTCTCCCCGAAAGCGGAAGAATCTGCTGCTATACGGATAGTCATGAGGCAATCCGTGTTGTTAGTTATCATCTACATCTTCCGGCATAGTGAAATAGGCGATCAGAATATTGCTATCTGAGTTGGGACTGACCGTTTCCTGCTCCATGGTATTGGAAGAGGACTGTGTTGCATCCGAATCTGTTTCCGGGGGCTGGACTGTGGAAGATTCTGTACTTGAAACCTGGTCGGACCCCGAAGTCTCGCTGCTGCAAGCGAAAAAGCTTAAAAGAAGTATTCCTGCAAGAAAAAAGGAAAAAATACGCTTCATGGGGGTCCTCCTTTCTGATTGTTATGACAGGCTCAGGCTATCCAGCCATTCCTGCATATCGCCCTCACTAACGCTGGAACGGAAACGCATTCCTTCCTGCCAGTCTCCGGTTCCGGCCAGTTCTGCCAGCAGTTGTCCGCTTTCACCCAAACCGGAGCTTGCCGAAGTGGCAAATGGAATCACTGTTTTGCCGGTAAAGTCATTCGCTTCCACAAACGTATCTACCGGCCATGCAGCAATTCCCCACCAGATGGGATAACCGATAAACACAGTATCATAGCTGTCCCAGTTCTCCACCGTGTCGCTCACCAGTTCCACATCCCGCAAAGACTCATCCGCATATTCCTGAGAAACCCGGCTGTCCTCATTGTTGTAGTTCAAATCTTCGTCCGTATAAGGATCAGCAGGCTCCAATTCAAACAGGTCGCCGGTAATATCTGCAATGTAAGTAGCTGCCTGTTCGGTATTGCCAGTAGCAGAGAAGTAGACTACCAGTGTGTTACCAGCCTCCACTTCGGTTTCCTCCTGGAAAGCCGGTTCCTGACTGGCGGCGGTGGACGATGTGTCGCTTGCTTCACTGGATGCAGGGGGAACGGAAGATTCCGGCGTACTGGATTCATTTGTGGAAGATGTGGTGTTTCCACAAGCAGCGAGACTCAACGTCATTGCAAAGCACAAGAAAATTGCAGTCAGTTTTTTCATAATGAGCATTCCTTTCCTGTATTAATCGGGGCTCTTATTCATAGCATTCATGGAAAATTTCCAGAATCTCTTCATGGGTCATAGGCTTATAACTGCCCTGGGAAATACCACAGGAATCAGCGATTTCTTTTAGTTGCCCCTTTTGTGCGCCCAGCTCCTTGAGGGTAGTTGGCAAGCCAATCTCTTGAATGAAGCTGGAAAGGGCATCGATACCGGCCAGAGCCAACGCTTCATCGGATTTTCCATCCCGCTCAATTCCCCATACATTTTCGGCAAAACGGACAAACTTGCTTAAGCCTTCCTTATACACATGACGGTAATACACCGGATGGATCACCGCCAGACCACAGCCGTGGTTGCAGTTGGTATAAGCGCCCAGCTGGTGCTCCATGTTGTGACATTCAAAGTCGCACTTTTTTCCCATCTTGATGAGTCGGTTTTCCGCCATGGTGGAATCCCACATCAGATTGGACCGAGCCGTGTAATCCTCCGGGCTGTCCATGGCAACACGCAGATTTCGGATCACACTACGCATCAGTGCCTCCATGATGTCATCGGAAACATTGTCCTCATTGGGCTGGCTGAAATAGGTCTCCATGATGTGGCTGAGGATGTCAAAGCTACCAGATGCCATCTGTTTTTTTGGTACAGAAAAGGTATAGGTGGGGTCCATCAGAGCAAATCGGGGATTGAGAGCCGGATAATCCCGCCCTGTTTTTATCTTTCTCTCTTCATTGGTGATTACCGCGCCGCCGTTGCACTCGCTGCCAGTACCAGCCACAGTAACTACTACACCCAGAGGCAGCGGATCAAAGTCGATGACGCCGGGGTGAGCCCAGAAATCCTCCCAGATGTCCCCGTCATACCGGGCAGCCAGAGAGACAGCTTTGCAGCAGTCCATGGTGCTGCCTCCGCCTACGGCCAGAATCATATCCGCTTGATTGTCCCGTGCCAGCCTCGCACCCTCCTGCACTTTGTCGTAGGTGGGGTTGGACATAATGCCGGAGAACTCCACGATGGTCTTTCCAGCGCCTTTCAGAATGCCTGTGATTTCATCGTAGACACCATTGCGCTTGATGCTGCCGCCGCCATAGGCCAGCAGGATGGTCTGCGCATTTTTTGTCAGACAGGTCAGATATTCCTTCACACAGCCCTTGCCGAAATAGACCTTCGTGCTGTTTTGAAAAATAAAGTTGTTCATATCCATACTTCCTTTCTTAAAATTTCATGAATCATCGGTTACATTTGAGCTTTCCAAAAAGCAACAGCCTCATCAAGCCATCCTTCCGCCACAGTACCGGTTCCCAATCCGAATCCGTGGGGCAGTCCTGGATAATGATGAAACTCCGTTGGAATACCAAGGGTACTCATGGCGGTTAGGCGACGTTCCATGGTTCGCCAGTTTGCAATGCCATCGCCTTCTCCCACACAGGCGAAAGTTGGTGGATCGTTTTCCATATCCATATAATCACTGTGGCCCGTGTACTGCATAATTACTGCACTCGGCTGTAGAAGATCATCCCCTCCAAATGCCGCCGGGCCATAGGACCCAAGCCACGCTGCCATACGGGCTCCGGCTGAACCGCCCCAGAGAGAGTATCCTTTCGTATCAACTTCCAGTAAATGGCTCTGTCATTTGATCCTTAGGCGCAAAGCCGGCTGATTCCTGCTGAAAATCTGCATCATCCAAAGATGCGGTGCTCTCTGCCGAGTGAGATTCACCGGAAGAAGTTGTCTCTGTTTGTCCAGGAACCGCACATCCTGCGAAGCACAGCAACAGACAAACCGTAGCTACCAGAATTCCTTGCACCTTTATTTTGTCACCTGCCTCTCTTCCTTTTCTGATTTCATTATAAAAAAAACGAGACTTCCACAGAAGTCTCGTTTCGTTATGTAGTATTTACCTTTTGGTTATCACTTGTCCCGTCCAGTTTCTTTTTGCACCGCCCTTAGAAACTGCTTGACTACAGGGGAAGGATCTGGTGAATGGAGCAGGCCATAGGGAATTGTGTAACTCCAATCCACGGGTAGGATTTTCAAAAGCGGATGGACGTACTGCCACTTGGGCACCGCCATCAGCACACAATCGTTGTTTTCGCACTGGTTAAAGGCATTCACATCGTAAAAGTCAAAGTCCACAATTTGGATCTTCGGATGGTTTTTCCAAAGATCATCTCGTAGCAAATCTACATAGTGGCTCCATTCCCGACGCATCATCATGAATTTTTCGCCATACAGATCCTGAACGGTGAGCCTGTCTTTTCCCGCCAGCCGGTGATGAATGGACACCGCCGCGCAGATAGGTTCCCTTGAAATTTCCAACCCGGCACAGCGGCGCAGGTTCAACATTGTTTCATCAAAGATACCCGCTATTACATCAATGTTCTGTCCCAAATTGGCCAGAATCTCCCGGGCGTTCTCGGGTGTATTGTCGAATGGCACCAGTTGGAATTTAACTCCTGGACACTCCTCCTGCAGTTTTGGCCACAGATCCACCAAAACCTGAGCTGGTGTCATGGATGATGTACCGATACGGATGATGTCTTCGCTCTTTTTCATGACATTTTTTGCCCTGGTCACCGAATCTTTGCAATATTGGATGATGTATTTTGCGTCCTGTGCCAAAGATTTACCAGCCTCCGTCAGCTGAAGGCCACGATGGGTGCGCACAAAAAGCTGCAGATCCAGATTTTCCTCCAGCAGATTGATCTGTTTGATGACTGCCGGGGGGGAAATAAACAATTTCTCCGCAGCTTTGTTGAAGCTACCGCATTCCGCTACACACAGGAAGGTTTCCAATTGAGGGTTATACATAGGAAATATCACTCCTTCCTTTTCTGTTTTTTCTTAAATCAGCAGGCTTTTGCGCCTCCTTGGGAATCATCCAGGACCGGCTAAATCTCTGCACGCCTTCGATCTGCACGCCTTCGATCTGCCCTTCTTCACAGAGCTTCTGAATCCAGCGTTCTGATATATTCCACCGCTCAGACGCTTCTTTTACTGACTTGACACTCCCCACAGCTAAAGCAGGGGGATTCTTGTTTCTTCCACTACTGCATTGACGAATACCTTACGGTACTGCAATGTCTTACACAGTGTCCACAAGCTATGTTTATCCTGTTCCCGTATGCCCTACGGTACAGCTTTTCATCTTTATGCAGACTGCATCTGCAGTGCTTTTTTCAGAATATTAATGCCTGCATTCGTATCCCGGTCATGAACTGCA
>ERZ827522.2512-NODE-2512-length-12492-cov-7.597089_pt1 | contig 12492 bp, 10 predicted proteins | sample MGYA00519580_ERZ827522 | MGnify/ENA primary metagenome ERZ827522 (study PRJEB31778, sample SAMEA3449340) | human gut metagenome | biome: human gut; feature: human-associated habitat; material: faeces | place: United Kingdom | collected 2010/2012 ... | reverse complement strand
AGGCGACGAACATCGCCCGCCAGATGATCACCAAGTACGGCTTCTCCGAGCGCCTGGGCCCTGTGGTCTACGGCACCTCGCAGGAGGAGACCTTCCTGGGCCGTGATTTCACCCAGGGCAAGGGCTACAGCGAGAGCACCGCTGCCGAGATCGATGGCGAGATGCGGGATATCATCGATGAGGCTTACGAGACCTGCCGCCGCACCCTGACGGAGCACATCGACCAGCTCCATGCGCTGGCACAGGCTCTGATGGAACGCGAAAAGCTCAACGAGAAGGAGTTCAACACCGTGATGGCCGGCGGCAAGCTGCCCCCGCGTGACGGTGACGAGCCTGCACAGGAACCCGCCGCACCGGCGGCCCCTGTGGAGACCGCAGAGCCTGCCGAGAGCGCAGAGCCCGCTGAACAGGCGGAGCAGGCCGTGCTGGGCGAGGAAATGCCCGACCCGGCGCAGGATGCCCCGCAGGAAAACGAATGATCGAAGGGAGCGAGTGTCGTGGAGGAAAATTTTAACCCGGTCGCACGCACCCGGGCCAACTATTATACCCCGGGCAGCCCGGTGCAGTTCGTCTGTGTGGAACTGCTCAAGGGCGAACTCAGCGGCGAGAACGCAGTCTGCCTGACCTTCAAGAACATCTCCAAGGTCACCCTGACTGCACTGGAAATCCACTTCAAGTGTAAGGGTGTGGACGGTATCATCCTGTGTGAGGATGCCTTTGAATACCGCGAGATCGAGGTCAAGCCCGGTGAGAGCTTTGGCATGGACGATGCTGTGTTTGTGACCCAGAAGGCCATCACCAGCGTGGATGTGGTCCTGAAGAACGTATACAGCGGCAAAAAGGTCGTGCATCTGGATGCCATCAAGCGCGTCCGCCTGCCGGCCCCGCGCCGCCTGAGTCCGGAGCTGGAAAAGGCACTGGAAAGCCGGATGAACCGCACCGGCCTCAAGTATATGCCGCAGGTGTTCGAGAACGGCTGGTACTGTGCCTGCGGTTCCTTCCACCCGAAGGAAGAGGACACGGTCTACTGCACCGAGTGCGGCTGTGACCGCATCCTGCTGCAGAACGCCCTGAACACCCTGCTGCAGCCCGGACAGAAGGCCGCCCCTGCAGAGCAGGCCCCGGCGGCGGAGGCCACCCGCGTGGTGAGTTCCGCCCCGCAGGAAGAGCCGACCCGCATCGTGGCCAGCGCGCCGGTGCAGGCAGAACCCACTCGGGTCATCCCGACGGCCCGCCCGGCAGAGCCTGTCAGCGCTCCGACCAGCTTTGCACCGCCGGTGGAACACACCCCTGTTCCGGAAGCAGAGCCTACCCGGGTGCTGGATGCCGCCACCCGCGCGGCGTTCCCCGGCAGCGGTGCAGCGGCTGTGGATGACGAGGGCACCCGTGTGATGCCTGCTGCTGCCCGCCGTGCCGCCCCGGCCCGCCAGCCGGAACCCGAGGTGGAGCAGTACGATGAGGAGGACGATGCGGAAGAGAGCCGTGACGGCATTGCCGAGACCCTCGTCCGCTGGGTCCCGCCCATCACCGCCATCGTCTGCGCAGGCATTGCGCTGTGGGGCTTCGTCTATTATCAGTTTATGATGTAAATGAATGACGGAGGAGGCTGCGCTTCCTCCGTTTTTTGGTTGTACGAAGGAGAAACGTTATGCCCGACGAAGCACTGCAAACCGCTTTTGAGATCAAAACTACCTGCGATGAGATCAGCCGCAAGCTGCTGCGCTGGCACTGGGAGAACAAACCCGGGGAGCACAGCCTGGGAGCCCTGCTGGATCACATCCGCACCCGCCAGCAGGAGAGCCCCGAATATTATGACCGTCTGCCCGATCTGGCGGGCCGAAACAGCTGGCAGCAGCTGGATACCACCCTGTGCATGCGGGTGCTGCTGGACCCGGAAAAGGATGCTGCCCGCCCGCTGGATCTGCTGGGCAATACGGAGCACCCCGCTGCTGCCCGCCGGGCCTGCAACGCGGTGCGCACTGCCCGCAATGAAGCGGCCCATGCTTCTGACCGCACGGCGGCTGCGCAGGCGGCGATCCTCTTCAACGAGGCCGTGGAAGCACTGGAAGAAGGCTATGCAGGCGCGCCCCTGCGCACCAGTGAGCTGGGCCAGTATTACCGGCTGGCTGAGGATTATCTGAGCCGCTGCGGGGCCAAAAAGCCCATTGCGTCGGCGGCCCCGGAAGAGAAAACCCCTCGCGCGGCAAAGTCCGGCCAGAGCACTGCGGGCAGGAAAAAAGAGGGGACTTCCGGCAGTGCTTCCCGCCGCAGCAGCACAAAGCAGAACACGAGCGGCCGCAGCTCCGGCGGCAGACCCCAGAACCGGAAGCAGGGCAGCAGCCGGAACAGCCGTGCCCGGGCCAGACAGAAGCAGAAACAGGCCAACCGCACCGTTCTGCTGGTACTGCTGGCGATCCTGGCCGTGGGTCTGCTGATCCGCGGCTTTACCATGAACTGGCAGTGAAAGAGTGAGGGAACTATGAAGCAAAAACTGATTTTTCTGGATATTGACGGTACTTTGCTGCCGCCCGGTGAGATGACCGTTCCGGCCAGTGCCGTGGAGGCCATCCGGCAGGCCCGGGCCAACGGCCACAAGGTGTTTCTGTGCACCGGCCGTAACCTGCGCATGACGAAACCGCTGCTTGCCTACGGTTTCGATGGCTTTGTCTGCTCTGCAGGCGGCTATGTAGGCTGTGATGGGAAAATTCTCGTGGATCTTCCCATGGAGCCTGCGCAGGTTGAGGGCCTGCGGGAGGTGCTGGGGCGTGCCGGTGCCGAGTGCACACTGGAAGCCCGGGATGATACTTACGGCGGCATCAGGATGATCGAGCGGTTCGCCCATTTGTTCCCCCGCAAGCCGGGGCAGCTGAACAGCGAGGCCGAGCGCTGGCGCAAAACGATGGAGTATGGCATGACCATCCGGCCCATTGAGGAATACCACGGAGAGCCGGTTTACAAGGTGGTGTTCATCGCCCCCAACGAGGCCTGCCTTGCTGAAGCAAAGCAGCTGTATGAGGATCAGTTCATCTTCTGCGAGTCCCGGCTGGGGGATACCCCGTCAGCCATCGTCAACGGGGAACTCATCAACCGCAAGTTCAACAAGGGCACCGGCATCAAGGCCATTTGTGATGAGCTGGGGTGTTCGCTGGCCGATACCATCGGCTTTGGCGACAGCGACAATGACCTGCAGATGACCGATGTGGTAGGCATCAGCGTCTGCATGGCCAATGGCTCTGACAACCTGAAAAAGCTCTGCGACCGCATCTGCCCGGCTGTGACGGAGGACGGCGTGGCAAGGGAGCTCAAAACTCTGGGCCTGATCTGAGAGCAGCCTTCCACAAAAGAAGAGATGATAACAAAAAATTCCCGCTCCATCGAGCGGGAATTTTTGTTAGAGAGGGTTATTTCTGATGGACTGCCTTGTGATACACGGCGTAGGCGATCACGGCAGAGAGGGCCTCTGTGATCCAGAAGGCGTGCCAGACACCGGTAGGGCCCATGCGGCCGCACAGCACCCACGCAATGGGCATGATGAAGAGGATATAGCGGCAGAGGGAGATGACCAGCGAGGGCACGCCCTTGCCCAGACCCTCCAGCGCGCCGGAGGAGGTGGTAGACACTGCCGAGACGATGAATCCCAGGCAGATGATCCGCAGGGCGGTCTGGCCGATGGCGATGGTCTCGGGGTTAGAGGTGAACAGACCCATCAGCGGGCCTGCAATGGTCAGGCAGAGCAGGGTGCCAATGGCCATGATCCCGGCGCTCAGACCCAGTGTCAGGTTGTAGAGCCTGGACACACGGCCATGCTCCCGGGCACCGTAGTTGTAGCCCACCAGCGGGCGCATCCCCTGCACGATGCCGTTGGCCGGCAGGTAAAGGAAGGTCTGGAGTTTGTAGTAGATGCCCAGCACCGTCACATAGCTCTGGGAGTAGACCGCCAGCAGGCCGTTCAGGAAGGTGACCAGCAGGCTGGGCAGGGCCAGATTCAGGATGGCCGGTACGCCGATGGCATAGAGCTTGCCGTCAAGGGCGGCATCGAACCGCAGGCAGCGGCGGGAGAAGCGGACGGCGACTTCGGTGGTGCAGTAGACATAGAGGTAGACCACAAGGGAAACGGCCTGCCCGATGCCGGTGGCAAGGGCCGCACCGGCAATGCCCAGGGCGGGCACCGGCCCAAGGCCGAAGATGAGGACCGGGTCGAGGGCGATGTTGGTCACGCAGCCGGTGATCAGCGCCACCATGGCAACGTTCATCCGGCCCACGGACTGGAAGATCTTCTCAAAGGCGAGGTCTGCCATGTTGACCAGCGAGAACAGGAACACGATGGTGGAGTAGGTCACGCCCATGTCCACCAGAGTGGGATCGGTAGTGAAGCGGCGCAGGAAGCCGGGCATAATGGCAATGCAGAGGACCATGCCCAGCACGCCGTGCAGCAGGGAGAACATCATGCCGTGGGTGGCGGCCCGGTTGGCGTTTTCGTGGTCGCCTGCGCCGAGGTAGAGCGCGATCTGGGCATTGATGCCGATGCCGAAGCCGATGGCCACTGCATTGACAAAGTTCTGGATGGGAAACACCAGCGAAAGCGCCGTCATGGCCTGCTCGCTGATCTGGGCCACAAAGAGGCTGTCCACGATGTTGTACAGGCTGTTCACCAGCATCGAGATGACGTTGGGCAGGGCCATGGAGAGCAGCAGCGGGAACACCGGTCTGGTTTTCATAAAAGTATCGTTCATTTTCATTGCTCCTGAGGGTCAGATTTGGATTTGAAGGCAAAGCAAAAGCCACACAATGGCTTTTGTACCATTGTGTGGCGAAAAGTTGCAGAATGCTGTAAAAATCCACACGATATTTTATTGGCTCAAAGATACCACATCACAGGGATACTTGTCAAGGACTTTTTAAAATAAAAGTATGACTTTTTACAGTGGCCCCTTGCCCTTGACAAGGGGCGTGGCGGCGGTAAAATAAGAACAGAACGCACAAAAGGAGGATCTGCCATGAAATGGATGATCGCGTCAGACCTGCACGGGTCGGCTTACTACTGCCGCAAAATGCTGGAGGCCTTTGAGCGGGAGGGAGCCGACCGGCTGTTCCTGTTGGGCGACCTGCTCTACCACGGCCCCCGCAACGACCTGCCCCGAGAGTACGCCCCCAAGGAGGTCATCCCTCTGCTGAACGGGAAAAAGGAGAAGCTGCTCTGCGTGCGGGGCAACTGTGATGCCGAGGTGGACCAGATGGTGCTGGAATTCCCCGTGCTGGCCGATTATGCGGTGCTTCCGGTGGGGCGGCGACTCATTTATGCGACCCACGGGCATATCTATTATGTAAAAAATCTGCCGCCGCTGGCCCCGGGAGATGTGCTGCTGCATGGGCACACCCATGTTCCGGCCTGGACAGAGTTCGGGCAGGGAAATCTTTACCTGAACCCGGGTTCTGTGAGCATTCCCAAAGAGAACAGCCCCCACAGCTACATGACCCTGGAAGAAAACACGATGCAATGGAAAGAGCTGGAAAGCAGCGCTGTTTTCCATGAACTGACCCTTTGATAAAGTCCCCCGGCCGGTTTTGCGGGCAGCTTGAAATTTGCCCACCGGTATGGTATGATAAAACTGAAAACAGATCGGCAAAGTTCCGCAGAGCAGTGCTGTGCGGGGCAGGAGCCTTTTTGTTTCTGCAATGAGTTAGCTAAAACTAACAAAATGACGAAAACAGCGGGCTGGACTTGTGCAGTTTGACAGGGGTGCCCGCAGATACAGTATGGAGGGGACAACAATGGTAGAAACGATCCTGAGGGTCGATGGTATGATGTGCGGTATGTGCGAGAGCCACATCAATGATGTGGTGCGCAAGACCGCCCGGGTGAACAAGGTGACTTCTTCCCACACCAAGGGCGAAACGGTCATCGTCTCGGAGCAGCCGGTGGATGTGGAGGCGCTGAAGGCTGCCATTGCCGAAGCGGGCTACACCGTGACCGGCGTGCAGACCCGGCCCTATGAGAAAAAGGGCTTCTTCTCGTTCCTGAAAAAGTAACAGCCCGGTGTTTCTGGCCGGGCTGATCATGCAAAACAGGAGGTATCTCGTTATGAGGATCTTGGTGTACGGCGCAGGCGTTCAGGGCTGTCAGCTGGCCCACAGTCTGGCACAGAACAAGAAAAATGTGGTCACCCTGCTGGCCCGGGGCGAGTGGAAGGAGGTCATTGACCAGAAGGGCCTGACCATCCGCCACATGCTCCAGCGGAAAACAACGGTGGATCGGATGCAGACGACAGATGTGCTGGCCCCCGAGGATGTGTATGACCTTGTGTTTGTCACGGTGCAGGCCGGGCAGCTGGCCGATGTGCTGCCCATCCTCAAAGCAAACCGGAGCCAGTACTTCATCTTTGTGGGCAATGATCCCTATGCGCAGGAGATGCTGCAGGCCATGCAGCGCCCGGTGGATAAGATCGCCTTTGGCTTCCAGAACAATGCAGGCCGCCGGGAGCATGACCGGCTGGTCAGTGTGCACATGGGGATGGGAATGACCGTTGGCGGCGCAACCGCTCCCCTGTCCGGCGCGTTCCGTCTGCGGCTGCAGGCTGCCTTTGAGGGGACTCATTACAAGCTGACCTATTACAGCGATATGGACGAGTGGCTCAAGAGCCACATCGCCTTTATCCTGCCCTGCGCCTATGCCTGCTATGCGGTGGATGGGGAACTTTCCCGCACCACAGTGGAACAGCGCAGGATGATCGTGGATGCCGCCTGGGAGTGCTGTGAGATGCTGAAAGCGGCAGGTGTACCCGTGAACGATGCGGAGAACACCGACCGCTACCGCGAGGGCACCAAACAGCGGAAAAAGACCGAGCGGATGGTCTACTGGATGGCGCAGACGGTCGTTGGGAAGTGGTGCATTTCGGATCACGCCATGCGTGCGGTGAGCGAGATGCAGTATCTGGATGAAGCGTTTGCCGCCCTGCGCGCCACCACATTGGTGGAGATGACTGCCTGGGATGAACTGCGCAGATCCCTGCCCAGAAAGAAGTAAGAGCCGGAAAATGTCCGGAGCATGAGAAAAAGCCTGTCGGTTTTTGCGCTGACAGGCTTTTTTCTATTGGTTCCGTGCCCAGAAGGCGGCAAGCTGCTGCTCCAGCTCTGTGGTGCTGCGCAGGTATTGGAGCTGGTGCCAGTGGCGGGGGAACAGGCGGGTGTATTCGGCGCGGGCAAAGCGGTCATCCAGCAGAAGCACCACGCCCCTGTCTTCCTGCGTGCGGATGACCCGGCCCGCCGCCTGCAGCACCTTGTTCATGCCCGGAAAGCGGTAGGCGTAGTCGAAACCGGTGCCGCCCGCCTCGTCATAGTAACGGCGCAGGATCTCCTGCCGGGGGTTTACCTGAGGCAGGCCTACCCCCACGATGGCACACCCGATGAGCCGGTCGCCCACCAGATCCACGCCCTCGCCAAAGATGCCGCCCATGACCCCGAAGCCCAGCAGCGTTTTTGCGGGGCTTGGGCTGAACTGTTCCAGAAAGGCCGCCCGGGCCGCGTCGTCCAGACCACTCTCCTGAGCCAGCGTCCCGATGTCCGGGTAACGGGCGGTGAAGTCCTCATATACCTGCCGCAGATAGGCGTAGCTGGGAAAAAAGGCCAGATAGTTGCCCACCTTGGCCCGGGCCAGTGCGGCCAGCGCATCCGAGACGGCCTGCACACTGGCCTCCCGGTCCCGGTAGCGGGTGGAGATGCCGGGCAGGCAGTAGAGCCCCAGATGTTCGGGCGGAAACGGGCTTTCCAGAGCCACAGCCCGGGCATCGGGACAGCCCAGCACGGAGCGGTAGTAGCCCGGCGGGGTGAGCGTTGCGCTGAACAGCGCCGCTGCCCGCCCGGCGGCAAGGCTGGCATCCACAAAGGGGGCAGGGTCAAGGCAGAGCAGCTCCCATTCCAGCTCGCTGCCCCGGGCTGTCAGCTGGGTGACAAAATGCGCGTCGTACCGCTCTGCCGCCCGGGTGATATCCTGCACCGCAAAGTAGAGCTCGAGCAGCTGGGCGTGGGCATCGGCCTCCGGGTTGGCCTCCAGCCAGTCCTGCAGGGGGGACTGCAGGCTGAACAGCAGTCGGAGCAGCTCCTTCGGCAGCTCTTGCAAAAAGACCGTGCCATCCCGCGCCAGCAAAGGCTCCGGCAGAGAAAAGGCGGCTTCTGCCGGTTCGGTGTCCAGAAGGCTGGTCTGTTGGGTGAAATCCTCTGCCGGCGATTCGGTGGGCGCTGAACCCCGGCGGGGGGCCAGCTTCGTTACCGCCCGGCGCGCTTCCAGAAAGCCCTTGTCTGCCTTTGTCAACGCGGTTTTCAGTGCGCTTTTTCCTTTGCCGATGGCCCGTCTGGCATCGGTCAGGCTGCTCTTGCAGAACCGCGCCGAGTACATGGCTCTGGCCCGGTCCGGCAGGTTATGAGCCTCGTCGATGAGAAAAATGTAGTCGCCCGCCGCATCGAAAAAGCGCCGCAGGTGCACGGTGGGGTCGAACAGATAATTGTAGTCTCCGATGACCACATCACACCACTCGCTCAGGTCCAGCCCCAGCTCAAAAGGGCAGACCCTGTGCCGCCGGGCGGTCTCGGTCAGAGCGGCCCGGTCATAGGGGACGGCGCTGTCCAGCAGGTCGGCCAGCGCATCCTTCAGCCGCTCGTAGTAGCCATTGGCGTAGGGGCAGGCTTCCGGCAGGCAGGCGGGACGGCCCTCAGCATCCTTGCACAGGCAGGCCTTCTCCTTGGCCGAAAGGGTCACGCTGCGCAGGGAAAGCGCCGGGTCTGCCGCCCGCAGACGGGCCAGTGCATCCTCAGCAGCGGCCTGTGTCGTGTTGCGGGCGGTCAGGTAGAAGATCTTTTCCCCCTTGCCCTCGCCCATGGCTTTCAGGGCAGGGAAGAGGGCACTCATCGTTTTGCCGATGCCGGTGGGTGCCTGGCAGAACAGCCGGGTACCGCCCTTCTGCTCTGCCTTGCCCGCAGCACAGGCGCGATAGATCTCCCCGGCAAGGGCACGCTGCCCGGGACGGTAGGCCGGAAACGGAAATTGCAGGGCCCCAAGGCTCCGGTCCCGGGCTTCCACCCAGTCCAGCTGCCGCCGTGCCCAGGGAAGATACTGCCGCAGTAAGTCGTTGAGAAACGCATCCAGCTCAGCGGCGGAGAAGTGCCGGGTATAGCGGATGATCTCATCGGTGTCGATCTGGTAATAGGTCAGCCGGACATCCAGTGTTTCCAGCTCCCGCTGTTCGGCGCAGATGGCCCCGTAGACCATGCCCTGCGCCCAGTGGCAGGGGTTCATGTCCTCCCTGATGGCATCGGTGGGCGCGGCGGTGGTCTTGATCTCGTCGATGACCACCGTGCCGTCCTCATCGGTAAAAATGCCGTCGGCACGGCCCTCGATGGTGAACCCGATTCCCTCCATCGTCCGCTCTGCCGTGAGGAACACCTCAGCGGCGTAGCCTTCACCCGCCGCCTTCTGGAGCCTGCGGTGGATGCGTGCGCCCTCGTTGGCCCGGTCAAAGCCGGTAAAGCGGCTGTCGATACTGCCGGTGCGGAGCAGGAACTCCACCAGCTCCCGGACAGAGAGACGGATGGCAGGCATGGGATTCACTTCCTTTCAGGTTGTGCACAGTATGTTGGGAAACTAAACCCCTCAGTCTCGCTATCGCTCGCCAGCCCCCCTAATAGTGGGGCCTCTGGCGTTACGTAAAGTTTTTTGGGGTTCCCCTTTACGCACAAACTACATCGCTTTGCCAAGGCCGCCCCTACTAGGGGCGGTGGCAGCCCAAAGGGCTGACGGTGGGGTTTAACAGCAGGGCCTACCCGAGACCCAGAATCTTTTGACAATTTGCTGCAACAGCATTCACCTGGTCAAAATCCACGGCAGCCCGGTAATAAGTCTCCAGCTCATCATGGCAGTTCTTGGCCTGAGCCATCAGGGCTACAGCCTGGTCGATGAGCTCGGAGGCGGCACGGTCGTTGAAGCGCAGGCGGGCGCGGAAGCCGGACAGGTTCTCCCGGTCCACAAAGCGGGTGCAGCGCACGGCCTGCACGCCGGGCAGCTGGATGGGATGCCAGAGGTTGTCGGTCAAAAAAGCCAGCCGCAGGGCCGGGATGAAGATGTGGTCGATCTGATCTTCGGGGTGCATGGCACAGGGGCAGGTGATGATGTGGTAGCCCCGGGCCAGTGCTTCGGCCCGGATGAGTTCCAGCAGCAGGCGGGAGACCGCCCCGTAATCATCCCGGAATACCACATACCGGTCGGCCAGCGCTTCCACCGTGCCCCGGTAGAATACCATCCCCTTGGGGGTGATGGCTGAGAGCAGCCGCAGCTCCTCGCTGGCGGTGCCCTCGGTGCGGGGAAGCAGCCGGGTGCAGAGCCGCTTGACGTAGCGGCGTACCTTTTCAAAGTTGGCGCTGCAGGCCTCGGCCCGGCGGCTGTCCAGCATCAGGCTGCCCGCCGATGCGATATACCGGGCCGCCCGGCCCCGCAGAGCGGCATTCCGGGCAAACAGGGCCTTGACCTCGTCCCGGTGGGGAGCCAGCTTTCCGGCATCGATGGTGTGGTACAGGCTTACCACCAGCTCATCAGCCCCGGGCGCGTCCGGCTCCACCACATGGGGCGCGGTGGCATCGATGATGGCGCGTTTCTGGTCGAGGAAGATGACCCCGTCCAGACTGTCCGGGTCGCTGGCGCAGTGGATCTTTTCGATGCGCTGGCCCTGCTGCTCGGCGGCCTGGGCCAGATGCTTCATCAAGGTGGATTTGCCGCATCCCGGCCCGCTTTTGATGAGAAGCATCTGCATCCCGGGCTCCCGTCGCAGCGGCTCAAAATAACCCTTGAAGCCCGCAGGTGTGGTGGCCCCCAGAAAGAAATCGGGGGAACGGCTTTGGATCGTTTTCATATCAGAACACCTCACTTTTGCTTTAGGGTATGCAAAAATGAAGGAAGATGATACTTGGACGGAGGGGTTAATAGGTATGCAGACAGACTTCGTTTATTTTATCCCGCAGAGCCACAAAATCCGCAAAGGCGGCGGGCTTGTTCTGCGCCTGCCGGAGCAGGGCAGCGGGGTGGAAGGTGCCCATGAACCACACGCCGTTCTTCTGCACAAAGATGCCGTGCTCCTTGGTCACAGAGAAATCGGTGCGGATCATCCGCTGGGAGGCGATGCGGCCCAGGCAGACCACGATCTTTGGCTGCAGCAGCTTGAACTGTTCCCGGAGCCATGGCATACAGGCCTCGCTCTCGGTGGGCAGCGGGTCACGGTTGTGGGGCGGGCGGCACTTGACGATGTTGGCAATGTAGCAGTTTTTGCTCCGGTCCAGATCGATGGCAAACAGGTATTTGTCCAGCAGCTGGCCGCTGCGGCCCACAAAGGGCAGGCCCTGCTCGTCCTCGCTCTGGCCCGGGCCTTCGCCCACAAACAGCACCTCAGCAGTCTGGACACCCTGCCCGAACACCACATGGGTGCGGTCAGTGCACAGCTCACATCTGCGGCAGGCAAGGCACTCGGCCTTTAATGTATCCCAATCCATAGCAGTTTGATCTCCTTGCAGCTGAATGATAATTTATTCACAAATAAAAAATGGTTTTCTCCTAAAATAATAGCACAAAAAGCCAATTATGTCTTGAACTTTTTGCCGGGTGTGCTAGAATAAAAGAGAAAGGCATCCTTGTGTCCAACAGGCACCCGGATGTGAATATTGGATAGTTAATTCGGAGGTAATCAACAATGGCTGATATGTTCGCACCGCTGGTAGCACAGCTGAAGGCAAACCCCAAGACGATCGTTTTTACCGAGGGCAATGACCCCCGCATCCTGGAGGCAGCCAGCAAGCTGCTGGCCGAGGGCGTTCTGAAGGTTGTCATGGTGGGCAACGAGGCTGAGTGCAAGGCCGCTGCTGCCGCAGGCAATTTTGATATTTCCGCTGCTGAGATCATTGACCCTGAGAACTACGCAGGTTTCGACGAGATGGTGAACACCATGGTCGAGCTGCGCAAGGGCAAGCAGACCGCTGAAGAGTGCACCGCAATGCTGAAGAAGTCCAACTACTTCGGCACCATGCTGGTCAAGATGGGCAAGGCTGACTGCCTGCTGGGCGGCGCTACTTACTCCACCGCCGATACCATCCGCCCCGCTCTGCAGCTGGTCAAGACCAAGAAGGGCGCACACCTGGTGAGCTCCTGCTTCATTCTGGACCGTGACTTTGGCGAAGAGGGCCTGAAGCGCATTGCCATGGGCGACTGCGCTGTCAACATTGATTACACCGATACCGTTGATAAGGCTACCGGCGAGGTCAAGATCGCTGCATCCGCAAAGCTGGCTGAGGTGGCCGTTGAGACTGCCAAGACCGCAAAGCTGTTCGGCATTGATCCGAAGGTTGCAGTTCTGAGCTTCTCCACCAAGGGTTCCGGCAAGGGCGGCACCGTTGCTCTGAGCCATGACGCTACCATCAAGGCTCAGGAGATGGACCCCGAGCTGGCTGTGGACGGCGAGC
>ERZ827522.2501-NODE-2501-length-12539-cov-4.111503_pt1 | contig 12539 bp, 10 predicted proteins | sample MGYA00519580_ERZ827522 | MGnify/ENA primary metagenome ERZ827522 (study PRJEB31778, sample SAMEA3449340) | human gut metagenome | biome: human gut; feature: human-associated habitat; material: faeces | place: United Kingdom | collected 2010/2012 ... | reverse complement strand
TGATGCCGATGATTGGAATAATAATAGTCCAAGTCATGATGTATTAACTCTCCCTTCGATAGTCATAAAGTATGTCCTTATATTCATACTTCATTGTGAATAGCCAATCCCTGCATCTTTCATATTTCATGCCATACATTCTTATTTCATGTTAAAAATGATGCCACGACTATAAAAGCCTGCAAAAATTGTCTAGGCATTATACTAGCATATGCAAAACGGGCTTGTCAACAATTGTTATGCAATTATCAATCTATTCTGTGCAAATTCAACCATTATATCTTTGATTACGTCATTCTTTTCGTCATTATTCCATGTGTTTTTTCCATTTTTTTCTACATTTTTTCAAGAATCACTATTTTTCAGAACAAATCAGATGCAATTTCATTTTCCATAAATGGATGTTTTATGATACAATAATGCATGGCATTATTAATGCTTTTTTACTAATTATATTATTCGAGGTGAATGTTTATGCAGTCAAATATCGCAACAGAATTAATACAGTTTATAAAGACAAGTCCATCTGCTTTTCATGCAGTAGACACAATGAAAAAAGAGTTTCTGGCAAATGGTTTTACCGCTCTGGCAGAAAATGAGCGCTGTGTGTCAACAACCAACCGTAACTTTGTAGGTCGTATGGGACATGTGGATTCGGAAGTATATCTTGCGAGCCCGGCAGTTGCAGCGGCAAGTGCAGTCACAGGTAAGATTTCCAGTCCGGAAGAGGTTATGTAAAACAAGGGAGACAAAAGGAGGCTAAATCCTCTCCTCGCCTAAAGAGGCTCGGATTTTGCTTCGCAAAACAAGGGAGGCTAAATCCTCTGCTCACCAGAGGGTTCGCATTTTGCTTCGCAAAACAAGGAGGATTATATGAAAGCAGCATGTGGTCATGTATTTAAATATGGAGACAATGTCGACACAGATGTTATTATTCCGGCAAGATACTTGAATTCTTCAGACCCGAAGGAACTTGCAACACACTGTATGGAAGACATTGACAAGGACTTTGTGAAAAATGTAAAAGAGGGAGACATTATTGTAGCCAACAAAAATTTTGGCTGTGGATCTTCCAGAGAACATGCACCGATCTCAATTAAAGCGGCAGGCGTAAGCTGTGTCATTGCAGAGACATTTGCGAGAATTTTTTACCGGAATGCGATCAACATCGGATTGCCGATCATCGAGTGCCCGGATGCGGCAAAAGAGATTGAAGCAGGTGATGAGGTGGAAGTGAACTTTGATACAGGTGTCATCACCGACAAGACAAAAGGAACTTCTTATCAGGGGCAGGCATTCCCGCCATTCATGCAGAAGATTATCGACTGCGAAGGTCTGGTCAACTATATCAATCAGAAATAATTTCAAAATACAATCAGAAGCAGGAGGACTGTTGCATAAACGATCAGGTTTGTGTGACGGTCTTTTTGTATGTTGCGAGGTGGCTGTAAAGATATTTCAGGCATTGCGGTTAAGCGAATGTTTTCAGATAATCGATATATTTTTTTGAGATTTTTACGTGGGTGTAGAGTTCGGCATATTCTCTTGGATTCAGCGTGTCTACATAGTTCTCCGGGAACTGCTTTGTCACACCGAATGTTTTTGCAAGATCGGCAGCTTTATTATAAGCAACGGCAGCACTGGCTTCGCTGGCATAGCTTCCGATTTTGTAATTGCCGTTAATATGGATAAAAACTTTATAATGCGTAGCACCGTTTTTCTCATAGCTGAAAACACCATGATAACGGTTGATGTTCAGAATGTTGGAATAACGGAAATCATGCGTATCACCGTTAAAAAACAGATAGTCTCTGCCGGTAACTGCATAGGGTTTGATCCCGTAGCGGGACAAAATGGAGTACTGCATGCCATAATCGCTTACAAATAAATGTCCCTGGCGTTTCTGGATGCGATGACCGGCATAATAAAACAGATCATCAATGTCGAATTTCAGTTCCATATCATCGGAAAGAAAATAACTGAAGTAGCCTTTGCGCAGATAAATAGGGTTATGAAAATACAGATGATTATCCCGGAAGTTTAAAAGACATACTGCTTTGTCAAAGGACAGATGGCGAATCTGACTGTGGATGTTAAAAAGTGTGACTGCTTCATTTTCCAAAAGGTTACAGGCTTCTAAATAGGCAGAGTGTGCATCTTCTTCCGATGAAAAGCTGCCGAGACTGATGTGTTTTGTCTGGTATGTAATGTTCGCGCGATAATAGACGGTTCCGTCCTTTTTTTGGGCAGAATAAACTCCAGTTTGCATGTTATAGTTTTCCTTCCATAAAATGATTACTTTACACTTATGAGATGATATATGCTATTTTAACATGACAGAACAGGAAGAACAAGAAAATTATGGTGACTGTTCGCTCAGCAGAAAAACACTTGCTGTTTTGCTGTGTAAGAAAGTGATTCAGAATATGGTAAAAATATAAATTTGATATGCTGTAAAATATTGTTTCGTAAGTAAGAATTTGGTATAATATTACAAAGTGATTTTCTGATCAAAATTGTAATTGGAATTTGAAAAGGGGAAAACTAACATGAGCGAAAGAACGAACGGAAAACAAAAGAAAAGTGGAAAAGCAGGAGGCGTAAAGTTACAGAGCCGGATGAGCCGGAAAGTTTTGATCCCTGTTATCTGTCTTGTGATCATTGCAATTTTATCTTCTGTGATCGGACATCGGAATTTAAAGTCCATGTATCAGGCGAGCAATGAGATCACAAGTGTTTATATGACAAAAACAGCACAGTTGAATGAGATCTCAGACAAATTTAAGGAAATGGAGATCCTTGCTTACAGTATGTGTGTGACAAAGTCGACAAATGACCGTGCCAGTATGCTCGAACAGAGCGCAGCAACCAAGGAAGAGATCAATAGTCTGCTGGAACAGTTAGATCAGATGGCAGTGACAGAGGATGAGAAGAGCAGGGTGCAGAATATCACCGCTTATTATCAGGGCTTTACGGATGCATACCAGAAGGTGACGGACAGTATTGAGAACGGTAATAAGACACAGGCACAGGAATACTGTAATCTTGAACTTTTTAAAGCGGCAAATAAATTGAGTGATGAACTTGCGTCTTATATTGAATTTTACAATGCAGATGTAGACCGGGTGGTTGCAAACCAGAGTACGGTATATGACAGTGGAAATTATGCAAATCTGATCGTTATCGGACTTATTGTTGTGAGTCTGATCGCATCGTTGTATATAACGATCTTTAAAGTAGTTCGTCCGATCAGGAAGACGTCAAAGGAACTGAAAGTGATCGTCAAAGATATGCAGTCCGGTCATGCAGATCTGACAAAGCGTGTGACCGTAAAGGGAAATGATGAGATCGCAGAACTTGCATCCGGTATGAATGTGTTCCTTGACACCTTACAGGAAGTTCTCGGAAAAATCGCAACAAACTCCAATGCGATCGGAGATGTCGTCCAGAAAGTCGGAAGGAGTGTGGAGACAGCCAATACGAATGCCTATGATGTATCTGCTGTTATGGAAGAACTTTCTGCAACGATGGAGGAGGTTTCTTCTTCCGCTACAACCGTGACCGATAATATTTCAAATGTAAATGATGAAGTGATCAGCATTGCGGATGATTCGAAGGCAATGAATGATTATGCATCCACTATGCAGGAGCGTGCCGAAGAGTTAAAACAGAAGGCAGTAAACAATCAGGAAAATACAAGCCGGATGATCGCCGGCATCATCGAGTCGCTGAAGTCAGCAATCGAGGAGAGTACCAGTGTCAGACATGTCAATGAACTGACGGAAGAAATCTTAAGCGTATCCAGCCAGACAAACCTTCTCGCGTTAAATGCTTCTATTGAGGCGGCAAGAGCGGGAGAGGCAGGAAAAGGATTTGCAGTTGTGGCAGATGAAATCCGGAAACTTGCAGATTCCACAAGAGAGACAGCGAATAATATCCAGAGTATCAACGCACAGGTCACAGATGCGGTGGAAAAGCTTTCTGACAGCGCAAACCAGCTTGTTGCCTATATTGATGATACGATCATGCCGGATTATGACAGCTTCGTAAAAACAGGCGAGCAGTACCGGACCGATGCAACTTATGTCAATAGTACCATGGATCACTTCGAGGAGCGTGCAAACAGTCTGAAAGAGGTTGTCCTTGTGATGAAACAGTCAGTAGAGGATATTTCCACGGCGATTGAGGAGAGTGCGAAAGGAATCGCAAATGCTGCGGAAAATACCGATATCCTTGTAGAAAACATGGATAAGGTCAAGAAGAAAATGGAGACAAACCAGCAGATCAGTGACCAGTTGAAAGCAGAATCAGATCGTTTTCAGGGGATTTCGGACAATTTAATGCTTTAATGCATTGACATGAGAGAACGTTTTATCTATAATGAGCGAAAGAGAGAAAAAGGATAAGAGGATTGTGAAAATGGAATTGATGTACACAAGCACCAGAAATGCAAATGAAAAAGTGACAGCTTCACAGGCTATTTTAAAAGGACTTGCAGAGGACGGAGGATTATTTGTTCCGGAACAGCTTCCGACATTGGATAAGACGGTAGATGAACTTGCAGGAATGACTTATCAGGAAACAGCTTATGAAGTTATGAAGAAGTTTTTGACAGACTTCACGGAGGAAGAATTAAAGAATTGTATCAATGCAGCTTATGACAGCAAGTTTGATACAGAAGAGATCGCACCATTGGTTCAGGCGGACGGAGCGTATTATCTGGAGTTGTTCCATGGCTCAACGATTGCTTTTAAAGATATGGCATTATCCATCCTGCCACATTTAATGATCACATCAGCGAGAAAGAATCAGGTGAAAAATGATATTGTAATCCTGACAGCTACTTCCGGGGATACCGGAAAAGCAGCATTAGCCGGATTCGCAGATGTAAAGGGAACAAAGATCATTGTATTTTATCCAAAGAACGGTGTCAGCCCAATTCAGGAAAAACAGATGGTGACACAGAAGGGCGATAATACATTTGTTGTAGGTATCCATGGTAACTTTGACCAGGCACAGACTGGTGTGAAGAAGATTTTTGGTGATAAAGAAATGGCAGCGGAATTAGCAGCTGCAGGTTATCAGTTCTCCTCCGCGAATTCCATCAATATTGGACGTCTGGTGCCACAGATTGTCTATTATGTATATGCATATGCAAAATTATATGCAAATGGTGTTATTGGAAAAGATGAGAGAATCAATGTCGTAGTTCCAACCGGTAACTTTGGTAATATTCTGGCAGCATTTTATGCGAAGAATATGGGAATCCCAATTGCGAAATTGATCTGTGCATCCAATGAGAATAAGGTCCTTTACGACTTTTTCACAACCGGAACTTATGATAAGAACAGAGAATTTATGCTGACAAGCTCTCCATCCATGGATATTCTGATTTCCAGTAACTTAGAGCGTTTGATTTACCGTATTGCCGGAAATGATGCTGCAAAGAATGCAGATTTCATGAAAGCATTAAATACAAACGGAAAGTATGAGATTACGCCTGCAATGAAAGAACAGCTTGCAGATTTCTATGGAAATTATACAAGTGAGGAAGAAACAGCAGAAGAGATCCGGAACTTATACGAGAAGACAGGTTATATTATTGATACTCATACAGCAGTTGCGACAGGTGTATATCATAAGTATTTAAAAGATACAAAGGATACGGACACCAAGACCGTGATCGCATCTACTGCAAGTCCGTTCAAGTTTACAAGAAGCGTGATGGATGCGATTGATAAGAAGTATGATGCAATGACAGATTTTGAACTTGTTGACGAACTGAGCAAAATTGGAAATGTTAAGATTCCAAATGCCATCGAAGAGATCCGTACCGCAGAGGTAAGACATAAGACCGTATGCGAAGTGGATGAGATGCCAAAGGTTGTAAAAGAATTTTTGAACGTGAAATGATCGTGCAGATTTTTAGCATTTGTATCTTATTAAAACGATAATAGAAAAAATAAGGCTGTCTGATAAAACTATCAGCAGCCTTATTTTTGTGACCTGAAAATTGATTTTCTATTGATACAATTCCATTATTATTTCTTCAATTCAAAAATGAAATTAATAACACCAAACGGATACATGACCTGAAGTAAATAAGATGAACTGGACAATTCAATCAATTCGTCAGAAACAACTTCAGGAGCCTCTAATGTTAATTCTTTTCCGAGTGTATTTGAAATATTCACATTATATAATCCGTTATGAAGATTTAAGAAATCTTCCAGAGAAGCCTGAACATATTCATCAAACTCTGTAAATTCCTCATTTACGTATCTGGATGCAAAGCTGATACAGGTTGTCTCAGGCATATCCAGATAAACTTTAGCGGATAAATCGCCATGGATCGTCTGCGAAACACAGTAATTTACAGGATACTCTTTGCATGGGTTAAAACACAGCGGAGTGAAATCATCCCCGATAAAACGCGTCAGATCATTGAACAGCAATCGCATATAGGAAGCATTGTATTCGTCTGCAGCTACATCAGTTGTATGGAAGAAATTTGCAAGAATCCGGTCAAGATCATCCTGTTTTTCGTTGCTGTAATCTAAATCCGTTATTTCGTTTTCTGATTCATAATCCGTGATCAGTGTTTCCAGCTGCGCATTGTTAATATAACCTTCCTCTACAAGTGTCTGTCCTAATAACAGAAAGTCCGGATACTGTGTTTTGACAAGCTCATCGACCTGTTCCTGCGTCAGATATCCCTCGCGGACAGCCAGATCGCCAAACCGACAATCGTTATGTGTCTGTGAAATGATGACATTATCTACTTCATTTGCAGTCATATATCCCTTCATAATGGCGAGAGTGCCAAGCTTCATATGCTGGGAGGATTTTTTGCCAAGGGCACTGAGCAGCTGATCTTTTGTCACTACATTGTGAGATAATAAAAATGTTCCAAAAAACTGTGCGTACATATTTTATCTCCCTTCAAATCTTGAGGTAAGGATGCTGTGCAGCTGCTCTGGATTTAAAGGTTTCTGGATAAAATCCTTTGCACCGGCTTCAATGGCGGAACGCAGCTGTGACTGTGTTCCGACAGAAGAAACGATAATGATTTCTGCATCTTTGTCAAAATCAATAATTTCACGGATTGCTGCATTGCCATCTTTTACTGGCATAACGATATCAAGAAAAGATAAATCAGGCTTTTCCTTTTTATAGATATCAATTGCATCCTGTCCGTTGGATGCCTCGAAAAAAGTTGGTGTACCATATTTTGAAATAAAATCTTTTAACTGCTTTCGTGCAAGTATGGAATCATCACTAATAAGAATTTTTGCATTGTCTAGTCTCATAGTAAATCCCCTTTTCCTAATTTGTTTATAGAACCTATTTTACACTAAAAAAAATGGGCATGCAATTGTAATATACAAAATTCGTGTTGTTTTTTCTCGAAAAAACGCAAAATATGGATTGATTTTGTTCTTGAATCTTAAGGATGGAGAGATTATAATGAGTGCATCTTTGTAAAATTATGTAAAATCAGAAATGGAAGGGTAAAAGAAGATGGATGTAATGCTTGTATTTAACGTGGTGGTTGCGTTATTCGGTGCCTATATGATATGGTCAGCACTTCAGATGAAGAAGAGTGGTAAGATTAATTCCATGGTACTGGCACAGGAAGAGTTAAAAAAAGTGAAAGATACAAAGGGATTCATTGAATTTTTGTATTGGCGGGAGATGTTGTTTGGTGCGCTGGTATTGATCGTTGGTTTTCTTGGAGTCTTAAATGAGACCGTTATGCCGATTGGAAAAGCAAGTATCCTGGAAGTGATCATTTTCCTTGCAGCTTTCATCTGGTTTCAGAATTCATTGGCGAAAGCGAGAGAAAAGTTTTTACATTTATAATATGAGTTACATAAAAAACAGTTGTCATGGAAACAGACCGGAACCGGTAATATCCGGTGTGTTCCCAGTGGCAACTGTTTTCTTATTTTAACGTTCCTCCATAGGAACATAAGCTTTTCGTTCGCCAACATTCTTGTATGCAGGACGCATGATCTTGCCACTGTGTGCCACTTCCTCAAGACGGTGTGCACTCCAGCCGGAGATTCGTGCAATGGCAAAAATCGGTGTGTAAAGTTCTACCGGGAGTCCTAACATGCTGTAGGCGAAGCCGCTGTAAAAGTCAACGTTTGGACTGACACCCTTGTAGATCTTACGTTCTTTTGCAATGATCTCAGGGGCAAGCCGCTCGACCGTTGCATAGAGTTTGAATTCTTTTTCATAGCCCTTTTCTTCGGAGAGTTTTTCTACGAAAGAGCGGAAAATAACAGCTCGTGGATCGGAAAGTGAGTAAACCGCATGTCCCATACCATAAATTAGACCAGCGTGGTCGAATGCTTCTTTATGCAACAATTTTGTCAGATAATCTGCAATCTCATCCTCGTTTGACCAGTCTTTCACCTGTTTTTTCATATCATCAAACATTTTTACAACTTTGATATTGGCACCACCGTGTTTCGGTCCTTTTAAGGAACCTAAAGAGGCTGCAATCGCGGAATAGGTATCGGTTCCGGAGGAAGATACCAGATGCGTGGTGAATGTGGAGTTGTTACCACCACCGTGCTCCATATGCAAGATCAGGGCGGTATCTAACAATTTCGCTTCCAGTGGTGTGAATTTACTGTCAGCGCGGAGAATATGTAAAATATTTTCTGCAGTAGAATATTCTTCTTTTGGAGGATGGATAAATAAGCTGGCACCATCGTGATAATGCTTATATGCCTGATAACCGTAAACAGAAAGCAATGGGAATAAACTGATCAACTGAAGACATTGTCTCAATACATTTGGAAGAGAAATATCATCCGCCCTGTCATCGTAGGAGTAAAGTGTCAATACACTTCGTGCAAGGGTGTTCATCATATCCCTGCTTGGCGCTTTCATGATGATGTCACGTACAAAACTGGTAGGCAGTGAGCGGTATTTGCTCAGCATTTTAGTGAATTCTTTTAGTTCGTCTTTCGTTGGAAGACTGCCAAACAGAAGAAGATAGGTACATTCCTCAAATCCGAAATGGCTGTTCTCATCAATTCCGGCAATAATATCTTTTACATTATAGCCGCGGTAATAGAGTTCGCCGTCTGCTGGATGGGATACTCCGTCCACGATCTTTGTCGAACATACATCAGAAATCTCGGTCAGTCCGACAAGCACACCTTTACCGTTTATGTCTCGCAGCCCGCGTTTTACATCGTATTTGTTATATAATTCCGGATCAATGACAGAACATTTGGCACTTAACTCAGACAGATGCTCTAACTCCGGTGTTATCTCACAAAATGGATTATTTTTTGTCATTTAAAGCCCTCCTTCAATTTATCACGTTAACTTATAATAGCATATGTACTAAAATTAATACAAGAAAATTGTTCCAAATTTAAAAAAATTTAAAAAATTTTTAGAAAAAGTTTACATATAAACATGAAACTTCTTAATTATTCCTATACTTTCAGGAGATATTAGATTACAATAAAAAATGTAAATAATATGTCGTTTGTTGGAAAAAACAGTATAAAAATGGAAAAACAGGAGTTTGACAGGATGGAAGCGGAAGAGTTAATAAAAGCAGCTATGGAGGCAAAGGAGCATGCGTATGTCCCATATTCCCATTTTCGGGTTGGAGCGGCACTTCTAACAAAAAGCGGTAAGGTTTATCAGGGATGCAATATTGAAAACGCAGGATATTCTCCGACAAACTGTGCGGAGCGTACAGCATTTTTTAAGGCAGTCTATGAGGGAGAGCGTGAGTTTGCAGCAATTGCGATCAATGGAGATGGAGACGATTATCTGTATCCGTGCGGTGTGTGCAGACAGGTCATGGCAGAATTCTGCGAGCCGGATACGTTTCGAATTTTTGTTTCCAAAAAGAATGGAGAATATCGGGAGTATACGCTTGGGGAATTGTTTCCGGGTGCATTCACAAAGGACGATATAGAAAAAGCCAGAGTTTACTAGGTGGAACATGTTTTTGCCATTTTGTCAATGGATAAAACTACAAGAAAATAGTAGTAATTTTGGTAGTATTTTTTACGTTCCGGCATTAATTTTTGCTTGTGAATCAGGGAACATTAAAGTATAATAAGACTATCAAAAAACAGCCTGGGATGTGCGACACCCTACTATTTTGAACCTACATTTACTTTAAACGGGATTCCAACATTTTCAATTGGATGCCAGGCCTCAGTAATTCGCTACGGCGGCGGGGGAAGGCAAAAGCTTGATTGAGGTTACCCACCTAGCGTTGGCTAGGAGTCAAAATTGTAGGAAACGGCATTTTGGGTATTACAAAAGATAGAATGTACGAAAGAATTTATAAAGTACAGAAGAAGTTTTGAAGACACAAAAGCGTTCACAAGACACAGAAGATTTATAGTGAGGTACAAAAGATTCCGAAAGTACAAAAGCATTTTTGAGACACAAAAGAATCATAAAAGTACCAATGAAGATAGAAGATACACACGAGAATAAAACAGAAGATACAAAAGCGAGAAGCTGCTTTCTTAGAAAGCAGCTTCTTTTTAGGTAGTGCGTGAGGGGGAAAGTGCGTTTGAAAAGAAAAATCGGACTGCTTGTCATTTTGTTACTCATATTGTGCGGCATGCTATTGGCAGGAACGAAAAAAGGGTATCATAAAGACGTTTATTCAGAGCATTATGTTCCGGTAGAAGAGGTGCAGGATGAACTGTCTTTTTCTATATATAAGGAGATGGACTGGGAGCAGATATTGTTACAGAAACAGGAGTATCTGACAAAAAAGGCTGCCAGCGAAATTTTAGAGTTTCTTGGATTAAAGGATTACATACAACTTCCAGAGAAAAGTGAGAACGCTGCGCTAGACCGCGGAGAGTGGAACGCTGTTTATACAGAAATCCTTGCTTATCTCGATGATGAAAAAACAGTTACAACACAGGATCTGTTGCTGATGGATGTGATTGAATCGGACAGCGGATGCATTCTGGTCACAAATGAGGGGGATTATCCATCAAAGTTTGGACAACATTTTCTCACAGCATGGGATAATTACCGATTGTATTTGCTAGATGGTAAATGTGTTGGAATTGAGGGAATCAGTGAAGAGGAAGCAGAGGTATATAATACTTATATCAAGGCTGTCGAAGATGGAACACTTACTTTTTTATCCGGTGGTGCAGAATATGAGATTACAATGGATGCATCGGAAAAAGATGTGACAGAAGGCGTGGCGGATCTTGTTTTTTCAAATGGAAAGCTCCAGATCGTGCGAAAAAAAGAACAGGAGATCGGTGGAAAATTATTGTCCTATGATGAAAATACGATAGAGATTGAAGGCTATGGAAGAATCTCCCATACCGGGAAGATCCCGGTTTATGAACTTTTAGAAGGGGAAGATGTCACGGAGAGTTCGATTTCGAAAGTGGTTCTCGGAAACATGGAAGTATCCTATGTGATCGGGGAAGAAGAAGTCTGTGCAATTTTGATCAGGACACCGGCAGTAATCGAAAATATCCGGGTTCTGTTACTGGCAGACGATGGTGGAAAATTCCGCTCCGCAGTTTATCTGAAAGCAGATGTGGATGCAAGTATTAAGTTTGGTGAAACTGTGTCGGACTATGCGGCGGGAACGCTGCTTGATGTAAGTACATGGTTTACAGAACGTGATGATACATTTTCCATTCAGCCTGCAACGGAAAATGGAAAGATTTTTCTGTGTGATGAAGCGGGAAATACCATCTCAAACGGATATTCCGGCAGTGTGGAGGTGCGCCGTTACGAGGAGGGCTACACCGTTGTGAACAGTGTTCCGTTTGAAACTTATCTTACCGCAGTGGTTCCAAGTGAGATGCCATCTACCTATGAAAAAGAGGCATTAAAGGCGCAGGCAGTCTGTGCGAGAAGCTATGCCTATATTCAGCTTATGAGGGCAGATCTGGCGGCTTTCGGAGCGCATATCAACGACAGTACGTCCTATCAGGTTTATAATAAAGTAGAGGCGGGCGAGGCATCCAGACAGGCGGTGGAGGAGACAAAACATGAGGTAATGACTTATGCGGACGAAGTGATCGAAGCATATTATTTCTCGACGTCTATGGGTTACACGGACACCGCAGAGGTATGGAATCCGGAAGAGATGGAAAACTATGGGTACCTGAAAAAAGTATGCTTAAATACGCCGGAGACAGATATTGATCTGTCAGATGAGAAAACATTTTTAGATTATATCCGGACACCGCAGACAGGATTTGACAGTGAGATCAAGTATTATCGCTGGAGTGCACAGGCGGATTTTAACGGAAAAGAAGCCGGAATCCGGCAAATTTTGGAAAACAGGCATTCCATTTCTCCAAGGAACGTGATATATTATGAATCTGATGGTAAAAACGAGACGGATTCCATGGCAGATTTTGGAATGCTCGAAGGTATCGAAGTGGAGAAACGGAGTACATCGGGTTCCATCCTGACGTTACGGCTTTCCTATGAACATGGAATGGTAAAAGTTTTTTCCGAGTATAATATTCGTAAAGTACTAGGACTTGGCGCGG
>ERZ827522.2500-NODE-2500-length-12539-cov-5.677267_pt1 | contig 12539 bp, 10 predicted proteins | sample MGYA00519580_ERZ827522 | MGnify/ENA primary metagenome ERZ827522 (study PRJEB31778, sample SAMEA3449340) | human gut metagenome | biome: human gut; feature: human-associated habitat; material: faeces | place: United Kingdom | collected 2010/2012 ... | reverse complement strand
CTGCTGCATCAATTGCAGCTGCTGAAATCCTTTTTCCATCAATATAATAATCTTCTACTGTCATTTTGTTCTGTGTGAGCGTTCCTGTCTTATCCGAACAGATAACAGATACGCTTCCAAGACCTTCCACAGCCTGAAGCTTACGAATGATCGCGTGCTCCTTTGCCATCTTCTGTGTTCCGAAAGAAAGGACGATCGTCACGATGGAGCTTAAAGCTTCCGGAATCGCTGCGACTGCAAGTGCTACTGCAAACATAAATGCACTGCTGATCTTCTCACCGCGGAATACACTGATCGCAAACAGAATTCCGCAAAATATCAGGATCAGAATGGAAAGCTTCTTTCCAAAATCATCCAGATTCGCCTGAAGTGGCGTCTGTTTTTCCGAAGTCGATTTCAGAAGTCCCGCAATCTTTCCAACCTCTGTCTGCATTCCTACATTCGTTACAACCGCTCTGCCACGCCCATATGTGACAAAGCTTCCGGAAAACAGCATATTTGTCCGATCACCAAGCGGTGCTTCCTCCAAAATAATGTCCATATTCTTTTCAACCGCAAGACTTTCTCCGGTAAGGGCACTTTCATCGACCTTAAGGCTTGCATTTTCAATCAATCTTCCATCGGCCGGGATCATATCACCTGCTTCAAGAAGGATCACATCTCCTACAACCAGTTCTCTTGCCGGGAGCTGTACCGCCACACCATCACGTAATACCTTTGCCTCCGGTCCGGAAAGCTTCTTTAAGCTCTGCAGGGACTGCTCAGCCTTTACTGTCTGCACAGTTCCCAAAATCGCATTGATCGTAATAACGATCACGATAACTGCTGCACTTTCCACATCTCCAAGCATACCGGATATCACTGCCGATGCGATCAGGATCAGCACCAGAAAATCCTTATACTGTTCAAAGAAGATCTGCAAAATACTTTTTTTCTTTCCTTCTGCAAGCTCATTCCATCCGCACTTCTCTCTGGACCGTCTGACCTGTTCATCGGTAAGCCCTGATTCCCTGCTTTCCACACGCTCGAGAACTTCTTCTGCTGTCTGCTGATAAATTTCTTTCATTCCCTTTGCCTCCTTTTTTGCAAATATTCACCAACTGTAATTTTTTTATGCAATAAAGGATTTTTTTGATAAAAGGATATAAAAAAAGAAACCCTTATTGCACAACAAAAAATGCAATAAAAGTCTCACCATTTCCCTGCAGCGCCGGATGTTTCCACCGTACTGACGACACTGCAAACGCAGATTTCCAAACGTAGGTTACTCCCCTTTATCAGTTTTAATAGTATAACAGGATCGGTACCTCTGTCAAGATACTTTATAAATCACACCTTGCAAATATGATACTCCGGTAACAGAAAAACTCCCATTTTTTGAATGGAAGTTTTTCTGTTACCCTGAAAGTATTATAGGCCTGCAGCCGTTTTATTACCTTTTAAGATTTATTACTCTGATCAGCCACAATATTTCCCTGTACAACTCTTCCCTGATCTTTTCCTTTTCTCAGCCCTCGAACTACCTGCACATTTCCAAGAATCAGATAATCCATTTCTCTCTTAGTGATTTTCGCAAAATTTTTCTTTGAAACAAAATAGAAGGTAACTCCCATCAACACCCACACGATCAGTGCTGCAAAGGACTGTGGAGCCATGAATGCAGGAGAACCGGGCACAATCAGAAGCAACAATATTGCGACAGAGATCACGCAACCGCCCATTGCTACTGCCGGATGGATTTTATTTGTATTTGTATCTGTATCATCGCCATATTTTTTCAGAAGAATATAAGCACCTGCACAGGTAAAGAAATATCCGAACGCAGTACCTACGGAACACATATCTACAACCTAGCCGATCACTTCTCTGCCGAAAAATGGGCAGATACAGCAGATGATCATGGTAAACCCAACACATATGGACGGAGTTTTATGCTCCGGATGAACCTTTTCAAAAGCTGACGGAAGCATTTTTGCTCTTGCCATACCAAATAAAAGACGGCTGGATGTCATAAAAAATCCATTCATACCGGTAAAAATTCCCATGCACACTGCCAGTGCCACAAAGCACACACCAATTTTTCCCATTGCAAGATCAAGAACTGCACCTGTATGCCATTTTACAAGAGTTCCATTCGCATCTGTCATAGTCAGAACCTGCTGCCAGGGAACAACACAATCTGTCACCAGTGCCATTGCACCATAGATCAAAGCACCTACGATCAATGCTGAAATGATCAGCATTTTGCACTTCTGTGGTGGAAAATCATATTCTTCTGCCGCCTGTGGAATACAGTCAAATCCTACATAAAGGAACGGAGCCAATGCCAGGATAGATACAAAACCGCTGCACACATGATAAGGACCATCGCAAGCTGAAGATTTCCTACAGATTTCGCACCTTTGTAATTCATGATCCCGAAAAGTATGATAAAGAACAGGGATAATCCGACTTCACCCATATATACATCATATCCTGCAATTGTATACAGGTAACCTCTGTTAAAGACTCCAGGAAAAATATAGGATGCCAATACCGGAAGTGCCGTTGCATTCAAAGCTACAATAGACAGATATCCAAGCGACAGCATCCATCCGCATATGTACGAAGCAGTTCTTCCAAAGCCTTTATATGCATAGGCAAATTCACCACCCGCTACCGGGAATTTTGCAATCATATAAGAATAGCTGTAGCCTACCACGATCATTAAAAGACCGCCTGCCAGAAATCCCAGAAACAGCGGGAGCGGTCCACCTGCACGTTCTGTCCAGAGACCACCCTGTATAAAACATCCCCATCCAATGATGGAACCGACTGCAACTGCCCAGATCGAACCAGGTCCCATGGATTTTTTTAATTTTGTTCTTTTATTTCTTTCACCCATATATATCCTCCTGCTTCATCAATCATATCATTCATCATCATCTTCTCTGGTTTCTTCACTGATCGTATATGCCTCACTGATATCGGAAACAAAAATTTTTCCATCACCATAATGTCCATACTGCCCACTCTTTGCACTGTTAATGATAATATCTACAACCTCATCTTTTTCTTTGTCCCCAACAGTAATATACAGCATGTTTTTTGCCATTTCCTGATAAAGGACATCCCCTACCTGAATTCCTTTTTCCTTACCTCTTCCTGAAATTGCCCATTTTGAAAAAGCAAAATATCATTCCTGCTCCAGTGCTTTGATGACGTCCATCACTTTCTCAGGTCTTACAATTGCTGTGATCAGTTTCATAATCCTTCATCTCCCATCCATAAATACAAAAAGAGCCCAGATACCAAAGTATCCGGACTCCATCGTCTCTCTATATTATCATTATTTTTTTCAATATTCAATCAAAATCTTTCACTTTCCGGCCAGATATCGATACATCTCATCCAGCATCTCGTCTGTGATCTCTACCGGATTGTTATAAAGGTTCGGGTGTCTGCTGATGCGAACCAGCTCTGCAATCTGATCATCATCAAGCTCCAGATCCTTCAGATCACACCGCAATCCCATTTTTTTCTTTAATTCAAGAACTGCATCCGCCATCTCTTCTGCATCTTTGAATCCAATCCTTCTGGCAAATTCCTCTACACGTTCACCACCTTCGCCTTTTGCATTGATTCTTATAAAATAATCCAGGGTCAGGCCACACGCCTCGCCATGCGGAATGTGATAAATATTGGTCAATGGAAATGAACACGCATGGGACGAAGTGGTTTTCGGTAAAGTAAACGCCAATCCTGCGATCAAAGATGCTTCGCACATTTTCTCCCTTGCTTCCTCATCATCGGGCTTCCTGTATGCTCTGTAAACATATTTAAATACCAGTTCTGCTGCATGCATCGCAAGTACATCACAGATCGGCTGATGACCTTTGCTCCAATAGCCTTCGATCGCATGGGAAAGAACATCAATTCCTGTTCCTGCCGTAACCTGCGGTGGCATTGTATAAGTAAGTTCCGGATCAATGATAGCTGCTGCCGGATAAAATCCCTCTGATACGATCGGCGCTTTTTTTCCATTTGCATGATCCGAAAGAACTGATACACAGGTCACTTCACTTCCTGTTCCTGCAGTCGTAGGAACTGCGATCAGTGGAAGATGTTTCTCCGGCATTGCTACTCCGGTTCCATGATACTTACGGATGGAATCCGAAGTCAGAGCTACACTGGCAGCTGCTTTGGCACAATCCATGGGACTGCCTCCACCCAGTGCTACCACAAATCCGATATTTTTCTGCCGGATCACTTCTGCACAGGCATCTACCTCTGCAACGTCCGGGTTTGGAGAAACATCTCCAAAAGAAGCAACGATCATTCCTTCTGACTCTTTTATGACCTTTTCGGCAAGACCGCTTTTAAAGAAAAACGGTCCTGCCACCAGAAGGCCTCTTTCGCAGCCAAGCTCTCTGGCTATTTCTTTGATTTCTTTTACTCTACCTTTGCCGAAATGAATTTTTACCGGCTGTAGATAATCCCAGTTCATAGGCTACCTCCTGCTTTATCGGTCACAAAATTTTTCATCGACCATTGTAAGCACTTCATCAAGGATCGGGAGATACTCTTCCAGCTCCTCTTTCGTGATGATCAGTGGCGGACAGATTTCAATAAAGTTCTCACGTCCGAAGGTTGCAAAGCCACGTTTCTTTAATTCTGCAAATATCCACGGCATTACCGGTCCGGGTACGCCGTATTCCTGCATCGGTTCTCTGGTTTCTTTATTCTTGACTACTTCAAGTGCACCGAACAAACCGATACATCTTGCTTCACCAATACATTTATGCTTCTTTACCATCTCATCCATAAACGGAGCAACGATCTCGTGCATCTCAGCTACATGGCCCTCGATGTCGTGTTCTTTATAATATTTCATTGCTGCTACACCTTAAAAGGAATAGGCGGTGAGATTTCGCCGGAATCGTGTTCTTTATAATATTTCATTGCTGCTACACCAGCCGCACATGCAAGTGTATGTCCACTGTAAGTAAGTCCGCACTGAAGAACATTTTCCTCAAAATACTCCGCAACCTTTTTACTTACAATACATCCGCCCAGCTGTACATAACCACAGGTAACACCTTTTGCAAATGTAATGATATCCGGTTTCATGTCGAAATTCATAAATGCAAACATTTTTCCTGTACGGTAAAATCCTGCCATAACCTCATCACAGATCAGAAGGATTCCATATTTGTCACAAAGTGCACGAACACCTTCCATATATCCGTCTGGAGGAAGAATGACACCGTTTGCACCTACTATAGACTCCATCAGGATCGCTGCCACATTTCCGGGGCCTTCATATCTGAGCTGCAGATCCAGCGCATCCAGATATTTCTTCGTTACCTCTGCATCATCAACTCCTTTTGTATATCCGTCACGATACATCTGAGGGTTCATAAAGTGTACGAATCCATTTGCACCACCGATCTCTGCTGCATATCTTCTCCAGTCACCGGAAGCATTGGATGCTCCAAGTGTAGCTCCATGATAGCTTCTGTAGCAGGAAAAGATCTTGGTTCTTCCGGTTACCATACGTGCCATTTTTATAGCATTCTCATTGGATTCTGCTCCACCATTTGTGAAAAAAACTCTCTTGTATGTATCTGCTCCTGCTGCTTCTACAAGCATTTTTGCCAGCATGCTCTTAGGCTCGGATGCATATGCCGGTGCCATGAAGCACATCTTATCAGCCTGTTCCTTGATCGCTTCAACGATCTCCGGAAGCTCATGTCCGAGGTTGGAACACACCAGAAGTGAAGCCATATCTGCATATTTTTTTCCATCATAATCGTAAAAATAAATTCCCTCAGCTCTTTCTACCGGTAAAGTATCTGCTCCTGATCTTGCCCATGACTGCATCACATAATCTTTGTGCATCTGTGCTACTTCTTTTCCTGTTAAACTCATAATAACTTCCTCCTCTTTATCTGTAATTCAGTTTTAAATATTGTTCATTTTTGCGGTAAACAAACTTATTATTTGTTGTAGAATAAGAAAAGCGCCCGGCCCACATTCATTTGTGAACCAGACGCCTTTGTCTTATCTGAGTCATATATTACTCTCGACACTGGCTGTCTGCAATAGACATCTATACAATTATTTTTGTGCTGCAGCACAATCGTTATTATTCTGCTGCCGCATTTTCCTTTTACATTTCATTCATCTGATATAACAGGAAACCCAGCCTCAGCTGAAAACGCACATCAAAATCAGAAAGATTTTTTCCAAGTATCTCAGCGGCCTTTCCAAGCTTATAATTAATTGTATTTCGATGTACGATCAATTCCTGTGACGCACTTTTGACACTGCAGTCGTTAGCCAGGTAGCACTGAAGTACTCTGACCAGATCTGAGTGGTTCATCTCATCATATTCATACAATGGAGCTACTGTATCTGCCAGATATTCTTTTATTGCTTCCTTATCTGTAAGTGTGAGCAGTACCCTGTAAATCCCAAGATCTTTGTAAAAAATAATCTTTCCGCCATCTGTGCTTTGCTCGCCCGGAACCTGACAGACACATAATAGATCAGACATTTTTTCCGCAAACTGATAGCTCTTATAAATCTGCCTGATCCCGGAAATCTGCTTACTTACACTTACAAAAATCTGTTCCTTCTGACATACCATCCTGCATAGTATCTGAAAAATCCTCTCTGTAGTTTTTCTGCATGCTTCATCAGAATAATCACACAAAACCAGAAGAATCTGCTTATCCTGGGCACAACACAAAATCCCATTATAATTACAGCGGATATGACTGCTCAGTTTAGATAAAATCTGCTCTAGCCTTGTTCCTGTTACACGATCATTGTCTTCCAGAACACACACATTCACAACCGTATATGCACTGTCTGTAAAATACCCTTTTCTCATCAGTGCCGAAACATACAATTCTTCCTGGGACGGACATAAAAAGGCATTGTTCAGTGCCGTCGCAACCTCAATTGCGTTCTGCTGCTCTTTTGTTATTGCAAAACATATGATCCGCATGATTTCAGCCATTCGAACCTTCCACGGTACTTCAAATACCGGGAATCCCTTTTCATTTGCAAAATCAATAACATCCTGTCCGATCTCACTGATATAAGGCCCTGTATTAATCACGATCCCACTGGCTTTGTTTCGCCATACTTCCTTTACCAGACGAAGAAGAGTTAGATTTTCATTCAGTCCCAACCCTGTTGTAAAGGTAAGTTCCTGTCCCTGCAGAAATGCAGAAATCGTGTCGCTGTCTACCATATGCGTCCATGACACTTCATGATCCAGTCCTGTCTCACCTGCTACCAACTTCATCTCCAGATGCTGTACCTGTTTTATGATCTCACGCAATGTTACTGCCATATTTATACACCTTTCTCCACCGCAGCTTCCTGTGATCAACTGCATCAAACGATCAAAGATACTCCAGATATCAGAAGCAGTATATAAGTCAGATTCAGAAATACCTTCTGAGATACTTTACATACCAGCTTTTTACCTAACCATGTAGCTATAAGTAATGGCAGGATACTGATACAGATCAGTCGAATATCTGCCGTTCCAACCAGGCCGCTCCTGAACTGGGTAACCATCAGAAAAAAATTCAGCACCACCCATACAGGGGCCACTGTCGCACGAAATTCTTCTTTTTCTTTCAGTACCTGTGTTGCATAGATCACAAGTAACGCCCCTCCTGATACAAACATACCATGAATTATCCCTGCCAGGATCAGAACTATCCACAAAATGAGATCCGGAAGTTTTTTCTCTGTATGGATGCACAGATTCTTTAATGCAACTACGACGATTATGATTCCATATATTGTCAGAAGAATATTTTCAGATTTCACGATCCGGCAGATCTGTATCCCTGCAAACATTCCAACCAACATGACCGCAGACATCTTAAGCAATTCTTTCCAGTTTATATGTCGATATCCGGTCACTGCGATCATCAGTTCGGACAGCCAGGCCATAACATTCAGAACCACCTTTGCATGATCCAGCCCAAGCAAATAAACGGAAGGCGGCATCGCCAATACCGTACCGGCAAACCCTGTGATAGCCTGAATAACATTAGAAACAAACAATACAAGCAAAAATAACAATTCTTTCATAGAGCATTCTTCCTTTTCTGTATTATCTGTTTACCGCACACTCTTTATCACTGCTGATAAAATAAAAAGACGCTTTGCAATAATGACTGCAAAACGTCTTTGTTTTTCTACATTCTCGATTTTAACACGCTAAAAGGCAAAAGTCAACAGTTGCCTTTCTCCATTACCTTGACACATTCTTTTGTATTATTATTTTTTGCTATTTTTCTTAATGACAGCTATGGCTTCCACATCCATGCTCGCCACATGTATGTCCTTCCCCGTGGTTATGCTCATGGTGAGAACACTTCACATCCGGATTATACTCAAGTGTTTCATTGATAAAAGCTTCTACCGCTTTATCTGCATCTCCGGAAACTCCTCCGAAAAGATTAATACCGGCTGCCGCTAACGCTGTCTGTGCACCGCCTCCGATTCCGCCACAGATCAAAACATCTGCGTTCAATGCATTAAGAACTCCCGCCAATGCACCATGTCCGCTTCCATTGGTATCTACTACCTCTGAATGTACCACTTTCCCTTCTTCTACATCATAAATCTTAAATGTCTCTGTGTGTCCAAAGTGCTGGAAAATCTGTCCGTTTTCATATGTTACTGCTATTCTCATAATACCTTCTCCTTTTTCCACTGCATATTTTTGATAAAGCAATTGTTCTAAAACAAAATGACATCTGTCGATAATTAGTTTCATTTGAGCAGATACATTGCACGCATAAGTAGGAGAACCCAAAATAATCCCATCTGCTTTTTGGATTTTTTCGGACAAAAAATCCAAATCATCCTTTAGAAAGCAGGAACCTATTTCATAACATCTGCAACAGCCTTGGCAAAATTTCATATTCATATCAGATACATGATACATCTGAACTTCTACATCCGAAAATTTAGATAGAGCATTTACCAGTTTATTTAAGAGAAATGCTGTAGCACCATGTTTCCTTGGACTTCCATTAATCACTACTATTTTCATTGTACCCTCCGTTTATCATAATTCTTTACAGGAAGATTATAACGGTTTATAATACAAATAAAAAGTACGCACTTTTTCGTAAGATACTTTATAAAAGGAGAGTATAAGTTGAAGGATACAGACTGTTTTTTACAAGAATTCGGTTATGAAAGATTTGAACATGCTGTAGAAATTATTGGTGGAAAATGGAAGCTAAGAATCATCTATATGCTCGCTTTTCATGAACGGTTAAGATACGGAGAGCTAAAACGTCTGCTATCTCCCATTACTCATAAAATGTTAAGTACCCAGTTAAAAGAGTTAGAAAAAGATGGATTGATTATTCGCAAAGAATACCCTCAAGTTCCTCCAAAAGTAGAGTACTTTCTTAGTGAAATGAGCAAAGATTTACAACCTGTCGTACAGGAAATGTTTCATTGGATTTCAAAGTATGATATGAAGTAAAAAACGGCAGCTGTACTCTTACAGCTGCCGTTTTTCAATGTAATATTGAAAGTGCTTTTTATTGCATTACTTTTTGGATTGCCGTTTATGTTTGTAATATGATATTAATTTTGTTATCCATTTTACTGCCTCAACCTGAATCATGGATAAAACAGAAAGACCAAATACAATCAGCCATTGTATCCAGGTAAGCGTAGTAAGATGGAAAATGGATTGCAGAACAGGAATAAACAAAATACATGCCATCAGTATCGCTGATACACCAAACGATACAAACAGCCAAGGGTTTATCCCTTCACTTCTTACCCAAATTGGTTCTGTATTGGAGCGTTGATTAAACGCTCTCAGCATTTGTGACAGCGCCAGTACACAAAATGCCATTGTCTGCCCTACCATATGGCTACCTATGTTTACACCTATCCAGTACGCTGTAATCGTCGTTGCGGCAACAAAGATTCCTTGTATAATCACGCGGCTGATGAAAGACGCTTCAAACAAAGTTCCTGATTTTACAGGAGGGTGCTTCATAATATTTTTGCTTGCCGGGTCCACACCAAGCGCTAAAGCAGGCAACGTTGCGGTTGCAAGGTTTACCCACAAAATATGAACGGCTAACAAAGGTGCATCCCAGTTAAAGAGCGTGGCTACAAACAGAGTTAAGATCTCTGCAATATTACCTACCAGTAGGAATTGAATTACCTTCTGGATAGGGACAATCCCAAATTCTGTGTAACCGCCAAAAGCGGTGCAAATAGAGAAAAATTTATCATGGGCGGCAGACGGGTAAAACGGCTGCCGCCTTGTTAACAACATAACGCCAGCGAGAGGGGATGTCAAGACGAAGGCATTCATATCCCCTCTGCCATCGATCTGAAACGGCATTACTCAGGCATGCGCTCGGCGAAGTAGACAGCCATCTGGGCGTGGATCACACTCCAGTCCTGCCGCCGGCCGGTCCACTTCTTCGTGATGTCCATCATGGCCAGATACAGCATTTTCAGCAGGCTGTCGTCGGTGGGGAACACGGATTTGGCTTTTGTCACCTTGCGCAGCTGGCGGTTGAAGCCCTCAATGGCGTTGGTGGTATAAATCAGCCGCCGCACCTCCTGAGGGTACTTGAAATAGGTGCTCAGGTTTGCCCAGTTGTCCCGCCAGGACTGGGAGATTTTCGGATATTTCCGGTCCCAGTGCTCCCCGAAGGTATCCAGAGCATCCAGTGCCGCCTGCTCATCTACGGCAGCATAAACTGCCTTCAGATCAGCCATGAGTGCCTTCAGGTCCTTGTAGGACACATATTTACTGGAATTGCGCAGCTGGTGGATGATGCAGTTCTGAATTTCGGTTTGAGGAAAGGTTGCATGGATGGCCGCATCAAATCCGGCAAGGTTATCCGTGCAGGCGATGAAAATATCCTCCACACCACGGTTCCGCAGGCCGTTAAGCACGGTCGCCCAGAACTTGGCGCTCTCATTTTCGCCTACCCACATGCCCAGTACATCTTTCCGGCCATCCAGATCAATGCCTATGGCAATATACACCGCTTTCTTTACGATCTGCCCCTCGCTGCGGACATGGTAGTGGATGGCATCCAAAAATACCACGGCGTAGATGGACTCCAAAGGCCGCTGCTGCCACTCTTTGGCCACAGGCAGGATCTTGTCCGTGATCCGGCTGACCGTGCTGTCCGAGACCGAAATACCGTAAATATCCTGAATATGGGTCTCAATATCTCCGGTGGTCATCCCCTTGGCATACATCGACAGGATCTTTTCCTCGATATCCTGGCTGATGCTGGTCTGGTTCTTTTTCAGCACCTGCGGCTCAAACTCGCCTTTCCGGTCCCGAGGCACGGATACTTCTACGTCGCCAAAGCTCGTACGCAGCGTCTTACTGCTGTGCCCATTGCGGCTGTTATCCGTGTCCTTATTTTTATAGTCATACTTGCTGTAGCCCAGCTCGTCATCCAGTTCCGCCTCTAGGCCGTTCTCCATGAATTCGGCTATGGTCTCTTTAAATAAGCTCTGGATGTCTTCCATGCTGCCGATGTTCGCCATCTGCAGCAGTTCACGGATTTTCTCCCGCCGGGCCTTTTCTTCCGGCGTGCGATTCTTTCTGGCCATATGTATAACCTCCTGTGTGATGCTTCTATTCTACACCACTCAGGAGGTTTACACATAATTTGAAACAGCCTCGATCAAAGCAATATCATATCCCTCGAAAGCGTCTAAACACCGTTCTATCGTTCCATGCAGCATAAGTTAAAGCGGGTAAGAAGTTTTTAATTTCCTACCCGCTTTTCGTTGCAACCTGTCTGCCAGCCGTTAAGTTAGTTTGTTTTCAAACCTTCCTTATCAGTGGTTGCCAAAGAGTGCAGCGCCCTTTTTATATGAGCCGCTTATTGTTTGTAACAGAAAAAGGTCGTTTTTCCTAGACGGCAAAAAGCTTTCGCGGAAGAATGGGAAGAGGCGCCGCCGTTATGCGGCGGCTATACGCTTAGGGCAAAACAGAGCCGGCGTGCCGGCTCTGTTTTACATTCTTCGGGAGTTTTTGGGAGGCGTTTTGACCGTCTCAGATGGATTTTATCAGTTCACATATTTTTTACAAAATACAGGTCAAAATAAATCGCTTGGTACCTTGCAATTTAAAATTTTATCCACTATAATATGCATAATGCATTCTGAAAGGGAGGAAGAAGCATGATGCCGGGAAGGATCACCGGGCCGATGCCGGAAAGGATCATTGAATATCTGGGGGCCTGCGGGCGCTTTCTGCACTATAAAATGGGCGAAAAGGCGGGACGAAGACGCATTTTCACCATTTTGAGCAAGGCAAAGGAGCTGCCTCAGCGGGAGCTGCAGGATATTCTGGGAATTTGCTCCGGCTCGCTCAGCGAAATCCTGGCGAAGATGGAGGCCGACGGCTTTTTGGAAAAGGCCAAGAGCAAAACCGACGGCAGGCAGCTGAATCTGCGGCTGACGGAAGCCGGCAAAAAGGAAGCTGTGGAGCAGGAAAAGGACTACCAGCG
>ERZ827522.2488-NODE-2488-length-12600-cov-2.721244_pt1 | contig 12600 bp, 9 predicted proteins | sample MGYA00519580_ERZ827522 | MGnify/ENA primary metagenome ERZ827522 (study PRJEB31778, sample SAMEA3449340) | human gut metagenome | biome: human gut; feature: human-associated habitat; material: faeces | place: United Kingdom | collected 2010/2012 ... | reverse complement strand
TGACGAACGAAGTGAGGAGTTCCGCCGGTCAGTGAAGGAAAGCCTTAACGGACCGTTCCAGGCGACCGGGTCTGACGACACAGAACCCGAAATCGGAATAGAAAGAAAAAATAAAACCTACCTTTTTTCAGAACCCGCTAATCAGGTTTACAGGGCAAACGTCATTGCTGTAGCAATACCGATACTTCCTGACGGTCCTTTTTCAGCTGTTCGCTCAATTCGTCGATTCCGTTGAATTTTCGTTCACCCCGGATACGGGCAATAAGTAAAAGCCGGATTTCTTTACCATAGATGTCGGCATCGAAATCAAAGATATTCACTTCGATCCGCACCACGCCGGAACAACTGACTGTTGGGCGTACGCCAATATTGAGCATACCACGATATTCTTGTCCTTCAACCTTCACTTTTACAGCATACACTCCGGCGGCCGGCAATAGTTTACGGTCATCGTTCAACCGGATATTGGCGGTCGGGAAACCCATACTCCGTCCTATTTTATCACCGGCAACAACTTTTCCACTAACAGAATACGTATACCCCAGAAATTCATTTACCCGATCGATATCTCCGATTTGCAGAGCATTCCGGATTTTAGTGGAACTGATATTGATCTGGTTCTCTTCATATACTTCTTCCTGTTCGAGGTAGAAGTGATAACGGTCAGCTAATTCTTTCAGTTTTTCAAAAGTTCCCTCCCGGTTTTTCCCGAAACGATGGTCATACCCCACGACCAAACCTTTTAAACCGATTTTGTCGACCAGGATATGACGTACAAAATCTGCATATTCCAATTCGGCCAGCGAACGGGTGAATTGCAGGACGACCAGATGTTCCACTCCATAAGTGGCGAGAATAGCAGCCTTTTCCTCCAAAGTGGTCAAAATCCCCGGCCTTTTTTCCATCGGATAGAGTACCTCCCGGGGATGGGGTTCGAAACTGATGATAACGGTCTCTCCCTTCAAATTCCGGGCCACTCTTTTCAGTGACTCGATCACCTGCACATGCCCTTTATGCACTCCATCGAAACTACCGATGGTTACTACCGGATTGACTATTTGTAAATTTTCGGTTCCGTAATGTATCTGCATCTCAAAAAGTGAAAAGTGAAAAGTAAAAAGTGCTGTCATACACCTTCAACTCTCCGGTTAGGAAGACAAAAATACGAAATTGTTATTATAGTGATAGCGGTTACACCGGTTTATTTGCAATTCAGCCTAAACCCATGTAACCGCTATCCGCCAAATATTCGGAGGAGTGATTATTCTATCCGCACTTCGATGTTCCGCAAGTTTTACAGATCAGACAACCTTCCTGATAAACCACCGGAGAACCACAATTCTCACATTTTTCGCCGGTAGCCTCTGTGCCGTTGGGAATATATTTCTTTAAGGCTCTTTCGACGCCATTCTTCCAGGTATTGATATTTTCGTTATCGAATTCCATAGAAGCAACCAGTTCTACAGCCTGATGCACCGGCATACCGTGGCGTAAAACCCCGGAAATCAATTTGGCATAATTCCAGTATTCTTTATCGAACTTATAAGACAATCCTTCTACCGTTGTTTTAAAACCACGTTTGTTCTGGAACTGGAAGTCATACCGGGAATTTCCTTCAGCATCATAATGCTTGACGATCTTACCCGAAGTAACCGCTTTGGGCAGCATAATTCCTTCCTCATCATCAGCGATACCGGTAAATATCTCATAAGGCCGACCGTTATACAAACCGATAAAAGCAATCCATTTTTCTTTGTTATTCTGGAAACGCACGACATCGGCATCTAGTTCCATCGGACGTTTTGCCGGCATTTCATTGGAATCAGCGGTTTGTTTTTTATCTTTATTAGACACCAATACACCGGCCCGTGAACCATCGCGATAGACCGTACATCCTTTACAACCGCTCTTCCAGGCTTCGATATAAAGATTACCGACCAATTCTTCGGTTACATCCGAGGGTAAGTTGACCGTAACACTGATAGAATGGTCTACCCATTTCTGTACCTGTCCCTGCATACGTACTTTAGCCACCCAATCGATATCATTGGAAGTTGCTTTATAATACGGCGACTGTGCTACCAATTCATCGATTTCCTCGTCGGTATAACGTTTAGTGGTATCATAACCATTCGCTTTCATCCAATCGGCGAACTTGTGATGGAAAACGATAAATTCCTCATAGCTATCCCCTGACTCATCCACAAAATCGATACGTACGTTCTGATCGTTCGGGTTTACCTTTCTTCTCCGTTTGTATACAGGCAGGAACACAGGTTCGATACCGGAAGTCGTCTGAGTCATCAGGCTGGTCGTTCCGGTTGGTGCGATCGTCAGACAAGCAATATTCCGGCGTCCGTACTTCACCATTTCGGCATACATATCGGGATCGGCCTCGCGTAAGCGCTTGATGAAAGGATTATTCTCTTCCCGGCGGGTATCGTAAATCTTAAAAGTCCCTCTGTCTTTTGCCAGATGTACAGATGCCCGATAAGCTTCGACCGCTAAAGTCTTCTGAATATCCACGGCAAAATCGGTCGCTTCTTCACTTCCATAACGCAGACCCAAAGCAGCCAGCATATCTCCCTCGGCCGTAATACCCACTCCGGTCCGCCGGCCTTCTTTCGCTTTCTGTTTGATTTTCTCCCACAAACGAATCTCTACCCCTTTCACTTCTTCACTCTCAGGATCTTCGTGCACCTTATCCAGAATAGCATCGATCTTCTCTAATTCGAGATCGATAATATCATCCATTATCCGCTGAGCGATAGCTACATGTTTCCTGAACAAAGGAAAATCGAAAAAGGCCCCTTTAGTAAACGGATTCTGTACATAGGAATACAGATTTATAGCCAGTAACCGGCAAGAATCATAAGGACATAAAGGAATTTCACCGCAGGGGTTGGTAGAAACCGTACGGTATCCTTTATCTGCATAACAATCGGGTACACTTTCGCGGATGATCGTATCCCAGAAAAGGATACCGGGTTCAGCCGATTTCCAGGCATTGTGTACAATTTTATTCCACAATTGGCGTGCATTGATCTGTTTCCGGTTTTTCGGTTCATCGGAATAAACCGGATATTTTTGTTCATATTCTTCGTCGTTGATCACCGCCCGCATAAATTCGTCATCGATCTTCACGGATACATTCGCTCCTGTTACTTTTCCTTCGGTCATCTTTGCATCGATAAAGCTTTCCGAATCAGGATGATTGATCGACACACTCAGCATCAAAGCCCCACGCCGACCGTCCTGAGCAACTTCCCGGGTAGAGTTAGAATACCGCTCCATAAACGGAACAATACCGGTAGAAGTCAATGCAGAATTTTTCACAGGCGAACCCTTCGGACGGATATGAGACAAATCATGTCCCACTCCACCCCGGCGTTTCATCAGTTGCACCTGTTCCTGATCGATTTTCATAACTCCACCGTATGAATCCGAAGGACCTTCATTTCCGATCACGAAACAATTAGAGAGAGAAGCGATCTGAAACTCATTTCCGATACCGGTCATAGGACCTCCCTGCGGCACAATATATTTAAAATCCCGTAATACCTCAAAAATTGTATCCTCACTCAGCGGATTCGGATAACGGTTTTCTATTCTGCTAATTTCTTTGGCTAACCGACGATGCATATCATCGGGATTCTTTTCAAAGATATTCCCATAAGAATCTTTCAATGCATACTTATTCACCCAAACCCGAGCAGCCAATTCATCGCCGTTGAAATAATTCAATGAACTCTGAAACGCTTCTTCTTGCGTATAAGTATCCTTCCCCTTTGTTTCGTATTCATTCATAGCATATTGATTTAATAGATTTTTCTGCATTAGGATGTTGCAAATATATAGAAAAATAGATCAAAGGTGATAACTTTTTTCCATGATTTTTTCGACAAGTTTTCCAAAACAAACCGACAACCATTTATTTATCAGCAAAATAAAAAGTTACCAACAGGTTAAAAGTTTTCCAAAATATAGTTTTGATGAATAACAAAAATGAAACAAACAAGTATTTTAACAGAAATAGTTTTCAACAAAAGGACGTCCGGAACAAGCACCGGACAACAGGGTTGTCAATTCAATTCTACAAGTTCCCGGGGAATCTGCACCAGCAACCGGCTATGCTCGAAGTCGATCTCGCAGATATAATTTTCGGAAAGGGGTAAAAGAATCTCCTTATTCATAATGGAAACCGTCAGCACAACGTTACCGGAATAATCGGCAACATCCGCTACTTCTCCTGTTTCTTCGGAAACCTGATCTTTCACTTCAAAACCGATTAATTCGAAAATATCATAACCCGATTCTTCCGGTTCCTGTCCCTCCAACAATTCTTTTTCGAAGAGGACTTCACATCCGACAAGCCGTCCTGCCTGGGCTAAGGTATCGACATAGTCGAATTTTACAATATAAGAAGTATGATTACGGACTGTCAGTCCTTCATCAGCTATAAAAAAAGGAACCGGTGCTCCGTCCAAAAGGAGGAACACCGGTTCGTCTGCATATTTTTCGAGCAGATCGCTATCGGTAGTAATAACCACTTCTCCTTGCAGGTTATGTGTTTTTGCAACTTCTCCGACTTTAAAGCAATCTTCCCGTGTAATCATTACCAGAAAATTATTCAGCAGCAGGAGCTTCTGCAGCAGCTTCCTCAGCCGGAGCAGCAGCAGCTTCTTCTTCAGCTTTCTTAGCAGCTTCGGCAGCAGCTAATTCAGCTTTTTTCTTAGCAATTATTTCTTCTTTCGCAGCACGAACTTTAGCTTCGGCTTCCAAAGCAGCTTTAGCAGCTGCATCACCGGCCTGAGCCAATTTCTGAATTTTAGCCTGTATTTTAGCTTCTTTTTCTTTCATCCAGGCTTCAAATTTAGCTTCAGCAGTAGCTTCATCAAAAGCACCTTTTTTAACGCCTTCCAACAGATGTTTTTTCAACAATACACCTTTATAAGACAAGATTCTTGAAGCAGTATCGGTAGGCTGTGCACCAGTCATCAACCAATACAAAGCTCTGTCGAACTTGAGATCGATAGTAGCCGGGTTAGTGTTCGGATTATAAGTTCCGATTTTCTCAATGTAACGACCATCGCGTGGTGCTCTACTATCTGCTATCACTACATGATAGAATGGACGACCTTTACGTCCGTGTCTCGCTAATCTGATTTTTGTAGACATTGTTTCTAATTAAAAAATTAATACTCTCCCCATACTCGATAGGGACTGCAAAGATATATGAAAAAGCCGGAAGTAAAAAATGAATATCAAAAATATTTCGCCCGGAGTATATCTAAAACCGAAATATCTCCACGCTCAACTTTCTAAATACCTACATATTGGTATTTAAAAAAGTGAAAATAAGCTCTATTTTTGACCGAAATTTAAAAATCGGAACAATGAAACCTATTTTGTTACTTATTATGCTGACAACTATTACAGGTTGTCTGATGACATCCTGCAAATCCAAAACAACTCAATCAGCCACGGCACAATCCCAGATGTCACAATCCCAGATTCTGGAAGTGGACGACATATTGGCCCGGGCCGACAGTCTGACCGGAAAAACTTTCACGACAGAAGCGATCTGTACGCATATCTGTGCTCACGGAGGCGGAAAAATTTTCCTGATGGGTAGCGACGATACAAAAACCATCCGTGTAGAGGCCGGCACGAAAATCGGCAGTTTCAAACCCGAAACCGTAAACAATCTGGTCCGGATAACAGGAAAATTAGTCGAACAGCGAATCGATGAAGCCTATCTGACCGAATGGGAAGCCCAGGTGAAAGCCCAGACTGCGGAGAAACACGGTACGACAGAGCAAGGATGTGCATCCGAACAAAAAGCAAGGGGAGAAGCTCCTGCTAACAGTATCGAAGAACGGATTGCCAATTTCCGGCAAAGGATCGCCGATCGTCAAGCCAAAGAAGGCAAAAATTACCTGTCTTTCTATTACATTGAAGGAGATACATACGAAATTGTCGAATAAATTATGTCACAAAAATCATATTCTGATATCATCCGTAAATGGAGCAGGTTACTTCATCGTGACCTCTCCTTTTTTTTTGCCGGCGTACTGATGATTTATGCCATCTCTGGTTTTATGCTCAACCATAAAAAGGATTTCAATTCCGATTATCTCATCCGGCAAAAACAAATTCGGTTTACCGAGTCAATCCCGGCGAATCCCCAGGAAATAAACCGGGAATTTGCCGAAAGACTGTTAAAAACAATCGGAGAAGAGAACCGTTACCTGAAACATTATTCCCCTGAACCGGGATGCATCAAAATCTTCATAAAAGGAGGAAGTTCCCTGGTAATCCATACTGAAAGCGGAGAAGGGATCTACGAGTCAATCAAAAAACGGCCGGTTATCAGCTGGTTCAATCGCCTTCACTATAATCCGTCTCATTGGTGGACTGTATTTTCAGATATTTTCATTTTGTCTCTACTGATAATTACCTTCACCGGTTTGATTATGATCAAAGGCCCCAAAGGTTTTTGGGGACGCGGAGGGATCGAATTCGCACTCGGTTTGCTCATTCCTATCGGGTTCATATTCTTTTCCTGATTTTCAAATCGCAAAAGTAAGGGCCAGATGCCATGCATTTCTCTGGGGACTGCCGGAAGAGGCCAGTCTCCAGGTTGCATCAAGGCCGATCCCGTGCCATTTCACCCCACCACCCAAAGCCGTACAGGCAAATATACCTTTCGCAGGTCTGCCACTCCGGTATCCGCCCCGTAAAAATATCTTCTTCCGAAAAGAATACTCTACTCCTGCACTTCCCAAAGTACAAAATCCATAAGCTAATTCCTGATGGGCTATTCCTCCGGTACACATCACCCGATGTGCCCCCTGTTCCCAACCGGCACTCATGGCATATTCGATTTTTAAAGGCAGATAAGCCTCACCGATATTCGACAGCTGCATTCCCGCCTGCCAGAAGTAAGGACGTCCGGCAAGCGAATCGCGATAAAACAAAGACAGATCACAAGCTACATATGTTGTCAACAATGTTTTTTGGTCCAGGCGGAAATAGCGGCACGTCAGCCCGGCCGCCAGCTTTCCTCTCCAAGCATAAGCATATCCGGCATCCACTTCCAAGGCGTAAGGAGTAAAACGGCTCTGAAGATTTCCTTCTTCATCAGTCAATTCGACAATAGGCAGATTCAGATAACGCACTCCGGTAAGTACAGCCTGTCTTCCTCCGAATGTAAACAGCCCTCCGGCATCATGTATCCAATGCCGATCCGCCAAATCCCATCCCGGCATCCGGGAAGAAACCGCATAACCGGCAATAACCTTCGCATCAGCCAGGGCCCCCTGTGCCGAATTCCTGAACACAGCAAAAGCATCCGGTCCCCAGGCAACCCCGTTGCCTCCCAAAGAAGCTGTAACCGTCCCGGCCGCCGAATACGTAAACAAACCGGCATCAGCCACCGACTGTGCGGATACTCCGAATGCCTGACAACATATCACCAATATATAAAAAATACGATTCATTATTTCATTGTTTTATTAGAGTTCGGGTATAGGTTTCCTGCAAATATTTCAATTGTACGACATACGTTCCTTTTTTCAAACCGGAAAGGTCTACTTCCGCCGGAGCAAAAGGTCCGATCGGAGCATTCACCTTTTTGACCAATTGTCCGTCCAGCGTCGAAAAAGTCAGGTAAATAGTTCCTTCTACTTCCCGCCCCATCCGGACATTCAGTTTATCCATAACCGGATTGGGATAAAAGGTTACCTCTTGCCGATAGTCATGGGTCATCACCAAAAAATCAGTTTCCCCGGCAAGCCCTTCAGCATCCGTCGCAGTGATTTTCACTTGGGAAAGACCGAATTTCAAGGGTTTCAGTCTAAATTCTCCCTGCCCGGAAGTTAAAGTCAAATAGGCCGGATCATATTCATAAGCATAACTCAAGCCTCCGGGACCTTCATCAGTAAAATGAGCGGCCAGCGACACCGTACGCACTTCCTGCAAGGAACCGAACCATACATTTTCAAAAGGAGATTGCAAACGGGGACTCTCGTTCGGCTCCAGAACCACCGTAAATTCTTTGGAAGCCATTGCCCCTCCGCTATCCGTCACTTTCAGACACAAACGATATGTCCCGGCCTGAAATCCATAATTACGTATTTTCACCGTAATCCGGTCATTCAGTTGTGTCGCTGCCGCCAGATGGTTTTCATCTTCCAATTCATAATTAAATTCCTGGTTTTCAGGATCTGAAATCCAAAAAACTATTTCTCCGGTTTGGTTATACTTCAAAGTAAGCGCTTGTTCCTCATATTCAGAAGTAATCATCGGGGGTTCATTATGCGGCGACACAAAAGAAACCGTCGTAGTCCCGGAATAATGTCCCCAGGGATCAATAGCAACAATACCTACATAATACCGGGTTTCTCCCCGGATAGCTGTCAGCCGGCACGCCATCGTATCCCCGACCTGCCCGGCCCTGGGAACAGTAACCCGTACCGAAGCAACTCCTTCGGGTAACCGTCCGGGATCCAATTGCCCCAAAGGGTCTTCACTCCAACAAACCAAATACTGAAAAGGTTTGCCATCATCTTCATCGGCCGAGATCTGCCAGGTCACGTCAACCACTCCGGAAGTATTTCCGCAGTATAAGGTATCGACAGCCTGAGGAGCGATTCCCTGATCTTCAGCAAGAGCCAAATAGGCATCAGCGGCCCCTATCCCCAATCTACCCGCATACTCCGGATTATAAATATCGATGTCCCGGGTTCCCTGATACAGGTGAGCCAAAAGTTTTTCCGGAGTAAATCCGGGCCCTCCGAATTGGGATACGATTAAAGCAGCGATACCCGAAACATGAGGACAAGCCATAGATGTCCCCTGCATATAGCCGTACTGGTTATCCGGTAACGTACTGTATACAGGGCATTCACCGTTATACTTCCTCCCATAGCCGTATGTCCCGCCCGGAGCAGCGATATCGACCCAGTCGGCAAAATTGGAATACCAGCTTTTTTTGTAATCAGGAGCATAAGCCGCAACAGAAACGACTTTTTCATAAGCCGCCGGATAAGTCCGGTAATCTTTATTTTCATTACCTGCAGCAAATATGACTACTCCTCCTTTCATCGGCCCTGTCTGCTCCCCTCGTTCATCGACTCCGGCATACTGAATAAAATAATCGATCGCTTCCTGATCTGCCCGGGGTAAATAAGTGATATTTTCATACCCCCAGCTATTCTGAGCGATAACCGCACCGGCATCCGCAGCATATTTGATCATTTCCGGGAAAGAAGCAGAAACCTCCCGGCCATCTATCGTCCCGAACAGCTGACAACTCAACAACCATACTCCCGTATTTCCGCCATGTCCACCGGCAATACCGCAAACACCGACACCATTGTTATTCTCAGCCCCGATAGTACCGGCAACATGGGTCCCATGATCATCCGCTTCGATCTGATTCGTTCCATTGATAAAGTTCCATCCATATATATCATCGATATACCCATTCCCATCATCATCGACCCCCGGCTCTCCGAATAATTCTGCAGGATTTCCTACATTTCCGGTCAAATCCTCATGCCGGTAATCAATACCTCCGTCGATGACCGCCACAATAACTTCCCTCGACCCTTGATTTTTTTGCCAGGCCGCAAATAAATTGATATCCGCCCCTGCCACAGAATTCGGTAACTCTCCGGTATTGGAATAATGCCACTGTCTGGATAGTTCCGGATCATTGAAAGGTGCAGTTCCATCCGAATTCCGCTCTCCGGCAGAGCGGACAGGAACCGTTCCCTCTCCTCCGGTATTACGGATAATGTATACCGGTTCTGCGATCTCAATCTCCGTTGTATCTCCCAATAAGGCGAGAGCCCGGGTCACAGGTGTCTGTTCGTCGAACTCGACCTCATACCAAAGATGCAGACCCGCTTTCCGGGTCCTTTCTTCAAATTTCCCGGCAAAGGGAAATAACCGTTTCATAGATACGATCCGGATATCTCCGGTTCCGGCACGGGTATATACCGCCTGCTCAGCTTTCCCGGCAAACCGGGATTTAAATTTTAAACGAAGGCGTCCTTTTTGTGCCTGCATCCCGATCGGAGTGTCCTGTACAGAAGTTTCAGATACGATGATTTCCTCCCGGGCACAGGCCATCATGAACAGTCCGAATACAGACAGGAATAATGTTCTAAATTGTATCATACAAAATTTCAATTAAGCATGCGAAGTAAAGCTTTCTCTATCGATTTTGTAATCACAATTTTTAGGTATTTTAAACTACCTGACAAATCCGGATTTTCCGATTATTCTGGTAAATACATCCTGTCTTTACTCTAAAATCAAGTAATCATATCCCGTTATCCCAGTAAGAAAAAAATAACAATAAATGGGGATTTTTTTTCTCTGACAGCTTTACAAACTTTGCGATCTCAAATTAAATTTTAATAAAAACATGAAAACACTATGGGCAATCATTCTGATTTTTGTTTTGACTGATAATCTGACCGGTCAAAACACAAGAAAGAATACATTCCCCATCCGGATTACAGTGTGCGATTCTATCAATCATGAACCCCTTTTTTTGGCGACAATCAGCTTAACACAGGATAATCATAAAATCATTGCAGGAAGTAGCGACGCACAAGGCGAATATTTATTCCCCTCCGTTCAGACAGGAGTCTATAAATTGAAAGTCAGTTTTATCGGTTATAAAACTTATACCGACACCATCCGGATTACAGGTGATTTTTCCCTGCATATTCTGCTGGCTCCCGATCAGGTTGTCATGCAGGAAGTTATCGTTACCGCCCGGGAGTCTCATGGTATGACTTCCTCCTCGATAATCGACCGCAAAGCCATGGAACATCTTCAACCTTCCAGTTTCAGCGATCTCCTGGAATTGTTACCGGGGGGACGTTCAGCGGATCCGGCCCTAAATCAGGTAAACCCGATTCGGTTGCGGGAGCCGGCGAAGGTTCTTCGAGTTCCGACTACGATGTCGCTTCCCGCGGTGTCGCTTTTTTCATCAACGGTACACCGATCAATACCGGAGCCGATATGCTGTACGTCAGCGGTGAAGCAAGTACAGACGACCGGAAAAGAAGTACCGTAAACCGGGGAGTCGATATGCGCAGCATTTCTACCGATGGAATCGAACAAGTAGAAATCATCCGGGGTATTCCTTCGGTAGAATACGGAAATCTGACCAGCGGAATCGTAAAAATCAAACGTAAAATGGGAGGTAACCATTTCAATGCCAGATTTAAAGCAGATGAAAGCAGCAAATTGGTTTACCTGGGAAAAGGATTCGAGTTTCCGAAACGGCAAATCAAAATCAACAGCGATATCGACTGGCTGGATGCCAAGGCAGACCCCCGGGACAATCTGGAAAATTACAAACGCCTGACCTTTTCCCTCCGGTTGGAAAAAACCTGGAAAACCGGTCCGTACAATGTCTTTTACAGTACTCACGCCGATTATAACGGTTCGTTCAATACCGAAAAAATCGACCCGGACATCAATCGTCATAAAGAAGACAGTTACAAATCCAGAATCAACCGGCTGTCCTGGATCAATAATATCGAATGGCAATCGGAAAACCAAACCGCATTTTTCAATTCCTTATCTTTTAATAGTTCTGTCAGTTTTTCCAAAGACAAGGTCGATGAGGTACGCTATAATTCTCTCAGCCGGGCTATGGCAGCCCCGAACAGCAATGAAGCAGGGGAACATGACGGCGTCTTTCTGCCCTTTCAATTCGTAGGTACTCAAAAAGTAGACAACCGTCCTTTCGGAGCCTATGTCCGGTTAACGGGTAATTTCAGGTTATTTATAGCCAAAACAAGACAGGAACTGAAAATAGGTACAGACTGGCAGATGGATAAAAATTTCGGAGAAGGACAACTTTACGATCCCCTGCGGCCGGTCAACTACACCTCCATCTCTACACGTCCCCGCCCCTATAACGACATACCGGCAGGACACGACCTATCCTTTTTTGCCGAGGATTATTTTACATTACCGGTCAGTACCCATACCTTGGAAATACAGGCTGGAGTCCGGGCTTCTTCCCTTCTGAATCTACCGAAAGCATATAAACTCCACAACAAATTTTATTTCGATCCACGTGTCAACATGAAATGGCTGTTTCCCGCTTTCTTCATCGGAGACCAGAAACTAAGCTACGAAATAGGAGGAGGGATCGGATGGCATTCCATGATGCCTTCTTTGACTCAATTGTATCCCAATCTGTTATATGAAGACATCATACAACTGAACTATTATCACAACAATCCGGCCTACAGACGTCTGCAGATGATCACTTACATCATCGACCGGACGAACCCCGATTTGTCGGCTGCCCGGAATTTCAAATGGGAAATCCGGGGGAATATAACATACGCTGAAAACAATCTCAGTGTCACCTATTTTAAAGAAAATATGACCTCCGGTTTCCGGACGGGAACCCGGCTGCTACCGCTGGCTTACAAAACATACGATAACAATTCCATCGATGCAACGACTTTAGACGGTCCCCCCGATCTAAGCCAGATGACTTATACACAAGATACCCTGATGTGTATATACGGCATCACGACCAATGGGACAAAACTC
>ERZ827522.2480-NODE-2480-length-12653-cov-4.770281_pt1 | contig 12653 bp, 8 predicted proteins | sample MGYA00519580_ERZ827522 | MGnify/ENA primary metagenome ERZ827522 (study PRJEB31778, sample SAMEA3449340) | human gut metagenome | biome: human gut; feature: human-associated habitat; material: faeces | place: United Kingdom | collected 2010/2012 ... | reverse complement strand
GCAACGAGCGCGGCCCCCACTGGCGCACTTGCTGAAAAATCGGTTTTATCTGACATAATTTCTTTCAAACCAACGTCCCCGCCCCCGGGGATCCCCCAATTGGTAAATTCAAAAATGCGAACGAATAGCTGGTGCAACGTCTCCCTTACGTCTTGCTGGGAACGTCGAGTGGCAGCAGCTCCCTAAATGTGGAGTCACCCTCGCCCACGTCTACCAGGCACCAGCGCTTATGACGGTCGATCTTTTTAACTCGGGCCTCTTGCCCCACCAAGGGACCCTGCTCTATGTGCAACACGCCGTCTTCTATGCGCGCTACGCTGTTGCGCACCACGCCGTAGTCATCCAGCACGCTGCGATACCAGTCCTGCGCGTCGTCCGGCATGGGCATGTACGCCCGATCCCTACTGCCGGCGATGCGACAGCCAAAGCTCAACTGAGCCAAAGCCCTATCGAGCGCGGCGGCATCGTGCGTTGCGACGAAGAAATATTCCTTGTACATGGGTTTGGTCTGGAGCGACCAGGCGCCGTCCCGCTTAAACCAGAACTCCTTTTGCATCACAAAAGCGTCCTGCATCAGGTTGTGCGGGATAATGCGGCGAACCTTTTCGCAGGTCTCGCGCTCTTTTCCATTGGGGGTGTGGACCAGATACCAGCGGACGCGGCCGTGCTGGTTGTTGGTGCTGGCGCCGTTAAAAGCGCCCGGCAGCTGCTCTTGGCGCCGTGCCGTCTGTTCCATGTTCTCGCCCCCTCTTTTGGCTTTGCGATGTACGCAAATGCAGGGGCGTTTAGAACAGGCTTCTCGCTCGCAGCTAGGCGCAATCGCAAAAGTACAGGTTTTTGTATCTTTCGACAGACGACATTATACGAGCAATTAATCAGCGTTTGCCCAGATTACGCAAAATGTACTGCCAGTAGGTGCATCCCCATACCCCCTACAAAAACCTGTACCTTTTTGTGCAACAAAAAAAGCCGCTCAACCAGCGGCTTTTCTTATTTAGCATGAAAAAGGCGACCGCCCTTTGTGGACGGTCGCCTATGTTAATTGTTGTGCAGCTTGCCTTAGGCGCGGGTCTTGATCTCCTCGGTCACCTTGGCAACAAACTCGTCAACGCTCATCTGAACGGTCTCGTTGGAGCGGTCGCGGACGGAGATGTTGCCGGCCTCGACCTCCTTCTCGCCCAAGATGAGCATGTAGGGCACGCGGTCGATGCTGCGGGCCTCGCGGATCTTGTAACCGATCTTCTCGTCGCGGTCGTCGCAGACCACGCGAATGCCGGCCTCCTCCAGCTTGGCGCACACCTCGTGGGCGTAGTCGCGGCTCTTCTCGGAAACCGGAAGTGCCTTGACCTGCACAGGAGCCAGCCAGGTGGGGAACTTACCCGCAAAGTGCTCGATCAGAATACCGACGAAGCGCTCGATGGAGCCAAAGCACACGCGATGCAGCATGATGGGGCGCTTCTTGGTACCGTCGGCGTCCACGTACTCCAGGTCAAAGTTGAGCGGCATCTGGAAGTCGAGCTGCACGGTGCCGCACTGCCAGGTACGGCCGAGCGAGTCCTCCAGGTGGAAGTCGATCTTGGGGCCGTAGAAGGCGCCGTCGCCCTCGTTGACCTCGTAGTCCATGTGCAGCTGCTCCAGAGCGGTGCGCAGGCCCTCCTCGGCGCGCGCCCAGTCCTCGTCGGAACCCATGGAGTCCTCGGGGCGGGTGGAAAGCTCAACGTGGTACTTAAAGCCAAACTTTTGGTACACGGAGTCGATGAGGTTAACCACGCCCACGATCTCGTCAGTCAGCTGATCGGGACGCACAAACAGGTGAGCGTCGTCCTGGTTAAAGCAGCGCACGCGGAACAGGCCGTGCAGGGCGCCGCGCAGCTCGTGACGGTGCACCAGGCCAATCTCGCCGGCGCGGATGGGCAGCTCGCGGTAGGAGTGCGGCTTGGAGGCGTACACCAGCACACCGCCCGGGCAGTTCATGGGCTTAATACAGTACTCTTCGTCGTCGATGACGGTGGAGTACATGTTGTCCTTGTAGTGGTCCCAGTGGCCCGAGGTCTTCCACAGCTGCTTGTTCATGATGAGCGGCGTGGAGATCTCCACGTAGCCGGCCTTGTGGTGGATCTCGCGCCAGTAGTCCAGCAGCGTGTTCTTAAGGATCATACCGTTGGGCAGGAAGAACGGGAAGCCGGGGGCCTCGTCGCGCATCATAAAGAGGTCCATCTCGCGGCCGATCTTGCGGTGGTCGCGCTTCTTGGCCTCCTCCAGCATGTGCATATGCTCGTCGAGCTCTTCCTTGGTGGCAAAGGCGACGCCGTTGATGCGGGTAAGCATCTTGTTGTCCTTGTCGCCCTTCCAGTAGGCGCCCGAGACGCCGGTGAGCTTAAAGGCCTTCAGAGCCTTGGTGTAGCAGATGTGGGGGCCGACGCACATGTCGATGTAGTCGCCCTGCTGGTAGAAGGTGATGCGTGCGTCGTCGTCCAGGTCGCCGATGTGCTCGACCTTGTACTTCTCGCCGCGCTCCTCCATAAGGGCGATGGCCTCGGCGCGGGGCTTCTCAAAGACGGTGAACTTGAGGTTCTCCTTAACGATCTTCTTCATCTCGGCCTCGATCGCGGGGAAATCGTCCTCGCTGATCTTGACGCCCTCGGGCAGGTCGACGTCGTAATAGAAGCCGTTGTCGGTCGCGGGGCCGTAGGCAAAGTCGGCCTCGTGGTACAGGCGCTTGATGGCCTGCGCCATGATGTGCGCGGCGGAGTGGCGGATGACGTGCGTGACCTCGTCCTGCGGGAGCTCGGCCACCGAACCGTCATTGTAGAGTGCCTTCATGGGTATGTTTTCTCCTCTCGGATGCCTGATGCAAGTGCGTGCGATGCGCTCGGCATTTTAACTTGCATCATTATAGGCAGGTTGCCTTGGTATACAAGCGCCCGCCGCACCTTAATGGCACGGCGGGCGATTTTCTACGCATGCTTCATCGTGTGGGGCGGGGTGTGGGGCGTGCGGCTTGCGCGTGACGCGCGGGGCCCGTGGCTTACGGCCGGCCCGACGATGGATGCGTTACTGAATGCGAGTTCGGCAGTAGGGGCAGACCTTCCAGTGCGCATCGAGTGGGCGATGGCAGCTGGGGCAGACGTTGCGAACCTGGGTATCGCACACTGGGCAGACGACGAAGTCCTTCTCGATGGGCGCGCCGCACTGCGGGCAGGTGCCGTACTGGGCAAGTTGGCGCTCGCGCAGGGCCATGTCCAGCTCCTGCTCCTCGCGGTCGGCCGCGTAGGAGTGCGGACGCAGGACCAGGTAGGCGATGAGGCCCACAAACGGGATGAGGGCGATGATGCCCCATGCCACGTAGGCGCTGGCGCCGCGGCGGCGAGCGTCGATAAACACATAGACGACCGACAGCACATACAGGGCGATGATAAAGCCAACGAAGGCATAGACGACGCCCATAAGCTGCGGCGACATGAGCTCGGAGATGTACTTGGACATTACGGGTACCTTTCGGAATATTAACAGTTCGGTCAAGTTTACCACGGGGTTTGTTTATATGGGACCACGGCTAGGGGCGGGGCTGGCGCGGACACAAACATCTCAATCTGTAACGATTAAGAGCGGAATTCTTTTCTAACTGTTACAGATCGAGACGAACGGAGGACCCGCCAGACTAACGTCTCGATCTGTAACATCTGTAACCCAAATCCTCGTCTAACTGTTACAGATCGAGGCGAACGGTTGCCGCAGTTGTCGGCAGACGAGGTTGTCGACGTTGCAGGGTCTCCCCTCGCCTGCCGTTGGCGGGTGTTGCGGGGCTGTTCGCCGCATTGCCGCTGCGCTGGGGATGTGCAGACCGTAGGATAGTCCTATTGACAGCCTGTCAACTCGTCTGGGAGGCACTGTGACAGAAACGTTTGATATCGCGATTGTAGGCGCGGGCATCACGGGATGCGCCATCGCGCGGCAGCTTGCGCGCTATGACCTGTCCATTTGTGTGGTCGAAGCGGCCAACGATATCGCGCTGGGCGCCTCGAAGGCCAACGGTGGCTTGGTGCACGCCGGCTACGATCCGGCGCCGGGCACGGTCAAGGCGCAGGTCAACGCCCGTGGTTGCGAGCTATATGGCACATGGGCCCAGGAGCTAGGCTTTTTGTTCCGCCGCACCGGGTCGATGGTGCTGGGTTTCAACGACGAAGACCGTGCGCACCTGGAGAAGCTGCGCCAGAATGGCCTGGCCAACGGCGTGCCCGCGCTGTCGATTATCGGCCCCGAGCACATCCACGAGCTGGAACCGCGCGCGAGCGCCGAGGCAACGAGCGCGCTGTGGTGCCCTTCGACCGGTTACGTCGACCCGTTTGAAGTGGCCATCGCCGCGCTGGAAAACGCCGTTGCCAACGGCGTGACGTTTATGCGCTCCGCGCCGGTGGAAGCCATTGAAGTCGCCGACTCGGATGACGGAGCCGCGCGCTTTACGCTGGCGACCCCCACTGGCAACGCGCGCTGCCGCTACCTGATCAACGCCGCAGGCAACGGAGCCGCGGACATCTCGCACATGGCCGGCGCCGAGGAGTTTCAGATGGTCTGGCGCCAGGGCAACATCGTGGTGCTTGACAAGGAGCCGCGCACGCTCATGCCGCTCTACCCCGTGCCGACGCCGGTGTCGAAGGGCGTTATCGTGACGGGCACTGAACACGGCAACACCGTGATCACCGCAACCGCCGCTGTGCGCGAGCCGGGTGACACGCAGACCTATGCGAGCGATGTGAACGCACTGCTGACCGGCGCGCGCAAGCTGGTGCCCGATCTGGACACGCGTCGCGTGGTGCGCGCATTTGCCGGCGGGCGTCCGGTCATTCAGGGAACGAACGACTTCTTTATTGGACAGTCGGCCGTGGTGCCGGGGCTTTTCCAGGCGGCAGGCATTCAGTCGCCGGGCGTGGCGAGCGCGCCGGCCATTGCCGAGCGCATGGAGCTTGTGATGCGTGAGGCGGGCGTGGAGCTGCACGAGCGAGCGGACTGGAACCCAATTCGCCGCGCGCCGGACGACTTTGACCGCGCGCCGCTCGCGCGCAAGGAAAAGCTGATCGAGTCCGATCCCGCGTGGGGGCAGATCGTCTGCCGCTGCGAAACGGTGCCGGAGGCCGAGATCGTGGCCGCAATTCGACGCCGCCCGGGCGCGGTTTCGGTCGAGGGCGTCAAGCGCCGCTGTCGTGCCGGCATGGGTCGGTGCCAAAGCGGCTTTTGCCAGAGCCGCGTGGTGGCGATCCTTGCCCGCGAGCTGGGCTGCGACCCCAGCGAGGTGCTGCTGGAGGACACAGGTTCTTGGCTGGTTGAGGGACCGCTGAAGGGGGTGCGCTAGCATGGCGACACTTGATTCGCGCGCTGGACGCGCGAAAGCAGGAGCTACCGAGGCGGTGCAGACGCAGGTCTTCGACGTGGTCGTTATCGGCGGCGGACCTGCCGGCATGGCCGCCGCGTTAGCCGCGCATAAGGCCGGAGCGCGCGTGGCCATCGTGGAGCGCGAGCAGCACCTGGGCGGCATCCTGCGCCAGTGCATCCACCCCGGCTTTGGGCTGTCACACTTTAAGCAGGAGCTCACCGGCCCCGAGTATGCGCAGCGCTTTATCGACCAGGTGCGCTCGACCGACATTGCGCTGTTCCTGAACAGCATGGTGATTGGGATTGATTCAGGCGAGTCTACGGAAGACACCGTGGTCCGTACCGTCACGCTCATGAGCACCGCCGGCATGCTACAGCTCACCGGGCGCGCGATCGTCCTTGCTATGGGGTGCCGCGAACGCACCCGCAGCGAGATCAAGATCCCCGGCAGTCGTCCCGCCGGCGTGTTTACGGCCGGCCTGGCGCAGCGATACATCAATATCGAAAACCTCAAGCCCGGCTCGCGCGCCGTCATTTTGGGTTCCGGCGACATCGGGCTGATCATGGCACGTCGCTGCACGCTCGAGGGGATTTCGGTCGAGGGCGTGTACGAGCTCATGCCGTACGCCAACGGCCTGCGCCGCAATGTGAAGAACTGCCTGGACGACTTTGACATTCCGCTGCATCTGTCCACCACGGTCACGCGCGTGATTGGGCACGACCGCGTGGAGGCCGTCGAGGTAAGCCAGGTCGACGAGCACCTGGCACCCATTCCGGGAACCGAGCGCATTGTTCCGTGTGACACACTGCTGCTTTCGGTGGGTCTGATTCCCGAGAACGAGCTTTCGGTTGCCGCAGGCGTGGAGCTTGACCCGCGCACGCGCGGCGCCGTGGTGGACCAGAGCCTGCAGACGAGCGTGCCGGGCATCTTTGCCTGCGGCAACGTGCTGCACGTGCACGACCTGGCCGACAACGTGACGACTGAGTCCGAGAGAGCTGGCGCAGCTGCAGCGGCGTGGGCGTTGGGGACCGGCGCGGGCACCGTTCCGAACTGCGAGCTCACCGTCTCCCCTGCCGGCATTGCAGGATACGCGCTGCCGGGACGTATTACCGCCGTGGCGCTGACCAAGCTGAACTTCCGCGTGCGCCGGCCAGTCGATGCCGCCTACGTGAGGATCTTGTCCGACGGCGAGGAACTGTTCGCCAGCAAGGTCCGCGCGTTTAAGCCGAGCGTTATGGAAAGCTTTCCACTGCCGGCAAAGGTCATCAAACAAGCGCTCGACCTTGGTGTCAGCGAGATTATCCTATCTGTCGATCCCGTTGAGGAGGTGTAGAGTCATGAGCACGAACGCGATCGAGACGCTCAAGTTCAACTGCACCACCTGCCCATCCGAGTGCCTCCTGACCGTAGAGGTAGAGCGTGACGCAGACGGAGCCGTGGTAGAGGTGCACTCCGTGACCGGCAACAGATGCCCGCGCGGTGATAAGTTCGCGCATCAGGAGCTCACCTGCCCCATGCGCGTACTCACCACCACCGTGGCCGTATCCGGCGGCGACGAAGCCCTGCTCCCCGTGCGCACCGCCGAAGCCATCCCGCTAGAACTCCACGCCCAAGCCATGGCCCTCATTCGCGGCCTGGTCGTCAACTCCCCCATCCGCATGGGCGACATCGTGATGGAGAACCTCCTAGACACCAACATCAACCTAATCGCCAGCATGGACATCGACCCAGCCCAAGTAGCTAATTAGGGACGGGGCTCTTTTAGCTACCCCGCCATCCACCCCGCCCTCCTCCGCAGTTGCGGTGAAATAGTTCCTGATTTCCGCCAAACCCCGGCATCCAGGAACTATTCCACCGCAACTTGCCTTGGGACTGGTATTTAGCTTATTCCTACTTTAGTGCCATTTCAAAACTATGCCGGATTACGGGGCTGATTCGGAGACCCCCATCCATACCGGCAATTTTCGATTTTTGATAAGCCATCTACCTGCGGTTTTAATTTCGCGATTCTTCTCATGGTCAAGTAATACAGGTCCAGCCCCGTAATCCACCATACTTTTGAAACCAGCCCATTTGGAACGGCCCTCTTATGACTACTTTTGCCCGATCATTCTGCATGTTGGACACAGCTAAAATAGCCCCGTCGCAAATTGACTACCCTGGCATTGGGGATACCATGGTGGCACCCTAGCGAAAGGATGTTTCATGGCACATGTCGATGACCAGCGTGTGGCGCGCGTGCTCGATGCGCTCGAGGCTCAGCACCCCGGCGCACAGCTGCTCGTAAACGACCCGTGGTCGATTTATTACCTGACCGGTTTTTATGCCGATATGTTCGAGCGTTTTTGCGGTGTGCTGCTCGCGCGCGATGACGAGCCCGTAATCTTGGTCAACGCCCTGCATCAGCTGCCCGAGTACGACAATGCCCGCGTTGCCTACCACACCGATACCGATGTCGTGGCCGATGCCATCGCGCGCGAGATCGACCCAGACAAGCCGCTTGGTATCGACACCGTCATGCGTTCCGGCTTTTTGATGCCCCTCATGGAGCGCCATGCCGCCAGCGAGTTTTTCCTGGGCGACTTTGCCGTCACCGACGCACGCACCTACAAGGATGCCACCGAGCAGAAGCTCATGCGCGCGTCCTCGGCCGCTAACGACGCTGTGATGGCCGATGTTATCAAGCTCGTCCACGAGGGCGTGACGGAGCGCGAAATTGCCGACCAGATGCTCAGTCTGTATCGCAAGCACGGCTGCGAGGGCTTTAGCTTTCCGCCCATCGTGAGCTTTGGCGCCAACGCTGGAGACCCGCATCACGAGCCCGACGACACCGTACTCAAGCGAGGCGACGTGGTGCTGTTCGACATTGGCGGACGTCGCCGCAACTACTGCTCGGACATGACACGCACGTTCTTTTGGGGCGAGACGGACGAGGAGACGGCACATATCTACGACATCGTGCGCCGCGCCAACGAGGCCGCCGAGGCGCTCATCGCCCCGGGCGTGCGCATGTGCGACCTGGACCGCGCCGCGCGCGACGTGATCGAGAACGCAGGCTACGGCAGGTACTTTACGCATCGTCTGGGCCACTCGATTGGTCTGCAGGACCACGAGCCGGGCGACGTCTCGCTGGTCAATGAGCAGGTCGTTGAGCCAGGCATGACGTTCTCGATCGAACCGGGCATCTACCTCCCCGGCCGCACCGGCGTCCGCATCGAGGACTTGGTCCTAGTTACCGAGTCCGGCGTCGAGATTCTAAACGCCTACCCCCACGATCCGACGCGCCTAACCTAGCCCCTTCCCAATGGCCCTCAATAAGTTGCGGTGGAATAGTTCCCAGATTGGCCCACAGAGGCATAATCCAGGAACTATTTCACCGCAACTGCTAAAGGGCCAAGTCGGCCAATTTGACGGTATAGAGATGCGCCACGAAAACGGGCTATCTACTACGTTTAACCCGCATGGGTCACCCATGCGGGTCTTTTTTGAAAATTGGCAAGCCATCTACCTGCGGTTTTGATTTCGCAATTCTCGTCGTGGTCGAGGGCAACCGGTCAAACGTAGTAAATAGGCCCATTTCGTGGCTAGCAGGCCAACTAGCTGCCCAGCGGAAAGGCTCTAGCGCAGCAGCCCCGCTACTTCGCCGGCTAGGGTGATGGTGCCGGCTGCTACGAAGGGCTCGCCGGCGGCATCGAGGGCTGCGAGGGCCTCGGATACGCTGGGGTACACGCCCGCGAGCTTGTCGGCATCCACCAGGGCAGCGAGCTCCTCCGCCGGCAGGGCGCGATCGGAATCGGTCTGGGTCACGGCCACACGGGGGAACGCCGGAACAAGCACGTCGACGATGCCCGCCACGTCCTTATCGGCCAGCGCGGCGCATAGCAGCGTGGGGCGATTCTCTACGCACGGATCGATCTCGTCCAGCGCGCTCACAAAGTTCTCGCAGCTCTGGGGGTTATGGCAGGCGTCGATCAGCTTGAGCGGATTGGTTCCCAGCACATCAAAGCGACCCGGCGTGGGGCAGCCCATAAGCGAAGCGTCGAGTGCATCGTGGTCGAGCTCGCGACCCAAATAGCCCTCGCACAGCATAATCGCACACGCGGCATTCTGCGGCTGATAGGCCGGCTTGACCATGATCGACGTATAGATCGCACGCGGCGTGGTGCAGCTAAACTCCACCGTATCGCCCACGTGTGCCGGAAGTTTGGTCGTCGTGTGGCTCACCACGAGCGGCACTACGCCGCACTCACGGCAACGGGCATCCATCACACACTGAACACTCGCCTCATGCGTGCCCTCGCCAAGCACAACCAGGCGCCCGGGTTTGATAACCGCAGCCTTCTCCCCCGCAATGGCCTCGAGCGTATCGCCAAGGACCTTCGTATGGTCGAGTCCAATGCCCGTAATGGCGACGGCCACGGGATCGGTCGCACTCGTAGCATCCCAGCGTCCGCCCATGCCGACCTCAAGCACGGCCACGTCCACGCAAGCCTCGGCAAACACCACCAGTGCAGCAGCCGTCAGCAGGTCAAACGGCGTGATGGTATAGGCGCGCTCCCCCGCCGCCACACGGCGCGCATTCACGCGATGTCCCGCCTCAACAGCTGCCGAAACGCCACGAGCAAAGGCCTCGTCGCTCACGACGCGTCCATCGACCTCCATGCGCTCGGGAAAGCGCACCAGCTGCGGCGACGTATACAGCGCGGTCTTGAGCCCCTCACCACGAAGAATGGCAGCCGAAAAACGCGTGGTCGAAGTCTTGCCATTGGTACCGGCGACCTGAATGCAATCAAAATACTCGTCCGGACGCCACAACTCATTAAGCATATCGACAACCGTCTCGAGCAGAGGCCCAGCATCCCCAGAAATCCGCCCCGTATCAGCAGCAAGCCCCACAACCTCATCAAACGAAAGCAACTCAAACGAGAACGGAACGACATATGACCCAGAACGCTTAGCCATAACTCAAAGTCCCCCATAACAGAAAAAGAGGCCCACCAAAAAGAATGAGCCCCTCACGTTGACAATATCAGCCTTTACCCGATTGCAGCGAGAACAAGGCCACAACCCAGTGGCCCTAACACACCAGATGCAAACAACCACGTAAGCGAACTAGGAGCGACCCGACGCTTTGCTCGCCGCAAGTTCCGCACGCAAAGGACAGCACTTGATGTGCTGTCCGTCTTGCGCAGGACTGTCCGCAGCGGAGAGCAAAGCGTCGGGACGCGTCCCCCAGTACCGCCTACGAGAAGTCAGCAACCTGAGCAGTCAGCGCCGCCAGGATCTCCTTGAGCTCAGCTGCACGGTCCCTCTTCTTCTGCACCACCGCAGGCGCGGCCTTAGCCACAAAGCCCTCGTTGGCGAGCGTCTTCTCGCAGCCGGCGAGCTCCTTCTGGGCCGCGGCAATCTCCTTCTCCAGGCGCGCCTTCTCGGCCGAAAGGTCAACCTTGCCCTCGAGCACCACAAAGACCTCGACGCCGCTATCGACCACGGCGATGCTCGCAGCCGGCTTCTCAACGTCGGTACCCATAACCAGCGAGGCGGTATTCGCCAGCGGCTCAATCGTGGAGCGCAGGCTCTCGAGCTTCTCGATGTCCTCGGCACCGGCGCGCACGACCACGTCGAGCTCGGCCTTGGGGCTCAAGCGGTAACGCGAACGCGTGGCGCGGGCGGCGGAAACGACGGCGCGGCACAGCTCAAACGCGCGCTCGGCGTCCTCGTCAACATACTTAGCGTAGTCGGCGGGCTCGGGCCACTTGGCGATCATGAGCGCCTCGGCGCGGTTCACGTTGCCCTCGGCGTCCAGATCGAGCACACTCGCCGGCATGTTGTCCCAGATCTCCTCGGTGACAAACGGCATGAGCGGGTGCATCAGGCGAATGGAGGTGTCGAGTACAAAGATCAGGTTGCGCTGAGCCTGCAGACGGCCCTCGCCCTTCAGGCGGGCCTTGGTGACCTCGACGTACCAGTCGCAGACCTCGTTCCAGAAGAACTGCTGCGCGCCGCGGGCCATATCGCCAAAGGTATAGTTCTCAATCCCCTCGGTGACCATCTTCACGGCCTTGGCCAAGCGGCTGAACATCCAAGCGTCGGCCGGCGTCTCGACGACGGGCTCGCCGGGCGTGTAGCCCTCCATGTTCATGAGTAGGAAGCGGCTGGCGTTCCAGATCTTGGTCACAAACGACTTGGCCTGGTCGGTACGCGGGCTGTCGATGAGCTTCTTGGTCTTCTTATCGATGTTCGCGTCGAACTTGACGTCCTGGTTGTTGGTGCACAGCGTCAGCAGGTTGAAGCGCATGGCGTCGGCGCCGTACATGCCAATGAGGTCCATGGGGTCAACGCCGTTGCCCTTGGACTTGGACATGCGGCTGCCGTCCTTGGCCAGGATCGTCGGGTAGATGACGACGTCCTTAAACGGCACCTCGTCCAAGAAGTACAGCGAGCTCATGACCATGCGGGCGACCCACAGCGCGATGATGTCGCGCGCGGTGACGAGCGCCGTCGTGGGGTGATGTCCCTCGAGCAGCTCCGGCTTTTGCGGCCAGCCCTGCGTGGCGAAGGTCCACAGCTGTGAGCTGAACCAGGTGTCCAGCACGTTCTCGTCCTGATGCACGTGATGGCCGCCGCACTTGGGGCACACGTCGCCGATGATGCCGTTGTAGCCGCAGACCGGATCGCGATCGACCGGGTGGTTCACCGAACCATAGCCGATACCGGATTCCTTCATGTGGCGGATGATCGACTCGAACGCCTCGAGGTTATTCGTTGGATCGCCATCGAGCTCGACATAAGAGATGTGACCACCGTTGGTGAGTGCATGATACGGCGCCTCGAGCGAGATCTTGTCGAACGCGTTGATGTCGTAGTAGACCGGCACATGGAAACCATTGGTGTAGTAATCGCGGTCGGTAACACCGGGAATGGAACCATAGCGCTCACGATCCATGCGCACGAAACGACCGGAAAGACCTTCAGCAGGCGTAGCGATGAGCGAGTAGTTCATCTTGCGCTCCTGGCTCAAGCGATCGAGATAGCCGCGCATGTGGCCAACGATCTCGAGGCCGAGTTTCTGAGATTCCGGATCCTGACCATGATGGCTACCAGTAAGTGCCACGAGCGCTTCAGCCAAACCGATGAAGCCAACGGTAAGCGTACCATGCTTGAGCACTTCTTCCTGCGTATCGTTCATGGAGAGCTTCTCGGAATCGATCCACACGCCCTGGCCCATGAGGAACGGCGCATTGTAGACATGCTTGCTCGCCTGGATCTTGAGGCGCTCGTC
>ERZ827522.2477-NODE-2477-length-12660-cov-7.554780_pt1 | contig 12660 bp, 9 predicted proteins | sample MGYA00519580_ERZ827522 | MGnify/ENA primary metagenome ERZ827522 (study PRJEB31778, sample SAMEA3449340) | human gut metagenome | biome: human gut; feature: human-associated habitat; material: faeces | place: United Kingdom | collected 2010/2012 ... | reverse complement strand
AAGACTGATTTCCGAAGGTGTTGATGTTGGCGTTAATATCACATTAAATAATAAGAATTTTGAAATTGTTGAGCCGCAGGAAACGGTACAGTTTTTTTATGAAACTGGTGTAAAAAGTCTTTTGATTGATACGGATATTGTTACCCATATTTCTTATGACGCAAGAACGATTGTTGACAAACTTATGGAGTTTGTTACCTTCGGAGAAGAAAAGGGAATGGTGATTTATGGTTCTTGGCGAATTCCGTTTAATATGATGACCGCACAAAACAGTGGGGAACCAAAGTCTTTTTGTGCGGCACGGACAGGAAAGAACATTGTGGTAACACCATCCAAAGGGATTACATTTTGTACCTATTCTGGCAATATCATTACTGATGAGCAAGATGATCCTAAGTCAGCAGTGGAATGTTATGTAAACAAGATGAAGGAAATGATGCCAAAACTGCTTCCAGGCGGAGTTGAAGAATGTAGAGAATGTGCACTAGAAGGACTGTGTATGGGTGGATGTATGCTAGCGCATGAAAATCATGGAAGTAAAAATTATATGTGTGATATTTACCTTCTAGCAACACTTGAGTTAATAAAGCATTATTATTCGTAAGAGGATAATAAAATAAAGTGAAAGGAGTGGGCTCAATGAAAAAGATTAAAGTCAAAAAGATCGAGCTGAAGCCGTTGCCTCAAATGTGCGGTGGCCGGACGACTTGCTGTAATTAACCAGTAAGAAGATGGGCCAAGTTGTAAACTACGTTTTGTAGAAACACTTGGTCCATTTTTATGTGTAGTTAACTACTTGCAATCATACGCTTTTGTGCTATTAATAATAGGGGATAGCGGCATTGACCAGCTATCGGTGGCGATGAAGCAACGGACAGGTTCGGCATCAGTCTGTTATGGAGCCAAACCGTGGGTTAAGCGATAACCACAAGCCGAATAGATTCACTCGAATCGAACAAAAACGCAAAATGTCCGCTCACTGTGGAGATTCAACTCCATCGGTGGGCGGGCATTCTTTTGTTACTTGGTGGTGAACTGAATGCCAACAGTATAAAAAGGACATCTACAACACCGCAGTGCTGTCCGATGCCCCTTGTGACTGATTTTATCGTTGTCCGCCAACCTCAGACTCCTATGTCCTGCATCGCTTTCGGATTTTATCGCTGCCTGCCAGCCTCAAGCCCTTACGTCTTGTATCAGATCGGATTTTAGGTGTCAGCCACACCAGCGGAATGACGTCCACTTTCCATTTAAGATTATATTCAATTTACATCCAAATAGCAATGTTTCATATAGAAGTTTAGCAAGGCGGGCATATCCAATGATATATGGAAAGTGTGGAAAGTAATGCGGAAAGTGCGGAAACCTGCCATAGAAAAGTGGCAACTTCATCTCAAAAATGGCAACCTCTATGCTAAAAGTGGCAAGTTCCCTGAAAAAGTGGCAACATTAAAATAAAATGCAGCAAGAGGCATATAAGAACCACCATTGTATAGAACCGCCCACTAATCCGAGTTCTCCTTAGACGAGTGGGTTGTTTCGCTTTTGAATCTCTGATTGGTTACTTAAGATACCCTCAAGTTCTAGGTCAGAATGTTTTCTTGGGGTCATACTGTGGAGCATGCCATTAACGAATTTACAATAACATAGTGAACAAATCTGAATAATTCACTTGAAAATAGTAAACAATTCCGGTATAATAGAAATAGGTATACCCAGATTGGCAACGCATACAAAGGACTGTTTTGACATATGAAAGAAACGGTTAAAGTTGAATTATTGAAAGATCCCGAGTGCTTGATGGGATTTTCATGTGGAGAGCCGTCAATTGATGAGTTGATCAAGAAAGCATACTACGAAACACTTCTTGAAAAAGGATATACGTATGTTGCTATTTTGAATAATCGCGTGATTGCGGTATACCAAATCGCATTTATTACACTATCGGCAGAAGAAATCAGTGAAGACACGAATGACCACAACTGGTCTGGAAATTCCGAGTTAAGGTATGGATGTCTCTTAATTCATTATCTTGCGGTAGAAAAAACGTGTCAACACAGAAAAATCGGAAGTACGATACTGAATGGTATACTAAAAGAGATTTCTCTGCTTGGACGAAAGTGGCCTGTTCGTTTTATAATTATTGATGCGGTAAATGATTTAGTATCGTGGTACAAAAGTTTTGGCTTTGAACCGATTCGCCAAATGGCAGTTGAAAATGCTGGTTTTACAACGCGAATGTATTATGACTGTTATCACCATGATCGGGCCGAATTGGAACGGTATGAAGAGGCCTGTATCAATGATCTTATATAAAAATGAAACGAAGGAGGGCAGTTTATGCGTTATGTGAATGAAGATATCGTTTTGCGAGGCGATGAAGCAAAGCAGTTTGTGTATAATCTGCATCATCCCAATGTTGCTAAAATAGTGGAAGAGAATAGACGACGGGATAAGGCACTTGATGAAGTGAACTATCAGGAAACAGATGATGGTTTTACGTTTGAACTGGAACCTTTGGATTGGGCCAATAGTATAGAAACCATCCAGAAGTTTATAAGCACAATCGAGGTCTGCAATCTGCATTCTTTTCGATCTCAAATGAACTTTATTTGTTTGGACACGAGTGATTCGTTTGAGCAACAAAGTTTAACTGCAGTAGATTCTTTCTCGGCGACAGTTTCATCTGTAGAATCTGCCGTCAGCCGAGATGACGAAATGCTGCTGGCTGGTTAAAGAAAGTGGTGCAAAGATGGATTTGAACAGTAAGAAAAGTGGTTTCAGATTTTCTAATCCAGAGTTGGTGCACTTAGAATATGAAACGAATCAGTCTTTTTGTGAAGAATCTGAAATTCAATTGCGTATAAATCTGAGCACGGACGTAAAGCCTTATGAAGGAAAATCAAAGGCTGAAGTGATCTTAACTATAACTTTAGGTGGAAAGACAGAAAAAGATCCATTTTATCTCGAAGCATCGGAACAAGCAACGTTTGATTGGTCCGGAAGTCAATTCAGTGATGAAGCGCTTGAAAGTCTTCTGAGTAAAAATGCCCCTTCACTGTTGTTGAGTTATTTAAGACCTATCGTTGCAAGTTCAACAAATTGGTCTCGATATGGAAGTTATAACATTCCTTTTATCGATTTTACGAAGGCTGTAAAAGAATCTGATTAACCTAGGCTTGAGGAAACAGTTCTATTAGATGATGGGGCTGTTTTCTTTTTGCCTATACAAGCTATTACACAAAATGCCCACTCTCCTGAGAACTCCTCAGACGAGTGGGCATTCTTCTTTCCGTGTATCAAATTTACCTTTGTGGTCACTCAAATCGCCACCAAGTCATGGATCAAAAATCATCATTTTTCATTTGTCCCAGAGTAAGTGCACGGTTTCTGCACTGTTTTTGCACGGTTTCAAGGGATGCAATGGGTACTTTGACTTGCAAAATACGACAAAGGGTGCAGAAATTGCCGGGCGAAAAATCACGATGCTTTGCACAAAAATGACGTAAACTCGAAACTTCTAAAATCAGAGTGTTCTGCCCGGTGGGCTCTTTTAATCAGAGGGCTAGGGATTCGAGTTCCCTCAGACAATCAGGCCCCGGGTGGTGGCTTTGAACGACAACACGGTTTGCGGAGCAAAGTGATAGACCATCTGACAGAGATTTTCAGGCATTGAAAAGCATGGTGATAAAGTGGATTTTTGTTACAAATCAATAAAAATGTTGAGGAAAAAATCCTTCTGTGGTAAAATAATTAGAAAGATGCTGCGAAATTGCGGAGGGAGGAGCTGTGCAACATGCACCAGCTCCATAAACGCCTTACAGGTGCAGCCAACAGTTCCATAGAAATCATCATTGCTTGGAGTGAGCTTTTGCAGATGCGTAAGAGACTGTTTGTTAGAAACTGGATCCGAAGGCTTTTAAGGTATCTTTGTATTCCGGTTGGGTTCTTCCTGGTCGTGGTTCCTCTGTATAGCCTGATGATCCGCCAGACGATCCAAGCGCAGTCCTCCAGCACGATGGAAATGCTGGCGATCGGCACCACCCAGTTAGAGCGATGCCTGAGCAACATCCGCAGTACAACGAACAAATTGTTCAGCGAAACGGAGTATACGCTGCTTGCCAGCAGTTATGATAACAGTATCCTGGGAGATTATCAGACACTGACGAGAGCCAGCAAATCGTTACAGGATAAGACCTACGATTCCTCTGTGATCACATACAGCTATATTACATTTGAGCGGAATGGCATCATATTGGATGACCGGAGCGCGTATGAAAGCCATAGCAATTTTTACCCGGGAGCACTTGAGTATGAGGATGTGTCTCAGGAGGAATGGGATGCACAGAATCAGATCGACGTAATGACGATAAAGCCCGCCCATGTTGTCAAACTGATGCATTCCAGCTATGGCAATTCGTATGTCACAGTATATCAGCCCTATGTGAACACGGCGGGCCGCCTTTGCGGCGCAATGACGGTGCTGATCAAGGAAAAAGATGTCGTTTCGATGTTTCTTTCGCAGCAATGGCGCGAGGAAGGCCTTTTTTGCCTGATTTCCGATGACGGAACGATCCTGGCGGGAAACAACTATGACGGAACGACACTTTCCCTGACGAGTGATGATACGGGTTGGGAGACCTATCAGGGAAAGCGCTATCTGATGGCAACGCGATATGTGGCATCTCTGAATGCAACGGCGGTCATTGGAATGCCGCCGTCGCTCTACGAAGCGGGTCTGTTGGCAGTACAGCGTGCAATTTGTCTGTATCTGATCGTGGGCGTTCTGGGCTGTGTATTGATCAGCGTCTGCATGACACTGGAGGATATGAACAGCCTGCGTCCGATGCTGGACACGCTGGACGAATCGGATCTGGCATCACGGAAAGTGCTGAATGAGATCTTTCTCCGTAATGTAAACAGCCAGCATAAACTGGCGCGGGAACTGGAGCATTCACGCAGCGAGCTGGAACACGGGAAAATGGAAATTTTGCTGCGCACAGGGTCTGTGAGTCAGGAAACCCTTCAGCAGCTGACGGATGCGGTGCAGCTGAAAGCCTATAACTTCCTGCTGCTGATCCCATCTCTTCAGGAAAACGCCGAGTGCTCACTGAAAGAAGAGCTGCGTACTGTGGTGGTGTCAGAGCAGATACGTCAAATTTACGGGCAGAGATTTTATGTACAGGCAACGGCAGACGACCTGATCCTGGTGATCCTGACGCAGGAAACGGATGAAGCAGAGGAACTGCGGGAAATGTGTTTCCGTACAGAGCAGCTGTATGATGCGCTGCATCTGACAACTCCCCTGATATTGAGCGATCCTTTTGAGAAAATGGAGCAGCTGTCAGATATTTACTGGAAAGCCCGCAATGTGGCGGCCTATGCGGATCCAACACAGAAGATCTGCTATTTGGGGAACAGCAGTGCGCAGCGCGGTACCACGGTCAATGCAACCAATGCAGCGCGGCTTCGGGAGTATCTGCTTTCCGGATGCACGGAAGAAGCGGTTTCGCTTCTGAGTGAGTTGTTCTCGGTGGATAATCTGGACCCGGAAAACTTCAAGCAGGATTTTTACACGGCAGGCGGCATTCTGCTGAACACGGCAGAAAGGGTATGCTGTCCGGATATCGCCTATCTGTGCAGTTATGACTCTAAACTGACTGCCCGCCAGATGCTGAGCCGGTTGCAGGACTGCTGTGTGGAGATCTGCAATCATGTGCAATTCTTGAAGCATAGCCACAATGATGCGCTTCAAAAGAATATTCTGGACTGGCTGGCACAGAATTTCCAGAATCCGGAGATCAATGCGGCGATGACGGCAGAGCAGTTCAAGATCTCTAAAAAGTATCTTTCGCAATTCCTGAAGGAGCAAACCGGAAAGAGCTATACAGAGTATGTGGAAGAATTGCGTCTGGATCATGCGATGCAGCTGCTGAGAACGACAGATCTGAATATTACGGATATTGCAGAACAGTGCGGCTTCTCCACGGCGAATACATTCTATAAGGCATTCCGGCGGAAGTATCAGCTCTCGCCTTCTGCAGTCCGCAAAGGAGACAACTGATTTCAGCGCAAAAAAAAAAAACGAACGATGTCATCCGATTCGGACAGACATCGTTCGTTTCTTTTTACAGGTGGATTCAGGGATGGATGCTTATGGTAACAGTGCAGGGAGCATCCAATGCAAAGGTCAGTTCAAGCAGCCCATCATGGCGTGTGGTCACGGTGCAGGGAACAGAGGCTGTAACAGCCTTGGAACCCGGCTGCAGAACAGCCAGAACAGTGCTGCGGCCCGCTGCGGTAAAATCCAGCGTGGCATTTAAGGCGCTGTTGTCCGGTGCCCAATCCGTATGCCGGACAAAGGCATCAAAACCGGTCGTGAGGGTGCCGGGGCGGTAGTAAGCGGAAAACCACTGTACAATGGGAGAAGAAAGCCCGCTGAACTGATGCCAGCCGGCACCACGGCGGCTTTCGATCATAAAGTGTTCAAAACAACAGTAGCTTTCGGCACACTCGTTCTGCCACAGGGTAAGAGCGGTGTCAGCAATGCGGTAAGCAAAATCGACAAGGCCCGCATCCAGTGCAGATTTGAAGAACATCCACTGGTAAGGCATCCATACAGCGCCGTTCCAGTAGCCGTCACGTCGATAGTACGGCGCACTCTGATCTACAGTGGAAAGGCCGCAGGCACACCACAGGTGTTCCGGGCTCTGCAGCTTCTGCCACAAAAGTTCCTTCTGCGGTTCTGTACAGGCACCTGCAAACAGCGGCGAAGCGCCATCCATGCCCATATCGTAGTTCAGACCCTGCTCGGTGCGCAGAATATCTACAGCATCACCAGAAGGATCGTGCAGGAGGTACCCGAAGTAACCGCTTTCCTCGTCCCATGCAGTCTGCAGGGAGCGCCCCAAGCGAAGCGCATCGGCATCAAAAGCATCTGCGTCGGCTGTCTCGCCCAGCAGGCGGGCGGTGTACGCCAGGATCTTTGCACAGCGTATCGCATGGGCAGTTGTGACCACGGGCGCGCAGCTGGCCTGCAAACGGCGGCGATGGACCTCCTGCTGTGGGGGATAATCGTCCCATCCACCGGAATTATAGAAATAATCCCAGGGACGCAGCAGGCCGCTGTGCAGGTTGGCGGTAGTGGAGCCGCCTTCCTGCCCGGTGAAGAAGCGGTAGTACAGCTTTAGGCGCGGATAGCAGTAGGCGGCAAGTTCTCTGCTGCTGGTGCGATTCAACAGCTCGGCATACAGATAAAACTGCGTTGGCACCATAGAGCCATGGTGCAAAAAAGCAGCGTCCACAGAATCCGGGGGCATCAGGTAGGTGTTCAGGCAGTCAAAGGCATTGCGCAGGCTGGTCTGAGCCAGACCCATTCCAATGAATCCGGAATCCCATGTGTAGACACAGTCCCACCAGCGTCCGGGAGTGTAGTGGCGGATATACTGTCCCCGCGTGTACACCGGATACACAACGTTGGTGCAGAGAACAGCATTCATCAACTGTTGGCCCAAGGCAAACGATTCGGCAGCCGGTAGAGCGGATGGTGCTGCAAGGGAGGCAGAAGCCTGCTGCCATACATGCTCCCAATCGCTGCGCTGCGTCAGCAGCTCATGGCAGCGCAGCGCGGCGGCAGAAGCATCCGGCGCAGCACAGACCGCTCCATAGATCACTTTTGTCTGTCCTGCCTCCAAGGGGATCGGCCCCATAAAGAGATTGACGTAATGCCCTTTTCCATTGCCGCGCAGCGTGGCATTTACATGGTCGTGTACGGTGTCACGCAGAAAGATATCCAGCTCATCGTTTTCGATCGTGCGAATATGGGTGGTGATATCATTCCACAGGATCCCGTAGCACTCCTGAATGTGGGGATACTGCAGGGTCAGATAGTTCTCATCTGCGGCGGGCTCGGCCTGAGGCCGGGAGCCATCTCCGCGCAGGGTAACGGTAAAGTTACCAGCGTCCGCTTGCTCGCACAGGGCGAGACAATCCAGCTTCGCCCCTCCAACACCGGCAGCAGTCAGGGTCAGAGTGAATTTCCCGGCGGGAATGGAAGCGTTCAGCGGCAGGATGGCAATAGAAGGCTTCTGACAGGGCGGCAGCCGCAGCGTGTCCTGACCATTGACATCGTACTCGGAACTCTCATCTGCCGGATTCCAATACCGTACACAGAGACAGGGGGTATGCAGGGGCGCGGTAAGGGAAAGCGTAAAGGTAACGGTGTCCCCTTTTCCGTTGGGCATGACCTGCCCAAAAGGTCCTTTGCCTTCGGAACAGCCGAACCCCGTGCCAATGCCGTATCCCTGACCAAAGCCGGGAACGGCTTCTTCGCCCCGGCGCAGACCATCCCAAGTCAGACATTCATTGGGACGGTGGATGGAAAAATCCAGGGTGTCATAATCCTTTGCCCAGACAAAGGCCGCGTTTTCCGGCAGAGATACCTCACAGCCCGGCAGGGAAAAGCCGCGGTAGGAAGGAACGGGATCCCAAGCGGATGCCATATAATGAAGCACCAGATTCTGCGGAGCATCTGTATTGTTGTGGAGCTCGGCACGGATCAACCGGGCATCCTCCCCCAAGGGAGCAAAAGAGATGTCTGCATACAGCTGATCCTTCCACAGGAGCTCGTGGCGGAACGTGTAGCAGCTCAGATCCGGAGCCGCAGCCCAGGGGTGAAAGCCGCTTTCAAACCGTACATTGGGCACATCGACCCGGCGGCGATACATTCCCGGAAAAACGGACAGGTCAAATCGAACGCCATCGTTGGCCGCAGGAACATGGGAAATGCCGCTGTATCGTTTGGTGTAGGGGCCCCACGCAGGCAAGGAAAGATCATGTGATTGCATGGTGTGGTATCCTCCCATCAGCCCTTGACTGCGCCAATGGTAACACCGGCAACAAAGTACTTCTGCAGGAACGGATACAGGCACATGATCGGCAGGGTGGAAACCACCATGGTGGCATATTTCAGACCATCGCCGATGACCTCGACATCACCGGTGGAACCGGCCATGTTGCCGATGTCGCTTTGGATCAGGACCTCGCGCAGGATCATCTGCAAAGGGTACAGAGAACGATCCCGAATGTACAGCAATGCCGGAAACCAGCTGTTCCACTGCGCAACGCCGTAGAACAGCGCCATGACGGCGAACACTGCACCGGAGAGCGGAAGAACAATGCGGAAGAAGGTCGTGATATCGTTACAGCCGTCTAAGGCTGCGGCCTCAATCAGTTCATTCGGGATGGTGTTTTCAAAGAAGGTGCGCATGATGATCATGTTATAGGTACTGATGGCGGAAGGCAGCACCAGCGCCCAGATCTTATTCAGCATGCCCAGCTTCTGAATGATCAGGTAAGTGGGGATCATGCCACCGTTGAAAAACATGGTAAAGATGAAAAGGCTGATAAAGATATTGCGCCCGAACAGATCCTTGCGAGACAGGGGGTAGGCGGCGCAGGCGGTAAGGGTCACGCTGATCAGGGTGCCCAGCACGGTATACAGGATCGTGTTCAGATAACCCGTCCAAATGCTGGCATCCTTCAGAACCTTCTCATACATGGAGGTCGTAAAGCCTTTGGGCCAGAAGGAAACATTGCCTGTCAGCAGCTGCATGGGATCACTGAACGAGCCGCTGATGATGTGCAGAAGCGGCAGAATGATGGTTGCGCTGATCAGGATCAGCAGCAGATACACAACAATGGTATAGATTCGTTCCCCGATGGTTTCCTTCACTTTCGTGGGGTGATTCATCGCATCAATATTCTTTTTCATCACCACAGGCTCACCTCACTGATCTTTTTGCTGAACTTGTTGAACAGCATGATAATGGTAAAATTGATCACAGAATTGAACAGGCCCACAGCCGCAGAGAAGCTGTAATCGCCGCTTTCAAAGGCACGGCGGTAAACGTAAGTGGAGATCACATCGGCAGTCTCATAGGTTGCGGGGTTGTACATCAGCATGATCTTTTCATAGCCGACCGAGAAAATAGAGCCCATGCGGAGGATCAGCATGATGATGATCGTGGGCAGCAGGCCGGGCAGCGTGATGTGGATCAGCTTGTCCCATTTGGAAGCACCGTCAACGGTGGCGGCCTCGTAGAGAGAGGGGTCGATGCCGGTCAGTGCCGCCATGTACACAATGGAACCGTAGCCGGCGCTTTGCCAGATGTCAGAAAGAACATAGATCGTCTTGAAGTACTTGGGCTCGGCCATAAAGTGGATCGGCGTACCGCCAAAGGCGGTGATCAGCTGGTTGATCAGGCCGCTGGAAGGAGAAAGCAGAGCGCTCAGAATACTGACAACGACCACAGCGGAGATGAAGTGGGGCAGATACACCACGGTCTGTACGCTGCGTTTGAAGAATTTACCGCGGACTTCGTTGATCAGCAGAGCCAGAATGATGGGAATGGGAAAGCCCACAATAATTGAATACAGGCTGATGCCAAGTGTGTTTTTGATCAGACGGCCAAAATACTCGGATTTAAAGAACTGGGTGAAATATTTGAAGCCGACCCACTTGCTGCCCGTGATGCCCAGTACGGGAGAGAAATCACGGAAGGCGATCTGCGCGCCGTACATGGGCGCGTACATGAACACGATATACCAGATCAGGGCGGGCAGCAGCATCAAAAGCAGATAGCGGCTGCGCCAGAACTTTTTGCAGGCATGATCAAGGCGGTTCGCTGTTGGCAGTGTGATCGGTTTTGCTGCGGTGGCAGTTTTCATGGTGGTATTCTCCTGTTTTCGTTCTGAAGAACCCAGGAAAAAATAGGCCGGGAACAGGGTGTTCCTGCCCCGGCCGTTATTTTACTGGATCAAAAAATAGGTGCCTGCTGAGGCATCAGCCATTCAGAGTCTTCTGGTAGATATCGATGACCTCTGCAATGCCCATGCCATTGACCTTTTCAACGTAGGTGTCCCAGTTGGACAGCGGCTCACGGCCGGAAACAAACTTGATGATCATCTCGTCAACGTAAGTATCCACGTCTGCCATCACTGCGCGACGGACGGCATCGTCCTCAGAGGAGAAGGAGGTGGAGCCGGGAATGACGTACTTCTTGGATTCTTCCAGGAAGGGAATGATGCAGTCCTGCTTTGCGCGGTTGACAGAATCATCATCCAGCTGCGTGACCTCATCCTGGCTCAGAATGAACGGGCCGGAGCTCTGTGCAAAGGTGAAGGTGCCGATCGCATTCTTGGGAGACAGGCCGTCAGGGTTCTTCATTACATAATCGGTGAAGATCGGCTTGCCGTTCTGCATGGTGTAGTGAGTGCCCTCAATACCCATGTTGATCAGCAGGGTGCCCTCTTCGCTGTACATGTAATCCAGCAGAGCGACCACGCGGTCAACGTTCTTGCAGCTTGCGGTGATGGTGGCGGCTGCAATGGCACGCGGCTCCTGATCAATATAGGAGTGGATCTGTGCGGTACCCTTGGGCGGCACGGTTGCTTCCACATGGAAGCCGGGGAAGGAAGCAGGCATGGTGGCGTTCTGTGCAGCCAGCATACCGCCCAGCGGGCCGTAGAAGGAAGCCACCGTGTTCTGGGCCAGCTTCGGCACGAAGGAGGCGTAATCCATGGTGATGATCTCGGGATCAATATAGCCCTTCTCATACATATCATGCATCCAGGTCACAGCCTCTTTATACTTGGGATCAATGGGGCCGTAGTGGTCACCGGCGAAACCAAGAACCGTTCCGCCATCATTGATGCTTTTACTGCCGGCGAGATCCCTTGCATCGTCAACTGCATGGTATTCACCGAGGGCACCGATATTCCTCGGGTGGAAACGGTCATCGTGGCGAGGCCGACGCAGTCAGAAAGCCTATATGCTCAGATGGTAGGGCGCGGCCTTCGGCTCTATCCGGGAAAGCAGCGTCTGGAGCTGATCGACTGCGTGGGCATTACCGGAAAGGCGTCCCTGTGTACGGCACCCTCCTTACTTGGTATCGACATGGATAATGGGCCGAAACGGGAAGAGAAGGATATTGAGGGAGATCTGTTTGAACTACCGGAGAAGATTGAGGTAGCCTCCGATTCTCCGGAAAGCTGGGTGAAGAACATCCACCTGGGCCCCACCCTGCCTGCCTTTCTCTCCCCCAACGTGGCCAAGGTGCTGACAGATACCTTCGGCATCGCCGGCATCGGCACGGTGGAGGAGGATCTGAACCGCTTTTTCGGCTGATCTCCCTCCTGCGGCGGATACCACTCTGGTATCCGCCGCAGCTTGTCGAAAAAGTCTTTTCGACAAGCTGCTGGATTTTTGAGCACTTCAAAAAAGTGCTCAAAAATCGTTTGATTGAACGTGAAAGACAACCCTGACGGTTTTCTTTCACACTATCTTTCCCTCCGAAACCTTCACCCGGAAGGTTTATCGATAGCCTCAGCGGCCCCGGAACCCTTTGGTTCCGGGGCCGCTCTCTGTTTCCACATACGGACGGACCGTCACAGGCGGTAGATGCGGTGAAACTCCTCCTCCAGCCAATCCCGAAAGTCCGGGTGGGCGATGGAGATAAGGGCCTTGGCCCGCTGCGGAACCGTCAGCCCCCGCAAACAGACCGCGCCATACTCGGTGGCCACAAAGTGGGTATTGCTCCGGGTAAGGGTCACCACGGCCCCCTCCGGCAGTACCGGCAGTATACGGGACTGGAGACGCCG
>ERZ827522.2475-NODE-2475-length-12681-cov-3.179867_pt1 | contig 12681 bp, 9 predicted proteins | sample MGYA00519580_ERZ827522 | MGnify/ENA primary metagenome ERZ827522 (study PRJEB31778, sample SAMEA3449340) | human gut metagenome | biome: human gut; feature: human-associated habitat; material: faeces | place: United Kingdom | collected 2010/2012 ... | reverse complement strand
TGTTGACTTCGTTGATGTATTCGAGTGCGCCGTTGGTCTGGTGCTTGGCGGCGAGCAGTTCCGTGACCGTCTTGTCGACGTTGTAGCTCACGCCGAGGTCGCTCAGGCTGCCGGAAGCGTTGTTGCCGTTGCCGTCCTTGATGTTCACGGTGGTGTTCTTCACGGCGGCCGTCACCGTGTTTTTCAGCTGGTCGGCGGTCTGTCCGGCCACACTGGTTCCGCCGAAGGTCACGCCCGGCGCGGCCTTGTCTTGGAAGTACCAGCGTGCGGTGAAGAAGCCGGCGATCGCGGCGACCACTAGCACGGCGAGCACGATTCCGGTGATGATCAGCGGCAGTTTGCGTTTCTTGGCCACGACGGCTTCTCCTTCGACCGGCATGGTGAGCACGGGAATGGCGGGAGCGGGCGTGGATGAGGGCATGTCACCGGTAGGAATGGCACCAGTGGGAACAGCTCCGTTGGGGACAGTTCCGGCAGGCGTGGTTTCGGCGGCACCGGCCGTCGGGAATGACTGGAACGGCTGGGTCTGGTCCGATGCGAAATTCAACGGCGGCATGGTCTCGGTGGCGGCGTTGGACACGTCGTCCTGTTCGGACACATCGGCCACGTCGGCGAGATTGATCGTATCGCCGTTCTCACCAGACTGCGGCGGCACGGCATTCACCCCTTCAAACGAGATGCCGGCGAAACTGTTGTCCGTATCGTTCTGCCCACTTCTATCAGACATGTATGTGGTTTCCTCATTCACTCTCTTCACGGTACATACCATGCAGCATGATACGCAGACGAGTGCCCAAACGAATACCTAAACAAGCTCCCCCGGCAACCGCCCCGAAGACAGGCTCAGCCGATACCACCTTTTAATGGCAGGTCTTGTCACGGCAGGTCGTGGCCGAGCCATTCCTCAATCATGTAGCGTGCGATCGTGGCTTTGCCCGGAGCCTCCATACGTCCCGAAACCAGTTCGCTCATGTATTCGTCGCGTGTGACCCAACGCGCCTGCAACGTTTCCTCGCCGTCCACGTGCACGTCGGTGGTGACCGCCACGCCTTTGAACGCCATCATGAGAGACGAGGGGAACGGCCACGGCTGGGAGCCGAGGTATTTGAGTTCGCCTATTTCGATGCCGACTTCCTCTTTGGCTTCGCGCCGGCATGCGTGCTCCAGGTTTTCGCCAGCCTCCACGAATCCGGCCGAAACCGAGTACAGGCCGTTGTTGCGCCATGCGCTGTTGTGCTGCAGCAGCAGACGGTCATCATGGTCGACGATCGCGGTGATCACCGCTGGCTCGATTCGGGGGAACAGCAAACGATTGCCATCCTCATCGTTCGTGCAGTGCTGAGCCCAGCCGCCGAGCGCCGGTTCGACGGGCGCGCCGCACGTCGGGCAGTGACGCTGCCGGGCGTGCCACATGCTGAGCGAGATGGCGGAGGTTGCCTGTCCGGCTTCGCGTGCGCTGGCGTGGGGTGCGAATCCGCGCAGGTCCACCCAGTCGAATCGGGTTGTCGCGCTTTCCAGCAGCGATTTCGCGTTTTCCTGCGATTCGTGCGCCGGCACTTCGGCGAACGCGTCGTCCGCTCCCCCGCTGCGAGCCGTCGCAGCCATAATCGTCGTATCGTTCGGCTGGACGTGCGTCACGTCCACGGCGACGACGTGCTCGCCCAATCGTCCGCCGTACGAGCCGAGGAATATGGCGAGCGCCGATGGGTGCGATTCGAGTTCCGCGGCAACGTACGCGCCCGGCAGTTGGGCGAGGCGCATTTTCACGTTGGCGTAGTCGGCGATGGCGCCTTGGCCGTGCGGCACGGCCACTTTGCCGTCTTTGACGAGGATGACTTTCGTTGCCGGTTCCGCCAGGACTTTGGCGAACAGGTCGGGTTCGCCGCGTCGTGCCACTTCGTAGTCGATGTCTCCTTGGGCGAGTGGCAGGAACGGCAGGGTCTGCGTCAATGCCAGTGGTGAGAACACGCTCATGGTTGTGTTGCCTCTTTCATGCGTGTTATATACGGAATATATTCGTTATACATACGTAGTACATATTTCGTATATACGTTTTATATATTTTCTCTATATCTTGTCGATACGCCGGATGGTCTGCCACAGATAATCGTCGCAGCCGGCTCAGCCGACTCGCTTCACCAGTTCCAGCAACGCGGCGGCCACCTGGTCGGGGTGTTCGTACGCGCTGAAGTGGCCGCAGTCGTCGATCACCGTCATCGTCACGTCGGTTTTCGTCATCGCGTCGGCGACCGGCTTCATCACTGCCGGCGGGCTGGACGGGTCCTTGTCGCCGCAGATTACTGCGACTGGCACGTTGATGTTCGGCAGCACGTCGTTCAGGTCGGGACGGCCAGCGGCCATGCGTTCGCGCCAGGCGATGCCGTCGGCGGGCTGTTCGTTGATCCACGTTTCGAACTGCCTGCAGTAGGCGTCCGACTGCTTCACGGTGGAATCGGCTTCCGACGGCACGGCGAATCCCATGACCGGCTCGCGTGTGCCGGTCGTTTCGCAGTCGGTGGCGATTGCGACGCGCTTCAATCGCATGTCGGCGGAGTCGGCGTCGGCTTTCGTGTCGCACAGGGCGAGCGCCGCCACCGCTTCCGGATGCAGGCGTTGGATGTCGAGAATCAGGTAGCCGCCCATCGACAGGCCCACCCAGATGGCTTTGCCGTAGCCGGCGGCGTGCAACAGGTCCACGTACGCGTCCGCCATACGGTCCAGTCCGTATGGGAACGCGCCGTCGGCGTCCTTGCCGCCGCTGTCTTCGTCGGACGGAATCGGTCCTTCGCCGGCGCCGGGCATGTCCGGAGCCCAGATCGCAAACGGTTTCACGCCTTGTTTCACAGCTTGGTCGCGTAAAGCCGCCGCACACTCGTTCCACATGCGGTGGTCCACCGGGAAGCCGTGCACGAGCACCACCGGCGTGGTTTCGGTATCGTTGCCGCCGTCCGTATATATGTTGTTGTTCAGTTCAATCGTCATATTTTTCTAATCCTCCCCTATCTGCCTGTTCGCCTAGTTTGCTTGGCTTTTGCCCCGCTTGCGCGGCTTGTCCTACTTGCCGGTCCATGCGAGCGCCTGCCGCACGATGGTGCCGTAACCATTGGCCATCTGCCCGACGAAGGTGTCGAGCATGTCTCCGGACGGGTCGACCCATTCCACGTCGAGCGTCTCGTCCTGCGGCTTGCAATCGCCGGCGATCGGCACCACGTAGCACAGCGCGATCGCATGTTGGCGTGGATCGTAATAGTCGGATAGGCCGGGTGTCGGGAAGAATTCGGCCACGGTGAACGGCTGCAGGCTGATCGGCAGCTGCGGCAGGGCGATATCGCCCAAATCTTTTGCGACGTTGCGCGCCACCGCTTCACGCAACGATTCGTGATAGAGCACACGTCCGGCGATCAATGTGCGTTCGATACCGCCGTCGTCAGTGACGCGCAGCAGCGAGCCGATTTGCGCCACCCTGCCGAGATCGTCAGTGCGCACCGGCACGACCACGACGTACGGAATCGGTATTTCGTGGCGCATGCGGTTGATTTCGTCCGATGGGAGCCATCCCGGAGGGTTGCCCATTCCGCGGATGAAATCCTCCGGCGTAATGTCGTCGAATTCCCCGCGATGGCGGTTGGCGTCGAAATCGCCCTCGTCGGGCACTTCATCATTCATCACTGGCATGGTTCCATTATCACGCACGGCATGTGAATGTCACGTGCTTCCGATTCTTCCCATAGCGCAATCGGGTGCGGCAGTGTGTTTGCGTGGCGTGCGGCTATATACTTTTCGCAAACGGTCTTTCGCAATATTGCGCAGCATTGCACGATATTGTTTTTGAAATCGGCTTATAGCGTAAGCCGGGGAATGGGGAACGCATATGGCAACGCATGCAGTCACTTCGCAGGATTTCAACCAGGTCGTCGAATCCAATGATCTGGTGTTCGTGGATTTCTGGGCCACGTGGTGCGGTCCGTGCCGTGCATTCGGCCCGACGTTCGAGAAGGCAAGCGAGGCGAATCCGGACGTCTATTTCGCGAAGGTGGATATCGATCAGAATCCCGATCTGGCCGCCGCGGCCAAGGTTCAGGCAGTGCCGACGCTGATGGTCGTCAAGAAGCAGCAGATCATCTTTCAGCAGGCCGGCGCGTTGCGCGCTTCCGATTTGGATGATCTGATCAGCCAGGCCAAGGCGTTGGATATGGATGCGGCCGCTTCCGATGGGGACACCGCTTCCAGCGAAGACGCCAAAGTGAAAACGCCAAGTAGTCAGTCGGAACGATGATTCGGCCCGTCGCCTGCGCGTTGCATACGTTATCTTCAAGTTCCTTGGGGTGCGGTAGACTATATACAGTTGCGCGCATTCCGGCGGAACCCTAGCGGTTGTGCGCCGTGCCCTAGGCACGGAATCCGCCGAGGAATTGTACCCGATGTAGGAGCAGAATGGCTAGCCATAAGAAACATGCCCAACCAACTACGTTTGCCTTGCCGGGCAAATCTCAGATGGTGAAGATTGTCGCAACGGTTGCGGCAGTGGGGCTGTTGGCCACTGGCGGCATCGTGTCGCATAATCTGTACGCCACCGCGGAGAAGTCTCCTGCCAAGCAGGTCACCGCGTATTCCGTCACCGACAGCATCGAAGCCTCCCGTGGCAACGCCCGTGAGGCGCTTTCCGGAGATACTTCGTACGTCACCGTGAAGATCAACGGCAAGACCCGCGTGGTTCCCGGCATGCATTTCACCGATGTGAAGTCCGTGCTTGACGCGGGCGACATCACCCTTGATACGGAAGACACCGTTTCCCCGTCTTTGGATACGAAGGTGAACGAGAACACCGTCATCAAGATCGAACGTGCCGGCGCTTCCGTTGAGGTGTCTGATACGGATATCGCATTCAACACGGTCAAGAAGGAGACCTCCAGCCTGCCGAAGGGCCAGGAGAAGGTCGAGACCGAAGGCGCGAACGGTGTTATGGAGACCACGAACCTCGTCACCAAGTCCGGCGGCAAGGTCATGTCTTCCAATATGATCAGCTCTTTCGTGAAGAAGGCTCCGACCGACAAGGTGATCCTCGTCGGCACCGGCTCCTCGTCCACGCCGTCCGCGGCCGCAGCGTCGATCGGCACCACCGTGCCGGCTGGCGAAATGCAGCAGTGGGCTCACGATTATCTGCTGTCCAGCGGCTATTCCGAGGCCGATTTCACCGCCACCGTGTACATCATTTCTCATGAGTCCGGTTGGAATGTCGCAGCCACGAACCCAAGCTCCGGCGCGTACGGCCTGCCGCAGGCGCTGCCCGGTTCGAAGATGGTGAGCGCCGGTGCCGATTGGGCCACCAACTACCAGACCCAGCTTAAGTGGTTCTGGGGCTACTGCGCACAGCGCTACGGCTCCATCCAGGGCGCCTACACCTACTGGCAAGCCCACCACTGCTACTGAGTTTTTCAGTACGAGCGAATTCCTCAATATGAATGAGCGGTGCATCGCATATTTGCGTGCACCGCTCATTCATATTGCACGCAGTACCCCAGCTGTCGTCAGAAATACTGTGCCTGTACGAATCGGCTCGTGAAAGTTTGTACTGGGCCGCACAGATTTGCACTAACTGGTGCAAACCCAGCACAGGCTAATGTAGACAATCTGCGAAGCCCCACGGGATTTTCTTTTTGCAGATTTCCCATTCTGCTCGTCTTTCCATCCGTACCTAATCGTACTTTCTCAAACCTATCCATCCTCTAAATCAATACTTCATTCATACCCCGTTTGAAGTCACACAACTCTCCAAGCTCTCGTGCAAATTATTCAAGGTGCATAACTCCCTGGACGTCCGTGCGGGCCAGAAGAACGTTCGTGCGGATTTTCAGCAACCTTTGCGGATGAAGTTCTCAAATTTTAGCAAGGTGCCGATTGAATCAAAGTCAAAAAGCCCAGAATTCCAACGTTTCTTGCCATTATAATTTCTTCAGACTTCTTGTTTTAACTATTATTAGGCAATTCTTATCCGCACACGTCCCGAACAATCCGCACACGCGACACCGCGATCATGTTCACTTAGCAGTGCACGATTCCTTCCAATCTCACACCCACACGCCCGTGCAATCCGCACACACTTTTGGGATCCCCCGGCCTACTTATACACATCTTCAAAACCAGAACATAGTTATCAACCGACCGTAATCGCAGTGAGAGAATATCCACTTATCCACAGATTTTCGTAAGCAGGTGGCGCCGACCGCGCATTTTCGCTTACGCTGCTCACATGTACGCACAGACACCGCAAGATATGACCCGCGCTCTCTTCGAAGCGCAACTCGTAGAACTACAGCGCGCCCGCGCAATCCGCAAGAAATACCATACTGATGTGGTGCTCGGTCTCACTTCCGCTATCAGAGTTTTGCTAATCGATATGCCGTCGCCCTATGACAAGATCAAACTGCTCGATTATCTGCATATCGTGGTGGAGGAACCGAGATTCCGCTCGTCGCATGAAGGTGTGAAATTTCACGCTTATACAGCGACACTTCCACCCGACCGAACACCCGACCGAACACTACAGCGCGATCGCACTTCTAGGCAAACGGCAGCCACTCCAGAAACGCCACATACACAAACGGCACGTTCGCATAAAAAAGTAACCCGCGATACCACCCCTTTTGCCGCTTACGAAAACAGCAAATACGCTCCGATTTTCGTTGAGCCGCATATTTTCACAGTGCATCCGTTGCTGCTGTGGGTACAGATGGCCGCATATCTCAGGCTCGAGGAATTGGTGGTGCTGGGCGATGCGATGACGCGTCGCAGCTTCTATCGTGTGCACGTCTCCCCGGCAAATTTTGCGACATTATTGAACGAGTTGCCAACCACGTTCCCGCATCGCAAGAAATGTGATAAAGCGGTGAAATTACTTGCCGAAAATACCGATTCCTGTATGGAAACACGATTGCGATTCCGTATGTTGCGCGCCGGCTACGGTCCATTCGTAATCAATTATCGGCTTACGTTAAATACTGCCGATAAAAAGCAGGCTTTTCTCGATATTGCAATTCCGAATTTGAAAATTGCGATTGAATATTCCGGTAAATTTCACGCACAAAATTGGGAAAGCGACGAAGCTCGCCGCACAGCGCTGTCTTCAGCCGGCTGGCAAATACTTTCCGTCAACGCCGAGACCTTAAGCAATTCAGGTAAGTTCAAGGATTTTCTTATACAACTTTCAATGACGATTGCAAGACAACAGACTATATTGCAACGTAATCAGCAAATGTAAGATACTGCAATCTACGACTTAATATGTATGCGTGCGCGCATAAAACACATGACAACTGCAATACATCCATACACGCGCACGATGGAAAATGTCTTGTGGTCGGCAACAACCGACTACTTGGCTTGCGAAGTCTTACGGTGAGAACCAGCCTTCGGACCACGCTTGCCGACAGTGCCATTCTTGGCACCTTCCACGTTGAACACGATCACCTGCTCGCCGGAATAATACTCGCCGTCAAGTGCGTAGAACGCAATTTTGGTAGGATCGTCCAGCTCGGGGAAGCTGAAGAACTTTTGCGTCGCAACAAGCAAATCAACATTGCGCAACGTCACTGCAGAAGCCTCTCCCGGCTTCTTGGTGGCGAAGCGAATCGCATATTCATCCTTGTCATTGCACTTTTGAATCGCAAATTTCTTCTCGTCATTGTTCACAAGAACCTTGACGTATTTAGGGAAGCCCAGCACAGCGCTGACGTTCTTGGAAAAACGAACGGATTCAAGCATGACCGTCATGGTCAATTTACCGTTATTGCTTTCGCCAACCTCTTTAAAACCATCCAGAATAGACATATAAAAGCCTTTCTTAAGTCAAAACAACTACCGAAAAAACTTTACATCATTTTACGATTGAATACGAATCGTCATGAATATTCCACAAATAGCGTATAACGATAACAGAAAAGAGGGGTAAATAAAAGGGTGTAAATATCACAATCTACAACTTACGTAAATTGCAATATTTACACCCTTAAATAGTACAAATATCAGCTTCCGTTATGCGATTTAGTTGGCACCGGCGCCACTGCCAGAAGATGCAGCACCCCCATTGCCGTTGACTCCGACACCGGCGCCATTGTCTTCTTTACCAGCATCACCAGCATTAGCAGCATTATCATCGCTGCCAATATTGTCGTCACCATTATCACCATTATTCCGCGATGGATTCCAATACTGTTGCGCCTGTTGAGCCCACGCCCGTTGCGCCTGCGCCTGAGCCTGAGCCGCCGCAGCCTCCTGAGCAGCCTTCATGGAAGCATTCACCGCATCTGACGCAGCGGAAATCGCCTTCGACGCCTCCTGCATAGCCTTAGTATCAACGCCATTGCCGTCAATCAGCTTCTGTGCGGCATCGATCGCCTGGGAAAGCGCGTCGCGTGTCGAATTATCCGCGACTTGCCAAGCGGAGCTGTCAAGCAACGTACGCGCACCGGAAACGCTCTGCCCCAAAGCGTCGCGAATCTGATTGACTTCCAGTGTCTTCTTGCTGTCTTCCACCGATTTCACGTCCGCAATGATGGTCGCGGCTTGTTCCTTCATGTCATTACTATGCTTGTTCATGCTGCGGGCACGCGATTGCAGCACGGATTGCGCAAGCGACGTGGAACATTCACTGGCCGCACCGAATTGCTCGCCCTGTTTGACGCTTTGCCTCAACTTTGTCAGCGTGCTCGCGTCGGCGACTTGGCTATCCGTCAGTTTCTGCGAAGTTTCAGCTTTCCTTATCGCCTTGCTCAAGATTTCGTTCGCTTCGGAATATTTGCTGCGCGCTTTTTCGCACATTGCGATTGCAACGCTCTCCTGCTGCGCTTCTTTTTTCGCACGCACAACGAATACACCGCCCACAATTATGACGATTACCGCCACCGCAGCAACCGAACCCACTACTATTTTCTTGATAGGCGACGGCTTTTCCGGCGATGCTGGGATGGTTTTCAGCGGATCATGCTCCGGATCGTCCTCGGCAAGTTTTTCCAAATCAGTAATGTCGGACCTATTGCCGGCCATGCTATTGGGATCGTCAGAAACTGCAGACTGGACCGGTTGTGCGGTTCCGTCGAATTTCAGCGATTCAGTCGGCACAGTCGACGGTTGTTCCGCCCCGGGAATCGTTGTCTCAAACTCAGGTGAAACGACCGCAGTAGAAGGATCGTCCTCTATTGCCGGAAAAGTTAGCGAAGGAATACCCCAATCGTCATCAATCACATCATTACGCAACAAATCGTTCGGATCGTTTCCCGGCTGTGGAAAAGCATTATCCTTAGCTGCCATATCCTCCCCATTTCATGGCCAACAAGCAACTCATTATCTTTGTCGGTATATTCCGACCGATATATTTCAATCGGCGTCCTCAACCGGCAGACCCGCTTGACCTTTTGTTTTTCACCACCGACACATGCCACTTTATGATAGCAATACTGCTCGAACCCAATTCCGTCATAGTCGCTATATTCTGCCAGAGCGAAACGCAAACACCCCCCCCTACCCCTATTTGCGCAAACGGCAACGACTTGCAGCCCCAGCACACCGACAACAATTTGTTTGATTTTTCAGGCTTCGCAAAGAATATTCCCAATACACAACAAGTTAGGGTGGTTGCAACTATAACTGAACCTGCCATATTTGCAAACATTTTCATTAAAAAAATGATTGTTTCAGAAACGATTTTCATTGAGTTTCCGCGGATTTTCACGACTTTTCACCCTAGAAAAGGTATAGAATAGTGAGGACACGTTTGCAATAGTGCAAACGCTATCAAAGAGGATGAACCCCCGTTACAAGGGATTAAGAAAAGGAATAAAGGAGCTATGAAGCACCGGAAACCGACATCGGCCTGGCAAATGCTAGGTCTGAAGATCAGCAAGAAGGTGGTCGTCGGCATAACCGCCGCAGCGACCGCCCTCGGCGGCTTGGCAATCGCCAGTACCGCAGCGCAAGCCAACACCGGCCGTGACAGCCATGCCGACACCACCGGCAATCCCACGTTCGAGGCGGCACGTGAAAAGTACGGGCTGACCAAGAACATGAAGAACGGCGCCATCCTGCACGCGTGGATGTGGTCGTTCAACACCATCACGGAGCATATGGATGAGATCGCCGAAGCCGGCTACACCTCCATCCAGACCGAGCCGATGAGCAAGATCAAGGAAGTGCCCGCCAACGGCAAGAAGTTCACCGAGAATTGGTATTACGTGTACCAGCCGGCCAACACCTCCATCGGCAACTTCGTGGTCGGCACCGAAGCTGATCTGAAGAAGATGACCGCAGCCGCGCACGCCCATGGCATCCGCATCATCGTGGACGTGGTGGCCAACCACTTCACCGCCGATTGGAACGCCATCGACCCCGATTGGCAGAATCCCGAATACTTCCATGACAAGAACGCCTGCAAGGGCAGGGACATCAACTATTCCAACCGTTGGGAGGTGACCCATTGCCAGCTGCTGGGTCTGTGGGATCTGAACACCGCCAACAAGACGGTGGAAAGCCGCATGCACGACTTCCTGAAGACCGCCGTGGATGATGGCGTCGATGGATTCCGCTTCGACGCAGGCAAGCACGTCGAGCTTCCTGGCGAATTCGACAACTCCACGTATTGGGATGTCATTCTGCAGAACGGCGCGCAGTACCAGTACGGTGAAGTGCTGCAGGGCGATCCTGGCCTGGACTACAAGGCGTACGCGGCACTGTACGCCAAGTACGGCAAGGGTGGCGGCGGCGCCACCGCTTCCGATTACGGCAAAGCGATCCGCGGCGCGCTGAAGGACAAGAACCTCAACGCAGGAAACCTGAACAGCCTGCGTGGCGCCGGCATCGCCGACGACCACCTGGTCACCTGGGTCGAGTCGCACGACAACTACGCCAACGGGGACAAGGAATCCACGTATCTGACGTCCGAGCAGATCCGATTCGGCTGGGCCATCGTCGGCGCACGCAAGGGCGGCGCTCCCCTGTTCTTCAACCGTCCGAAGGATTCCGGCGGCAACAAGCCGCAGTTCGCCGAAACCAGCCAGCTGGGCGATGCGGGTGATGACGAGTGGAAGAAACCCGAAGTCGTGGCGGTCAACCAATTCCGCAACGCCATGGACGGCGAGGACGAGTACCTGCGCAACTGCGGTGCCAACCAGAACAACAACTCCTGCCTCATGGTGGAACGTTACGCCACCGACAACAAGTCGGAAGATGATGGCGTGAGCATCGCCAACATGGGCGGCGACCAGGATCTGGCCGGCACTCCGACCAAGCTTGACGACGGCACGTACACCGACCAGGTGAACGGCGGCAAGATCGTGGTCAAGAACGGCAAGATCGAATCCGGCACCGCCAAGGGCAACGCCGTGAGCGTCTACTTCACCCCGGGCGTGAAGGAATCCGTCTCCGCCACTGCCAGCAAGAAGTTCTCCTCCGACACCATGAAGGTGACGCTGAGCGCCCGCAACGCCAAGAACCTCAGCTACAAGCTGAGCAACGGCAAGAACGGCTCCTTCGTCGACGGCGACAGCCTCACCATCGGCGAGGGCATGAACGAGGGCGATTCCGTGACGCTGACCGTCACCGGCACCGGCACCAAATCCGGCAAGGCGCTGGAATACACAGCCACGTATACGAAGGTCGCGTTCAAGCAACGCGTCGTGTACGCGAAGAAACCTTCCAATTGGCAGAACCTGTACGTGTACGCGTACCGCGATGACCCGTCCGCCGACGAGCAGCTTGAGAACGCCGCTTGGCCTGGCGAGGCCATGACCGCCGTCACTGATGGCGATTCCTGCGGACAGACCGCTGGCACGTATCGTTACGAGCTTCCGGATTGGGGAGATACCACCTACCGCGTGATCTTCACTGACGGCAAGACAGGCACGTCCACGAAGTATCCCGCCGATTCCGATACCGATATCGATGCGGCAGGACTGGAGTCCACCGGAACGCAGATTTGGAACGGAGACACTTCGCAACCGTCCAGCAGCACGTGGAGCGATCTTGCCTGCAGTACCTCGAAGGTGACGAAGGTCACGATCTCCGGCGACACGTCCATGGACCTGTCCTCGACGCAGACCCTGCAGCTCAAGGCATCGGTGACCACCGATCCGGCAGGCGGCTCCGCCTCCGTGAGCTGGAGCTCCTCCGATACCGATCTCGCCACCGTGGATTCCACCGGCAAGGTGACCGGCCTCAAGGCCGGCACGGTGAAGATCACGGCCAAGGCCGGCGGCAAGAGCGCCACCGTGACGCTGACGCTGACTGGTGTGAGGCCGCAGCCTCCGGTTGCAAAGAACACGATCTACGCCACCAAGCCTGCCGGCTGGAGCAAGATGTACGCGTACGTGTACACCGGCGATGGCGCCACCGCGGCGAGCAACGCCAAGTGGCCGGGCGTGGAGATGTCCAAGGCGGACAACTGCGACCAAACCGGCTATAAGTACGAAGTGCCTGACAACCTGGCCAAGAACGCGAAGGTGATCTTCACCGACGGCGGCAGCCAGCAGTATCCGGGATCCCGCCAGCCGGGCCTGGACTACAACGGCGGCATCGTGAAGTGGGACGGCTCGACCGCGACCCTGGCCGCGATCACCTGCGACACGACCGTTCCGGTCTCCTCCGTCTCGATTTCGGGTGATGGCGTGTCCAATGGCAAGCTGAGCCTGAAGT
>ERZ827522.2468-NODE-2468-length-12698-cov-2.932215_pt1 | contig 12698 bp, 10 predicted proteins | sample MGYA00519580_ERZ827522 | MGnify/ENA primary metagenome ERZ827522 (study PRJEB31778, sample SAMEA3449340) | human gut metagenome | biome: human gut; feature: human-associated habitat; material: faeces | place: United Kingdom | collected 2010/2012 ... | reverse complement strand
CCCGTACCGAAGTCCTCAAGGACTTCGGCGAGGAACACCTGCGTACCGGCTCACTCATTGTATATACATCAGCAGACTCCGTATTTCAAATCGCTGCGAATGAGACGATCGTCCCAGTAGACCAGCTTTACGAATACTGCCGTGCCGTACGCTCGATACTTGTTGGAGAACACGGCGTAGGCCGCGTGATTGCGCGGCCGTTTGAAGGGACCTGCCGAAAAGATTTTCGGCGTACGCCGCGCCGCCACGACTATTCTCTGCTACCTCCCGGCAGAACAATGCTGAACTACTTGTCTGCAGCCGGAAAAGACGTCATTGCCGTAGGGAAAATCAATGACATTTTTGCTGGCAGCGGCATCACCAAGAGTTTTCCCACCAGCGGTAACGCAGATGGACAACAACGTCTGTTGAATCTCGTTACTACGGACTTTGATGGTCTCGCTTTTATAAACCTTGTGGATTTTGATATGTTATATGGCCATCGAAGAGATATCGATGGATATGCAGAGGCCGCTTCCTCCTTTGACAAAACCTTAGGGCATCTTCTTCCCATGCTGCGCAGCGAAGACCTTTTCATCATTACAGCAGATCACGGATGCGACCCGGCCTACACAAGAACAACCGATCACACTCGAGAATATGTTCCATTTCTGCTATATGGCAAGGAAGTAACACCGGACACCGCACTGGGAACCATTGATGGATTCGGTGCTGTTGCGGCCACGATCTGTTCGTATCTCGGTGTAGCCTCAGCTCTGTGCGGCACAGATGTCTGGCCCGATATCCGTCTCTAATATCCGCCTCTACAGCATAAAAAAGCGAAAACCACACATTTCCAACTCCGAGCCAAACGCTGTATAGCAAGTGGCTCGGAGTTTTTAAATGGTAACGTGCCGAGACAGATTGTTTTTGTTTTGAATGCCGTTCAAACGTCTCTCCGTAAAGGCTTCGTTAAAAAAAGCCTATCTTCATTGACATTGCATAAAGAGGTTCGCTATACTGTCTGCAATTCGCGGATTTTCCGTCCGCCGACTTTCAGGGAAATCTTTCCCTGAAAGGGCGGGCACTGAAAAGGGCATGGCCCGCGCCTGTGAGGCGCTGGCTGTGCCTTTTCCAAACTGGAACCGCTGAAAACAAGGAGGCTTATGAAAGAAAACTGGTTGAAAATATTTTTGAAAGGGCTGTGTGTGGGGGGCACGATGCTTGTGCCCGGCGTAAGCGGCGGTTCCATGGCAATGATCCTGGGTATATACGACAAACTCATCACTTCGGTGAGTTCCTTTTTTGCCTGTAAAAAAAGGAATGCCTTGTTTCTGCTTCTATTTGCTCTGGGAGGCGGTGCCGGGATGCTGCTGTTCGCCAATCCGCTGCTTTACCTGCTGGAGCGTTATCCTCTCGTGCTCCGCTGGTTTTTCATCGGCGCGGTGGCGGGAAGCACGCCGATGATGCTGAAAAAAGCACAGATACACAGCGTCTCCTGGCGGCTCCCCGTGTTTCTCGTGGTCGGTTTCAGCGCCGTTGCATTATTTTCCATTCTGCCAGCAGCAGACGCCTCCAGAGCGGAAAATCCCGGCGCGCTGTTTTTGATCTGCGCCGGCCTGGTCGCGGCTGTTGCACTTGTTCTTCCGGGCATCAGCGTATCTTATCTTCTTCTCATGATGGACATGTACAATACAGTCATCCAATCCATCAGCCGCCTTTATCTGCCCTATCTGCTCCCTCTTGGTGCGGGCGTGCTTTTGGGGATTATACTAACGACTAAGCTGCTGGAACGCGCCATGGAAAAGCATCCGCAGCAAACCTATCTGCTGATTTTAGGCTTTGTGCTGGGTTCTCTGCCGGAATTGTTTCCCGGCTTCCCTGTTTCCGTCCCGCAATGGCTTATGTGCCTTTTTTCACTTGCCTTGGGCGGCGGAGCGATCTGGCTGCTCTCCTCACAGGAGGCGTGATCATTTCCGCAAAACATTCCGTAAAATATTTTGTGAAAGCAAGGTCAAATAAATGAATTTCATCAAAAGGCAGCCTCCGGGCCGCCTGATTGCCGCAGGTTTCGCGCTGGTGATCCTCGCCGGAGCCGCATTGCTGATGCTTCCTGTATCTGTTCGAGACGGCGCGCAGGTCACCCCCATTGATGCACTGTTCACTTCCACCAGCGCGGTCTGTGTTACAGGGCTCATCGCCATCGACACGGCGGATCATTTCACCGTGTTCGGGCGTACAATCGTTGCGCTGCTCATCCAGGTCGGCGGTCTGGGCGTTACTTCTGTAGGCGTCGGTTTCATTCTGGTAGCAGGCAAACGCGTAGGTTTCAAAAGCCGTTTGCTGGTGCGTGAAGCCATGAATATGGAAAACGGAAAAGGCATCGTACGGCTTGTCAAATCCATTCTGCTCATGACACTGTGCTTCGAGGGTGCGGGCGCGCTGTTGAGCTTTCTGGTTTTCGTACAGGATCATCCTCCGCTGGAAGCCATAGGCATCAGCATATTTCATTCCATTGCCGCGTTCAACAACTCCGGCTTTGACATTCTCGGCGGGCTGCAAAATCTGATCCCTTATCAGAACAATTTACTGCTCAACTTAACCACCGCTGGGCTGATCATTTTCGGCGGATTGGGTTTTCTGGTTATCCTCGACATCTTAAAAAAGCGTTCGTTCCGCGCGCTAGCTCTGCACTCCAAAGTCGTCATCGTGATGAGCGCGGTATTGATCCTTCTGGGCACGCTGCTTTTGAAAGCGACGGAAAACGTCACATGGCTGGGCGCATTCTTTCAGAGCGTTTCGGCCAGAACGGCCGGTTTTTCCACCTATCCGATTGGTTCGTTCACTGACGCCGGCCTGTTTGTTTTGATCCTTCTCATGTTCGTAGGCGCGTCGCCCGGCTCCACCGGAGGCGGCATAAAAACCACTACGCTGTTCGCTCTTCTGCAGGCGACGCGCAGCGCGGCTACCGGGCGGATGCCCACGGCGTTCCGGCGCACTGTGGCCGGAGAAGTCGTCCAAAAAGCTTTTATCGTCACGCTGCTGTCTGCGTTCGTCGTATGCGGCGGCACGTTCATCCTGTGTCTTCTGGAGCCAGACCTCACATTTCTGCAGCTCTTATTTGAAGCGACATCCGCTTTCGGTACGGTGGGCCTGTCCACAGGCATTACGCCGCAGCTCCAGCCCGCCAGCAAACTGATCGTCATATTGATCATGTACACCGGACGTATCGGCCCGTTGACTGTGGCCTCGCTTTGGGCCTTCCGAACGGAGCAGCACGTCTGGTATTCAGAAGAAACCATCACCATTGGATAAGGAGAAAAGCATGGCAAAAAATAAGGATTCCGCGTCCTACGGCATCATCGGGTTGGGACGCTTCGGCACGGCGCTGGCCAAAAGCCTGGCTACCGCTGGCAAAGACGTAATGATCATCGACAGCAGCGAGGCAAAGGTGCGCGAGCTGCGCCAATACACCGAACACGCATTTGTCGCGCACGATCTGGGCCGCGAGACGCTGGAGGAAGCCGGCATTCAAAACTGCGACACCGTCGTCGTATGTATCGGTGAAAAAATCGACACCAGCATCCTCACCACGCTCAATGTCGTAAGTCTGGGCGTGCCCAATGTCATCGCCAAAGCGATCAGCGAAGATCAGGGCGCGGTACTGGAAAAAATCGGCGCGGAGGTCATCTACCCTGAGCGCGACATGGCGCTGCGCCTTGCCAAGCGCCTGCTTTCCAGCAGCGTGCTGGATTATATATCTCTCAACAGTAATATTGAGATATCGGAGATACGCATCACGCAAAAGCTCGTTGGCCGCAGCGTACAAGAGGCCGATCTGCGCCGCAAATTCGGGTTAAACATCATAGCCATTGAGCGCGGCGAACAGACGATGACTGACATCAATCCCGCTCATGTTTTTGCGGTGGATGATATCATCGTCGTGGTCGGTAAAAACGAAAGCATACAGCGGTTTGAAGAGCATCTGGTTTGATGAAAACAGCATCAGAAAACAGCGCAGGGTATGCTTGTCACCCCCTGCGCTGTTTGGCGTTTCCCTTATCTCACAACCCGCCCGCGTAGCCATAACCGTTTCACCTCCAGCCAGTACGGCCGCGGGCATCGATAACGCAGTCCCCCGACGGAAAAGACGGCTGCCGCGCGGAAAATACCGGATTGCCTTGTGCCGATGTGTTGGAGTATCACCTGAAAGGCCAAAACAAATTGATAATCAATCCATCCGGCACTGAGCCCAAAATCAAAGTATACCTGTCTGCAGCCGGCAAAAGCAACGCCTGCGTTGAAGCAATAAACACCATATTGACCAATGCGGTTTTTAACCTGGTAAAAAGTATTGCATCCATTTAGCGCCCTGATCGCATGTAAAGCTGTTTCACCTTCCAGCATCAACGCATTCAAAATTTGCAGAGCCGCTCATCCTATCGGCCGCTTTACCCTCCATTCATTTAAAAAGTGTGTTTATGAACCGCGCCGCATGTGCTGGAGCCTGTATATCCTGTCGCGTTCGAGGATATCGTGTCTCTGTACCGTGCAGTAGACCGTCACAAACTTCAAGCGCATCGAAGCGAGATCATCAGCCTCTTCCGGCAAAACAAGGCATTGGTCGAGCGCGCCACACGTTATATCACTGCTGCCGGCAGCCTGCTGCAGGACAGCATGCGCGTCGCTTTGTCCTGTACGGACACCGCAAAGGCGCGCGCGTTTGCAGGCACACTTTCCCGCCGTTACATTTCTTCCTCCGGAGAGGCTCCGCACGAAGAAATCAGACTGTTAAGCGCATTGACTTTACAAGGGATAATTTTTTACAGTAATACGATTGCAAAGCTTGCAGACACGATCGTAGTACTGGATGACGAATACGGCGCCGCCAGCCGCACATTGCTCTACGCATTGCGGGAGGAGGCGCTGCAAAAAGGACACAACATCGTAACCTGTTATTGTTCCATGAGCCCATACGAAAAAATCGAGCATCTGTTCATTCCCGCACTGCGTCTTTGCTTTGTCACCAGCAACTCATATCATCCGATACAGTTTTCCGGCCAACGCACCATCCACTGCACACGCTTCTGCAACAAGGAAGGGTTGAAGCTGCGCCGCAAGCGCCTGCACTTCAATAAGCGCGCCGTGGATGAGCTGTTCGCACAGGCTTCTTCCATTCAGAAGGAAGCCAAAGAATGCCATGACGCTTTGGAGCAATATTATATTGACGCGGTCGATTTCACTTTTTTGGAAAAGGCTTATCAATATCTGCTTACCACACTTTGAACAAAGGCCGCTATTTTCAAAACCCCCATATACACATTTGAGGAGACGCAAAACGAACGCCCCGGCAATGCGCGCCGGAGCGTTCGTTTTAGCTTATTCAAGGCTACCAGCCTTCCAAAAAACGTCCTGTTGCAGACTCCGTACAGGCAGCCAGCTCCTGAGGCGTCCCCGAAAACACGGCCCGTCCTCCGTCCACCCCGCCGCCGGGCCCTAGCTCAACGACCCAGTCCGACGCAGCGATCACCTGTTGATTGTGCTCCACTGCAATCACCGTAGCGCCGCCTTCCACCATACCGTTCAGCAGCGCGAGAAAGTGCTCAACGTCAAGCGGATGCAGGCCTACGGTCGGCTCATCCATTAAATACAATACATTGTTCTGTGCCTGCTCCATCAGTTCCTTTGCCAGCTTCAGACGCTGGCCTTCTCCGCCGGACAATGTCGTGAGCGTTTGCCCCAACTCCAAATAGCCCAACCCCGCACTGCACAACGTGTGCAGCCGCGCCGCCAACCTGCGTTCTGCGGCAAACATCTCCATTGCCTCTTCCACGGAAAGCGACAGTATATCGGAAATATTTTTCCCGTTCCACCGAACAGACAAAACCTTTTCGCCGAAGCGCCTGCCGCCGCACACCGGGCATGTGATTTCCGTATCCGCGAAAAACAACAAATTGTTTGGAACAACGCCCAGTCCTTCGCACGTCTCACATCGGCCCCCTTTTGTATTAAAGGAAAAAGCCCCTGCTCCCAATCCCAGCTTTTTGGCCTGCGGCGTTGCCGCGAACAAGCTGCGGATATCAGAATACAGCCCTGTATAGGTCGCTACATTGGAGCGGCGCATGCGGACAAGCGCCTCCTGTTCAATAACCACCACACGGCTGAAATGTTCCAGCCCCGCAACATGTGTACGCTGTTCCCTCTCGTCCGCCAGCACGCCGAATACCAGCGAGGACTTTCCGGAACCGGACACCCCCGTCACCGCAGAAAGACAGCGGACCGGAAATTCCGCATCCACATTTTGCAGATTGTGCAGGCAGGCGTTCCTTATCTTCACCCTTCTGCCGTCCCCCGCCCGAGGCGTCCGCTTTTGCGGCTGATGCCTCGCCAACCAGGCGCCCGTGACAGAATCAGGCTGCGCTGCCAGCTCTTCCAGCGTGCCGCTGCCGACAACCTGTCCGCCATGCCGGCCCGCACCCGGCCCAATGTCGATGATATGGTCCGCAGCGCGCATTACATCCGGGTCATGCTCGATCACCAGTACAGTATTGCCGTTGTCACGCAGCTGTTTCAAAACATCGATCATACCCTGCGTATCCTGCGGGTGCAGGCCCACCGTCGGCTCGTCCAGCATATAAAATATCCCCGTGATGTCCGAGTCCAACGCCGCGGCCAACCGCAGGCGCTGCGTTTCACCGCCTGAAAGTGTTCCCGCCTGCCGCTCCAGCGAAAGATATCCCAAACCAACGTCCGACAAGCGCCGAAGCTTTGTCTGCAGATCCAGCAAATACGGCTCCACCAGTTTTTGATGCGCGGAAGGCAGCTCCTGCTCCAACTTTTCAAGCCACCTGCGAAGCTCATCCAGCGAAAGCGCAGAAAGCTGCGGCAGACGCACGTCCCGCACAGCGGCGCCGCGGCTCAGAGGATTCAACCGCTTGCCGCCGCACGCGCGGCACGGCGTATGAAGGAAATACCCCTCCATCCCCTTAGCGTCGCCGCCCTTTTGCCTCCAAAGCATCGGTTCCACGCCCTCAAACCTGCCCTGCGCGACAGTTTTCGGCACGGCTATATTCGGAAACGTTTCTTGCAGCGCAGAGCAGGAAGTTCCCTCATACAGCACTGCCTTTTGCAGATCGCTGTATGCTTCGACTGCCGTCCCCGGCTGTACAGCGTCCCCGGCTGTACAGGGAGCCCATAATGCCGCAGAGCCGCATAAAACGCACCCGTCTGGTATTCAGCGTATTTCTGTGCCCAAAAACGCACAGCGCCATCCTCCAGAGAACGCCGCTCATCCACCGCCCCCGTTCGGTCCACCTTGAGTGTCTGGCCAAGCCCCTGACATTCAGGACATGCCCCTTCTTTGGTGTTATAGGAAAACTGCGTGCGCGTCAGCTTATCCATGCGTTTGCCGCATACACAGCAGTCCATATAGACAAAAAAATCTCCGCCGCGCTTTTCCGTGGTTTCAAAGCAGTCCGCCGCGCAAATGGCAACTCCGCAATGCGGACAATTGCGTACCGCCAGCTTTTCGTACAGCATGCGCAGTTCCGTATAAATGTTCGTGACAGTGCCCACAGTGGAACGTGGGTTTCGATTCGCCCCGCGCTGCGTGATGCACACGGCCGGAGAAACGCCTCGGATGTTTTCCACCTGAGGCTTTCGGATTCCCTGCAAGTCCATCGCCTCCAGATACTGCCGCTGGCATTCATTGAACAGTACATCGATCAGCAACGTGGATTTTCCTGAACCGGACACGCCCGTGAGTACCACAAGCTTCTCCCGTGGTATCCGCAGAGAGATACTTTTCAAATTGCCCTCTCGGGCGCCGGAGATGACGATATCTTTCATGGCGGCTCCTTTTCTGCTTTTTATAAAAATCATATACAGCGGCCTGACGCGCTCTGGCCGGGAAACAGCGAACACGACACGGCGGTAGTGGAATCATTATATCATGAACGCTGCGAAGCGGCCACAACGAAACCGCACCCGCTGCGGTTTTGCATGATTCAATGTTTTCAACTCTATACGCGAAAGTGCATCAGCGCATAAAATGTGCACAGCCGCGTAAGCGGCGGGCCTGAGGTTATTATACCACAGCGCTGTTATCGACGGCTCTATCTCAACCGCATCTGCTTCACTTCTGCCAGTTTTCTTCATTTTTGCATCTGAACAATCTTTCATTTAAGTCTTGTCATTTTGCCAAAGTGGAGTATAATAGTATAGAAAGCGTTTTCCACATCATCATCGACGAAGTATTCTGCCGCGATTATATGCTCAACCGGCTTCAGGAGGGAATATTCATAGTATGCTGAAATTATCAAAACTCACATGGCAGCCACCGGAAGGCGGACAAATTATCAAAGGTATGGACCTCGCTATTCCGGACGGAAAACTTGTCGTGCTCACAGGCCCCAACGGCGGCGGGAAAACAACGCTGGCGAAGCTGATCGCCGGGCTGGAGACACCCACATCCGGGCAGATATTCCTGGACGGAAAAGACATTACTCCGCTTGACGTTACCCAACGCGCACGCTGCGGCGTGAGTTATGCATTCCAGACGCCCGTCCGATTCAAAGGACTCACCGTGCGCGACCTCGTGGAACTGGCCGCAGGAGGCGCTCTTTCCGAAGCAACACTGTGCGAGCTTCTGGGAAAAGTCGGGCTGTGTGCCCGCGAATATATGGACCGTGAGATCAACGCCAGCCTGTCCGGCGGCGAGATCAAACGCATCGAAATCGCCACTGTGCTTGCCCGGGGTACGCGCTTCATGCTGTTCGACGAGCCGGAAGCAGGTATTGACCTGTGGAGCTTCACCGGGCTTATCGACGTTTTTCGCGACTTACGCAGCCATCTGGACGGTTCGCTTGTCATTATTTCACATCAGGAACGCATTCTCGCCATCGCGGATGAGATCGTAGTCATTGCCGACGGTGTAGTACAGCAGGCCGGACCGCGTGCCTTGGTGCTGCCCGGGTTATTGGACGGCGCAGCCGGCTGCACGCAATGTCCCAACAAGGAGGTTGGAAAACAATGAACGGCATCACTGAAAAATTGCTCGGCATCGTTTCGGACTGGGCCGGCTCTTTCAACGGCGCGTTCAACATTCGTGAAAACGGCCAATGCGCAGGGCGGCAGTCCACCGCGCATATTAAAATAGAATCCAAAACCGACGTCCCCGGCTTGGATATCCGCATTCTGCCCGGCACAAAAGGCGAAAGCGTTTCCATTCCCGCCTGTGTGACTCACGGAGATGTTGATGATCTGGTTTACAACGACTTTTTTGTGGGTGACGGCGCCGACGTGACCATTGTCGCTGGCTGCGGTGTGCACACCGACGACGGAGAACCCGCCCGCCACAACGGAATCCACCGGTTTTTTCTGGGACGGGACGCTCACGTCGTGTATCTGGAAAAGCATATCGGTACGGGCGGCGGCAGCGGCAAACGCAGCATTGACCCCGTAACGGAAGCCACGCTCGCAGAGGGCGCCATACTGGAAATGGACACCTCGCAGCTCGGCGGCGTGGATGACACCACGCGCACCACCCGCGCCACCCTGGCCGCAGGTGCAAAGCTGTATATCCGTGAGCGGCTCCTCACTGAGGGCAGCCAGCAGGCGCGAACTGATTTTGAAGTTTTTCTCGACGGAGAGGACTCTGGCGTGGACCTCATTTCCCGTTCTGTTGCCAAGGGAAATTCTCATCAGGCTTACCGCTCGCGTATCGTTGGCAACACGCGCTGCACAGGCCACTCGGAATGTGACGCCATCATTGCAGACAACGGTACTGTAACGGCTGCACCCGAACTTACCGCAAACAGCGGCGATGCCGCGCTCATCCATGAAGCGGCCATTGGTAAGATCGCTGGCGAACAACTGCTCAAGTTGCGAACGCTCGGCCTTACAGAGGAAGAAGCTGAAGCAAAAATCGTGGCGGGCTTTTTAAAATGATATAATGGCGGGCCGGTTTTATACCACCCGCTACAGCTTGGTAAAGAAGCTACGCTTTTCCGCCAAGCTGCCTGCGAACAGGGCTTTTGGCCTTGTTCGCCGCGCACGGCGTGGGTTATTTTAAATGAAAAAGGGGCGTCTGCGCGCTAAGAGCTGCGCTTCCAGCGCGGTTGCTTTTCGACACGCGCCTGCGGGCGCAGCCGCCGCCCCTTTTTCAAACTTTAGTCTGTGGCGGGTCGGTTTATACGGCCCGCTATTTTCATTCTCCTGCGGTCTTCACATATGTAAAAATTTTTTTGTTTGGATGGTTTTCTGTCATAAATCGTGTGGATGCCGCGTATATAGAACATTACAATGGTTTAAGAACGCTATGCTGAAGGAGGATGCCCCTTGCAACAAATCATCTGCAAAACAGGCTGTATCCAATCTGTCGGCGGCGCGATCGACAGCACCGCCGCACAGTATACCATCACCGCCCACGTCAAGCTGTATAATGCTGTGCAAAGTGCACGTTTGACCGTTGTGCTGCAAAAAAACGTACAGACCTGGTCGGGCACCTGGGACGATATTTTCGTCTTCAGTGCCGGAGGCGCAGGCAGTGCCGCGCTGGCGCACGAAATGCGCCTTTCCTCCGGCGTGTACCGTGCAAAGATCATCGCCGATGTGTACGATCCGGGCGGCATTCGTGCGGATACTTCCACTGTGTATACGGCGGAACGCATTGTTTCCTGACGCAGACCCTCCCACACAAGGCCAAGGCCGGGCTTTTGCCCGGCCTTGGCCTTTTCTTATCCCAGTAAAGCTTTTCCGAATGAAATACGCACGAAACGCCATGTTTCAGCCGTCTCCTGCGCACATTTTCCTATGGACAAATAAATTTCATCCCTTTACAATTGTTGTATTACACCAAAAAGGAAGGAAAAGGAACCATTCATGGGAAAACGTTCATTCGCTGCAAGACTGCAGCAGCTTTTCTCCGCGCACGATATGACTCTGGGCGCTCCCTGGAAGCGCATTCTTGAGTTTGCTATCCCCATGCTGATCGGCAATCTGGCCCAGCAGCTTTACAACACCGCGGATTCCATCATCGTAGGCCGCTATGTCGGCGATAATGCGCTGGCGGCCGTCGGCAGCGCCTCCCCCATCCTCAACCTTCTGCTTGCGCTTTTTGTGGGCGTCGCCACAGGCGTAGGCATCCTGGTAGCACAGCGTTACGGCGCAAAAGATCGTGAGCAGCTCTCCGTCGTTATTGGCAACTGCATCACACTGTCCGCCATCGTATCCGTCATTACAATGATCATCGGCGCGCTTATCACCCGCCCAATGCTCGAGCTGCTCAGCACGCCCGCCTCCATCATCGACTGGTGCGCGGATTATCTGATGATCTATTTCCTGGGCATTGCCGGTTTTGCTTATTATAATATCCTGTCCGGCGTGCTGCGCGGCATGGGCGACAGCCTGTCCGCACTGGGTTTTCTGCTTGTTGCCGCCGCGTTGAACGTAGGGCTTGATTTGTGGTTTGTAGCCGGCCTGGGTATGGGTGTGGCCGGTGTGGCGCTGGCCACTGTGCTGGCGCAAACGATTTCCGCTTTCCTCTGCCTGTGGAAACTGCTGCGCATGCGGGACGTGTTCGACCTGACGCTGCATTACTTGAAACCCTGCTCCGCGCCCATTGCCAATATCATCCGCATCGGTGTGCCTTCCGGCATCACTCAGGCCATCTTCTCCGTGGCCATGCTTGTGGTCCAGTCCCTCACCAACAGCTTTGGTGAAATGGTCATCGCCTGCAACGTGATCGTCATGCGGGTGGATGGCTTCGCGATGATGCCGAACTTCACCTTTGGACAGGCAATGACGACGTATACCGGACAAAACGTTGGCGCGCGCAGGTTGGACCGTGTGCATCAGGGTGCAAAGCAGGGCACCTGGATTGCCGTCGGCATCTCCGCTTTCCTGACTGCATTGATTCTTTTATTCGGCCGCCAACTGATGGGCGTTTTTACCGAAACAGCCGTGCTGGTAGATTTGAGCATGCGCATGATGCAGATTCTCGCCTTCGGATATATCGCCATGTCCATTACTCAATGTCTCTCTGGCGTGATGCGAGGCGCAGGAGACACGATGACACCAATGTGGATCTCCATCATCACCACTGTTGTGCTCCGCGTTCCCATTGCCTACGGCATCGCATTCTTTACACGCAGCGCCGAGTATCCCACCGGGCGCCCGGAATCCACCTTTATCTCCCTGCTGGTCTCCTGGTCGCTGGGCGCACTGCTCACGGCTGTCGCCTATCGCTTCGGCGCCTGGCGTAAGCGTTTGGCTACCGCAGAACCTGCCCCGCAGCTTTGAACGGCATACCGTCATCCGGCAGAAAAGCACCTGCGGACACATCGTCCGCAGGTGCTTTTGTTTGTCGATCTTTCTCTACAGCTCCGGCTGCTCCAGCTCCAGTGTTCCGTCCGCGTAAATGCGCACTCCAGGCGAAAGCGCCCGCAGATACTGTAATAGCGCCGCGCCCTCTGCATCTTCCATGAGTGCGGTACGTCCTCCATGCTGGATACACGGCTCGAACTGAACGGAATACTCACCCGGCGCTGTGATTCTGACGGAAAGGAAGCCCGTTTCCACCGTATCCATATTGAACCAGAAATTCCCCAGACTATATGCAACATGCTTTCCGTGCTCAAATGCAAAGCCCTGCAGGCAGTGCGGATGTGCGCCCACAACAATGTCCGCGCCCGCTTCAATATATTGGCGGGCCTGCTCCC
>ERZ827522.2461-NODE-2461-length-12734-cov-5.003549_pt1 | contig 12734 bp, 10 predicted proteins | sample MGYA00519580_ERZ827522 | MGnify/ENA primary metagenome ERZ827522 (study PRJEB31778, sample SAMEA3449340) | human gut metagenome | biome: human gut; feature: human-associated habitat; material: faeces | place: United Kingdom | collected 2010/2012 ... | reverse complement strand
TCTCCGGCACAACCGGATTGATAGCGGTCAAATCCCGGCTTCTGCTGCATGAGCAATTCAAACGCCCGCTGCTTGCCCTTTGTGAAATACATTCCGGCTGCACCTCCTTTCCTGCGGGCATAAAAAAACGGCGTTACTTTCTCCCCCAAAGGGGTTAAGGTAACGCCGTTTGTGTGCGTATTCAGTTTTTAACACATTCCCTGTCTATCCGCTGTCCGCAAAACCATTGATTTTATTAGCTTTTTGCCGCTATCGCTATCACACCTCATTATTCCAACGCCCCGCCTTTCAGCGGATGCTGCGGGACATGGAAAGCGGGCGCATCCGCTGCGTGCTGGTAAAGGATCTGTCCCGTTTCGGCCGCGACTACATCGAAACAGGCCGCTATCTGGAGCGTTGGCTGCCGGAGCACGGTGCGCGGTTCATCGCTGTCACGGACAATATCGACAGCGACCGCGGCGCCTACGACATGATGATGCCGCTGAAGAATCTGTTTAACACCCAGTATGCACGCGACATCTCCCAAAAGGTCAAAAGCTCCCTCCACGCCAAGCAGCAGCGGGGCGAGTTCATCGGGGCCTTCGCCAGCTACGGGTACTGTAAGGACCCGCAGAATCATAACCGTCTGGTCATCGACCCGTCTGCGGCGGAGGTGGTGCGGCGCATCTTCACCCTGTTTGAAAATGGAATGGGTAAGATTCGCATTGCCAAGCAGCTGAATGAAGAAGGCATTTCCTGCCCCAGTGAGTACAAACGGCTCACCGGCGAAAAATACCGCAACAACCACCGGCTGGAAACCACCACCTACTGGACATACGCTACCATCCACCGTATCCTGCAAAATGAGATATACATCGGGAATATGGAGCAGGGACGGGACGACCGCCTTCAGATGCACGGGAAAGCCAAGCGGAAGGAGCGCTCCCAGTGGACGGTAGTATCCGGCACCCATCAGCCCATCATCGAAAAGGGCCAGTGGCAGCGGGTGCAGGCTCTGCTGAACGCTAACGCCCGCACGCCGGATTTTCAGCAGAATGTCAGCCCCTTTGCGGGTTTTCTCAAGTGCGGCGATTGTGGACGAGCCATGGTCAAGACCACCTGGGGCGGTAAGACATTCTACACCTGCGGCTCGTATAAACGCTACGGCGCATCCGTGTGCAGCAAGCACTATATCGCCCATGATGTGTTGACGAAGGTGATACTGGATGATCTGAACCAACTCATTGCCGGCGTGGAAAACCTCCGCCAGCTGGCACAGCAGGGCGCGGCGCAGCGCCCGCGCTCCGGCACCGACCAACCCCAAAAGCTGGAAGCTGCATTGCAGCGCATTCAGCGCCGCCGCCAGAGCACTTATGAGGACTATCAGGACGCGCTTATCTCCAAGGAGGACTTCCTCCGCTGCCGCGCTGATTATGACGCACAGGAGCAGGCGCTGCAGGCCCAACTGGACAAGCTGCGCGACTCGGTACAGGCTGAGCCGCTGTCCTTGCCCTGGGTAAAGGAATTGCTGACGTCGGGGCAGCTGGCGGAGCTGGATCGCCCCACAGTCGCCGCCGCCATCCGGGAAATTCGCGTCTATGAGGGGAACCGTATAGAGATCGACTATCTGCTCCCGGAGGGCTGCCGCGCTCTGCTGGAGGGGTGAGTGTGTGGTTCTCCGTGTAGAGCAAAGCAAAAAAAGCAGGGAGCGTAGAAAGGTTTTTGCTTCACACCCTGAACATTATAGTGGTGGAAAGTTTCACAACTCCCCACCACTATTGTTCCATGTGTGTCCAGCCGCCCGCTGTTTTGACGCTTACGTTTTGTTGCAGATAGGACACATTTATGCTATCATAAAAGCACAATAAAGAAGTGCGACAGTTCTCCGTGAACTGCCGCACTTTTGCATCACCGTGGGGCAACGAGGATACACAGACGCTTATCGACATTCTGGCGCGGTATGGTGTCAAGACCACCTTCTTTGTTGTGGGAGATTGGGCGGAGAAGTACCCGGAGTCCGTCAAAGCCCTGCACGACGCGGGCCACGAGGTGATGAGCCACTCCAATCACCACGACCATTACAACAGTCTGTCCACTCAGCAGATCATTGACGATGTCACCGCCAGCAACGAGCGGATCAGTGCTGTTACCGGCGTGACCCCCACGCTGATCCGTTGTCCCTACGGGGAGTATGACGACCACGTCATCGCCGCCATACGCTCCATGGGTATGGAACCTATCCAGTGGGATGTGGACTCCCTGGACTGGAAGGACTACGACGCGGATACGATATGCAGGCGCGTAACATCCAAGGTGCAGCCGGGGAGCATCGTGTTGTTCCACAACGCTGCGCTGCACACGCCGGAGGCCCTGCCTGCCATCCTCGACTGCCTGATCAACGACGGGTATACCGTTGTGCCCATCAGTCAGCTGATCCTCGATCCGCCCTACACCATCGACCACACCGGCCGGCAATTCCCGGCGGAAACAGTTTCCACTACATAAGCACGACATGGGGGCACCTAAACAGTGCCCCCATTGATTTTCGACCTGAAAGCCGCATCTGTTCGCACGCTGATCCATCTGTCAGAGACAGCAACTCCTCGGCAATGTCCATATTCTCAAAGCGAAGCGCGTCCGTATCCCTGCGGCCAAAGGTCAAAAAGTCCACATTACCAGTCGCTCCTTTCTTAATTTTTGGGGCAAACGAAAAGAGCAGCTGTTTTCTATGCGAAAATAGCTGCTCTTTTCTAATATTTATATACTTCAACTGTTATCTGTTCAAATTTCTCTCAATCCATCCGTGCATCTGGTTATCAATTTTGAAATAGGACATTGTGCCTCCGCCCTCAATCCAGTCATAGTTCGGATAGAAGGCGATAAAGAAGCGCAAGCCAGAGGCGGTTTCGATTCGGAGATTTCTTCGATCATCGGCAAAAGCAGTGTGCGCTTCCTGTTGATTTTCTTCGGGGATACCATCAAATACTTCCGTCTGGAAGTCATCGTTTCCATAACTCACAAGTGTAATCGTCATGTGATAGAACTCAGTGATTTCCTGCCGATTTGTTACCGGTGAGCCAACTTCTTGTTCGTTGTTCCACTTCATTTCTGTAATGGATGCAATATCGTCTGCGCTCTCAATGCCATACACGCGATAAAGCTCGGTGAACGAACAGTTTGTGTTGCTGTCAAACTGATAGAAGTTGCAGAACAGCGCGGCATACCATGTGTCACCGTCTCGCAGAACATATACGCCATCACAAACAGCAGGTGCATACCGGTATAGCTCGATGTCAGTCTGGCTGACAGTGCTTTTATAGCCAATGCCTCCGTCAGATTTCAGGTAGGAAATGTGTTCGCCAGCCATATCGGCGGTGATTTCAGGCGGCAGACCATACTTCTCAAGCACCTCCGGAAGTTTGACAGCCTCGTAAAATTTGCCGTTGTACTCAAGTGCGGCAATGTTCTGCACGGGATCTTGGGTGTCAGGACCTCCCTTATGGTGAAGCACAGGAATGGCGATAGTCACCGCCAGACACAGGCAGGCTGCAACAGCTCCCCATTTGACCCACTTGCGCTTCGGCTTCGCATTGGTGCGGACATTGTTGGTTTCCTCGATAATATCATCGTTCAGCATATTCAAAGCGTCACTGATGTGTTCTTTCTTCATAGCTCATAGCCCTCCTTTTCCAAGTATTCTTTCAAACCTTGCCTTGTTCGGTAGAGCATACTCTTGACCTTCGGTTCACTCATGCCGTAGTAGTCTGCGACTTCTCGGATAGGATCCGCAAAGTAGTATCTGCCGACAAAAGTGTTTCGTGCTTCTGCCGGGAGCGTGTAGAGATAGGTATTGATCGCTTCCGCAAGCAGTTTCAATTCTATGCTCTGCTCCGTGGTTTCGCTGCCGGAAATACAATCCTCCAGCTCGGAAAGAGAGCCTGCATATTCCGAGTGCTTCCGTTTATCCCTGTTGCGTGTGCGGAACGCATCAATGGATAGTTGTCGTGTGATTTTTCCTAAATAAGTGGAGAGGACGCTTGGCTTATGCGTTGGCATGGAGTTCCACGCCTTTAAGTAGGTATCGTTGACGGTTTCCTTGCTGTCCTCCCAGTCGGAGAGGATATTGTAGGCGATCTTTGAAAGATACCGCCCATATTTCCGCTCCGTTTCGCTGATGGCACTCTCATCTCTTTTCCAGTATAAGTCAACGATCATTTCATCCTGCATGGGCGAACCTCCTTTCTCATCTGCTGTCAGGTTCCTTCACTATATATCCCGACAAAAATCGGATTTGGTTTCCCGATTTTCAAAATTTCTTCAAAAAAATTACAGCAGATATTTGTGAACGCTTCTACCCATGCCGTTTACGCTGTTTTTCTTCGCTGCTTCAGTAGCGGTACATCGGCGCGTTATCCTCCGTATCGGCACGTTCCTCCATCAGAGATTTGAACGCATCGGGGTCTTCACGCCATTCCTCTCGCGGCAGCGGATTTGATTGCAGCAGGGCGTACAGGTGCTCTGCCAGCTCTGTTTTGCCCTGCTCGATGGCGGTCTGGATAAGGTATAGGTGTTGCTATGCAGAGTTTTCTGCTTTCATTCGTACCGCTGTGTCTATACCTGCCCGGCCGGCCCCTCCGGCGGCAGCCAGCGTTTGCCTCCCAGCCGTATCAGATACAGCAGGCCCCGGACGCACAGTTCCGCGCACATGGCCGCCCACACGCCGGGCAGTCCCCACCGGGGCGCGGCCAGCCACGCCAGTGGCAGGCGGATGCCCCACATGGTGCCCAGATTGAACAGCGTGGGCACCAGTGTACTGCCTGCACCCTGAAATACGCCGCCGGCCACGATGGACGCGCCGTACATAGCCTCGGCAAAGGCCTCAATACGCAGGACGCGGGTGCCCAGGGCGATGATGTCGCTGTCCGGCGTCAGTATCGCCATCATCTGCGGGGCGAAGGCGTACAGCAGCCCGCCGGTGACGACCATGACAACGATACCCAGCAGTACCGTGACCCAGCCCAGGCGTCTGGCCATGCGGCGGCGTCCCGCTCCCACGCTCTGCCCCACCAGCATGGCCGCGGCACTCTGGATGCCGTAGGCGGGCATATAGCACAGGCTTTCCGCCGTGACAGCAAAGGAGTTTGCAGCGATAGCCACGGTGCCCAGGGGCGCCACGATGGCGGTGGACACGATCTGCGCGGTGGACAGTATCACCTTCTCCGATGCCACTGGCGCCGCGATGCGGAGCACCATGCGCAGCTGTGTGCGGTCAAGGTGCAGACGCTCACCCTTCTCCAACCGCAGCGCCGGGCTGCGGCGCAGGACGAAATACAGCAGGTACAACCCCACCGCCAGCTCCGCAAGGCCAGTGCCCAGGGCGGCGCCCGCCGTGCCCAGTCCCGCGCCGGGCAGGGATAGTGCGCCCAGCCGGATGGTACCGGTGGGGAAAATAAGCAGGGTGTTGAACACCACATCCAGCGCACACATGAGCACCATGCAGACACCGGGCGTGCGCATATTGCCGGTGGCCTGCAGCTGTCCCGCCGCCACGTTGTCCAGCTGGAGGGCGGGCAGGAACAGACTGTACACCAGGAAGTAGGCAGAGGCATCCCGCCAGATCTCCTGCTCCGCCCGCAGCAGCCGGGGCAGCGGCGCAGACAGTGCCGCCGCCAGCGCCGCCATGACCACGCTGAAGGCCAGGCACAGCACCAGCGCCTGCTTGAGGATGTTGCGCGCCTCGGCCAGGCGGCCGCCGCCCACCCGCTGCGCCGTCAGCACGTTGAAGCCCATAGCTGCCGCGTAGGACAGCCCTCCGAACAGCCAGGTGGTGGAGGCAACCAGCCCCACTGCCGCCGACTGGGACGCGCCCAGGCGGCCCACCATGGCCGCGTCGATATATTGCATGATAATAGTGGCCAGCTGTGCCATGATGGCCGGCCAGCTGAGCTGCAGCGTCAGGCTGATCTGCTGCCGGGTGGACAGCGGCGCGCCGCTGCGCAGCAAAGCCAGATGATCCGTTTTCAAGGGTGTCCCTCCATAGAACTTGTTTTTTCACTGTACCATCGATTGACAAGGACAAACAAGTCCTTGTCAATCGATGGTACCACGGACGCGCGCTTTTCGCAACCCCGGCGTGGCGGAGCACCGTGATATACAGCATATAAATGTGCGGGCACAGTCCGTTGTCCGGGCGTCCAATACCCGGCCGGGTTTGTTCAGGCCGCGCAATATGGTACAATGCCCGTAAAGAATATCGGCGGGACCGTATCCCGCGAAAAGAGGACAATATGGAGTATCGTGTTCTGCCCCACGGCGGGGAGAAGGTCAGCGCCATCGGCACGCAGCCGGAGGAGTTCGTCGCCATGATCACCGACCGCCTGCAGCTTGAGCTGCGGAATAACTGAACTGACAGACCGGCCCCACGGCATAGCCGTTGGGCCGGTTTTACTTTACTGGCACATCAGAAACGCTTTCAGCGCCAGCTGGAAGGTCAGCATTTGCTCACTGTCGTTATAGTTCAGATCCAATATCTCGGCAATACGGTCCAGCCGGTACAGCAGCGTGTTCCGGTGGATAAACAGCGCCTTGGAGGTCTTTACGGAGTTCTGACAGTTGTTGAAATAGGTTTCCAGCGTGTACAGCAGCTGGGTATTGTGTTCCTCGTTGATGCCGTAAACATATTTGCTGACGGCTTCACTGATCTCGGATAGGGAGGGGAATGCGCATCAGCGGGAAGTGCAGCTCATTCTGTTTCAAAAGCTCCCGCAGCGTCATAAGTACGCCTCCCTTCGGCAAAACACCAAAACACCCCCTATTTTGATGATACCATTATACCCCATAAGTGTAAACCGCCTTTTGTGCAGACGCACAAAAAACCGGGCGCGAATTTGTGCCGTGCGGCGGGCATGGCCGAGGAAATCGTGCTACCCTATAGGTGAAAATACTTCAGACCGCAAAAGAGGGAGCACATGAAAATTACTGTTCTGACCTGGTGCGTCAGCTTTTTACCTATACTGCTGCTGATTATGCTGCTGGCGGTTTTCCGCGTATCTACCGCCCGCGCCGCAGGTGTGACACTGCTGCTGACCGTACTGTCCGCCTTATTTCACCTTTGCGACCTTCCGCGCTTTTTCAAAGGAGGACGCCGCCACATGGTGATATTCGTTTACAATGACCATCCCGTATTCCTCTGCAAAGGATTGGCACCGCCTCCCAATAGAGAGTGCAGCTGCTCTATCAGGGTGTATTCCTTTCCCTTATACGGGATACTTTGCCCATATAGCACCCCTTCGTTAGATGCAGCTTTTGCTGAACGGATTGTTATATTTGCGCCGCAGTTGTTCTTAAGCGGCATACCTGACATTTCAAGCAAAAGCAACCCTGTCATTTAAACGGGGCATTTGGCGGTGCTTCAGGCGAGGATGGCGTTGAGCAGAATACAGGAGGCTTTGGCTGGGGCAGGAACGCAGCACATACGGCTAAATCGTTTTGAGAAGGAAAAGAGCCAATTGGTGTCAGGGGCAGTGCCAACGTCCGGCTGGCTTTATGTACATCGGAGCCCTTGCTTTTTGGCAAAATGCAGACTATACTAAGGGCGAAAAGCTGAAACGCACCTGTGGAGAGGAGGCAGCATAGATGAGGGAGATGTGTCAGACTTTCGGCATAACAGCGCTCGGCGAGACCGTGGAAAGCTGGACACTGGAAAATGAGTTTCTGACAGCGGAGGTGCTTACCTACGGCGCAACGCTGCGGCGGCTGGTATTCGGCGGTGTGGATGTGGTGCTGGGCTATGACACCCTGTCGGAGTATGAGCGAAACGACGGCTATGTCGGCGCGACAGTGGGCCGGGTGTGCAACCGAATCGGCGGGGCGTCCTTCGGACTGAACGGCAAGACGTACCCACTGGCGAAAAACGACGGAGAGAACCACCTCCACGGGGGCGCGCGGGGCTTTGACAAGCGTGTCTGGGCGGCGGAGCCGCTGGCGGACGGCCTGCGGCTGCACCGTCTGTCGCCTGACGGGGAAGAGGGGTATCCCGGAACGTTGGCGGTGTCGGTGACGTATCGGCTGGCCGGCGAGTCGCTTCGGATCGAATACGAGGCGGAAAGCGATGCCGACACCCTGTGCAGCCTGACCAACCACAGCTATTTCAACCTGAACGGCGGCGGTACGGCTATGGCGCATACGCTGGCACTGGCGGCGGAGAGGTATCTGGAGACGTCTCCCGGCTGCCTGCCCACGGGGCGGGCGCTGCCGGTGGCGGGGACGCCCTTTGACTTCCGCGCAGCTAAGGCTGTCGGCCGGGACATCGATACGGCGGCGGAGCAGCTGCGGCTGGTGAACGGCTATGACCACCATTTCTGCGTGGACGGGGCCGGTCTGCGCCGTGCGGCGGTGCTGCGGGGCGACAGCAGCGGCATCGCCATGACGATGGACACCACCTCTCCCGGTGTGCAGCTGTATACGGCCAACTGGCTGTCCCGGCGCGGCGGAAAGAATGGGGCGGTATATGAGCCCCGCTGCGCCGTGTGTCTTGAGCCGCAGTTCCCGCCGGACGCGGTACATCACCCGGACTTTCCGCAGCCGCTGCTGCGGCGGGGCGAAGTATACCGGCACTGCACGGTATACTCCTTTTCAAAATAACAACACATCCCCCGTGCAGTGTATCTGCACGGGGGATGTGTTGTTATTATTGCGCTCAGCCCATGACCACGCGTACCCGCACCTCTGTACCGGGTGCGGCCGGGGGAAGCACATTCCCGGTGACCGGCGTTCCGTTCACGGTGAGGGAGATGATGCCCTTTTCTACGTGGTGAGGATTCTCCACAGTGATGCGGTAGACTGCACCGCGGTAGCGGCGCTTGATGGTATAGCCTGCCCATCCCGCGGGGATACAGGGATCGATGGCAAGGCCCTCCAGCGTGGGCTGCACGCCGAGAATGGCCTGCGAGATGCTGACGAACGTCCAGGCTGCTGTGCCGGTGAGCCAGCTGTTCTTGCCCTCGCCGAAGGTGGGCGCGTCCAGAATGGTCCAGTCGCCCGTCTCGCGGAGGTAGGCGTCCGTTCCGGCAATGAGCCGCAGCGGGTCGTCGTTAAAGCCGCTGCCCACAGCCAGGTTGCCCTTCTTGGTCAGGGGCTGGTACTGGTGATAGGCGCTGCCGTCGGGGAACTGGGTGGCGGCAATGTCCAGAATGCGCTCCCGCGCGCGGGCGGGGATCAGATGCACAAAGCCGAGCAGATCCTGACAGGAATCGCGGAAGCCCATGCCGCGGCCGGTGCCGCTCTCATAATAGCTGGCAGAGCGGCTCATGTTGAAGGTGACCATGCACTGGTACTGGTTCCAGGTATTGACCATGCGGTCGAGCTTTTCATCGCTGCTCTTGACCGAGTAGGTGGACAGCAGGTTGTTCCAGTGGTCGTGCAGCCTGGCAAGTGCCGCATCGACCTGCGCATCCGTGGCATAGCGGGCAGCCATCGCCTGGGCGCGGGTCTTATTGATGACGCCGGGCGCGGCCCACTTCTCGTCCTCCGGGTTTTCTATATAGCCCAAAACAAAAATCAGGCTGCGGCTTTCGCCGGGCTGCAGGGTGACATTGACTTGATGCACGCCAACGGGTGCCCAGCCGTGGGCAACAGAGTTGGTGCAACGGCCGTTTTCCACGACCTCGGGATTCGCATTGCTGCGCCATGCGCCTAAAAAGGCGTCTCGGCTCGTGTCAAAGCCGTCAATGGGCGTGTTGACGGTGAACAATGCGTAATGGTTGCGGCGCTCGCGGTACTCGGTCTTGTGGTAGATGGTGCTGCCCTCGACCTCGACTTCGCCGGTAGAGAAATTGCGCTGGAAGTTGGTGGAATCGTCCACAGCATTCCAGAGGCAGAACTCCAGATAGCTGAATACAGTAAACGATTTCGGTACATCACTCTCGTTGGTCAGCACCAGACGGTCGATCTCGCAGTTGTCGCCTACCGGCACAAACAGCTCCAGCTTCGCGGTCAGACTGTTCTTTTTGCCGGTAATGATGCTGTACCCGAGGCCGTGGCGGCACTCATAGCTGTCCAGCTCGGTCTGGGTGGGCTGCCAGCCGGGATTCCAGACGGTATCGCCATCCTTAATATAGTAATACCGGCCGTTAGAGTCCGCAGGTACGTTATTGTAGCGGTAGCGAGTGATACGCCGCAGCTTGGCATCCCTGTAAAAGCTGTACCCACCGGCCGTGTGGGAAACAAGGCTGAAGAATGCCTCGCTGCCCAGATAGTTGATCCACGGCAGTGGCGTGCGCGGCGTGGTGATGACATATTCGCGTGCGGTATCGGAAAAATGACCGAACTTCATAGAGACCCTCTCCTTACTTATGGAAAGCAGATAAAATCGTGAGTTCAAGTCGAAAACGATTAAGTTATTACCCTTACAATACCGCGTTTTTCGGATAATTGCAAGGGCTGCGGCTGAATTTAACGATGATTTGGCAGGTTTCACAATTTGTGCGGCCGAAAATTGTAACGAAAAGCGGATGCTACCTATTATTTATAAGGATACTTTCTGGCTGTGGACACTCCAAAAGCAGATGGCAGTCAGGCTTGCAGGCCATTACTGGGTCGGAAAAGGCAGAAGAAGGCGCAAATTATGTCCCTTTTTCAGCGAAACTGCAAACGAAATAGCCAAAACAGGTGTTTTCGCTTTTTGCAAATCGCCAAATCGAATCGAAATGCACAAAAAATGCAAAAAAGGCATTGATTTTATGGTTGACATGTTGTATAGTGAAGATGCGAAAACGATTAAGGAAGATGCAAGGAGGCGATATCATGGCATCCATCAAAGACATCGCAAAGGCATGCGGGGTCTCGGTGGCTACCGTGAGCAAGGCTCTGAACGGTCACAACGATATCAGTCAGGCCACCAAAGAAAAAGTGCGTGAGGCTGCAAGGCAGATCGGCTACATGCCAAACTCCGCAGCGCGGGCCTTAAAAACGAACCGCACCTATAATCTGGGCGTCCTTTTCGTGGACGAGGCACAAAGCGGTCTGACGCATGAGTTCTTCGCGGCTGTTCTGGACAGCTTCAAACGCCACGCCGAGGGCAGAGGCTATGATATCACCTTTATCAACCACAACATTGGCCACGGCCACTCCAGCTACTTAGAGCACTGCCGCTACCGAGGCGTTGACGGTGTGATCGCTGCCTGCATCAAGTTCGATGACCCGGAGGTCATTGAACTGGCCTACAGCAACCTGCCGATCGTCACAGTTGACCATGTCTTTAACAACCGGGCTGCCGTACTTTCCGATAACACCGATGGTGTCCACAAGTTAGTGGATCAGCTTGCCGCGCTGGGGCATGAGCGAATCGCTTATATCCACGGTGAGAATCACAGCGCAGTCACCCAGAAGCGTCTGGTCGGTTTCTACCGCGCCTGCGCCGCCCATGGGATCACGGTGCCGGATACCTACATCGTGCCGAGCACCTACCGCGATGCGAAAAGCTGCGCCGTTGCGACCCGTCAGCTGCTGGCACTGCCGCAGCGCCCCACGGCAATCCTCTTCCCGGATGACTTCTCCGCCATCGGCGGCATCCAGACCATCCGTGAGGAAGGACTTCTGATTCCGCGGGATATTTCGGTGGCCGGCTATGACGGCAACCTGATCTCGCAGATCATGTCCCCGCAGCTGACCACCTACCGGCAGGACACCGAAGCGCTGGGCCGCGCCGCGGCAGAGCTGCTTATCGAGCAGATAGAATCCCCGCGCACGGCATTGCCGGAGCAGAAGCTGATCTCCGGCAGTTTGCTGAAAGGGCAGTCCGTTGATGTCCCCAATCCATAGGTTCAAACCCGCGAGGATGCGGGTCACAATATCTGATTCATACATGAGTTCTTTTTTAAAAGGAGGAAAAGACATTATGAAAAAGGCAATGAGTTTATTGACCGCCACTGCAATGGCAGCCACCTTGCTGGCAGGCTGCGGCGGAGGCGCCGCAAGCTCGTCCGCAGCCCCTGCCGCTGATTCGACCTCTACCGAAGCCAGCAGCACGGCCGCAGAGCCTGCTGCCGATGCAGCCGCAGAGGAGGGCAAGGTCCTGAACATCTGGTGCTGGAACGATGAATTCCAGTCCCGCTTCAACGACTATTACCCCGGTGTCAAGGAGATCGCCGCCGACAAGTCCACCACAACGCTGGATAACGGTGTCACCGTAAAGTGGACCATCAACCCCAATGATAACAACAACTACCAGAATAAGCTGGACGAGGCCCTGCTCAAGCAGGACAGCGCCGCTGCCGATGACAAGATCGACATCTTCCTGATCGAGGCGGACTACGCGCTGAAGTATGTGGATTCCGAATATACGCTGGATGTCAAGAAGGATGTCGGCCTGACCGATGATGATCTCAAGGATCAGTACCAGTACACCAAGGACATCGTTACCGTGGATGGCGTCCAGAAGGGCACCACATGGCAGGCGACCCCGGGCCTGTTTGCCTACCGCCGTTCCATCGCCAAGGATGTGCTGGGCACTGATGATCCGACAGAGGTCCAGGCCGCACTGAGCGATTGGGATAAGTTCAACGATGTGGCTGAGAAGGCCGCTGCCAAGGGCTACAAGATGCTCTCCGGCTACGATGATTCCTACCGCACCTTCTCCAACAATGTTTCCGCCGGTTGGGTGGACGGCACGACCGTCAAGGTCGACCCCAACATTATGAACTGGGTCGATCAGACCAAGACCTACACCGACAACGGCTACAACAACAAGACCAGCC
>ERZ827522.2460-NODE-2460-length-12736-cov-2.765634_pt1 | contig 12736 bp, 9 predicted proteins | sample MGYA00519580_ERZ827522 | MGnify/ENA primary metagenome ERZ827522 (study PRJEB31778, sample SAMEA3449340) | human gut metagenome | biome: human gut; feature: human-associated habitat; material: faeces | place: United Kingdom | collected 2010/2012 ... | reverse complement strand
TTCATCACCCATGATTTCGCGGTGCTCGCACGCGCCACTACGCGCTGTTATGTGCTGGACGGCGGTTCGATCGCCGAAACGGGTACGACCGCAAGCCTATTGCAGGCGCCGGCAAGCGAACCCGCGCGACGTTTGGTCGATGCGGCCAGGTTGCTTACCCTGCCGCATGGCAACAGTGCTGGTAGCAGTGTTGGCAGCCGGGAATCCGCGAGAGCGCAATCCAAGCGGGAGACGTTCAAGAACACGGCAATCATGAGGAAAGACGACGGCAATGAGTGACATCGTGCTGCAGGGGCGTGGCATCTGTACAAGCTTCGGTTCGAAGCGGGAACGCAGGCAGGTGCTGTTCGACGTGGACGTTGACGTATACGAGGGGGAGTGCCTGGCGATTATCGGCGCTTCCGGTTCGGGCAAATCGACGCTGACGCGTGTGCTGTTCGGCTTGGGATCCGCCGATTCGGGCGAGATCACGTATCGCGGCCAGACAATGGGGAAGCGGGGCTCTGCCGTGCGCCGCATGCTACGCGGACAGACCGGCCTGGTGTTCCAGGACCCCTTCGCCTCGCTCGACCCGCGCTGGCGCGTCGCACGTTCCGTAGAGGAGCCGTTGCGCTTGCACCACAAGGGCATGGGCAATGATGAGATCGCCTCGCAGGCCGAGCATGCATTGCGTGTGGTCGGGCTTGACCCGGCGGTGTTCGCCGCACGGTACCCCATGGATCTTTCCGGCGGGCAGGCGCAGCGTGTGGCCATCGCGCGAGCATTGATCACCAAACCGAAACTGGTGTTCGCAGACGAGCCCACCGGCAATCTTGACTCTGTATCAAGCGCCGAAGTGTTGAGCTTCCTGAAACGTTCCGTCAACGAACTTGGCCAAACCATCATCATGGTCACGCATGATGCGGTCGCCGCGTCTTACGCCGACCGTGCGCTCGTGTTCGCCGACGGCCAGATCGTGGCGGACGTGAACAAGCCGACAGCAGACCAGATGAGTGAACTGCTGATGAAGGAACGCGAAGCCGCCACAATGAATGTGGCTTCCGCGAGACATTCCCGCTAAACGCACTGTAGAAGCATTCGAAGAAGGAAACAGAATTAACCATGTGGTCCATCACTTTGAAACTCATGCGAAAAACCAAGCGCATGCTCATACCCGCAGGCATCGCCATCATGATCGGCACGGCGTTCATCGCCAGCACCTTCCTGTTCGGCAATGCCATGAACGACTCCCTGACACGGCAGATGACCGCCATGTTCGGAAACGCCAACTATGCGGTGACCGTCAACAGCTCCGACCTGAGCGATGAGGAACTCAACGAAGCGTACTCCAGCACTGTCGGCGACTTCCATCTCGACCAGATCGCCGGCATCGAAGGGGTTGACGGTGTCCGCGCCTCGGTGGAAACCGGCGTCAGCGTTTCCAGGGGGGACAGCGCCATCAGCGGCGAGATCATCTCTACCGCGGCACAGAAGAACATGCTTCCCGTGAATATTACGGAAGGGGACCAGCCGAAGGACTCCAACGAAGTCGCACTGCCGGAAGACATGGCGAAACAGCTGAACGTCGGCATTGGCGACACTGTAAGACTGACCTCCCAATATGCGGTAGGCACCGATGGCAAAGCCAAAGCGGACAACGTGCGCGTGGTCGGACTCACCTCCGATCCGAACGGCGCCTACTCGTACTATGGTGGTGCGATCGTAGGATCCGACAATCTGCTTGCCGCAATGCAGGGAACGGACGATTTCGACACCACCGGAACAACAACGGTATACCTCGACCTTGCCTTGGATGGAAATAGCGTATCCGCAAAAACCATCAACAGTGTGAAAGCGTTGCTGCCAAAGCATTTCGATCTGATGTCGCGACAGCAGGTCAGTGACGAAAGCATCAAATCCTTAACCGGCAACCAAACCAGCATCGTCACCACATTCCTCATGTGCTTCGGCGTGCTTGCCATGTTCGTGGCGGCACTGGTGATCGCCAACACGTTCCAAGTACTCGTGGCGCAACGCCGCCGCACACTCGCCTTGCTGCGCACCATCGGCGCGAAAAAAGGCCAGCTGTATGGTTCCGTGCTGTTCGAAGCGGCAGTGCTTGGCTTCGTCGCATCCGTGCTTGGCGTGATGCTGGGAAGTCTGCTCATGTGGGGCATGTGCGTCAGCGACATCATGCAAGAGGGTATGCGATTCAATTTCTCTTGGCAGGCCGCCGTCATACCTATTCTCTTCGGTATTGTGGTGACGGTGCTCGCATCCCTGGGATCCGCACGTTCCGCTACTGCGGTGACGCCATTGGAGGCATTGCGCCCGATTGAACTGACCGACAACCGTCGTTCCAGCCTCACGCGAGCCATAATCGGTATTCTGATGGTGGTGGTCGGTATCGCCATGGTGGTATTTTCCATCTGGCGGGTACAGGCCACCAATGGCGGCGAGGATGCGAGCAGCGATCAATTCACGATGATTCTGCTCGTAGCCATCGCCGGCGCCGCACTGGTGTTCCTCGGAATGGTGGTCACAGCGGTGTTCTGGATGCCGGCCCTCATGAGGGGCGTTGGAGCGTTGGCCTCGCTGACAGGACCTTCCGCAACGGTTGCGCACGCCAACATTCAGAAGAATCAGCGACGCATCGCAGCAACCGGTGCCGCTCTGCTCATCGGCGTCACCCTGGTTTCCACCATCGCAACCGGTGCCGCCAGCGCCAAAGAGACTATGAATGGTGCGCTCGCCACCCGTTATAGCGTCGACATCGTGGCCATGGGCGATGACATCAGCCAGCAAATGGTCAAGGATGTAGCCGACATCAACGGCGTGTCCGACACGTTGTATGCGCCGGCGGTTTCCGTGACCTTGGAGAAAGCGGATGGAACCCAGCCTACGTCCGCATTGCTGGTCGGCGTGAAGAATATCGATCAGGTCAAGCAGGTCATGCGTGCCAACTTGGGTAACGCCTCCATCGACAGTGATGGCGTGCTCATGCCAACATACAATGCGCAAACCGGCAAGGAACTGCAGTTCGCCAATGGTACGGCTGATTTCTCTACCGAATGGAACCAGGACGGCGACGCTACGCGTTCGCTGACATTGCAAGCAAACCAAGCCGACTACCGTCGCGTATCCGCACAGTATGGAGCTGTCGGATTCGTGGATGAAAGCCATTTCACCAATGGTGACCTCGATGCCGCCACCCATGTGCTGCTGGTCAAGGCGGATACTGACAAGTCGGGAGTTTCCGTTGACGGCATCTACAACGACATGCAGGCCGCATTGGAGAAGAGCACTGATGCGACAGTGACCGGACCGATCGCCGAACGCATCGTATGGGCGAAGATGATCGACTCCATGATGATGCTTCTGGTGGGATTGATCGCTGTGGCTGTGCTCATCGCACTTGTCGGCGTGGCGAACACGCTGTCCCTGTCGGTGATCGAACGCACCCGCGAATCGGCCACCCTGCGCGCCATCGGCATGACCCGCGGCCAGCTCAGGGCATCGCTCGCCATCGAAGCGCTGCTCATCTCGCTCGTCTCCGGCATCGCCGGCATCCTGCTCGGCACATTGTTCGGCTGGCTGGGCGCATACGTGGTGTTCAGCCTGTACGGCACCGTGGTGTTCCCCTTCGAATGGGGCGTCAACGGCATCGTGCTCGCCGTGGCCGCCGTGGCTGCGTTGCTCGCCAGCATCGCACCTGCCCGCAGAGCGGTCAAAGTACCGCCTGTTGAGGCGCTCGCAGAAGCTTAGGCGATAAACGGAATGCTCCTTCGAAAGAAGGAGCATTTTTGTTGCCGAATACGTTTTATGAAGATTTTATACGAGATGGTTTTCGTAGGCGAACACGACGGCTTGGACGCGGTCGCGCGCATTGATTTTCGACAGGATATGCGCGACATGCGTTTTCACGGTAGGCAGGCTGATGAACAGCTTGTCCGCGATCTCCTGATTCGACAGGCCATGCGCGATTTCGATGAGCACCTCGCGCTCGCGGTCGGTCAGTTCGTCCAATTCCGGATCGGTGTACATAGTTGCCGTCGAAGCGGAAGCGGACGTTGCGGAAACGGGCGCTGCGGCGGCCGTTCCTGCGAAATCGCCATCCATCATCTTCTCTATAAGCCGTTTCGTGGCGGATGGCGCGATGATCGCGTTGCCTTGGTACACGGTGCGAATCGAATTGAGCAGCGTCTCTGGTTCCGTGTCCTTCAGCAGGAAGCCGGACGCGCCGGCGTTGATCGCGGCCATCACGTATTCGTCCAAATCGAATGTCGTCAGAATGATCACACGGGTATGCGCATCGTCAAGCGCGCTGCCATCGGGTGCGAAACGATGCTGCAACGCGCTGATCCGACGTGTCGCCTCAATGCCGTCCATACCGGGCATACGCACGTCCATCAGCACCACGTCGGGATGCAGCGTCTCCGCCAAAGCCACCGCTTCCGCGCCATCGCGCGCCTGGCCGACAACCGCCATATCCGGTTGCGAGCCGATCACCATCGCGAAACCGGCACGTACCAATTCCTGATCATCGGCGATGACCACACGAATCTTCTGTTCTTCACTCATACTCTCCACCTTATCGGCATCGTTCCGCTCACAGCGCGAAACAACCCCTTAAATCTCCCTGAAAAACTTGAACCGGCTATCGAGACGCGCGCTGCAGCTGCTCCTCCAGCGGTGCTGCGGGCCTCAACTGCAGTTCGCTCGCGCTACCGGCATGAGCGTCATCGCTGAAACCAGTCTCACGAAGCACTCCGAGCAGTTCGCGCATACGCTTAAGCGCGGCGCGCCCCTGTTCTCCGATGGCTTTGAACGCTGCGGAAATCTCGTCGGCAGTAGGCTCTTTGCCTTGTGCTTCGGCAGCGTCCAACATGCGGATACCATCGACGGCTTGACTAATCACGCTGTTCAGCGTGGCGGTGACTTCAGCCTGAATGCTGGCACTGATACGGTCGCGTTCCATATTCGCCGCGAGAATACGCTGCTTCTCCTGCTCGGCCACCAGCGCTTCCTCTCGCGCCTGCAACACCAGTGCGTTTGAATCACTGGAGCGAGTCCAACGCGCCCATGCCATAATGCCGGCGCACAGTATCAACACCGCAACCGTATACATAACGCCGGTAAAAAACGCCGCAGTACTGCTTGACGCGGCTGAAACCGGTTTTGTCAAGCCCACGGAAGCGGTGATGGCGCCGAACAAGGTAATGTATCCGTGTTGATCGGCCGCGATTTTCAAGCCCATCAGCACCGAACAGGTGACAGCGGCAGGACCGGTCCAACGCCATGCGTGTTCGCGTCCATACAATACGGCTGAATACAGAGCACACAGCGACGCTACGATATGTCCAACCTCAATCGATCCCAAAAACAACAATTGCACAACTGACAATACGAACACAATAAGCGCGCAAGTCTCGGGGAACCTGCGTCGAAGGGACAGCGCCAATATGCAGCAGGTAGCGATCGCATGAGAGAGCTGCGCAAGAGGTGAACTATCAAAAAGGAACGTAATCGACATGCGATTCAGCAGCATGACCAATACCACGGCACCAACGGAATCCATGAGCACATAATGGTGCTGCGTCCATGCGGAAACACGTTCCACCCAATTCGGCCCTCGCGAATTGGATGTATTTGCAAATTCTACGGATTTCAGTTTCAACGATTTGAGCAAATCATGCAGATTGGGTGCGGTGATGCGCAAATGTTGCAGGGCATTCGAACGATGATCGCGACCGGTCGGTTGGTTGGTTTCCTGCGTCCGCTCCGATGGTTGATCTGGGATTCGCGCCGATATGTTAACGGCTGTGTGAGACGCGATTGCTTCGTCGGATAATCTCGCTTTGCTGGATATGGCAGTTGTGTTGCACGATTCGGACTGTTCCGAGGCATACTGTTCGCCGGTTTCGTCTGTCACCTGTTCTTTACCGCCGTAAGGCAGGGTGGCCATGACTTCGAAGCCTCCGCCGAGTTGAGGGCCAGCCTGCAACGAGCCTCCGGCCGATTCGATGCGTTCCTTCATGCCCAGCAGGCCGTAACCTGGCGCATGCCCGTCGATATTGGCCGCCGCGCCACGACCATTGTCGGTGATGGTCAAAGTGAGCAAACCGTTGTTCCATGACTCTTTAATATGCGCATCGACGTGCGGCCCCGCATACTTGCGGATATTCGTCAGCGCCTCCTGCACTACATGGTAGGAAGCTATCGAGGCTTGTTCGCTGAGTTGTTCTGGGCTGGCGGTGCCGGTGATATTCCGTCGGATTCGAATGGCGGGGGAGACGTTTTGCGCTTGTTCCACAAGATTGCCGATATCGTTATAATCGGCGTGCGGTGAACCCCCGAATACTCCCAGAAGACGTTGCATGTCATGCAGTGCGCGTTCCGATTCGTGTCGAATCGTCTCCATGGTGTTTCTGGCAACCGCGGGATCATGCGTGCCTGCATAGCGACCGCCGTCAGACTGCACGATGATGATTGACAGGGTGTGCGCCACCACATCGTGCATGTCACGTGCGATGCGTGCGCGTTCCGCCAACGCGGCGATATCGCGTTCATCCTGGTCTCGCGCGGCGATTGCCTCATTGCGTTCCCGCATCATGCGAACGGTTGCCAGACGGGCGCGCTGCCAGAACGCTACAATGACGGTGGAAATAATGCATACTTCGAAAATCGGCGTCAGCACCAGCATGGATTGCGCCATCATGTCGGCGACTTCCGACATGGATGTTCCTGTGTAGATGGAACCGAGAGTGTCTTCCGTGGCCATAACGCCATTCGGATTTGAGCCATTCCAGCTGCTCCATGTATGCACTTTGCCTCCGGTGAGCAGCGGTCCATTGGACATGGTCCATGCCGCCAGCGCCAAAGCCAGAAGACCGATGGACAACGCCAGAATAATGAAGGCTTTCGTGTTTTTGGGATTGCCGTAGACGATCACCGAATACAGCATGAACAATGCCAGAATATCGGCGCCCAACAGGCAAGGGCCGAATATGAGATGCGCCAAGGTCAATGCCACGCAGAGCAACGCTCCGGTCTGCGGCCGCCATCGACGGATCAGCAGCGGGATAAGCATTGCCGCTTCCCATGCCATCTGCGTGGAAGGCTTAAGGTCAAACAGCAATCCCGGATTATAGGTGATGCCGCCGGTCACGCCGAACAGCAGAACACCTATGACAAGCGTGATGATGAGATCGCCTGCGAAGACATGACCATGCATCCACGACAAGAGACGCTGCTTGAGATTCGACATACGTTCCACCCTAGCGCCAGATATGCTGTGACGCCATCATGCGCGGGAATGAAATAGCGGCAGGATAAAGCCGCTTTTGTGAGGTAAGGTTGTCTCCGCATGTGGGTGGGATGGAAGCCATCAAGAAGTCACTACCCGCATTGAACATGCCGATGACGCCAAAGGGAAGGTGAATGCATGACGTTGCTGAGCGAATACTACGTGCCCGGATTGCATATTGAGGATCGTTCCATCAAGGTGCCGTTGGATTGGACGGGCCACGAGCCCGGTCATGGGTTCGATGGCGAATCAATCAGCCTGTTCTACCGTGTGGTCACCGCTCCCGAACATGTGCATGATGATCTTCCGCTGCTCGTGTTCCTGCAGGGTGGTCCCGGTGGTTCCGGCCCCCGTCCGCTCGGTCCAAGTTCCGATGGTTGGATTGAGGAGGCCATCAAGCATTTCCGTGTGGTGTTGCCGGATCAACGTGGTACTGGGCGTTCGTCTCGTGTCGATACGCATGTGATTGAGGGTATGGATGGCGGCGGCAAGGCCGGTGCCGCGTTTTTGAAGCGCTTCCTCGCCGATTCGATCGTTCGTGATTTCGAGCATCTGCGTCGTACCGAATTCGGGGGCGCACGTTGGGCCACGCTTGGTCAAAGCTATGGCGGATTCCTGACGCTGACATATCTTTCGCTGTTCCCGCAAGGGGTTATCGCCAGTTTCACCACGGGCGGCATTCCTCATGTTCCCGCCGATGCGACCGACGTGTACCGTCATACGTTCCCGCGCATGGCGGCAAAGACGAAGCAGTTCTACGAGCGTTACCCGATCGATGTCGAACGTGCCGCGGCCGTCGCCGACATTCTGCAGTCGCGCAAGGTCGCATTGCCGAACGGCGATCCGCTCACGGTGGAACGCTTCCAATGCTTGGGATCCGATTTCGGCATGAAGCCAAGTTTCGAACGCGTGCATTGGATTCTTGACCAGGCATTCCTCGACGGCGACGGTTCGGCCTCGACCTCGGCGGAACTGTCTGACGAATTCCTGTCTTCCGTGATGGATGCGACCTCGTCTCGCCCGCTGTACTGGCCGTTGCAGGAGTTCATCTACGCCAACGGCGAGCTGGAAACGCCGATTTGCTGGGCCGCCCAGCGCGTGCGCGATGGCAAGCCCGAATTCGGTGCTGATGAACGCCCGCTCAACTTCACCGGCGAGGCCATGTTCCCGTGGATGTTCGAACAGGAGTCTGCGTTACGCCCGTTCAGGCCGGCCATGGACCTGCTCATGGAAGACACGCACTTCGGCGTGATCTATGACGAAGAACAGCTGGCCCGCAATGAGGTGCCGCTGCAGGCCGCCGTTTACTTCGACGACATGTATGTCGATTCCGGTATGCAGCTCGACACCTTGAGCCGCGTGGGTAACAGCCACTACTGGACCACCAACGAATTCGAGCATGACGGTCTGCACGGCTCGCTCGTCTTCAAGCACCTCTACACCGAAGCCCTCAACCGAGGCGACCTCGAAGAACTGTTCTGACTCAAGGAAGCAAGCTCCCTCTGATGAGGGAGCTCTGTATACATGCACGAAAGGAAAACGTATGACTCAGAACCTCACCATCGGTTTTATCGGATATGGCAACATGGCCCAGGCCATCGCCCAGGGCTTCGTTGACGCGGGCGTGGTCACCGGCGGCCAGATGGTCGCTTGTGCTGCCCACTACGACAAGCTTGAGAAGACCACCGCCGAACTTGGCGTGCGCCCGCTGCACAATGCGCTGGAAGTGGTGACGGCCGCTGACGTGGTCATCATCGCCATCAAGCCCTACCAGATTGCCGCCGTTGTCAAGCCGCTGGCCGACGAACTTGCTAAGCCGGGCAAGATCGTCGTCTCCATCGCCGCCGGCTGGAATCTCAAGAAGTACCAGGACCTGTTCGCCACCGAAGACGGCGAATCCGTTGACTCTTCGGACATCCATATCCAGTGCACCATTCCGAACACTCCGATGGCTGTGGGCAAGGGCGTGCTCGTCACCGAATCCGTCAACACCCTGACCGACGACGAAACCGAAACCTTCGAGCAGCTGTTCGGGCCGATCAGCCTCATCGAGCGCGTGGACACCGCGCATATGAACATCGCCATGGTGGTGGCCGGCTGCGCGCCCGCCTTCACTGACATGTACATCGAGGCCTTGGGCGACGCCGGCGTGCAGTACGGTCTGCAGCGAGCCACCGCCTACCGGCTCGCCGCCCAGATGGGCGAAGGTGTCGGCCCGCTCTACATGGCCACCGAAACCCATCCCGGGGCCATGAAGGACGCCGTGTGCTCGCCCGGCGGCACCACCATCAAGGGCGTCGCCCAGCTCGAAAAGGACGGTTTCCGCGGCTCGGTCATCGACGCCGTCGATGCCATCGTCGGCTGACTGCCAATCAGAGTTCGCGTATATTCGCATATCACAGTCAAAGCCTTCGAGCCGTATGCTCGGAGGCCTTTGCATATGGCCGGTTCACCACATGCAGGTTCAAGGTGTCCAGCTTCTCCCTAGACTTGGAATCATGTCTCTTACTATCGGAATCGTCGGACTGCCCAACGTCGGCAAGTCCACCATGTTCAACGCACTGACCCGCAACAACGTGCTGGCCGAAAACTACCCGTTCGCCACCATCGAGCCGAACACCGGTATCGTGCCGCTTCCGGATGATCGTCTGCCTGTGCTGGCCAAGCTGGTCAACACGGAGAAGATCGTGCCGGAGATCATAGCCTTCAGCGCGGACTGCGGCATGGTCACGCCGCTCTTGCCGTTGACGTCCGGCAGCTCGGGATAGTCCTCGGAATCCATGGCCGTGATCTGGAAAAAGGCCGCGCCCGCACGGATGGAGACCTGCTGCTTGTGGTCGACGGTGATGGAGACCATCTCATCCGGCAGCTTCCGGACGATGTCAAAGAACAGGCGAGCGGGCATGACGCACGAGCCTGCCTCCTGGATCTGGGCGCCGACGTGGACGGTGATGCCCGTTTCCAGATTGTAGCCCGTGAGCTGCAGCGCGACGCCCGCCCGGAGAAGCACGCCCTCGAGACAGGGAATGGTGCTCTTCTGTGCGACGGTGCGGCTCGCAACGGACAGGGCAGAGACCAGCAGCGCTTTTTCACAGGTAAACTTCATAACAACACTCGCTTTCTCTATCTGAGAAGATAGGTAGGATAATTTTTAGTATTCGTAGTCCGTAGGCAAAACTTATGTGCAAAAGTCCCGCAAGCCCAGAAATCCCAACGCGCGGCCATGCACATGGGGCTGTGGAAAAAGGAGAGCGTTCTTAACAGGGCTTGTGCGGAAAAATCGGGTGAAAAGCTGTGAACAGGAAACTTCTGCACATTGCACAGGGGGTGTGCAGAAAAATTTGGGCAGAAAAGGGCAGGAAAGGCACTGCCGATAAGCTCAGGCCGTTGTTCAAATGGTACGCACCTCCGACTTGTCATTGCGAGGAGCGAAGCGTCCTTGGCTCTCCCACTGGGAGAGCTGTCACCGAAGGTGACTGAGAGGGCCTTGCAGGCACTTTTGAATGGCAATAGCAATCAAGGGGAGGGCTGATTTTCCCTCTCAGGCGGCTGCGCCGCCAGCTCTCCCAAAGGGAGAGCCAAGCTGCGCAATGACAGGTCTGGGAACCTGCCGCATCCGGGCGTTTACAGCCGGGAGTTGATATTCGACGTGATATCGCGGATATTATCCTGCAGGCCGTTGGAGGAATTCGGCAGCTCCTGCTCGACCTTTTTCAGGGCATAGAGGACGGTGGTATGGTTCTTGCCGAATTCCTTGGCGATATCGGGCAGCGACAGGTTCGTCAGCTTGCGGATGAGGTACATGGCGACCTGGCGGGCCTCGGCCGTGCCCTTGTTTTTCAGGGTGCTGCGCAGGGTGCTCTCGTCGATGGAGTAGAAGCGGCAGACCTCGCTGATGATGAGGTCCGGCGTGGGGATGGCCTGCGTTTTGCCCTTATACATATCCTTGATGGCGCGCGAGACGTTCGTGATGTCCAGCGGCATGCCGGTCAGGTCGTGATAGGCCTTGATCTTCTTGACGGTGCCCTCAATCTGACGGACGTTGTTCGTGATATTCTCAGAGATGTAATCCACGACGTCCTGCGGCAGCTCGATGCCCAGAGCCGCCAGCCACCGGCTGGCCGTGCAGGACGAATCCTCGAGGATGGCGCAGAGCAGGTGCTCGTTCTCCGCCCTGGCGGCACTGGCCGCGTGCGCACCCAGCACGGCAAACTCCATGGCTTTGCTCAGCTCGGGGGCAAGGTCCCGGCTGTGCAGGCGGCGCGGACGGCCCGCCGCGTGGGCGGCGGTATGCTCGGCCAGGGCGGTGGATGTCACCCGCTTGCGGCGCAGAAAATCCGCCGCTGTCCCCTGTGCTGTCTGCACCAGCGCCAGCAGCAAATGGCCGGTATCCGCCTGGCTGCACCCCTGCTGCCCCGCCAGCACCAGCGCCGTGTGCACGGTGCGTGCCGCCGTGAAGGAAAAACCTTTATATCTGTAGACCCAGAACATCTGCAAATCCTCCTCTGAAAAGTACCCATTGAAAGTATAGACGCCGGGCCAATAAATAATCATCGAAATCTGGGGGATTCTGCAAGACAAATTGAGAAAACCGTGGTATAATAAACTGATTGTTTTTATTTTTACGTTTGAGGTGGTTTTCAATGCACAAATTGATGCGCTACATCAAGGGCTATGAGAAGCAAGCCCTGTTAGCGCCGCTTTTCAAGATGCTGGAAGCCTGTTTTGAATTGTTTGTGCCGCTGGTCATTGCCAGCATCATCGACACGGGCATCAAAAACGAGGATGCAGCCTTCATCTGGACGCGCTGCGGCCTGCTGGTCCTGCTGGCTGCTATCGGCTTGGCCAGCAGCCTGACGGCACAGTGGTTCTCCGCAAAGGCGGCGCTGGGCTTTGGCACGGCATTGCGCAAGGACCTGTTCCGTCATATTGGCACGTTGAGCTACAGCGAGCTGGACGGCATCGGCACCCCGACGCTTGTCACCCGCATGACGAGCGACATCAATCAGGTACAGAACGGCGTCAACCTGACGCTGCGTCTGCTGCTGCGCTCGCCGTTCATCGTGATTGGTGCGCTTATTATGGCATTCTCCATCAGTCCGAAGCTGACGATGCTTTTCATCGGTGTTACGATCATGGTGTCGCTTATTATATGGGCCATCATGCGCGTGACCGTGCCCATCTACCATGAGGCCCAGAACGGCTTGGACCGTGTGACGCTGCTGACGCGCGAAACCTACGTCGGCGCGCGCGTGGTGCGTGCCTTTGCCCGCCAGGCGGACGAGCTGGCCGCCTTTGTGGAGACAAATGACCACCTGAAAAAGCTGCAATTTGCGGCAGGCCGTATTTCAGCGCTGATGAACCCGCTGACCTATCTCGTCGTCAACCTGGCCGTTGTGGCGCTGCTGCTGCGCGGCGGTGTGGAGGTCAATGCCGGTAAGCTGACGCAGG
>ERZ827522.2458-NODE-2458-length-12739-cov-3.700095_pt1 | contig 12739 bp, 19 predicted proteins | sample MGYA00519580_ERZ827522 | MGnify/ENA primary metagenome ERZ827522 (study PRJEB31778, sample SAMEA3449340) | human gut metagenome | biome: human gut; feature: human-associated habitat; material: faeces | place: United Kingdom | collected 2010/2012 ... | reverse complement strand
ATTCGCTCTCTTCGTCGTCTCTCTCATCTTCCAGCTCTGGCATGGCGTCATTGAAGGCCAGAAGAAGGGCTATAGTCAGTCCTGGAATCTCCTTTTGCATCACGAGAGAACCCACCTCTTCTTTTCTATACCTTTTTCCGTTTTTCAGCCGGATTCCCTCGTCATTCAAAAGTGCTGTCAGTATTTCCCGAAGGTACCCCGGTCCTTCCACAGGATCTTTCAACATTACCAGGAGCTGTCCCACTGTTTTACCAAATCGGCTCTGCAGTTCGTCAATAACACCGAGAGAGAAGAAGACGCAATGTTCTTCTCCCCCGATCATTATCCAGGTGCCTCCCGGTCTTAGGCTGCTCACGCTGCCTCCGCGGTGATTCCGACTTTTTTGTTCAGCCAGTCTTTTGCTGCTTTCAGAGTACCAAAAGTTGCTCTGATTTTCCATTCTTTTGAATCTTCCGGCACCATAGCCTCTCCTTCCAGAGTCACATGTGTAAAAGTTGTATTTTCCTGTTTTGTCTGATTCTCATCATTTGGCTCAGAGAACTTCACTTTCGTATAGAATTTAACTACCCACTTATTCTCAGACATTCCGACTGCACCCACTCCAACAAAGGGAGCCTCATCGGTAGATTTAAAGGAAATTTCCCCATTTTCACCCTCTGTCTTGGTGTGCCCCAGCAGGTAAGTATAAATCTCATCCACATCATTGTTCAGTTCTACACTCAGAGTCGCACCAGTCACAGAGTTATCCACTTCCTGAAGCACGTTATCCCCATAGTCTTTTGCATTAGATTTTGTAGGGGTGCCGTTGAACGCTGCTGCCGGGCTCAGTCTCTTGCCTTCTTTATAGGTTCCATTTTCCTGCAGCTTACCAAATACTACATATTCAAGGCCTTTTTTTGCCATAATTATTCCTCTCTTTCTTCGTGGCACGACAGTACCACATGTATTGTCTTTGTTTCTGTTTCATACAGGGTCCGGATATCTGTTACCGTAAAGCCGGCTTCCTGGAGAGCCGCTTCTGCTGCCTTCTTATACTCTCGGAATTTTCCGGTCTTCGGGGTGAAGATATGTACCTGCCACCAGGTTATGTGACATTCCGGATCATTATCGCCGTAGTCTGCCGGCTGTTCTGCTTCCTCGTTATACACGATGTACTCCGGCTTTACTCCGGCGTACTCATAATATTTCACTGGGATCCCGATACCTTCCAGAACCTTTTCCAGTTCCATCACTGCATCACCTCCCGGTTAAATACCTCCTGCATCGCCTGAAGGACACGCGGCTCGGCCCGGATCACCGCGCTGGTGATTACCGGTGTGGCTGGGCGGCCTTTTACGCCAAATTCCAGATAAGCCAGCTTTTCCATATTCCGGACGCCTTTCTTGTCCCGCCCGGTGGGACGGGTACACATATAATACCCGCCGCCATAGCCGGCCATAAGACCGGTGGGTTTGATTGAAGCAGCCATAGCGCCGGTGTCTTTATGTTTTGATGCTTCTGCCACAACTTCCTCCTGAAGGATCTCCATGCCGGCTTTCATCATCTTCGGAGCCGCTTCATCAAATCTTCCCAGCTTATCCAGCTGTGTCAAAAGTTCTTCAAAACCTCTTACCTCAAAGGATGCCATCGGCCACCTCCCTCTGTCTTGCAAGATGCAGGGATAACGCACTGGTTTTCGGCAGAGAATCCGGAATCATCTGTACCTGGCTGATCTCATAGACCCGTCCATGGATCACTGCCAGATACTCCGTGGTCAGCCATTCCTGGTATTGGATCCGGATCAAGCGGTCGACCTGTATCTTGGCCGTCATAGCTTCATAGTACCGCGCCGCTCCAACGGTTTTCTCTGCATACCGGAATTTTCCCCGAATCTGCCCTGCGTTCCCATCATCGTCAATCAGATGAACGGAAACCAATCCATCATTGAACGTTTCAAATGAAACCGTTGTCTTCCGCGTATTCATCCGTCTGCACCCCGATTCTCAGCATAATCAGCTCCGAATGGAAATTCTGTTCAAACAGTTCCAGTACGCTGTTCCTCGCATACCGGCAGTAATCCAGCAGAAGCGCCCGGGGCTGTCCTTCTTTCTCATAATCCAGTGTTTTCCCTGCCTTATCGTCCAGATAGGCCATTCCCCTGGTGATGATGCCGATCAGCTTCGTATCTCCATCCGTATCACTGTAAGTAATATCCAGATAATTCCTGACGTCATTCAAAAGCTCTTCTGCTGCCATGTGATCACCTCATCAAGCTTTCGCCTTTGTGTTTACCGGGTTTCCCTCGGTGTTGGTTACTTCCACTTTCAGGGACTGCGGTTTCAGTTTGGAAATATCCAGATACTGGAAGGAGTTGTTGTCTTTCGGCCGCCCCATTCCATACATCTTTGTTGTATATACCCGGTTGTCTTCCAGAAACTGGAACTCGTCGGAGTACTCGATCTTTCCGGAAGAGCCTGCCCCGATTCCCATGAAGTAGTTTTTTGCGATTCCGAGAATCGCTTCTCCCTCATCCAGCACAGCGGACTGAACTACCTTCGTAGGATACGGGAAAATGTTATTCTTATAGCTGCCATCGGTAGCCCGGACCGTAGACGCCGGGAGGATCCGTTTAATATAATCCACCGGATTTACCACAAGCATAACCTCAGGAACCGTGCGATACCCTCCCACATCATCCGGTTTCTTCGCCAGCGGCGCAATGATTCCACAGTATCCTTCCGGTTCCAGCGTTCCAAGACTTACTTTTGTTTTGTCTTTATAAACACCCTGTGTCACTGCACCAGCCAGATCTTTGCACATGCCGATCGGCTGATCTTTTCCTGTTCCTTTCAGAATTCCTTTTTCCAGTCCTGCTGCTGATGCCTCAGAAAGAATGATCCGCACATAATTGTCCAGCCATGCCGGTCCCAGCTTCAGCATATCCTTTGACACCGGGATAAATGCGCTCAGCTTTGCCAGGGTCATATCAAGTGTATCAATCTTTCCTGCCAGTTCGGTGGCGATAGCAGAATTCAGGGCGCTCCAGGTGGCCAGATCAATATTGTCTGCATTGACGATCATCTTGATCACGCCCTGGCAGTTCAGAAAGTCAATATTATCCAACAGGGGGTGGGACTCTCTCATGTCAGAAATCACGGTGTCAATAACCGTCTCCGGCATTGCCTTTGAGATATCCACCAGTGCCTGCTTCGGGTTCGCAGATTTTGAGGCATCAATCCAGGCCTGATAAAACTCTTTCTCCTCACTGGTCAGCTGACGGATACCCCGGGCCGCAAGAATGGCAGAATCACGGCTCTGTCTCAGATCACCGTATTCCTCCATAATACGTTCCTGCACACCATCAGCGAACTGAGAAAAGGCCTCGGCCATTGCTTCCTCGTCGTCATTTTTCAGAGCCTCGGAGAGGTTCTGCATCAATTCTTTGTTTTCCTGGTTCAGAAGGTCTTTATTCTTCATTTGCTGCTCCTTTCAAATGCATTTAAAAAAGCGCCCATCATTTTGAGCACTTTGTCACCTTTTTCTTTTTTCTCCGGTACCGGAGGTTTTTCTTTTGAAACAAACTGTTCCATCTCTTTGTGGAAGGACTGGAAACTGTTGATCTGCTGCCGGAGCTGCCGGATTGTAACCTCCGCCTGCTGGTTCAGCTGGCCCGGATCCACTTTACTGGTACTGATTTCATCACAGAAACCATATTCCAGGCACTGTTCCGGCGTCAGGAAGGTTTCCTTGTCCATCATCTCCTTGAGTTCTTCCTCGGTGAGATTTTTCGCCCGCTCCATGTAGATCTGCCGGTTGGACTCCATCAGCACATCCAGATCGTCCGCACACTTCCGCAGCATCTTTGCGTCGCCGTATACAGACATGGACATGTTATGGATCAGCATGGAAGTGCCCTGGCCCATAATGATTTTGTCGCAGGCCATGCAGATCACACTTGCGATAGAATAAGCAAATCCATCCACATAGCAGATCTTCTCTGCCTGGTGCTGTTTCAGCTGGTTATAAATGGCAATTCCTTCCTTGACAGATCCGCCGTTGCTGTTGATGTGCAGCTCAATGGTCCCGCTGTCCGGGATTGATTCCAGCTGCTCCCGGAAGTATTTCGCGCTGGTTTCTGACTCATCATAGTCCCAGGTCTCCCAGTTAAAAGGGCCGTATGCAGTTACGTCATCGTAAATATACAATTTATGTGTATTTCCACCGGCCAGCTGTTCAAAGCGAAACTTCGTTGCATTCATCCTGCATCACCTCCTTTCGCAATATCGGTATAATTCTTTGTGATCCAATGCTTCCTGCTCTCTTCCGTGCCGAGTTCTGTTTCTCCGAGTTTCTTCCGGAGCTCATCAATACAGTACATGCCGGAAGAGATCAGTTTGTCGATCTTCTCCGCAATCGCGAACACATCCACATGCATGATAGTGGTCGTGTCGATCTTCAAATAGCAGCCCTGCCGCACCTGGCGTTTGCCATAGCGCTTCCGGTTGATCTCTGTCTGAAGCATTTTGCAGATTGGATCCACGCAGAAGGTAAGAAAGTTTTGCGTCACTTTTTCCACATCTGACACATCGCCTTTCAACAATGGCGATGGAATATTGAACGCTCGGGCCACAGTTACCACAATTTCATCCAGTACATCGGTGATATCTTTCATTTCTGACGTGGATTTCTTGCTCTGTTCTGCTGCCTGTTTCGTATATGTAAAGCCGTTAAACAATGGGAGAACCGCGCTCCGGCTGTTGAAAAAGCGCTTAAATCGATTGTTCATCAGGTCTTCATAGACTTCCTCGAAACTTTTACCCCCATATTTTGCACCGGTGGCCAGGGCATCAATGTGCAGGGTTCCCTTTTCGCCACCGGCTTTTTCGTATTTATCCACCGCCTCATCCAGCAGAGTGTTGTACCCGTTGCACAGGTTTGTGAGAAGCTGGCGGATATTCTTGTTATTTAAGCGAAAATACAGAACTTCCGACATACGAAAAGTCCTGTCAAAGGTCAGCCCCTTCCGGTATACGTTGCTGAATACCGTTTCCTTTAAGGCATATTCTTCTTTCGTGAAGCTTTCCGCGATGATCAGCTGTCCCATGCTTTCGACTACCAAACATTCATTGCGGTACAGGAGTGTCGCCACAAGCTCCTGGAGGAACTGACTGGAGTTCTGATTTTTGTTCGGCTCATAGTTCCAAACATAATATTCTTCCCCCTGCTGCTCCTTTCCTTTTGACAGAGTCTTAAATTCACACTTCGAAATACTGTTCGCGATCAGGTTGATTGCCGCGTGAATGGTAAGCTCCTCCGCCACCAGGTTGGAAAGTCGTTCCTGGTCTACAAACTGTTCGATCGTGTCCGCAGTTACTTCCACGGTCTTCCCCGTAGACATTTTTCCTTTGAGCCATGCCCAAAATCCCATGTCACACCTCCTTCCCGCTTTAATAGCTATATACATCAAAGTTGATTCCGGAGTAGTCAAGCTCTTCCGGAATCTCATCAACAATGGTCATTGTGCTGACAAATGCCATAAATCCATCTGTCTTTCGGTAGTTCGGTTCGATTTTTCCGTATGTGATATTGCCTTTATCATCCATCTTCTTCTTGGTATTCCTGAGATACCAACGCATAATGGGTACATCTCCAAAAATGATTGTATGGACAACAAAGGCCCGGTCAATGATCGTCGCCACTCTCATAATGTCAGAAGGCCGGACCAGATGCACATTTTTCTTCTCAAAGGCGTCAAACCCGACTTTTTTCAAAGCCGAATTTAAAAGTGAATATCGGTAATTATCGATTGCAATCTTGATGATGTTGTACCGCTGGCCCATTTTCATAAACCATTCAGCTACCAAATCTGGTGAAATTTCCACATCATCCACAAATTCTACATCCCCTTTTACTTCCCATTCGCGCAAAGGAGCCTTGATCCCGCCTAAGTCCCGCGATCTGGCGCAGATGAAGGTGTGCTGTATATAGTAGATTTTTCCTTCCACGCGGAAAGCAAGACCCACCCCAACAAAATCATGAATTGTCGCATAATCTACACCTCCTACGCAGTTTCTGCCCTCCAAATCGATCATATCCTGCTTCGTTGCCAGGATATTTTCCCAGGAAGTCACCTCGTTTTCTTTATCTCCGACTGGGAAATTACAGCGTTTTGCCATATATTCTGGGAAATAATCCATATTGTATGGCATATCCATAATTTCCTTCTCGATCGTGGTCCGCAGGCTCGGAAAATCATTCAGACTCGGAATCGCTTTTACCAGCTTATCTATCTGGTTCCACTCTTTCTCATCCTCAATCCGGCACCAAAATACCAACTTACGGTTGAGAGGATTGTACTCTTTCAAGATTGCCTGATTCTGCTCTTTCTCTTTGTCCAGTACCCCTTCCCGGACGTGACCATCTGTAGTAATCGTGATAATACGGCCATGCCAGACTTTTCCCAGACCAGATTTCAACGTATTCATGTTCTGAGTATCTGTGTACTCGTGCTTCTCATCAAAAATGATACAACCGGTACGTTTACTGTCCTTACCCCGCTTTGAAGAGGTGTTGAACCGCAATTCTGACTTGGTAGCCCGGCCAACAATCCGTTCTTTTGTGGCGTGATAATTCTTTTTCAGCACTGCTTTGTACTTTGGATCTACCGGGTCCGTTATCACTTCATAAACATCCCTGAAGGAAGTCTTGGCCTGTTCTTCTGTATTTGCCATCAGGTCAACGTTATAGCCCTGGATTCCATGATAGGGTGACAAGAAGTAGAAGATCAGGAAAGAGATAAAACCATTTTTTCCGGTCCCCCGGCCGACCATCGCGCAGATTTCATTGAATACAATGTCACCATTGGTGAAGGTCACACCCACGATCAGAGCAAAAAGAAATACCTCCCATTCGATGAGCCGATATGGGAAGTATTTCTGCAAGGACAAACCTTTTTCAATTTTTTCATCATCGATCCGGACATCCGGCCGTTCCAGCGTTGGGATCACTATATTATCAATCATGAGGTCCTGCTCTTTGCAGTGTTCCACCTCGTTGTTTTTAATCTTCCGGATATACGGATCTATAAAACGGCTATAACTCCTCATCGTCCGCAGCGCCTGACGACAGGACCACGTCCGACGGCTTTAGCCCCAGGAACGACAGGATGCTCCTCATCTCCGCCGAGATCCGGCGTTTCTCCGCCGTTGCATCGGTGTAATTTTTGAGCGTACAGTTTCCATCTTTTTTCAGGGTGGTAAGTGTCTGGTTTATGTAGAGTAAATCATCATAAAAGGACATATACTCTTCCACCTTGTCTTCCAGAAATTTTTCAGACATTTTGTTCGACAAAAGCGCATTTTTCAAGCTTTCTTTTGTCTTTTCTCTTTTCTTTTCCTGACTCAATGGACGGGGCATTTTACCACCCTCCTTTCGATTTCCTGGGATTTTTGAAATTTTCTCCGGATACGAGCCCCTCCCCGGTCACACGTTCCCCAGAGTTTTTTCGTTTTTTTCACCCGGGGGTATGCCCTGCTGCCTACCAGCGCTCTTCGTTCGTGAACCCTGGCTTCTTCCTATGGTGCTCATCATAGTGGCAGCGTTCGCAGATCGGTTCCAGGTTGTCCGGATCCAGGGCCAGCTCCGGATGAAGCCGCAGGTATTTCTTGTGATGTACCGTCGTAGCTTTCACTACAAGTCCCTTCCGTTTGCATCGTTCGCATTCATAGTGATTCTCTTTTAAGATCTGGACCTGCAATCTTCGCCAGACCGGCGAAGTGTAGAACTCATGCACTTTATTGTCACGGATGAGACCTCTTATCCAGTTAAGCATTTCTTCTGTCATAATTTTCTCCATGAAAAAGACGAGAGCTTTCACTCTCGCCTCTGGGGTATAATATGGGTTTACTTTTTGTGAGGAATCGAAACAGCAGGACTTGAACTCTGCTTCTCTGGCTCGTAATACCAGCGTTTTTCCCGGTAAACTATGTTTCGTCGGCGGCCAATCCGCAGGCCGCTTTTGTTGCAACCAGGTTAGGTATGCGCTTGACTTTTATCCAGTTTCAATATTACCACACTTTTTTATTATTTTTATTCCACTTTATAAAATCTCAAAGAATTTTTCAATTCTCTTACTGACCGCGCTCTGGCTCATGTGAACCTTCCTGGCTATCCTCTGCTGCGTCATTCCATCTATGTAACGCATCCGAAGAATCCGCCGGTTGAGGCTATCCGTTACACTCTCAATATAGCTTTCGATCTCTTCGCACTCCTGCTCCAGCGCTGCTTTCCGTTCCTGGTATCTTTCTCTCCGTCTCTGTAAAAGATCTTCGTCCACGCCGACGACCGCCTGTGGCCTGGGAATCCCCGTCCGCCCATCCAAGATCACACTGTTTCCCACCATGTTTTCCCTAAGATGGGCCAACTTGTAGGTCAGCTCCTGGATCTCCTCTTTATTGCTCTGATACATTTCCATTCTTTCCCTGGTCATTGCAGCCTCCTATTCCCACTTTCTTCCCGTGTGTCTATCCCGGAAAGTGATCCGGTTTGCTATTTCATACCCTAACTTCTCCGCTACTTCCCGGAACATTTTTACCATCCAGTCAACTTCTTCCGGCTGTTTATCAGCTCGGCATATCGCGGTTCCCGCGGTACTGTCGTTATAACCTTCTTTGTTTTTATACACTTTGTTCTCCTTTCTGCTGCTCTGGTAGAATCTCGGGAAAATCCCCGAATGACATCTGCCCTTTTATCTCATCCGCTTCTATCTTTTCCATTTCCCTTCTTTTTTCTTTGTACTCATTATATTTCTTCCTGTACTCATAGCTTTTTCCAAAGATATTCCACGCCGCTTTTACAACGTTCGGTTCATACGGTCTGATTTTCTCCAGATCATCGACAGCCTTATAAGAAATAGGGCAACCGCAACAGCCGGTACGAGTAAGTCCATATACCTCATAGGCATCTGAATATTTGACCCCGTAGTATTCTTTATACCAGGCTTTGTCCTTATCACTGACATAATAGAGCGGTCTCAGGCGAAACTGTCCGCTGGAAGTCTCTGTGAAACACAATGCTGTATTGTCTTTCCGTGGAACAGACCTCATCCCGCCTTCATCTCTGCGTTCACCGGTGATTATCATTTCATAATCTTTCTGCACGCTATGCGCAAGCTGTTTTTTGCAGTAATCGCAGCATTTTGCGCTGATCTGAAAGTCTGGCGGATATTCTCCAATGAAATCCCGCATATATTTTGACGAATTGATTACAAGCTGAATATTTGGCCTTGGTTCTCCCGCCGCATTACAACAGCACAAGAAATTGATTACACTTTCGCATTTTGGATATCTTTCCCTCAGTTCCTGCCGCTTTGCCGCTTTATCTTCTGCCTGATCGTATTCAGTCGCTATCGACAATGGTATTCCTTTCTTCTGCCACTCCGACAGCCCGGCTGACATAATTTTGGAGACAAACGGAACACCGTATTTCCGTGTTGCCTGTATGATATTAACCTTTGGTCTGTATGTACTGATTTCCACACCATATTTTTGAGCCGTATTCTTCACATGGTCTTTTGTGGCTTTCATTTCCAATCCGGTATTGAAAAAGGCATAGTCCACAGGTGGCAGATCAAATGCTCTTCTGGTTCTTTCGATAAGATCAATCATAATATCACTATCGGCACCGCCGCTGTATGAACAAATTGCATGTGGATGTTCTTTCAGATGCTTTGCAACAATGCTCTGAATTGCTGTGAATTTTGCGGGTGCATCGAAATCCGCATAATCCGGTCTATCCGTATATACCTTACTTCTAAGCTCACTCTTTTTAGGTTTGTTCACTTTATTCACGGAGTAAAGACGTCTTTTTCGCTGGCCAGCAAACCTCTTACTCCTTTCTGTAATCTACTTTTCTTCCTTCTTACTCAACCAAATCTGCATGTGTTCCATTAGTTCTTTCTTCATTGCCTCACGGCCTGCCTGGTATCCACGGTCATATTCTTCCTTGATTTTTCTCACCATCTCATTTTCGTTCAATTCATCGGGAAGAAAAAGCTCAACAGGAACGTTTAATGCAGCACTGATTCTGATCAGCTTTTCTATTTTTGGTTTCATTTTTCCTTTTTCATACGCATGAATCGCCTGTTGAGAAATTCCAAGTCTTTCAGCTAATGTTTCCTGTGACATTTTACGATTTTCTCTTTCTGCCCGTATTTTCTCGCCGATGCTGTTTTCCATTTTTTCACCCCTTCCTGCTGCTCACTCCGTTGATCTGAATATCTCCTTCTGCTTTTACGGAAAGCCATTGTTCTTCATTGATATTTTCAAGCCTTACAGCTCCTGAATTTTCAGGAGCCAGGGTAATGGTGATATCTCTCACTGTGATCTCGATCTTCCGAGAATTTGTCAGGAGTTCAGCGCTTGGGCACTGTTCCGGCGGAACGGCGGTGAGTTTCGCCAGTTCTTCCTCTGCTGCCCCCGCATCTCGCATAATACTCTTTATGTCATTTACCGTCAGCTTTGATTCCTGGTCTATGTATCTGTCCTCGCTGATTGTTTCATTGATTCCATCCAGGATGCTCATGACCGTATTGAACCCCCACTTTTCTTTCATAATCTCCCGGGCTCCACACCAGAAATTTTCCTGCTGAATCCTCAGTGGCACGATTGGCCGTAATCCCAGTGTTTTAATCAGTTCCTCGTTTGGAGAATCCGGGTTTTTGGTATAATACAGCAAGGCGTTCGGATTTTCTTCCCGGTTGTCAAATGCCGGAAAAAGAAAGCTGTATTTCGGATTTTCTACCGCCCAGTCCCGCCTCCGGGAATTGATCTGGTCTTTCTCTTCGTTGTACCCCAGGGCCGCTTTGGTCAGCTTCATCGGACAGACACAACACATGATATAATCATATACGTCCTCACTGTCTTCCAATTCTTCCCCGTCCTTGGCCCGCCGCGGTACGTCATAAACGCCGCGGATCCAGATGATATACCAGTTATTTTTTCTATCTAGTTTTTCCTTGATGGACTCTGTGGCCGATACGATCAGATCCTCATCCTTCAGACCGCTGTCTCTGATCTGCTGCAGAAAGCCCCATGACATTTCCGGTTCCGGCGCACGAAATTTCAGATTCAGCAGATTTTTCCCGAGTTCGCCGGACAGTGTCTTTTTGAAGATTCCCAAATACTTCAAAAGGTCATCATTGTCCAGATTCAAAAAAGTCTGCTGCTGCCGTGTCGTGATTTCTCCCTGTGTGATTAGGGTAGTATCGATTCTGGTAATATTGCAGTTTTCAAGACTGAACTGTTTCCTGATCTCAGCAATTTCTTTTCTTCTCATCCTTCATTTCCTCCATGGCTTTTTCGTATGAAATTTTTCCCTTACAGAATCTCCGGGCTGTTCTTTTACTGATCTCGCCCCTCATCGCCGCTGTTACAACGCCCCAGCCCTGGGCAAATTCACTCTTGCCTTTTTCTGTCCCGGCAAGTTCTTTCTCTGTTTCTGAGCTTTTCGCATTATGCCTGTCGATAATCTGCCATAACCGGATCGTGCCTATGCGATATTTCTTGCAAATGGCGGATTGTGTCATTCCTCCGGCCCAGAGCTGGCAGATTTCCAACTCCTGCGCCCTGGTCAGCTTTGTGTCGCGCATCCTGCTCCTTTCCGGGGCGGAAACCCGCCCCTTTGTTGCATGGTTTGTTGGTGTGTGTGATATATTAACCTTTTGGTGAAGGTGCCTAAATTGTTTTTATGTCGTAATTCCGCCCAATCTCCTGCATCCATTCCGCATGTGAATGGGTTTGTTCGTAGGTTTGCTGGGCTTTTTGCTGCAGCACTCGGCTTATCTCTATATTCCGATGGACGGCTTCCAGACCGGTGCGATGATGTTCCACGCACAGATACACTTTCAGCCCCAGTTCTTCTGATTTCTGCCGGCCCCAGGTCCCGGGGATTACATGATGCTCCTCCACATTTTTTTCCTGATAATCCTCATGGAGTAACATGCACAGATAGCAATGCTTATCCCGGTCTGGCTGCATAATGCTTTTCGCATGCTTTTTCCGCTTCTTTTTCCCGGAAGTCTTAGGAAACATTAGGTCTGACACGTTTTTGCCCTCCCTTCGATTTCCCGCAAAATCCATCCCTGGTAAGGATGTGCCGGATCATAAGCTACGGTTAATTCATGTTCTGCAGCCAGCTCCCAGACGACTTCCCAGCCGTCCTTGTTCTTAACTTCCTGCCCTGTGCTGTTTTTCCAGCTCTTTTCTGCCCAGGAAGGCAGCCAGTTATTCTTGAATACAGATTCCAGATACCGGCAGTCCGTATGGATATGTACCCGACACGGGCGGCGCAGGTGTGACAACATATCGCCGAGAGCCTTAATGTTTATCGCATTTTTTGTTCCCCGGGCCTCTCCGAACCCCTCTTTTGTCCGAAGATCTCCCCGACTATCAACATATTCCAAAACCCAGCCATACTGGGCAGTTTGACAGGCCGGGCCCCTGGCTGTTGTTGTTATGTAGCCCTCAAGGCTGTAGTTTCTCATTTTTCTGTTTCTTTCCTTTCTGCTCCTGCTCTTTATCTACTCTGAGAAGCATATAATACTGATAGCCATATCCGGTTACTTCGCTGACGCCGCTCTTCACGGAGTCTTTCACCAGCTCATAGCCTTTTACCGGTTTCGGGTCCTCTCTCCAGGTATTGGCCCGGATAATCCTCACTTTTACCACCGGCTTTTTGAGGTTCCGGCTACAGCTATAGCGCA
>ERZ827522.2455-NODE-2455-length-12753-cov-3.416837_pt1 | contig 12753 bp, 10 predicted proteins | sample MGYA00519580_ERZ827522 | MGnify/ENA primary metagenome ERZ827522 (study PRJEB31778, sample SAMEA3449340) | human gut metagenome | biome: human gut; feature: human-associated habitat; material: faeces | place: United Kingdom | collected 2010/2012 ... | reverse complement strand
TCGGATTCGTCGCCGGTCAGTCCCACGCCGCTGACGGCGCAGTCATAGGCAAACCAATCCCAGAACCACCATTCGATCCTTTGCAGCACCTGCTTCGGATACTTTTTGCATGGGTTCAGATTCACTTCGCGATAATATATGCGTCTCGCTTCGGCATAGACGGCGAGATTGCAGCGTTTGAACATCTCGGCTACGTCTTTGGTGTCCAGCATTGCTGGCAAACCGGCATTTTCGGCAGTAGTAGTGATTGCGGTGCTCATGGTGTTTCCCCTTCATGTGATGTGGACGGCGGGCTACGTTGCCCGCCGTGAGGCACACTGTATGACGTTCGTGCGGTGGCTCGCAAGCCCACATGGCGAGATGGTGGATAAGTGGAAAACCCAATGATTCCAAGGGGTATGGAATGTGCATAACAGTGGCTACCGTCGGTGGATAACCGCACTTTCTTGCAGGTTATCCACTGATCGCGCAGCTGTTATCCACCGTCTCTGGGTTATCCACATCGTCTCTGGCGTGTCGTCCACTGTCAGCAGTCGATTTCTGCTTCGTTTGGCGTGTATAAGTGCACGGTGAAGTGTATAACTCCGCGCATCAGGCATATTTGCTACTGAGAAAGGTCCCGAAATCGCCTTCGAACGCATAGCTACACTCAGCAGATGTATTCAGCATGGCAATAGACCCACTTAGGCACCAGCGAATGATTTCCCCCCGCTTATAGAGTCGGCAAAGGCCCAACACCTGTCCCAACGCCGACGCTACTGCACTGGCAGCGTCGGCAGAGGACCACAACTTGGCACAGCAACGACGCTAAAACCGCCCAGCATCGTTACACGTCCAAGTTTTGGCCGCTAACGACGCTTAATGAACGCTTAGCGTCGGCAGCAGGTCACGCACTGGTTCTCCACCGACGGTAGCGCTCCTTAGCGAAGCCAGCCCGCCACTCTTTGGCACATCACCGACGCTGAGAGAACCTCCAGCGAAGCCAACCAGCCAACCGCTGGCGACATGACACCACCCACACCCCTCAGCGAAGCCAACCTGCCAGCGCATGGCACCCCAACACCGATGAGAACACCCACCCCACCAGTGCACAAAAAGGCTGGTCATAGCGGTTGCGATGTAATCGCATCGTAATCGCGATGACCAGCCTCGGGAGTTGGGCTGCAATGAGCACCGATATGAATCAGATAATGATGCCGTTGCAGTGATCGACTTCATGCTGGATAATCTGCGCAGTCCAACCGGCGAAGGTGGCGTGGCGGGCGCGGAACCGACGGTTCTCGTAGTTGACCTCAATACGTCGATAACGCAGCGTGCGGCGTTCGCCGGTCAGGGACAGGCATCCTTCCTGGGTATCGAAGGCACCGTCCGAAGCGGTAATCACGGGGTTGAGCATCACCGTTATGCGCCCGCCAAGGTCTTCATCCACAAAGACGATGATGCGTTTGCCTACGCCAATCATGTTGGCGGCCATGCCCACGCACCGTGAACGGTTGGCCTCCAGCGTGTCTACGAGGTCTTCGATCACCTGCTCGTCGCCGGGCCCGGCCGCTTCGGACGGCGTGCGCAAAAACGACCGCGAAGTCATAATAGGACGTTGCATGCTGGAATCACGCTTCTTCGTGCCAATGGGGGTTCTGGCCGAAGGTGTGACCTTCGGGGTTGTCCATTGCGGCGATATCGGCCATGTCCTGATCATCGAGTTCAAAAGCGGTCAGGTCGAGGTTCTGACGCTGGCGCTCCGGGTTCAAGGACTTCGGGATGGCCACGTCGCCGTACTGGAGGTGCCAGCGCAAAATGGCCTGGACCACGGAAATACCGTGCTTGGCGGCGATACGCTTCAGGTCCGGGTCGCGCAGCATCTGGTTGGCGCGGCCCAGCGGGCTCCATGCCTCGGTGATGATGCCGTGCGCGTTGTCGTAGGCCAGCTGTTCGCGCTGCTGGAAGTACGGGTGCAGCTCAACCTGGTTGACGGCCGGGGTCACGCCCGTATCGCGAATGAGCAGATCAATATGGCCGGGCAAGAAGTTGCTGACGCCGATATGCTTGACCAGCCCACGTTCACGGGCTTCGACCAGCGCCTCCCATGCCTCAACGAACTGGCCTTGGCTCGGGTTCGGCCAGTGGATCAGATAGAGATCGATGTAGTCGAGGCCCATACGGCACACGCTCTCCTCAATGGTGAGCAGCGCCTCGTCATGGGCGTGGTGGCGGCCGGGCAGCTTGGACGTGACGATGATGTCTTCGCGCGGCACACCGGATTCGCGGATAGCGCGGCCCACCACGCCTTCATTCTCATAGTTGAAGGCGGAATCGATGAGTCGGTAGCCCTGATGAATGGCGGACTTGATGGCGTCCACGCCGGCCAGGCCGTTGACCTTGTAGGTGCCGAATCCGGTGGCTGGCAGTTCGAGGCCGTCGTTGGCCTTGCGGATCGGAGTGACCGGTGGTTCAAGCATGATAGTTCTCCTGCTTCTCCTGTGATGGCATATCTGTTCCATCATAAAGCCAACCAATCCGCTGCGGGCATACTATTTGACTTCCCTCATTTCCGGCGGGCGGCGAGTGGAGAATCGGAACATGAGCGAGGCGAGGATCACGCCGAGCACGGCCATGCCGGCGAACACCATCATGCTGCGTGGGAAGGCGATCATATACGAACCGGCGGCGTCTGCCCCATCGTTCGCGGCGATGGCCACCACCCACACATTGCCGGACAGCGTCACGAACACCGCGTCCATGATTACGGTGCCCGCGAAGCCGATGATGATGAACTTGGGCGGGAAGTGGCTCTTCAGCACGCCGCCGAATACCGGGCCGATGGCCGGTGCAGCGCAGGTGACCAGACTGACGATGCCGAGCATCGAGCCGCGCTGTTCAAGCGGCGCTTTTCCAGAATGATGTTGGTGATGAGCGACAAGGAGATGCCGGTGCCGAGCGACATGACCAGTCGGGCGGCGAGCAGCATCGGGAAGTTGACCGCGAGCGCGCCCAGCAGTGTGCCGGCGGCGAAGATCACGACGGCCATGATGAACAGGGTTTTGGTGGCGAACTTGCGCACCATGAACGGCGAGCTCGAAATCGATACTGACAGCAAGAGCAGATAGCCGGTGGTGAGCCACTGCACCACCGAAGCGCCGATGGAGAACTCCTCCATCAGCGTGGAGTAGGCGATGTTCAGTGAGGTTTCCGACAGGATGCCGAGGAAGGTCAGAATCGCAAGCGAGACGACCGCGATGACGAGCTTGCCGGAAAAGGGTTGTTTGCCGCCGTGAGGTAGTTGTGTTGCTGAATCAGTCATAATCGTTGCTCTCCTCCATTCATTCACATGCTTTTGCGATGCTGCGCGTCTTCCTGCATAAGCCGCAGGGCTTCGGTCAATGTGCGCACAGTGGTTTCGCATTGTTCCACGGTCAGCCCGCCCAATAGCTGGCTAAGATGCGCATGGTATTCCTCTACGTAAACGCGGCGGATATCTAGTCCACGCTCGGTGAGCGTGAGCGTCACCGCACGCCGATCGGCGGCATCCATATGCTTGACCACCAGACCAAGCTCCGCCATCTCGCCAACGAGTTTGGTAACGCTCGGCGTAGTGACGCCGAGAAAGGCGCTGACATCGCTTACCCGTGCGGTGCCGATTTCCTGCCCATTCGTTTCGTTGATATGCCAGACGGCATCAATGACGTGTACGTAGCGCGGTTTCAGGCCTTTGGGCAGTGCCGGCATCAGCTCGGTGATAGCCTTCGCTTTCCAGCAGACATCCAGGAGGCTCCGCACCTCATTCACCGGAAGCAAGCCGGTCTTGGTATCGGTTCGGGAATCGCACATCGCTGGCCCAACCTCCAATTAGTTACCAATAGTCATTACCATAAGTAACTATATGCAGGCTCTAGACAAACCCAACGGCCTGCGCGCCCGTGTCGAGTTCCGTTTCGGCATAAAAAAGCCAGGGAATCCCTGGCTTGCAATGCACATATCGCTGCAGATTTGCCGGGACCTATATGTCCCCGGCAACAACAGCCGTATATACGCTACCGATCAGTGCTGCCCTCATCATCCTTGGCACCTGCCGTGGCGGCCTCAGTCTCCTTGGCGTTCCACCCGGCGACGGCATTCCAACCACTCCACCCGATGACCACTAGCAAGCACAGCGAGAAGACAATAGTGGCCCAATTGAACAGCGAGCCATCGTTATTGGCCTCGACCAGTGACTGCCAGAGCCAGATAACGCAGGCCAAGCAGGTCAATGCATACATACGGGAGGTGGAGCGCGCGGTGAGTTTCATGGCGGAAAAAGTCCTTTGATTACAAGAATGACGGCAGATAACAGTGTGGGATCCGCACCAGCGGCACCGGCACGAATCCCACATCGAGGAGGAGAAAGGGGAAGGTCAGCTCTTCTTGCGCTTGGACATGATGTCCACGGCGACGGCCAGCAGGAGCACGAGGCCCTTGATGGTCTTCACCACGGCGGTGTCAACACCCATGATCGACAGACCCTGGTTGATAACACCCATCACGAATGCACCGATCACAGCGCCCGGGATGGTACCAATACCACCGGTAACGGCCGTGCCACCGATGAAGCAGGCGGCGATGGCGTCCATCTCGAACTCCATACCGGCCTGAGCAGTTGCGGAAGCCAGACGGGAGAGCATGCAGACAGCGGCCACTGCGGACAGGAAGCCCATGTGGACGAACAGCAGGAAGTCCACGCGGCGGGTGTTGATACCGGAGAGGATGGCGGCCTTGCGGTTGCCACCAACGGCGTACACGTGGCGACCGAACACGGTCTTGGTCAGGATGAAGTTGTAGATGAAGACCAGCACACCGACGATCACCAGCATGATCGGGGTACCACCCTGATCAGCGTTACCGGAGGAAGCCAGCAGGTAGGTGACGAAGGCGATGACGACCGCGACAAGCACAATTTTGAGGACGGTCAGGCTCATCGGCTCGGGCACCAGGCCGACCTTGGCCACACGGGCGCGCTTGCGCAGCTGGCTCCAGGCAAAGCCGACGATGCACAGGATGCCGAGCACAATGGTCAGACCATCGAACGGACCCCACCAGCCAAGGATGTTGGGCAGGTAGTTACGGGCAATGCCCCGGAATTCGAGGGAGGTAATCGGCACGGATTCGCCGACGATCACGGTGGCGAGACCACGGAAGATCAACATGCCGGCCAGAGTGGTAATGAAGCCCGGGATGCCGATGACGGCGACCCAGAAGCCCTGCCAGACGCCGACGATCAGGCCGACGACCAGAGCGATGACGATGGCGAGCATCCAGTTGACTCCGGCGCGTTCCATCAGCAGTGCACACACACCACCGATGAAGGCTACCAAGGAACCAACCGAAAGGTCGATGTGGGTGGCGATGATGACCATCACCATACCAATGGCCAGGATGATCACGTAAGCGTTCTGCTGAATCAGGGACACGAAGGAGTTCGGCTTCAGCAGCACGCCTCCGGTCAGGACCTCGAAGGCCACGACGATGACCAGCAGTGCGCCGACAATACCGTATTGACGGGCATTGTTGGCAACCGTGGCCAGCAGGCCGGTCTTTTCTTCTTTCTTTGCAGGTGTTGCAGTTGCGGCGCTCATCAGGCTGCCACCTCCCTTTCCTTGGTCATACCCTTCATCAGGTATTCCTGGGTAAATCCATTCTTCTCAACATTGTCGGTGACGACACCGTAGGACACCGTGTAAATGCGGTCACAGATACCGATGAGCTCGGGCAGCTCGGAGGAAATCACGATGACGGCCTTGCCTGCATCGGCAAGCTTATCGATGATTTCGTAGATCTCATACTTGGCGCCGACGTCGATGCCTCGGGTCGGCTCATCGAGGATGAGGATGTCCGGCTGCGAGATAACCCACTTGGCGAGCAGCACTTTCTGCTGGTTACCACCGGAGAGGGTGGAGACATTCACATCGATGTCATGGCACTTGATGTTGAAGTCCTTGCGGTACTGTTCAACTTCCTTGCGCTCAAGGTTGTCGTCCACAACCCCGCCCTTGCTGATCTTGGTCAGGGAGGCCAGGGACGCGTTCTCTCGGATGTTCTGCAGCAGGTTCAGACCGTTGCCCTTACGATCCTCGGTGGCGTAGGCGAGACCTGCGTCAATCGCGGACTGCACGTTGGGCATCTTGACTTCCTTGCCCTTGACGAACACCTTGCCGGAGATGTTGGAACCGTAAGAGTGGCCGAAGATGGACATGGCCATCTCGGTACGACCCGCACCCATCAGACCCGCCAGACCGACGATCTCGCCGACATGCACGTTGATGTTCGCATGGTCTACGATCACGCGCTCCGCGTCGAGCGGATGATGCACGGTCCAATCCTCGACACGCAGGTATTCCTCGCCCGGGGTATTGGAGGGGTGGTTCGGGTACAGGTTGTGCAGCGGACGACCCACCATCTTGCGGATGAGTTCTTCCTGGTCGAGCGGCGTCTCCGGCGTCACGTACATCACACCGACGGTCGAACCGTCTCGAATGATGGTGACATTGTCGGCGATGGCGGCGACCTCGTTGAGTTTATGAGTGATGATGATGCTGGTCACGCCCTGCTCGTCACGTAGCTGACGAACCAGGTCAAGCAGGTGGGCGGAATCCTCATCGTTCAGTGCAGCGGTCGGCTCATCGAGGATGAGCAGCTTCACGTCCTTGGACAATGCCTTGGCGATTTCGACGAGCTGCTGCTTGCCGACGCCGATGTCCATAACCTTGGTATCCGGGTCTTCGGGAAGTCCCACACGATCGAGCAGCTTCTTCGCCTCGGCACGGGTCTTGTCCCAGTCGATTACGCCACCCTTGGCCTGCTCGTTGCCGATGAAGATGTTCTCCGCAATGGACAGGAACGGGCTCAACGCCAGTTCCTGATGAATGATTACGATGCCGTCGGCCTCGGAATCATTAATAGTATGGTATTTGCATTCCTTGCCATCAAAGGTGATTTTGCCGGAATAGCTACCGTATGGGTACACACCCGAAAGCACGTTCATCAGGGTCGATTTACCTGCACCGTTCTCGCCGCAGATGGCGTGGATCTCGCCGCGATCGACGGAAAGATTCACATCGGTGAGGGCTTTGACCGGACCGAACGTCTTCGTGATGTTTTCCATCGTCAAGATGGTGTCATTTGATGACATGTCACCACTCCTCGTCACAGTTCTGTGTTCATGGACATGCGGCGCATATCGGCTATGCGCCGCATGTCATTGTGTTTGTTTACGGATTGCCTGATGAGGACTACTTAGTCAGCTCGTCGAAGCGATCCTGGGTGATGTAGTTGGCCGTGACCAGATCCTGGAGGTTGTCCTTGGTGATGTTCTGGGGGTCAAGCAGCTTGGACGGGACGTCGATGTTGTTGTTGTTGAACTTGCCGTTCAGGCCGGAGACTTCCTTGCCCTCGGCGATCTCGACGACCATGTCGTACACGGCGTCAGCCAGCTTGTTCACGTCCTTGAACACGGTCTCGCCCTGCTTATCCTTGGCGATGTTGGCAACTGCGATCTCCATGGCGTCCTGACCGGTGATATACGGCCAGGAGTCGGTGCCCGGCTTCATGTCGGGACGCTTGGATTCGATGGCGTTGATCACACCCTGGGCGATGCCGTCGTACGGAGTGAGGACCGCGTCGAGCTTCTCGCCGTGGGCGTAGGTGGAGTCAAGGATGGATTCCATGTCCTTCTGCGCCTGCTCGGTCTTCCAGCTCATCACGGAGATCTTCTGCCAATCCTCAACGGTGAAGTCCTTGGTCACGCCACCCTGACCATGCTGGGACGGGGAGACGAGCACGCCCTTCTCGAAGTACGGCTGCAGCAGATCCCAAGCGCCCTTGAAGAAGTACTTGGCGTTGTTGTCATCCGGGGAACCGGTGAACAGCTCGATATTGAACGGGCCGGTGGCGCCATCCTTAAGCTTGAGCTGGTCAATGAGCCACGTGGCCTCGAGCACGCCGACCTGCTCCAGCTGGAAGGTGGCGTAGTAGTCGACGGCGTCGGTGTTCATGATCAGTCGATCGTAGGCGATGACCTTGGCGCCTGCATCGCGGGCCTTCTCAACGGCGGGGCCCACTGCGGTGCCATCCTTGGAGGCGACCACGACGATCTTGGCGTCGTTGTTGACCATGTTCTCGATGTCAGCGTTCTGCTGGGCCGGCTTATCGTCGGCGAAAGACAGGATGACCTTGTATCCGGCCTTCTCCAGCTTGGCCTTCAGGTTGTTGCCGTCCTTGTTCCAACGCTCTTCGGACTTGGTCGGCATCGAAATGCCGATAGTGGCACCCTTTTCGATCTTGGCATCACCGCCAGTTGCCTGGCCGCTACGGCTGCCACCACAGGCCGCGAGGCCCGCGCACATGGCAACGCCTGCCACCACGGCGACGATCTTCTTAGTGAACTTCATTTGCTCTCCTTCATCTTCGAGGGGATGGCGAACCCTCCTTGGTCGCCCGAACCTGAGAATAACCTCAGGTTCATCTCATAGAATACCGTATTAAGTTAAGTTGTCAAACTCAAGAAAGCGAATTTCCCGTCGTTTGCGTTCGACCAATGAACGCAATGGCGATTTTTTCGCGCATCACAAGGCGACACGCCGAAAAATCCACGCTCTGCGCCTCGCTGTGCCTCATGCCGGTAACGACTACACTGGATTCTTATGGCAACAAGGCTTTTCGGTTCGCAGACCTCGCTTCGCGAGGCAAACCGCGCCAACTTGCTGGCCAGCATCCACAAGTTCGGCGCCATGACACAGGTCGAACTCGCAGAGGTGACAGGACTGTCCACTGCGACCGTGTCCACGCTCGTCCATCAGCTCGTCGACGAAGACCAGCTGGAGACCAAAAGCACCGTTCGCAACGGTCGCAGAGCCACTCTGGTGACCCTTGCACGGCATCAGGGCCTCGGCGTCGGGCTTTGGATCGCGCGACGTCATCTTACGCTTTCTATCGTTGACTTCTCGAAGTCAATCATCGCTGAGCACACGCTCCCCCTGCCGTTGGGCCACAAGGCGGACACAACGCTGGAACGCGCCATGCTGCTCATCAATGAGACCCTGAGCAGCATCGACGCCGAAGCCAGCGAGCTGGTCGGCATCGGCGTGGCCGTGGCCGCACCGGTGGCCACCAGCGACCACACCATAGCGATTCCCGGCATTCTGCCCGGATGGGACGGCGTCGATATCACGTCCCCGTTGCGCACGGCGTTCAACGTTCCCGTATACGTCGATAATGACGCGAATTTCGCGGCATACGGCGAATCCCGTATGGGCGTGGCGGCAGGCAAACGCAATTTCGTATATATCTCAGCCAGCGACGGGGTTGGCGCAGGCATCGTCATCAACGGCGAAATCATGCATGGCGTGACCGGCCTGGCCGGTGAAATCGGCCATATCCAGGTCGACCCGCTGGGTGCCATCTGTTCGTGCGGCAACCGCGGCTGCCTTGACACCGTCGTGGCGGAAAACAGGCTGGTGCAGTTGCTCAGCGTCACACACGGCAATATGACGCTGGATGATCTGGTGTCCTTTGCCAACGAAGGCGACCCCGGTTGCCGTCGCATCATCGCCGACGTGGCCGTGCGTATCGGTCAGGTGGCGGCTGATCTGTGCATCAGCGTGGATCCGGAGGTCATTGTGCTCGGCGGCAAGCTGGCCATGACCGGCGACGTATTCATCCAACCGTTCAATGAAGCGTTGCAGCGCATGCTGTTCCCTGATGCCGTGGCACCCATCGATGTACTCGTGTCCTCCCACCCGGACGACAATTGCGCGCTAGGCGGCGCATTATGCGCCATCGAGTTCTCGGTTCGCAATGACGTCAGCCAGTGACCGGTACCAGGAGAAGAGTGATAAGAAGGAACACACCATGAGGAATTCGAGCACACCTCCTCTGCTGCGGCTGGAGGACATCTGTGTGAAGTTCGGCTTCGTCGAGGCGTTGAAATCGGTGAATCTGTCCATCCAGCGCCAGGAGGTCATCGCCATCGTGGGCGATAACGGCGCAGGAAAGTCCACTCTGATCAAGGTCATCGCGGGATTTCTGCAGCCGGGATTCGGCCATATTTATCTCAACGGCGAACAGGTGACCATTCCCTCGATCAGGGAGGCGGACCGCATGGGCATCGCATCGGTGTTCCAGGGGCAGGAGTTCTGCGACAACCTGGACGTGGCCTCGAACCTGTTCCTCGGCAAGGAGATCAATCAGATTGGCATACGCGATGACGATTCGATGAACTCGCGTGCCCGTTCCGTGCTGAAGACCCTGAGCTCGGCGATTCGGGTCGGCTCCCCTATCGCATCCTTATCCGTCGGCCAGCGCCAGACCGTGGCCATAGCGCGCACGCTGCTCAATGACCCGCAGCTTATTCTGCTGGACGAACCGACCGCCGCACTGTCGGTGATGCAGTCGGCGGAAGTGCTCGCATATATCAAGCGACTGCGCTCCGAAGGCCGGTCCGTGGTGATGGTCTGCCACGATCTGCCGGATGTGTTCGCGGTATCCGACCGCATTGTCGTGATACGTCAGGGGCACGTCACCGGCGTGCATCGAACCGTCGAAACGTCCTATGAGGAGATTATCGCCGAAATCGCCGGCGTGACCACCGAACACGAGTATGAGGAAATCGCCGAGAACCCGAAATTCGATTCCATGGTCAGGCAGCGGAAACTCATCGACCGCACTATCAGCGCGGCAGTGAGCCATGGCACCGGCCATGACTCACCATTAGACTAACGCCCCGTTGCCGGAGCGGCATCGTCAGCGCAGAGCCAGGTTGGCGGCACCGATGAGGCCGGCGTCTTGGCCGGCGGTGGCGGCGACGATCTTGGCATGGCCGCGGTAGGCGCTGCCTTCCAGGAAACGCTGGTAGTTGTAGCGGGCCGGCTCCAGCAGAATGTCGCCGACGGCCACCACACCGCCGCCGATCACAAACAGGTCCGGATCGAGCACGGCGGAGACTGCGGCCATCGTGCGGCCAAGCCATTCGCCGATCTTGCCGAATGCGTACAGGCCGAGCACGTCGCCTTCCTGGGCGGCCTGGGAGACCATCGGGCCTTCCAGCTTGGAGATGTCGCCGCCACACAGCTCCATGAGACGCTTGGCATCCTGCGGACGACGGCGCACGGCGGACTTGGCGAAGTTCTCCAGCGAAGTGCCCGAGGTGTAGCGCTCGGCGCAGCCGCGCAGGCCGCAGCCGCAGTGGTCGCCGTCCGGGACCATCGGCAGGGGGCCGAGTTCGGCGGCCATGCCGAAGGAGCCGCGGTACAGCTGACCGTTGATCACGATGGCGCCGCCGAGGCCGGTGCCCACGGTCAGGGCGACCATGTTGGAGCTGCCCTGGCCGGCACCGTGCACGTATTCGCCCCAGCCGGCGCAGTTGGCGTCGTTCTCGACAACGACCGGCACGGCATGGTCGATCAGCGCGCCGACGTGCTCGGACAGGTCGTAGTTGATCCAGGCCGGGATGTTGGCGGAGAAGGTGAGCGTCTTGCGGTCGGCGCTCACGTTGCCGGCGGCGGAGATGCCGATGGCCTCGATATCGGTGTGTCCGGCGGCCACAGCCTCGCGGTACACCTCGGCGATGTGCTGGTTGATGGCGTCGGCATCCATCGGCGTGGGGACGCGCCAGCGCTGGATGATGCTATCGTTTTCATCGCAGACGGCGGCGGCGATCTTAGTTCCTCCGATATCAATGGCGAGCGTGGTCATGGCTTACTCCTTGAAGGCTTGTGTGGCGTACGAGACAGCGAAAATAGTAACGAGTTGCCATGACCTCCCATAGCGTATTTTTCATGATTTGTCATATCTCGCGCACGTTCTGCCAATGTGACCCTGCACACGTTTTTCACCATTTATAAGCACTGTTAACGCTAACGTTGTCATTCAATAGCAAACGTTGTCATTCAGACTATCGGCGTGTCGAGCAGAGCCCCAAGGCCAGCACGAAACCTTCGGTATTTCCATGCGATACGGCATCGGCATCGACTGAAACAGCTTCCATGCCAGAGTCGAATGGCCATCAAACGACTAAACACCAGACACACATTTTGGCCTATAACCCCATATTTCGCCCTACACCACGAAATACGGCAAAAGAACAAAAAAGCTCCTGACATTTGTCAGGAGCTTGGTGGCGACCCCGGCCGGACTTGAACCGGTGACCTCCGCCGTGACAGGGCGGCGCTCTAACCAACTGAGCTACGGGGCCATCTGTACCTCAATGAAGCACAAGAGGATATACTACAGCATCACTGGACCACGGCGCGCCGCCCGGCGCGTCGCGCCACGGCAATGTCAGGCCCATCCATTACCCCTCCAAGCCATAGCGACGCCCGCCATTCCAGCCCTTCCGATACCATGGTGGGCGGTGGTTTGGCGTGGATTCGATCGTTATGCGGACAGGGCGGCACAGGCCTGACGCGGCGCACCGCGATCCGTGATTCGGGGGCGTGCTCCGCGCTGCACACAGCGTATCCATCACAAACTAAAGACTAAAGAAACAGCGGAATTTCAACCCCTTTTTAAGGAGTAACTGCACAACATGGCAGAATTCGTATTTCAGATGATCAAGGCCCGCAAGTCTTACGGCGACCGCGTGATTCTCGATGACGTGACCCTGAGCTTCCTGCCCGGCGCAAAGATCGGCGTCGTGGGCCCGAACGGCATGGGTAAGTCCACCCTGCTCAAGATCATGGCCGGCCTGGAGACCGTGAGCAACGGCGAGGCCAGCCTGACCCCGGG
>ERZ827522.2448-NODE-2448-length-12797-cov-140.820201_pt1 | contig 12797 bp, 9 predicted proteins | sample MGYA00519580_ERZ827522 | MGnify/ENA primary metagenome ERZ827522 (study PRJEB31778, sample SAMEA3449340) | human gut metagenome | biome: human gut; feature: human-associated habitat; material: faeces | place: United Kingdom | collected 2010/2012 ... | reverse complement strand
AGGTCAATTATACCAATTTTCATGTTAGTTTATGTTTTAATATATCTTATAAAGACAAGAAAAACAATCGATACAAACAGATAACAATACATTAATAATCAATAACATAACAAATAAGCAACAAGGGATAGTATAGTAAAAATATAATATATTTGCTTTGAAACACTTAGTTGAATTTATAGTTTCACCAAGGTGAAGCAAGCGTATCACTTGGGTGACTACGCCTCTCCACTTAGATGCCAATGTATTGTCACCTAGGTGAAACCACAAAAGAAGACAGACAAAAGATAAGCATCCGGGATTGTGCGTGTTTTTTCCAGTCATAACAAAGTCAAAAGCCTAACGTACTTCGTTTGGCTTTTGACTTTATAACAGCTTGAAGAGAAATACACAAGAGGCCGAATGCTTACAATTCTTCCATAAACTTGACCAACGAGTGAACAATGCTTCAATCCATATACACCCACGCAGGGTGTGACAGTTCATCCGAGCTATGATAGTGGTGGATTGCGTGTTTCAATCCACACACCCACGCAGGGTGTGACCTTGTGATGAGCAAGGATCGCTACGCTATTTCGAGTCTCAATCCACACACCCACGCAGGGTGTGACAATAGATATAAATGCAACTATACACGGAGGAGAGTTTCAATCCACACACCCACGCAGGGTGTGACTAAGTTAAGATTATTATGCTTTGGGTCGTCATGGTTTCAATCCACACACCCACGCAGGGTGTGACCTTCTTGCTGGTTGTTGTGTATCATTCTAATAAAGTTTCAATCCACACACCCACGCAGGGTGTGACTCCGTTCTCCAGATCGGATATCATCTCCCAGTAAGTTTCAATCCACACACCCACGCAGGGTGTGACGAACAGCAACATGATATCTTCTCTTTTCAAGGGTTTCAATCCACACACCCACGCAGGGTGTGACATGGCTTAAAATCATTAAACATAACGGCATAATGTTTCAATCCACACACCCACGCAGGGTGTGACCATCCTATAAGATTGTTGTTGTAAGACCATTTTTGTTTCAATCCACACACCCACGCAGGGTGTGACTCCGCCATATCACTGATACGGTATCGCATCATGAGTTTCAATCCACACACCCACGCAGGGTGTGACTATCTACTGCTAAAGTATCTATATTACTGTCAGAGTTTCAATCCACACACCCACGCAGGGTGTGACCGGAACGCCCCATTACGGACACCCCCAACTGTTGGTTTCAATCCACACACCCACGCAGGGTGTGACAAAGGCTTCACCCTCCAGTTGTTCCGGAGGACGGTTTCAATCCACACACCCACGCAGGGTGTGACACCCGGACGCTCGATAAAATCCAGCATGTGCAGGTTTCAATCCACACACCCACGCAGGGTGTGACACTCTCCTTTGTGATATCCCCGCCTGTCAATGCCCGTTTCAATCCACACACCCACGCAGGGTGTGACTAACATAACCATCCGTACCGGGAGTATACACAGTTTCAATCCACACACCCACGCAGGGTGTGACAATTTTGATCTTATCGATATGTTTGATTTTCGTGTTTCAATCCACACACCCACGCAGGGTGTGACAAGACGCGAGATGGTGTTATACTCATTTTCTTGAGTTTCAATCCACACACCCACGCAGGGTGTGACTCACCCTTATCGGTGAAGATTTCAATCAGTCTACGTTTCAATCCACACACCCACGCAGGGTGTGACCCAATCTGGCAACCGAAATAAGCAAGGCAGACATGTTTCAATCCACACACCCACGCAGGGTGTGACCTTTCATATCTTTTAGGAGAATTGATTGATAACATGTTTCAATCCACACACCCACGCAGGGTGTGACTATAAGTCAACCCATGATAAGCCGGTATAGCATTGTTTCAATCCACACACCCACGCAGGGTGTGACCTTCACTCATGTCCCTTGCCTTCAAAAGGATATGTTTCAATCCACACACCCACGCAGGGTGTGACATTTTTGCCAAAATAATAGCTCTTGTTTCTAAAGGTTTCAATCCACACACCCACGCAGGGTGTGACCAAAATCAAATCTTACACTTGCGGATATTGCCTTGTTTCAATCCACACACCCACGCAGGGTGTGACTCCACTAGTAGATATGTTTGTATAATTGAGTTTAGTTTCAATCCACACACCCACGCAGGGTGTGACCACGAACATCATCGCTTTGGAATGCTCCTTGCAGTTTCAATCCACACACCCACGCAGGGTGTGACTTGTCAAAGAATGAAGTTACGATGTCCTTCAAAGTTTCAATCCACACACCCACGCAGGGTGTGACCTTTATCCTTCTTCAAGAACTTCAAAGTTTTTTGTTTCAATCCACACACCCACGCAGGGTGTGACTCTATATCTAATAACATATTATAAATCAGCAAATTTAATCCACTGTTATGCGAATCATCATTATTATTCAACTTCATAACGAAGAAATACTTTACAAATAATTTAATCTACTGATTATTAACACATGCGAAGATACTACTTTTTTTGTAACACACCACATTCGCATTATATTATAAGAGCCTCCTCAAGTTTATACGCCGTTTCAACACCTATTACTTCCACCCTCTTATTCTCATTTTTACTAAGAATATAAAAACGAACACTATCAAGAGACATATCAATAATATCCCTAACTCTCCCTTTTAGAAGAGAATATTGCGCTTCCGTCACTACACACTCAAAGACTGAGTTCTGCACCCTCTGTCCATAATCCAGACAAGCCTTGGCCACACATCGTAAACGGCGAGCCCCCTCTTTGCTTGTAGTATCCACATCGTAAGTCACAAGAATGTACATAATTAAAAATCATTTTATAAGAAATACCGGATAATCGTCAATATCCTGCCTGATATACCTTGCCATTAACATAGCCTGCACATAAGGCAGAAGCCCTATTTCAACTTTTTCATTAAGATAAGGATGAATTATCACTTCCCTTTTCCTTGCCTGCCATGCAGTAATAAAAGTCTTTTTCCCTTTATCTGTCATAACAACCCCATTATCACCTTGGAACAAGAAGTCTTTTACTGAAATCTGTCTTTTATTAATCAACGACAAAATAAAACGGTCGCCAAGGTAAGCACGTAACTCTTCCATCATATCTAAGGCCAACGATGTGCGCCCCGGACGGAGTGTATGGAGAAACCCGACGTATGGATCAAGGCCAACAGTTTCGAGAGCAGCCGCAACATCATTGGCTATCAACGTATATGCAAAAGACAACATGGCATTCACCGCATCCTTGGGAGGACGACGATTGCGACCATGAAATGGGAAATCAGTCTTCTGATTAAGTATCAAGATTGGCAATACCTCAAAATAGGCATTCGAAGCCATCCCCTCATAACCAATTAATTCCGTCTTATCTTGAGCCTTCAAAGCATCACGCTTGGCACGTTCCAATACTTGCACCGCCCTATTAATGTCTTCATTCTCACCATAATCACGAATATATCTCCTCAATATATTGCGATAGTTTTGAATCTTACCACCAATCATCAACCTAACCACATGCAACGACCAAGATGCATCGTCCGACAATTGGTACTGCTTTTTGCGTAACAGAACATTCCCTTTCGTAGCACCTTGAACCCTGCTGATAAATCTGCCTTGTGGAGAAAGAAATGTGAGTGATATACCATTGTCACTACACAATTTCATCACACCGGGACTTGCGCCCATATATCCGAACGTAACGATGCCCTCTATATTTATGACAGGAATACGAAACACCTCCTCCTGCTGAACAGATATAACGACATTCAGCCCATCCTTACTAAGATACGCTTCCGGTGTCGTCACATACAAAGTATTCAATAGTTTTCTCATAGGTACAGATTTTTAGTAAGGTAATTATCTACCGAAGTACAATTATTTACCATTTCCGGCATGCAGATATCTTTCAGCGAGCACTTGTCACAATGTTTCCCATATTCAGCCTTCGGGATAACCGCTTTACTAAATATATCGTGCATATCCCGGGCACATTGTCTGACTATATTTCGCAGCTCCTCCGTTATATCCACATTAACCCGATGGCGAAGCTCCCCATAAAAGAAAGAGCCGTATGGTATATGGATAGCATACATTTCTTCTATACACATGATTTGTGCTGCCAACTGCACTTCATCCACTTCGTTTCTTTTCGGTTTGCCATGCTTATACTCCACAGCAACCGGTTGCCATCGCCCCGGATAGTTGGGATGCAAAATCGTATTTTCAAAAGATGAGGAAGGAAGTAACTCTATGGCATCAGAGATTCCATAGAGTCCAAGTTCACGCGAAGCGATATTCACCGCACGTAATGTTATCTGGTCACCACACTTTTGTCTATAAAACGGATCATCTACATGCTTGTGCAGAATCTGTCCTTCGATGGTGAGACGATTATCGTTCCATTGCTGCTCAATGTGTATCAAAGCCCATTGCCGGGGACAGAACCTAAAGTGCTGAATCCCCGACAACATAAGCATATCGTCTTCATTGTACATACGATGGAATTATATCAGTTCCTCAATAGTTACATTTGATGGAGCATTCTCCTTATCTATAGTAACTGAATAGTCGATGAATGAGCGTGGTGCTCCATCGCAGACTTTCTCCACTTTTACCAATTCAAACAACTTGTTGGCGGGAGCATTACCCAATATGGAGTCATGCTTGAAGACTATCAGTTTTTGAGCACTCATCAATCCACGTGCCGCCGAACGATCCACATCGAACATGTTCTTTAAAGCTTCCCAAAATAGTTCAAGGTCTTCTTCAGAAAATCCTGTCTGTTGTGCCAAGTTGGCGGAGATGAAGCCGTGACAGACATAGAGGCCATAAGGAATGGTCGCTTTACGTCCCTGTATTCCCACTTGTGATTCATAGGTCTTTTCTTCATCACGAGCTACACATACGGTTAATGCATGCTCTGCTGAAACAATCATATCTTGCGAACGGGCAAAAGTCATTTGAATCGGCCCCCTCACTTGTCCTGCGTTAGGTCCGGTTGAGAGTACTGCTCCAAAAGTCCTAACGTCAAAGAAGCGTCTGCACATAGCAATTTTACCAGCTGAACTCTTATCGGCAGGAGCTTTTTCTTTGATTTTTAGTTCTATTCCTAAATCTTCTTTGTACATTTTGCGGATTTCTTCATTAATAAAGACCTCTTCTCCAGAAATCTCTTTGGATTTGACAAGAATATCGTTACCTGCTTTTCCTGCTTGGGCTATTTGTACATAATTACGTACCTTGCGTTTCAAACAAACATCTGTAACAAGGCCTATACCAGTTTCAGCATCTATCCGAGGAAGATTACCTGCATCCGGGTCACCATTTGGATTACCATCTTGTACATCAAAAATGTAAACGAAATCAATTCTATTCTTTAATTCTGACATAATTGTATATTTTTAAAAATTATTCTTCAGTTTCTTGATTCTCTCTGTGAGCTTTCTGATGATAATAGCCGAGGAAGAATCGTCCTTGATCTTCCAAACTCAATGTATTAGGAAAATTTTGAATTAAAACTATTATCTCTTTCTTTTGATTATCAAAGAAATTAGCAAGGCCTTTCTTCTCTTTAGCCAATTTAGCATAATGACTGTTTGATAATTTGAGAACTGTTGAAAATACTGTAGATGGCGTAGATGAAGCCGCATTCATGTAACTTGAACGAATGGAATCTTGTTTATTTGCTGCATATTGTAGGTTTTCCAACACAGCAAACAGCCTTCCACAAAGATACCCTTGATTTTGATTTTCTTTGTCTAACATAATATCTAATTTTTTATGGTTGTTATTTTCGTTTAGTCTGTTGAGATATGCCTTGATGATAGCAGCACGCACTATATTGACGGATTGTTCTGCACGTATGCGACGAATACATGCTTGAAAGAGAGAAGCCGGATACGGCAACCCTTGAAATATGCTTCTCACCACAGCATCAGGAAGATTGGGAGTCGCATCACTTGACTTTCCTCCAAGAGTAACATTTCCAAGAATGGAATGCAGTCCCACGTACGGCTTCTTATCTTTGCGAGTGTCAACCATCTCCATATCCGTAAAATGTTTACTTATCAAACCTGCAAATTCACGCAAAGGCATCTCATTCCAATATACTACCGCAATTCTTGCCGAATTGGGAGCCAAACCCAAAATGAAGAATTTGTCATCATCGTTTGCCGATAATTTTCCGTTATAGATAGACTGGAAAGTATCATATACTAACTTTATGCGCCTGTTTGAGTCGTCATTTTCTTCTTCAATCCGCCCCAACAAAGAAAATAGACTATTTTCGGACTCTTTTGAAGCCTCGCTATTGGAGGAAGCCCAGAAAAGATAAGTACGTGAGCCCACCATAAACTTATTGTGAGAATCCGAACGCAGCAAATGATTCAATGCGGTTGTATATGCAAATTCAGCTTCTTCTGATATTGGAGCATTGTATCCTTTAGATTTCCCATACGAATCATACCCGGAATTAACTTGAAATGCAACTAGTTTAGCTGTTTCTTGGCTTCCAAGTATCTTTGTAGCAGTTGTAATCTCTACAACTTTTGAATATCTCCCTGTTATCAAACAAAGATTTCCTGCCACGCCATGATTCTCGTCAAACAAATTTATCAATTCCCTTTTCGAAGCCACTATTTTCGTATCCCCTTCTATAAGGAAAGAAAAGGTAGAATATTTCTTATTAAGATTTTTGGCTATATCATCCCATAAAGAATCTTTCTGCATAGCCCCAACTATAAAAGAATGGTCTTGCTGATAAAATGCATAAACAGCTTTTATGTCCTCATTATCCGGAAAAGCATCATATATATCTTTTACTTTCGCCTTAAATACTTCAAAGTACTTACGTATCTTTTCCATATCCCCCTTATCGGAATAACCAAATACATATTTACTATTGTCATACAAATAGTTTGCAACAGGGGCACTTGATCGGCTAACACTTTTCTTAACAAGAAACTGCTGTGCCGACTTCTTATCTATGCGCCTGTCTTCAAAGCGCAGAAATTTTCCACATCTATCAATAACAATAATAAATCCAATCTCTTTGTATTCTAAACCAAAAGGGGCCACATCATCTCCACTTCGATGATAGTAATCATATAATGCTTTCAGTATCATCTCAACACCTCCTCACTATCTTTATCCGGTACAACAATCACTCCCTTTTTCATTTGGGCTCTATAAAACATAGCATCCGGCTTTTGTGGATTTTCCTCAAAGTCCATATCATAAAGCATAATGCCGAAATCCCTGTCTTCGGCTAAGGGATAATCAAGATTATCAGTACTTTCAATATACTTCCAGTTTGCAGAAAACTCACGACATCCGAGATAGGGCTGCGTAAAACATTGCCCTTGTGATGCCCTGCGTTCGAACATCTGATAATACTTCATAGGATTCTCGTCGGCACTTGGCTGATGCTTGGCAAAAGCCTCTTTCGGACGGTCTTTTACCGGAATAAATACTAACTTAGCATAAATTCGGTAACGCACATCCAGCAGAAGCAACGTGTTCTTCTGCTGACGTTTATCTTCAATAATGATAGGTGATTTACTGGCAACTGCCCCCACCTCATTCCGTCTAATGGTAGCCCATTTAATAGGCCTGAGTACCTCAATCTTGGTTATCTGCCAACGCATGGCATAACGTTTAAACAGTATCGCTTCAAAGATGGCGCGTGCCGCCGATGGCGTAATGACATCATAACTCACACGCTCTACTTTCAACTCCGGACGAGTGAAACAAGCCCAATCGCCCCACACCTCCAGACAATATTCTTTATCTGTATATTCCATATCATTCATCGTTTTCCTTGTTTTCCAATAAATCTTCCGGCTTCTGACCTTCAAAAAACCTTTTTGCCGACAAGGGAGTTACCACTTCACGACCGGTTTTTTGCTCCAACTGTTCGCGTGCCACACGAGCCACATCACCACCGTCAGCCGCACACTGCATATTTTCACCCAATGTCTGAGGATTTTTAGCTTTAGTAATACTTGTCGTAGAGAGTTCGGCCAGCATATTAAGAACCAATTCTTCATTGGTCATATTGTCCCGGAGATTTTCTTTCTTCAAGCCCTTGAACTGTTTGTACTCCTTTGCCGACTTTCCGGTCCATTGCTGATAGATAATGTCTGTAAGAGTAGCATATTGAACACCTTCCTCTACATTATGTAGTTTCCATTGATCTGTAAGATCTTTACGGATTTCAATGCTCTTCAAGCGTTGGTTTATCCAGTTGTCAGAGTAACCAAGTCGCTTGTAGTCCATCATAGCTTGCTCAATACTCAACTCAGGGTCTTGCATCTGATCAAGACGTTCGGATGCTACATGTGCCATCCATTGCTTGAACGGTTCTGCCTTGGGAGATGGGATAGACTGAATGATACGTAGTAGTTGTTCTGTATCAGCCACATCTGTAAGTCGCATCTTACCGTCTGTGGCTTTCATTTTCAAACCGTGACAATTTGTCACGGTTTCATTTCCCTCTTCTTTAAGTCTTTGCTTTAACTTACGCCAATAAGCAGTTGCATCAACACTGTCTGTTAAAACTGACACCACATCAACTATCGAAAAATACCATTTTTCCTTTTCATCATCCCACACGGTGCGGACTTTACGTTCTTCAAACAATTTCAATGTTTCTTTCTTTGTCATATCCGTTTCTTTATATCATTAATACTTCCTCCAGCCAATGGTTATCAAGGCTGAGACCTGTGGTTTTATTATACTGAGACCTGTCTGCCAATACATATATTCCTTCCAATATTTCTTCGACAAGCCCATAGCCTTTCAGTTGCTTAAAATCATAGGAACGGATGCCTACAGTAAATTTCGCCAATTGCTTCACCAACGAGTAGGTACACCCCGATTCTTTCAACTGCTCTATAAGTTCCATGCTGTTTTCCCAATTTACGATAACATTTATACTTGTATCATCAATCAGGCGAAATTCTTTTGATGCAGTTTCAAAACATAGCTCAGTAGGTTTGTAGAGCCAGTGCTTTATATCCTTTTCATCAAATGTTTGTTTTCTGCTATACAATTGACAAAAATAGGCTTTCATGGTAGAAGGAGCAAACCAATCACTATCTTCCGGCAAATTCAACCGAGCATTGTTGGAGTCAGCCATTGAACCGAAGAGCTTTCGCTTCTCTGCCGCCAGACTGAACACAAATGTATGTCCCATGGCACTTCGTCCTTCCCGATTGCACCGTCCCGCTGCTTGCAATACAGAATCGAGTCCTGCTTCTTGACGGAACACAACCGGAAAGTCTATATCCACACCGGCCTCCACAAGCTGGGTTGCAATGACCCTGACAATCGGCTGCGACTCATCCTTCAATAAAGTTTTTATTTTACCAATAGTTTCGTGTAAGTGGGCAGGGCACATCATTCTAGACAAATGCAATTTCACTCCGTCATTGGGCAAACGGTCATACAGCTCTTTGGCATCTTTACGAGTGTTCACTATGCACAACACCTTATTATATTCAGACACCTTTGCAGCTATCTCATCGTATGTTTTTCCTGTATCATCGATTGACAACTTCACACGGCGAAGCTGGTCATGCAAAGCAAATTCTTCCGGAATAATTTCCTTGATATGTTCTATTCCCTTAAAATCAGCTTTAGGATTTGTTCCTTCTATCAGACCACTCAGTACCGGCTGGCTTGCCGTGGTAAACAATACCGAAACCCCGAACATTTCCTGATACGCTTTCAGCGCATCGACTATCGGCCGCAAGAAGCCGGTTGGCAACATCTGAACCTCATCCAAAACAAGAATTGAATTTGCCATGTTGTGCAGTTTGCGGCAATCAGATGTTTTATTGCTAAACATAGATTCAAAAAGCTGTACATTGGTAGTGACAATAATGGGATAGTCCCAATTCTCTGTAGCCAATTTTGCTTTTTCCCTATTTTCCTCGTCCTTAATATCATCGGGGTCGAAATTACTATGATGCTCCAATACATTTTCTTCACCAAAGATTTCCTTCAAAAGCCCTGCCGTTTGCACAATGATACTGGTATATGGGATGGCGATGATGATACGATTCATTGAATGGCTTACAGCATGCTTCATGGCCCATAACAAAGAAGAAAGTGTTTTACCGCCTCCCGTCGGAACTGTAAGACTATAAAATCCTTTTTCGCTTGAAGAAGTTCTACTGCATTGTTCTTTCACTTGCTGGCGGATGCGGTTCACTTTCGTATCAGCTGCATTCGATTGCAGTTTTTGCATATATGCCTCCAGCTGTGGAAGCAAATCGGCAAGCGTAGCCGAATTTCCCCGCTTCCGCCATGACTCTACATCCATAAACCGTTCTGTATCGAGCCGGTCGGCATCTACAAGACAGGAAAAAAGCATACGGGAAAGGTGATGAAAGTGTTTCCATTCAACCTTTGATTTAGAAAAAGGTGAATCAATAAATTCTTGGAATAATAAAGGTTTGTTTATGCTAATGTCACCCTCGTTTATTTCTTTGGACAATAGCCTCTCTTTCAATATGTTTTCCACATCCCCGAAATCATGTAACCCCGTGTGATGAGAAATAATTTGGTTTACAAGAAGATGGGAAACATCCTTTCCCATAAGTTCTTTTGCCAATATTCCACCCACAAAAGCATGGGTATGATCATCATAGCGCTTCTTGTCACTCGTAGGCAAACCATTCATCTTGCGTATGTATTGCTGGAATGCCGCCCGTTCCTTTCCTTTGTCATGAAGTAGACCGAGCGCACGCCCCCAAGAAGGAAGTCCGAACTGCCCGGCGAAGGATGCCGCCATATCAGCAACCCCCTTTTGATGTTCATCATTGGTTTGTATCATCCATTGACCATTATCCCTATTTTGATACAAATGGGATATCAACTGATTTTTCTCTATCATCTGATTAAATTTATAAGGCTAACATTCCACAAATATAGTGAATAATATCAGACTCTCGCAAAAGAAAATCATATTTCAGGTCAGCTCCATCAGTTTTCATCCTTAAAACAAGAAATACAACCAACAACGACAAGAACAGGCATTCCGCTTTGTCGCCTCTACGCGGAAAAAAGAGAACAAACCATTTCGGGGGGATACAAAAATTTCCGTCACTACATCTCTTTTAGAATCAGTAAGATGTAGTGACGGAAGAAAAAACAATCTGATTATCCACATAGGTAATCCAGCATTTATATTTCAATACAAATAACGTATAAAGCAAACGTTATCGGGCATTCCCATGTGATGCAATCATCCATCAATGAAGCTTTTATGGTATGATTGCAGATAATTAGTAAACATCAAGCTTTCACCACCGCCAGCAACTCATCCGGTGTAACCAGTGACTGCTCGCCTGTAGTCATATTCTTCAAAGTCAGTTTCCCTTCGTTCATTTCATTTTCACCAACAATAGCGACAAAAGGAATCTGCTTGTCATTGGCATATCCCATCTGCTTCTTCATTTTAGAAGCATCCGGATAAATTTCAGCGCGCACCCCTGCTTCACGGACTTTTGCCAGGATAGGCAGACAATAAGCAGCCTCTTTATCGCCGAAGTTTACAAACAACAGCTCGGTTCCGTTCACCGCTTCTTTCGGATACAAATCCAACTGATTCAACACATCAAAAATACGGTCGGCTCCGAAAGAGATACCTACACCAGACATACCATCCATACCAAAGACACCGGTCAGATTATCATAACGGCCACCACCACTGATGCTGCCAATCTGCACATCCAAGGCCTTCACTTCAAAAATTGCTCCCGTATAATAATTCAAGCCGCGAGCCAAAGTCAAATCCAATTCCACTTCACTCTTCACACCCAGTGCAGACACGGTTTTTAATATGAATTCACTTTCTTCCACTCCCTTCAATCCCGCTTCACTGGTAGCAAGGACAGTCTTCAAAGTTTCCAATTTCTCTTCATTGCTTCCACTCAATAAAATAATCGGCTGCAATTTATCAATAGCCTCTTGAGGAATCCCTTTAGAAGCCAATTCCGCATTTACATTTTCCAATCCGATTTTATCCAGTTTGTCAATGGCTACGGTGATATCTACAATTTTATCAGCCTCCCCGATAATCTCGGCAATACCGGTCAATATCTTACGGTTATTGATTTTAATTGAAACACGTACTCCGAATTTACCAAATACACGGTCTATCATCTGTACCAGCTCCACTTCATTCAATAAAGAATTGCTGCCTACCACATCGGCGTCACATTGGTAAAACTCACGGTAACGCCCTTTTTGGGGACGATCCGCACGCCAAACCGGTTGGATTTGATAACGTTTGAAAGGAAAACTTATTTCATCACGATGCATCACCACATAGCGGGCAAAAGGTACGGTGAGATCGTAGCGCAATCCTTTTTCACAGAACTTGCTCGCCAGCTTTACCGCATTGCGGCCCAGCAATTCCTCATCGGTAATGCCGTTGAAATAATCACCTGAGTTCTGTATCTTAAACAATAACTTATCCCCTTCGTCACCGTATTTTCCCATCAAGGTAGACAAATTCTCCATAGAAGGAGTTTCAATCTGCTGATAGCCGAAAAGATGAAACACATCACGGATCGTATTGAATATATAGTTACGTTTCGCCATTTCCACCGGCGAAAAATCTCTCGTTCCTTTAGGTATACCTGGTTTTGCTGCCATAATGATTCTATTTAATTTATTTTGAGCCACAAAATTACAACAAATCTCTGGAAAAGACGAATAAAAAGGGACAAATGTCTTCGTAATGCCTGTCAA
>ERZ827522.2437-NODE-2437-length-12835-cov-3.559311_pt1 | contig 12835 bp, 11 predicted proteins | sample MGYA00519580_ERZ827522 | MGnify/ENA primary metagenome ERZ827522 (study PRJEB31778, sample SAMEA3449340) | human gut metagenome | biome: human gut; feature: human-associated habitat; material: faeces | place: United Kingdom | collected 2010/2012 ... | reverse complement strand
TCAGTTCAGCTTATGAATCAATACGGTTTAGATATAACCACACCTTATGAAGAGTTAGAAGAAATAAGTGTATTAACAAAAGAAGGAAAAAATATTATACTATTGGAGGACGGAAGATTCGTGACTGAGGGCAAAAAGATGCCGGACGGATCTTTTGAGAAATAGACAGGGAATACACAAAAGTTAAGAAAGGTGGACAAGATATGCCAAAAGTAGGAATTGTAATGGGCAGTGATTCAGACCTTAAGGTGATGAGCAAAGCTGCGGACATGCTGGAAAAACTGGGAATTGATTACGAGATGACGATCATTTCCGCACACCGTATGCCTGATGTGTTTTTTGACTGGGCAAAGGCGGCCGAAGGAAAGGGGATCAAAGTGATCATCGCAGGAGCAGGAATGGCAGCACATCTTCCGGGAATGTGTGCGGCACTTTTCCCGATGCCAGTAGTAGGAGCTCCGATGTCCGGAAAGAATCTGGATGGAATGGATGCACTCTATTCGATCGTTCAGATGCCGCCGGGAATTCCGGTTGCCACTGTTGCGATTGACGGAGGTATGAATGCGGCAATTCTGGCAGCAAAGATTCTTGCGACCTCAGATGAGGAAGTTTTGAAAAAACTCAAAGCATATTCAGAAGAGATGAAAGAGACAGTTCAGAAAAAAGCAGAAAAGCTGGACGAGATCGGATATCAGGCGTATCTGGAAAAATAGAGCACAGACGATGTAAGAAATGGAGAATAGTTATGGATTATAAGAATGCAGGTGTGGATATTGAGGCTGGTTACAAATCAGTGGAACTTATGAAAGAACACGTAAAGAAAACAATGCGTCCGGAAGTACTCGGTGGACTGGGTGGATTTTCCGGTGCGTTTTCTCTTGCAAAGATCAAAGAGATGGAAGAAGACGGAACATTTGACGTACTTCCAAAGAGAGAAGTTTTAGAACTTAACAAAGAAAAAGACAAATTACAGAAGAACTTAGGTGGAATCGAAGAAATGGGTGGACTTCCAGACATGATCTTCGTTGTAGACCCTAAGAAAGAAAGCATCTGTGTACAGGAAGCACATACTTTAGGAATTCCTCTTGTTGGAATCGCAGATACAAACAGCGATCCTGAAGAATTAGATTATATCATCCCAGGAAACGATGATGCGATCCGTGCAGTAAAACTGATCACATCTGCTATGGCTGATGCAGTTATCGAAGCAAACCAGGGAATCGATGCAGACTCTGAAGAAGTTGCAGAAGACGCTGAATAATTTATTCACACTTTCAATTTAGGAGGAAAAAGAATCATGGCTATCACAGCAGCAATGGTAAAAGAATTAAGAGAAATGACAGGCGCAGGTATGATGGATTGTAAGAAGGCTCTTGCAAACACAGACGGCGATATGGACAAGGCTGTAGAATATTTAAGAGAAAACGGTATGGCAAAGGCAGCGAAGAAAGCTGGCAGAATTGCAGCAGAAGGTATCGTTAAGACTGTAGTTGAAGGTACTAAGGCAGCAATCGTAGAAGTAAATTCAGAAACAGACTTCGTTGCAAAGAATGCAGATTTCAACGCATATGTTGAAGATGTTGCAGCACAGGCTTTAACAACAAAGGCAGCTGATATTGATGCATTTTTAGCAGAAAGCTGGAACAAGGATTCATCTAAGACTGTAGCAGATGCTTTAGCAGGACAGATTGCCGTAATCGGTGAAAACTTAAAGATTAGAAGATTCGCCCAGTTAGAAGAAGCAAATGGTTTCATTGCTTCTTACATTCACATGGGTGGTAAGATTGGTGTATTAGTAGATGTTGAGACAGATGTTGTAAATCCTGCAATTGAAGAAATGGCTAGAAACGTAGCTATGCAGGCAGCAGCTTTAAAGCCAATGTACACAAACAGAGATGAAGTTGATGCAGACTACATCGCTAAGGAAACAGAAATCATTACAGCAGCAGCTAAGAATGAAAAGCCGGATGCAAACGATAAGATTATCGAAGGTATGGTTAAGGGACGTATCAATAAAGAATTAAAGGAAATCTGCCTTCTTGACCAGGTATACGTTAAGGCTGAAGACGGAAAGCAGAGCGTATCTGCATACGTTGCTTCTGTAGCAAAAGAAAACAATGCAAACATCAAGATTAAGGGCTTTGTTCGTTTTGAAACAGGTGAAGGTATCGAAAAGAAGAACGAAGACTTCGCAGCAGAAGTTGCAGCACAGTTAAAGTAATCTTTGATTCAAATCATGCACTGATAATACAGATAAATCATAATAGTCCTCAGATTGCCGGGGAGACCGGCAGTTTGGGGATTTTTGTATTATGCCGGATTCATATAAAGAATGTATTATCTGAATCAAAGGATAAAATAACATCTTCATTTATCAGACATTTTATGATATACTAAAAAAGCAGTGCAAAGTGGTTGGAGGTATACAATAATGGGCTTATTTAAAGACAATAAAAATGAATCCAGACAATTTTTTGAACCGGACATTCAACCGGATATTTTGGAGGAGAAAAAGGAAATGTTATCTGAAGGTGAACAGCTGGGTTCTGATATTGACAGAGTGATTAATGAAAGAAGTAATGATATAGAGCATATGGACATATTAGATGATGATTCAGTAGAAGAAACAGCGGTAATTACCGCAGGACTGACTGTTACAGGGAATCTCGATTCTACGGGTTCTATTGATATCTATGGTACGGTGGAAGGCGATGTCAGCTGTATGGGCAAATTAACCGTCAGTGGCGTAGTACGCGGTGCAATCGGCGCCAATGAAGTGTTTGCAAATGATGCACAGATAGAAGGTGACATTCACGCTACCGGTTCTGTAAAGATTGGCAAAGGCACTGTAATTATCGGTGATTTATACGGAACTTCTGCGGTAATTGCAGGTGCGGTCAAGGGAAATATTGACATCGAAGGTCCTGTTATTGTAGATTCTACAGCAATCGTCGTTGGCGATATGAAATTTAAGACGGTACAGATTAACAACGGTGCAACCATTGAGGGCAGATGCTCCCAGTGCTACGGTGATGTCAATACAGAGGCAGTGTTCCAGAAGAATCCTTTTGCAAAGGCAGAACAAAAAGCAGAACCGGCAGAGGTGGCAGAAGAAACGGATATGCAGTAAAAGCCAGAAGACATTTAACGGCAGAAGCTGACTTGCCGGAGCAGATATACATAAAGAACAGCATACCGGCAGTAACGAAGAAATAAAAAGCGCGAGAGCAGCAGAGAGGAAATCAAAACACATGAAAAGAGTTATTTTAAAATTAAGCGGAGAAGCATTAGCAGGTGAGCAAAAGTCAGGATATGATGATGCACTGATTGCAGATATTGCAAGACAGGTCAAGGCAATTATTGATAAAGGAATTGATGTCGGCGTGGTAATTGGCGGTGGCAACTACTGGAGAGGACGTTCCAATGATAATATCGATAGAACAAAGGCAGACCAGATTGGTATGCTTGCAACCATTATGAACTGCATTTACGTGTCAGAAATTTTCCGTTCAGAAGGATTAAAGACCAATATCTTAACTCCGTTTGAATGTGGCAGTATGACAAAGCTGTTCTCAAAGGACAGAGCCAACAAGTATTTTGAAAAAGGCATGGTCGTTTTCTTTGCAGGCGGTACAGGTCATCCGTACTTCTCTACAGATACCGGAATTGTGCTTCGTGCGATTGAGCTGGATGCGGATGCGATTTTACTGGCAAAGGCGATTGACGGCATTTACGACAGTGACCCGAAGATTAATCCACAGGCAAAGAAGTATGACAAGATTTCCATTCAGGAAGTTGTTGACAAGCAGCTTGGTGTTATTGATATGACCGCATCCGTTATGTGCATGGAAAATAAGATGCCGTTAATGGTATTTGGCTTAAATGAGGACAACAGCATTTTAAATGCCATGACAGGAAAATTCAACGGAACAGTTGTAACAGTTGACTAATTGTCAAAGATATGATAAACAGATAGTAGAAAGAAAAATACAAAACACAGTGAGGTAATTATGAGCGAAATGAAAGAATTCGAAGAAAAAATGGGCAAATCCGTAGATGCGTTACAGGAAGATTACGCAACGATCCGTGCAGGAAGAGCCAATCCGCATATTTTAGATAAGATTAAGGTGGATTATTACGGAACACCGACATCCTTACAGCAGGTTGCCAACATTTCCGTACCGGAAGCCAGAATGATTCAGATCCAGCCTTGGGAAGCCAGCCTGATTAAGGACATTGAAAAGGCAATTTTAGTATCTGAATTAGGTATTACACCGAATAACGACGGTAAGGTTATTCGCCTGGTTTTCCCGGAACTGACGGAAGACAGACGTAAGGAACTGGCAAAGGATATCAAGAAAAAGGGTGATAATGCCAAGGTTGCAATCCGTAACATCAGACGTGATGCCAATGATGCATTTAAGAAGATGAACAAGGGTGGAGAATTATCAGATGATGAACTCAAAGGCAAGGAAGATGAAGTTCAGAAGCTGACAGATAAATATGTAGATATGATTGACAAAGCAATCGACGAAAAGACAAAAGAAATTCTTACAGTATAATACAGGGAAAGCTGTCGCACTAAGGTAAATACATGAATTGTTCCGGTCATAGAAGAATGTATCGGATTCCTTAGTGCGGCAATTTCCATTTTTATTGAAGATGACGGAGTAAAAAAAGAATCTGTGGAATGCAGTTTCAGACTTTTGTTATCGGCAGATATGAATATTGCAGCAGGAAAATGCAGGAATGAGGCAGATATGGATACATTAAATGAAGCATTGGGATTAAAAATTCCGCAGCACGTTGCCGTTATTTTGGACGGAAACGGCAGGTGGGCAAAGCAAAGACACATGCCCCGCACATACGGACATAAGGTTGGCAGTAAGGTTGTTGAAGATATGCTGACGGTTGTAGACGATTTAGGCGTAAAATATTTTACAGTGTATGCATTTTCAACAGAAAACTGGAAGCGTTCTACGGAGGAGGTTTCAACACTGATGACCATTCTGCGTACATATTTAAAGGACTGTGTCAAAAAATCCATGAAAAATAATGTACGGTGCCGTGTGATTGGCAGACGTGAGGAATTAAGTGCAGATATTATCGAAAGCATTGAAAATCTGGAACAAAAGACGAAGAACAATACCGGCTTGCAGTTTACGATTGCGATTAATTACGGCGGCAGGGATGAGATTACAAGAGCGGTGAGAAAGCTTGCCACAAAGGTTTCAAACCACGAACTTGCCCCGGAGGATATTACAGAAGAAATGATTTCTAAGAATCTGGATACATGGGAACTTCCGGATCCGGATTTACTTATCCGCACCAGCGGTGAACAGCGTCTCTCCAATTATCTGCCGTGGCAGCTTGCCTATACGGAATTTTACTTTACAGATGTACACTGGCCGGATTTTAATAAAGAGGAATTGATTCGTGCGTTTGAGAAATATAATAAAAGAGAACGCAGATTTGGCGGTGTAACGGAGGAATAGGACAATGAAAACAAGAATTTTAAGCGGAATTGTTCTGGTAATTATTATGGCTTCGGCATTGGTATGCGGAAGCTGGTATTTATTCGGATTAAATCTGATGATTGCACTTATCGGAATGTTTGAACTGTACCGTGTCATTCATATGGAAAAGACAGTCATGGCATATGCAGGATACATAGCGTGTATACTGTATTATATCTGTATCGGGGCAGGACGGGATGAGTATCTTTTACTGGTACTGGCAGCAGCCGTTATGGCGGTTATGGCAGTCTATGTCTTTGCCTTTCCGAAGTACCGCACGGAAAATGTGTGCATTACCCTTTTAGGACTTGTCTATGTGGCAATGCTGCTTTCTTACATTTATAAGGTGCGTACCTATCATGACGGCATTTACACCGTATGGCTGATATTTGCGGCTTCATGGGTAAATGACACCTTTGCATATTTTACAGGGGTATTTTTCGGCAGACATAAAATGGCGCCAAAGCTTTCACCGAAAAAGTCCGTTGAAGGCGGTATCGGCGGTGTTGTGGCATCGGCGGTGATTGGCGGTATTTACGGCTTTCTTGTAAGTCCGCATATGTCCGGTGTAATTGCTTACCCGGTTGTAACATTTGCGGCAGCAAGCTTTATCGGCGCATTTTTTGCGATTGTAGGTGATTTGGCGGCATCGGCGATTAAAAGAAACCACGATGTCAAGGATTACGGAACACTGATTCCGGGACACGGCGGCATTTTAGACCGCTTTGACAGTGTTATTTTTACGGCACCGGCAGTTTACTGGGCAGTGTATTTAATCAATCAGTTTTTATAGATTTAAAATTTAAAAGGATTTTATCGGACAGATAAGACAGAAGCGCTGTTTTGGGCGCAGAAAAGAGGAAAAAATGAAGACAATCTCGTTACTGGGTTCTACAGGTTCTATCGGGACACAGACACTGGATGTAATCAGAAGAAATAAAGATATTAAAGTTGCGGCGCTGGCAGCAGGAACAAGGGTCAAAGAACTGGCAGCACAGGCACGTGAATTTAAGCCGGAACTGGTCTGCATCGGCAGTGAAAAACTGGCAGGCGATTTAAAGACAGAGCTGGCGGATATGGACGTACGTATTGTTTCCGGCAGTGAAGGATTAATCGAAGTGGCGACAATCGCTTCAGCAGATATTGTGCTGACGGCAGTTGTCGGCATGATGGGCATTGTACCGACTATCCGCGCAATTGAAGCGGGAAAAGACATTGCACTGGCAAACAAGGAAACACTGGTAACGGCGGGGCACATCATTATGCCGCTTGCCAAAGAAAAAAACGTACATATCTATCCGGTAGACAGCGAACATTCCGCAATATTCCAGTCATTAAACGGTGAAAATAAAAAGCAGGCAGAAAAGATTCTGCTGACGGCTTCCGGCGGACCGTTCCGCGGAAAGACAATTGCGGATTTAAAAAATGTAACGGTAGAAGATGCACTCAATCACCCGAACTGGTCTATGGGTAAAAAAATCACGATAGATTCTTCCACTATGGTAAATAAAGGATTGGAAGTTATGGAGGCACAGTGGCTGTTTGACGTACCGGCAGAAAAGGTGCAGGTTGTTATCCAGCCGCAGAGCATTATTCATTCCATGGTGCAGTTTGTGGATGGCGGCATTATGGCACAGCTTGGCAGTCCCGATATGCGTCTGCCGATTCAGTATGCGCTGTATTATCCGGAGAGAAGACCACTCAATACCGGGCGCGTAGATTTCTTTGAACTGGGTAAAATAACATTTGAAAAACCGGATTTTGAAAATTTCAGGGGCTTAAAGCTTGCCTATGAAGCGGCGGCACAGGGCGGCAATATTCCGACGGCGTTCAATGCGGCAAATGAAGTGGCAGTCCGCAAGTTTTTAAACCGTGAAATTGCATATCTGGATATACCGGAAATGATTGCATATGCAATGGAGCAGACCGCGTTTAAAGAAAATCCGGACGTAGCACAGATTCTGGAAACGGAACGTGCCGTGACGGAACTGCTTGAGAGCCGTTGGTAAATAAAGGAGGCAGAGGTTGATAGTAAATGTAATACTTGCCATACTCGTTTTAAGTGTCATTATTATCGTACATGAGTTCGGGCATTTTATTGTGGCAAAAGCAAATGGCGTAACAGTTTTGGAATTTGCACTGGGATTTGGTCCGAAGCTGATTCATTTTAAAAAGGGAGAAACCGTATACAGTATCAAACTGCTTCCGTTTGGTGGTTCGTGCATGATGCTGGGCGATGAGTTTATGGAAGCCCAGACCGATGAAGATGAGGACGAACAGGCAGACGAAAAGGACGGCAAGGCAAAGACACTTGAAGAAGAATATGATGCGGACCGTGCATTTTCCAATAAATCCGTGTGGTCGAGAATTGCCATTATCGCGGCAGGTCCGCTGTTTAATTTCCTGCTGGCACTGATTTTATCTATTATTATGATCGGTGTGGATGGCTATGATTTGTGTACCGTTGATAAGGTTTATGACAATTCACCGGCGCAGGAAGCAGGTCTTGCAGAGGGCGATACCATTTTAAAAATTAACGGCGATAAGATGAGCTGTTCGAGAGAATATTCATTTTACCGTTATTATAATGCGGCAAAGACCATGAATATTACGTATGAGCGGAACGGACAGAAGTATACAACGCAGCTGACACCGCAGTATACGAAACTCAGCTCTTATAAAATGGGTGTTGTCATCGAACCGGACTGTACAATTCAGAGCGTGACAAAGGATTCCCCGGCAGAAGCGGGCGGCATGCAGGCAAAGGATATTATTCTTTCCGTAGACGGCATTGCCATGGAAAACAGTACACAGTTTACCGAATATTTAAACCGGTCTACAGGGGAAACGTTATCGGTTGTGGTAAGCCGTAACGGGAATCAGGTGACACTTGCGGTTACACCGCAGCTTGTCGAACAGGAAAGCTATTATACAGGACTGGCATCATACGGAGAGTATGTCAAATTATCTCCGGCACAGACGATTGTCTGCGCATTTAAGGAAGTCGGTTACTGGATTGAAATTGTTATTGAAAGTCTTGGCATGATGTTTACGGGACAGGTCGGCATTAACGATTTGACAGGACCGGTAGGAACGGTCAGTGTTATGAGCTCTGTTGTGGAAAGCAGTAAACCGGCAGGCACGGTAGCAGTTTTAATGACATTATTCAGTCTTGCCATTATGATTAGCGCCAACTTAGGTGTCATGAACCTTCTGCCGCTCCCGGCTTTGGACGGCGGACGGCTGGTATTTTTCATTTTAGAGGTGCTGCGCGGCAAACCGGTTAAAAAAGAGCATGAAGGCATGGTGCATTTTGTGGGCATGATACTTTTAATGCTGTTAATGGTCTATGTCATGTTTAAAGATATCAGAGGGTTGTTTTAGATTCGGCAGTAAAATATCTGCAAAAATAGGAGAGTAAGATGTTTAGGGAACATACGAAAACAGTAACAATTGGCAATAAAAAAATCGGCGGCGGAAATCCGGTGCTGATTCAGTCTATGACCAATACCCATACGGAAGATGTAGAAGCAACGGTCAGACAGATACTGGAACTGGAGGCGGCGGGCTGTGAAATTATCCGCTGTACCGTGCCGACCATTGAAGCGGCAAAGGCAGTTTCGGAAATCAAAAAATACATTCATATTCCACTGGTTGCGGATATTCATTTTGATTACCGCATGGCGATTGCGGCAATGGAAAACGGTGCGGATAAAATCCGTATCAATCCGGGCAATATCGGCGGTGCCGATAAGATTAAAGCTGTAGTGGACGTGGCAAAAGAACGCAATATTCCAATCCGTGTCGGTGTCAACAGCGGTTCGCTGGAAAAAGAACTGGTGGAAAAATACCATGGTGTGACGGCAGAAGGTATTGTGGAGAGTGCGATTGACAAGGTACATATGATTGAGGAGCAGGGATATGACAATCTGGTTGTCAGTATCAAATCTTCCGACGTCATGATGTGTGTCAAAGCCCATGAATTGATTGCACAAAAAATAGCATATCCATTGCATGTCGGCATTACAGAATCCGGTACGGCATTTTCAGGAAGCATTAAATCCGCACTCGGACTGGGACTGATTTTGAATCAGGGAATCGGCGATACCATCCGTGTTTCACTGACGGATAATCCGGTCAAAGAAGTGGAAGCGGCAAAGATTATTTTAAAGACACTGGGGCTTCGCAAAGGCGGCATTGAAGTCGTTTCCTGTCCGACCTGTGGCAGAACGCGCATTGACTTAATCGGACTGGCAAAGCAGGTAGAAGAAATGGTGTCTTCGTATGATTACGATTTAAAACTGGCAGTCATGGGCTGTGTCGTCAACGGACCGGGTGAAGCAAAGGAAGCGGATCTGGGCATTGCAGGCGGTGACGGCTGTGGTGTGTTAATCAAACACGGCGAAGTGGTGCGCAAAGTACCGGAAGACGAACTGCTTTCAACCTTAAAGTACGAATTAGACCATTGGGGTGGTACAGGTGTATAAATTTTTTGAAGTATTTAAAACACTCCGCCTGCCGGAGGAACTGGGCAGTTATCTGGCAGATACGGAAGTGACAAGAGTATCCAAAACATCGACCAATACGCTTGCGCGTGTATATTTAAAAAGTGACAGGCTGATAGGAAAGCCTGTCATTTATAAAACGGAGGATGCCTTAAAAAAGCAGGTATTCCGCATGAAAAATATGGACGTGCGGATTATCGACCGGTATCATCTGTCCAAGCAGTACACGCCGGTAACGATTATGGAAGTATACTATGACAGTATTTTGTTTGAACTTGAAAAATACTGGACACTGGAATATAATCTGCTGAAAAACTCGTCCTGGGAATTTGAGGAAGAAGACCGTCTGGTTTTAGAACTGGAGGATGGCTTCCTTGCAAGAACCTATGCGGATTCTTTGGCAGATTATTTTCATAAGGTTTTCTTAAACCGCTTCGGTTTTGAGATTGATGTGGTATACCGCTATAAGACGAAAAACGGCAGCCATTACCAAAAAGAAAACGAGCATAAGTTAAACCTGCGTGTAAAGCAGATTCAGCAGAAAATGGAAGCGGCAACGGGCAGTCCTGCCGCGGCGGCAGCTGCGGTTCTGGAAAAAAAGTCCGGTGCGGAAAATAAGAAAAAAGCCGCAGGCAAAGAAGCGGCCACACAGACAGCTGCAAAGGCGGCAGGCCCTATACAGGGCAAAAGCTTTGGCGGACAGGAAAACAGAAGCTTTTCAAGAAATGATAAATTTTATAAAAAACCGTCCAACGATGACGTTTTATACGGCAGGGATTTTGATGAAGAACCGATGCCGATAGAACAGATTGATACGGCGCTTGGAGAAGTCGTTATTTCCGGCATGATCCGGAAGGTCGAGGAGCGGGAAATCCGCAATGAGCGGACGATTATGATGTTTGACATCACGGATTTTACGGATACCATTACGGTAAAAATCTTTGTCCGCAACGAACAACTACCGGAAATGCGGGAATTTATCAAAAAGAAAAATTTTATCAAAGTCAAAGGCATTGCGGCGCTTGACCGCTACGACCAGGAAATTTCCATTGCAAACGTGTCCGGTATCCGCAAGTCCTACGACAACCGTGAAGTGCGCAACGACCTTGCCCTCAACAAAAGAGTAGAGCTGCATTGCCATACCAAGATGAGTGATATGGATGGGGTATCAAGTGTCAGTGACATCATGCGGCAGGCAATCCGCTGGGGACACAAAGCCCTTGCGATTACAGACCACGGCGTTGTACAGGCATTTACAGAAGCCTATCATACATTAAAAGATATTCAGGGCGATTATAAGAAAAAAGGCGAGAAGCTGGATTTTAAATTGATTTACGGTGTGGAAGCCTATCTTGTAGACGATACCAAGCAGATTGTTACAAATCCAAAGGGGCAGCAGTTTACGGATACATATGTCGTATTTGACCTGGAAACCACCGGATTTTCGGCGGAAGCCGACCGCATTATTGAAATCGGTGCGGTAAAAATCACGGACGGAAAAATCGTGGACAAGTTCAGCACTTTTGTCAATCCGCAGATACCGATTTCATTCAGAATTGAGAAACTGACCGGCATTACCGATGCCATGGTGCTTTCAGCGCCAACCATAGAGACGGTTTTAAAAGAGTTTCTGGACTTCTGCGGCGATGCCGTACTGGTAGCGCACAACGCGGAATTTGATACCAGCTTTATTGCCAACAAGGCGCAGAAACAGGGGATTACCGTAAACAATACAATTCTGGATACGGTACTTCTGGCACAGTTTGTCATACCGAACCTGCACAATTATAAGCTGGATACGCTCTGCAAGCCCGAGACCGTTTTCGCCTCCAAGCATCTGGGTGTATCCCTGGAAAACCATCACAGGGCGGTCGATGATGCGGGCGCAACGGCAGATGCCTTTATCAAACTGATTGAAATGTTAAAGGAGCGGGACATTTTCGATTTGGAAATGCTCAATGAAAAGGGTAAGCTCGATGTGGATTCCATCCGTAAGCTGCATCAGTACCACGGTATTATTTTGGCGGCAAATGAAACGGGCAGAATCAATCTGTACCGTTTGATTTCAGCGTCCCACCTGACCTATTTCAGCCGTTTTCCGAAAATTCCGAAAAGTCTTGTCAACCAATACCGTGACGGGCTGATTGTTGGAAGTGCGTGTGAAGCTGGAGAGTTATTCCGTGCGATGTTAAGCGGCCGTTCCGATGCGGAAATTGCAAGAATCGTAAACTTCTATGACTATCTGGAGGTTCAGCCGATTGGTAACAACCACTTTATGATAGAAAAAGAAGACTGCTATGTGCAGAATGAAGAAGATCTGCGTGATTTAAACCGCAGGGTCGTGGCACTCGGCTCGAAATTTCACAAGCCGGTTGTGGCAACGTGTGACGTACATTTCCTAAATCCCGAAGATGAAATCTACCGCCGTATCATTATGGCGGGAAAGGGCTTTGACGACGCGGACAATCAGGCGCCGCTGTATCTGCATACCACGGAGGAAATGCTGCACGAGTTTGACTACTTAGGCAGTGAAAAAGCCTATGAGATTGTCGTGGAAAATACGAATAAAATCATGAACCTGTGCGAGGAAATTTCTCCGGTACGCCCGGATAAGTGTCCGCCGGTCATTGAAAATTCCGATGAAATGCTGCGTAAAATCTGTCATGACAGAGCGCATGAAATTTACGGTCCAAAGCTTCCGCAGATTGTAACGGAGCGTCTGGACAGGGAATTAAATTCCATTATTTCAAACGGATATTCCGTAATGTACATCATTGCGCAGAAGCTGGTGTGGAAGTCCAATGATGACGGTTA
>ERZ827522.2436-NODE-2436-length-12839-cov-3.576267_pt1 | contig 12839 bp, 7 predicted proteins | sample MGYA00519580_ERZ827522 | MGnify/ENA primary metagenome ERZ827522 (study PRJEB31778, sample SAMEA3449340) | human gut metagenome | biome: human gut; feature: human-associated habitat; material: faeces | place: United Kingdom | collected 2010/2012 ... | reverse complement strand
AAAGAATTATTTCCAACAAAAACGCCGACAGGCAGGCGGTCGTATGGGAACGGCTACCCGCCTGTCGGCTATGATGAAGGAGAAATGTGAATTGCTTATTTACCGCCGGTCATGGCAATGCCCTGAATAAACTGCTTTTGGAAGATCAGGTACAAGATCACCATGGGGATCATGGCCAGCAGGCTGCCTGCCATCAGCACCGGGAAGTTGGTGGTGTACTGACCGTTCAGGGTGGAAAGGCCGGCAGACAGGGTCATCATGTTCAGATCGGTGTTGCAGATCAGCGGCCACATCAGGTCGGCATAAGCGAACACCGCCGTAAAGATGGCCAGTGCCGCCATGCTGGGGCCGGTCAGCGGCAGCATGACCTTGACGAAGGTCTGCCCCTTGTTGCAGCCGTCCAGATACGCCGCCTCTGCGATCTCGTTGGGGATGCCCAGATACGCCTGCCGCAAAAAGAAGGTGCCGAAAGCGCTGACCAGACCGGGGAACACCAGCGCGAAAATGGAGTTGGTGGCTCCCATCTTTGCCAGCATCTGGTACTGCGGAATAATGAAGATCTGGCTCGGCAGCATCATCTGGATCAGCACCAGACCGAACAGCAGCTTTTTGCAGGGGAATTCCAGTTTGGCAAAGGCATAGCCTGCCATGGAGCTGAACACCACCGCAAAGATCACACGGAACAGGATCAGCAGACCTGTATTGACGTAGAGGTTGGTAAAGGGCAGGCTCTGCAATGCCTTGACAAAGCTGTCCAGATTCCAATGGGAGGGCAGGATCTGCGGCGGGATCGCCATAGACTCGGCCTGCGTCTTGAAGCTGGTGAGCACCATCCATACAAAAGGGAAGATCATGCTGATGCTGCCGAGGATCAAGACCAGATAGGTAAAGAACGTTACGACATTCTTTCTGGTTTTCAGACTGGCATTCATAGTTTACACCTCGTAATTGACCCACTTCTTCTGACCGATGAACTGCACCAGGGTGACCAGACCGATCAGCAGCACGGTCCACACCACAATGGCCGATGCGTAGCCCTTATTGCCGGCAACAAAGCTCTCGCGGTAGAACAGGTACATCAGGCTCTGTGCGCTGGTCAGCGCAGGGTTCGTCTGCTCCACCATCATGTAGATCAGATCGTAGACCTTCAGGGAAGCCATCAGCCGCATAATGAGCACCACAAACAGGGTGGGCGACACCATGGGCAGCGTAATGCTGAAGAACTGGCGGATCTTGGATGCGCCGTCCAGCTCGGCGGCTTCGTACAGGGACTGGGAAATGTTCTGGATGCCGGACAGCAGCAGCACGGCGTCGTAGCCGATGGAGCTCCAGATGGCAACGATGGCACAGGTGACCAGAACGATCTTGGGGTTGGTCAGCCAGCGGATATTCGCGCCAAGGACCTGATTCAGAATGCCGTACTCCGCATTGAAGATCCACTTCCAGACCATTGCCACCGCAGCAGGAGCCACCACCATGGGCAGGAAGAAGATGGCGCGAACCAGTCCGCGGCACTTCATTTTGCGGTTGAGCATCATGGCGACGAACAGGGAGAAGAAGATAATCAGCGGCACGTCGATGAGCATGTTGCCGATGGAGGTCGTCAGCGTCTGCTTAAAGGACGCATGGGAGAAGAACGCCTCATAGTAGTTCTTCAGCCCCACGAATTCCAGATTGTAGCCGCCCGTACTCAGCACGGTCAGGTCGCTCAGGGAGAACTCCACCGTCATGTACAGGCTGCGCACATAGAACAGCAGAAAGCCCAGCAGCCACGGCAGAATGAAAAGATAGCCGTTAACGGCGCGCTTCCCCGCCATGGAGATATGCAGCTTTTTCATTCGTTTGCACCTCCTGTGACCAGATACGCCTTCGCGGGAACGGTACCGCCGCCCGCCTGCGCATCCTGACTGCCGTAGTTGATGTAGATGGTCACGCCGTTGTCGTACTCGACGCTGCGCAGCGTATCGGAGAGAATCGTGTGCTTCACCATCTGCGCGCCGCTGACGGAGGCGAGCGCCGCGTTCAGGTACGCGTACTGTTCCGCCGCGGTATCCGTCCAGTTGGCCACAGTCGTGGCGTAGAGTCTGTTCAGCGCCGTGTACTTCATGTCGGATGCTTGCTGCGCCGTAAAGGTGTAGCGCGGGGACGCGCCGTATTCCACCATTTTCAGCAGCTTCGCCTGCCAATCGTCGCTCACGATCGTGTTCAGCGCCTGACCGGTGTAATCCACACAGCCATGCAGAATCATCTCGTAGAGCGGAATCGTTTCATCCACAATGACGTACTCCGTCGCGGTCATGGGCGCGTCAATGACGTGCTTGACGCCGTTCAGGGCGTAGAGGTTGCCGCCGGACACCATGACATTCTTGCCGCTATCCGCAATCGCCTGCAGCTGGCTTTCGACAATCATCAGCGCCTGTTCGCGGTTAATCAGCTCCGTGCGGCGCTTGTCCGCGTGCAGCTCACAGCCGAGGTCGCGGAGGGAGTAACCGTTCAGAGAATAATCCTTCGTGCTGTTCAGGAACCCACTGACGTAGTACGGCAGGAACTTCGGGGACAGCAGGTTGTAAATGTTCTCGCTGTAACCCAGTGCGGACGTGCGCCGCAGGGATGCCGGATTCGTCACGCCGAACTGCGCAATGTAACCCGCGCCGTAATAACGGGACGTCTCCTGATTCTCCATGTAGTGCTTGGAGATTTGCGTCACCTTCTGGAACGCGACGTCGGCGTACAGTTCGCCGCCCAGCCGTGCTATTGCGCTGTTCAGGTTCTCCAGCCGATCTTTGCCGCCCAGCTGCCTCAGCACGGACACGTTGTTCGCGACATCGTGGTAGTAGCCGCCGTTCATCCAGCCTTGGAAGTTCATCACTTGATGCTTGATGCCCGCCTTATTCAGCGACTGCGCAATTTCCACCGCTTCATCGAAGGTGGTCATAGCACGGACGTGCAGGTACTGGATGCCCATGAAGTGGGTCGTTTCCTTCACGCCGCCAATCACATCGTAGTAGAAGGGAATGTCGCCCGTCTCTTCCAGCGGAGAAAGCACGTTTTCAGCAATCAGGCGCGCCCGGTAGTAGTTCGCCAGACCGCTGTACCCCTTGTTCTCCGCCGTCAGGAATGTGTAGCGGATGACGAGATCTTCGCCGTAGTAGTTGTCCTCGACGATAGGCATTTCCGCCGTTTCGCCCGCGCCGAAGAGAGACAGCAGCTCCGACCCGCGCAGGGTGAACATGGCGAACGCGTTGTTGTAGGAGTTGTTGCGCCCCGCAACATCCGCGCTGATAGCCGCCAGCGAAGCGCCGTTTTCAATCGTCGCCAGCACGCTGGTGTTCTCGCGGCACACGCCCCACAATGGCAGACGCACGGACTGAATCGTCTGTGTCTGGGTGTAGTCGCCGTCAATCAAGTCCATATCGTAGACGTACTGGCTGTACACCGCGGCACTGTTTTTGCCGTTGTTGAAACGAATCAGGCTGCCCGAACCATTCGGCACAACCATGTAGCCGTTTTCGTCGCTGCCCGCTGCCGCCATATAGGGCAGCAGCTGGATGCGGTAGACCTTGCCGCCGCCGCGCTCTTCAATCGCGCTCACAGGCAGCTTGGCTTCCACGTTGTCCTCGCCCAGATGCCACTCCAGCGTCACGGTGAAGCCCAGCGTTTCTGCCTGTTCCTTGCCCGCCAGCGCTTCCATTTCAAGGTATTCCGCCTTTGTCATGCCCAGCGCCACAAACTCCTTGGAGACGCGCGCCATTTCGCGGGTACGGCTCGCACCGGTCGCGCTGATCCAGTAGCCGTCGTCGCGCTTTTCGTACACAATGTTCGCTGCCTTCTTCGCCTGTGCGCTCAGCTGCTCGTAGAGTCCCTCGTAGCGCTCCGTCGGCAGGTAAGACGGCGTCAGGTACTGGATGGAGTCCACGCCCACGTCGTAGATGAAGGCAATGCCGTCCTCAATCGCCGCCGCGCGGAAGTTGCCCAGCGCCACGCTCATCGAGTAGCTGTCATAGGTGCTGCTCGTCAAACCGGCGTTGTAGTAGTCCAGCAGGAACTGGCTCTTCAAGTAGTTCTTGTTGGTCTTGTTCGCCACCTTGTCCGCATCCGCGTCCACGGGGTTGGAATAGATCGTTTCGCCGCTGCGCTTGTCGTAGATGGCGACGTTCGCCGTCTCCAAATCCGCGTAGAGCTTCAAGTTGTCGTTTTCCGCAAACAGCTGGAAAGGCGCGGCGACGTTCGGGTTTTCGTCCGTGAGCGCCGCCAGTTCTGACTGCGCTGCCGCTCCCGCGGGCGCTTCAATGTACGCCTGATAGTCCCGGTTAAACTCGAAGCGAATCAGATACCACGCAGCCACTGCCGCCACAATCACCAGCAGCACCGCCAGCACAATCCAGCGTACCTTGTGATGCTTTTTGCCTTCCACGGCGGGGCTGTGTTTGATTTTCGTTTGCTCGCTCATCTTTCCACCCCCCGCTTAAACTCGGAAAATCAGTTCGGTGTAGATGCTCCTGACAAAGCCGAACACCTGACCGATGAAGTTCGCAATCAGCATCATCAGGAAGATGATGATGAACACTGCCACCAGCGTCAGCAGGAGCGTGAGCAGCGTTTTGCCCAGCGTGTAGTTGTGCACCTGCATGATGCCAATCAGCGCCATGATGAGGGTATATGCCGTGCCGAGGAAGATGATGATGGCGTAGAACGCTTCCTCATTTTCTGCCACAAACTGGCTGACGATGGTTGCGGCGATGTAGCACACAATCATCGGCAGGAGCGAATAGCCGATGGCGATGGCAATATCCTTGAGGCGCCCTTCGCCGTCCATCAGGCAGGTAATCGACCAGTTGCCGACGCACAGCAGCAGGTACAGCATCAATACGCCGCTCATTTCCCACAGGGCGTTGACCGTTCGCTCGTTGATGTCGTTGACGACAAAGCCCGCAAGCAGCCGGTTCAGCGTGAAGCACAGACCGAAGAGGACAACCATGAGGATGGCAATGGCGACGCTTCCCTTTTCGCCGTGGCGAATCCAGTAGAAGCCGTCCGACGGATGGGACACCGTGTAGAACAGCTGCTGCCACTTTTCTTTGCTGAACAGTGATTTCATCGCTTATGCCCTCCTTCCGTTCTTTTGATTTCTGCGCGGACGAATCACCTTGACCACAACGACAATCGCCACGATGACCGCAATGATGCCCGTCAGAATGTAGTTGATGTTGCTCTTGAGCACATCGTTGCGGTAGCGCTTGAAGGCGACGGAGTAGTAGTCGCGGTTCATGCCGCGCTTCAAGTATTCCATAGCCTTCTCGTTGTCGCCCGCGGACAGGTACGCCTTGCCGATGCCGGTGTTCGCCAGCTCGTTGTTCTCGTCCATCCGCAGTACTTCCTGCCACAGGGCAACCGCCTGCGTTTCATCGCCGTCGTAGCGCAGCCCAACCGCTTCGTTAATGAGCCGGCCGTACTCCGTTTCGCCGAAGACGGCAATCACGCCCTGCTTGGAATCCAGCGCGAGCATCTTGTCCCCTGCGCACTCAATCGCGACAGGCGCTTCCATCGTGCCCGCCTGCGTGCCGAGGCCGCCGAAGATGTAAAGCAGGTTGCCTTCGTGGTCGTAAGTGATAATGCGGCCGCGCTTGGAGTCCAGCAGCGAGTAGATGCCCTTTTCGCGGTACACCACGTCCACAATCGTGCTGGCGCCCGCGTACTGCGACGTGCCGCTGATCTGCATATCGCCGCCAAGGTTCTTGGTCTGACCCATGCGGATGACGTCCTCGCCCTTGGGGTTCAGGCGGCGAACCGCCTGTGTGCCCGCGGTATCCTTGTTCGAGGCGTACACAAAGCCTTCGTCGTCGATGTCAATGCCGGTAAATTCCGTCGGGATGAACAGCTGCTGCTTGGAGCGTTCTTCCTTCGTCGCCAGCTTGCGCCAGAACTTCTCCCACGCCGTAATTTCAACGGAAATCGTGCCGAAGAAGCCGGTGAAGTCGCCGTTCGTCTCAAAGGCCATGATGCCTTCAAACATGTTCTGCGCAATGCAGTAGACACGTCCGGCGTAGTCCACAGAGACTTTCAGGGGCGCAAAGAGGAAGTTGGCATCCAGCACCTCGCTGTTCGGGTTGACGGTCACGCGCGCGACATTCTTGTCGCCGTCCAGCACAATCAGGCGGTTGTCGCTGTCCGCAATGCAGAGCTGGCTTGCGCTGTTGAACGCCACGCCCTCCACGCCGCTGACTTCCGCGAACGCCTGATAGCCGCTGCCCACATCCACGCCGAGGATGCGCTCCGTCACCGTGCCGTTTCTGTCCTGCACCTCCACGCAGTTGTTCTGCGCCGTGTGCAGCACCGTCCAGTTGTCGTCCAGCACCAGCACCCGTCCCGTGCTTTCCTTCACGCACAGGCGCTGCGTACCGTTCCAATCCACCATCGCCGTTGCGGAAACTTCCGTCAGGCGCTCGTCCTGCTTGCCGTTTTTCACCGTCGTCACGGCGGATACACTGTCCGTTTTGGTGTCCAGCAGCAGCAGCGAATTATTCTCGACCGTGCCCAGCAGCTTGCCGGAGGTTTTCATGACGTTGATTTCACCGTTTTTCTCGCCCACAATCAGGTAATCACCCGTCAGTTCGATGCCCAGAATGTTCTGGAACGCCGTCTCTTCATCCTCTGAAGAAGCCGCTGCTGCTCCGGTCATGCCCGTCATGCGGGTGATGTTGCCATCCGCGTCCGTCTTGCGGATGCAGTTGCTTTCGATCACGCGGCGTGTGCTGCCCGTGCGGTCGAGTTCGACAATGTGGTTGTCCGCATCGCGGATGAACACGCTGTCGCCATCCAGCGCGAATTCGGAAATCGTCGCGAAGGAGGTCAGCGCATCGTCCGCATTGCGGTAATTGCCGTAGGTTGTGACCATATTGCCCTTCTGGTCAAGCACAACCACTGTCTTGGCGCTGATGCAGTAGAGGTTGTCCTGCTCGTCCAGCGCCAGACCAATCAGACCGGACATGCCGGTGATGTTCTGGTTGCCCTTAATCAGGCGGCCAATCAGGATGAACAGGTCGATGTTCGTCGTCGCGTCATAGCGGGCGTAAGTGAAAGTCGAGCCGTCCGCGTTCGTGCGGATGACGGACTTGCCGTTCTCCGCAATCGCGTAGGTTGCGCCCTTGCTGTCTGTGACCGCCTTCACCAGCGGCTGCAAGGTGCTCTCGTAGGCGCTGACCTGATAGGTCGCACCCTGCTCGTCCGCCAGTTCCGTGGCGCTGCCGGACGTGAAGCGCTCCGCACGGTACTTCATGCCGTCCACATCGGTTTCCTGATGGAGGTCGCCCATGCCCTCGATGTGCGTCCCGACAGCGTAGGTCACGCCGCCCAGCGCTTTCACGCTGCCCGACAATTGCGGAATCTCGATGATGCGGTTGAGCGTATCATCAGGATTCAGCACAACCACGCGGCGGTTGAGGCTGTCGGCAATGTAGAGCGTATCGTCGCTGGCGACTGCCACGCCCGTGGGCGTCTGGAAGGTGTCCGCCACGCCGTGATTCTCAAATCCGGTGATGACGCGCACGACCTTCGTCATGTCGCTGCTGAGCAGGACGATGCGGTTGTTGCCGCTGTCCGCCAGATACACCGTGCCGTCCTGCGCTACGCACAAGTCCTGCGGGTTCTTGAACGCCCCCAGCGACTGCCCATTATATTGGAAGGAAGCGCCTGTAATCGATCCTGCCGGCACATACGCCGCGGGCGTGTACACGATGTCACCCCAGTAGTCGTAATTGTACGTCGTGTAAGGCAGCTCGGCGTCCGCCAAGGCTCCCCCGCAGGAGGAGAAAGTGACCAGCGCCGCCAGCGCCGTCAGGAGGAACTTCTTCATTTTTTTCATGCGTCTTTCCTCCCTCTCTTAGTCCTTCATGCCCGAAGTTGTCATGGTTTCCAGAATGCTGCTCTGGCACAGCAGGAAGAACAGCACCGGCACCGCCATGATGATGAACGTGACCGCCGCCGCCGCGCCCGCGCGGGACACGCCGCCAGCCGTAATCTGCTGGAGCGCGTACTGCATGGGCTTCAATTGCTCGTCACGCAGGAACAGCGAACCGGTATTGCCCCACATCTGCTGGAACTGGAAGATTGCCAGCGTCAGCCAAGCGGGCTTGACGTTCGGCATGACGATTTTCCAGAAGATCTGCCATTCGTTGGCGCCCTGCACGCGCGCCGACTCCATCAGCGAATCCGGCAGCTGCTCCATGAACTGCTTCATCAGGTACAAACCCATGCCGAACGACCATGCGGGCAGAATCAGCGCCAGATAGGTGTTGTTGATGTGCAGCCACGAAATGATGGCGTACTGCGGAATCTGCGTGACCGTCCAGTTGAACATCATCGACAGGACGACCATGCCGAACAGCAGCGCCTTGCCGGGGAATTTGTCCTTCGCCAGCGGATACGCCGCCCACGACGCCACGATGACGTGACCCACCATGCCCGCCACCGTGATGATGATGGTGTTCATGATGTAGCGGCTGAAAGGCACCCACGAGTCGTTCATCAGGATGAACAAATCCGAGAAGTTGCGCAGATTCGGGTTGCGCACAAAAATCTTCGGCGGGAACTGGTACAATTCGTCCAGCGGCTTCAGGGCGTTGTTGATAATCATGACCAGCGGCAGTGCCATGAAGACGCCGCAGATGAACATGAGCGTAAACAGCAGCGCGTTGCCCGCCATCGAGCGGTTGAGCTTGCGGGCTTTCTTGGGCATAATCTTCTGCCGGCGCAGCTTCTTTTGCAGCTTCGGCGGCAAATCCTTGACTGCCACCTGACCTCTCCGTTCTGCCATGCTTACTCACCCACCCTTCTCAGTACTCGCTGAACGAGCTTATTCGTGCCGACCATCAGCAGGAAGAGGATGGTCGCGATGGCGCAGGCGTAACCCATCTCCATACGGGTCGAACCGTAGTCCAGCAAGTGGGTGACAATGGTTGCGCCAGCATAGTTGACTGACGGGTTGCCCGCCAGATTGATGGAAATGTCCGCCACGGCGAAGGACTGCGTAATCTGCATGACCGCGCCGAACATCAGCTGCGGCTTCATCGCCGGGAGAGTGACATACCACAGCTCCTGCCAGCGATTCTTGATGCCGTCAATGGCGGCGGCTTCGTACATGCTCTTGTCCACCGTCTGCAAGCCTGCGATGAAAGACAGGAAGCCTGTGCCCAGGCTCAGCCACAGCTGAACGATAATCAGCATCGGCATGACGTACTGCTCTGTCTTCATCCACAGAATCGGCTCGTTGATGATATCGAGGTTCAGCAGGATACCGTTCAAATAGCCGTAGCGGTCGCCGGTCAGAATCAGGTTCCAGACCATGTAGGCGTTGCCGCAGATGGACGGCGCGTAGAAAATCAGCGTCAGGAGCGTGCGCATCCCGCGGTTGAACTCGTTGATAATCCACGCGAACAGCAGGCACAGCATGTAGCTGACCGGGCCGGTAATGACAGCGAAAATCAGCGTGTTTTTGAGCGAAATGATGAAGATTTCGTCATCCAGCAGGAGCTTGACGTAGTTTTGCCAGCCGACGAACTCCGGCTTCTCCAGCATGTTCCAGTCCGTGAAGGAAACGCCGATAGCCATCAGCACCGGCAGCACGGTGAAGAAGAAGAACAGGATGAAGTACGGCGCCATCAGCAGGTAGGACGCGCGGTGCTTCCAGATGGTTTTGCCAAGCGACTGACGCTTGCCATGCACCAAGGTCGGATTGCTCATCTTACTCCTCCTTCGTCGTGTCTTCCGTCTGATGGAGCGGCAGACCGAATTCCGTGCGCTTGTAGTTGATTTCGGCGTTGATGTAGTACACCTTGTCCATCAGCGCCTCGCGCGGGGTGGTGGTGTTGTTCGTTGCGGTATCTGTGGTGATGGTATAGAACGCGTTGTTGATGTTGCGCCAAGTGTAGTATCCGCCCGGCACCTGCGGGATGCCGCGCACATACTGCATCTGCTCCACCAGCGCGCGGTAGTCGCGCATGGGCCACGACAGGTTCGCCAGTGCCTCGGTGTTTGCCGTCGCGACGCGCGCGGATGCCCCCATCAGCGATTCCATCTCGCGCCCGTAGAGCGTCTGCGTCTCGGTGCTCGTCCACCATTTGAGGAACTCCCAGCTTTCGTCGGGATGCTTCGTCGCGCTCATGATGATATCCGCCAGACCCGTCGTACCCGTCGAGCGGTCAATGCTGCCGTCCGCCTGCACCGTACCGGGAACGGTCGTGAAGTCCCACAGACCCAGGATGTCCGGCGCGGAAACCTGCAGGTTGTTGTACGTCGTGTAGTCGGAGATGATAATCGGGCATTCGCCGGTACGGAAGCGTTCTTCGGCGGACGTTTCCTTGTCCAGCTTGTAATCCGTGTAGTATTCGCAGTATTTCTTGAACACGTTGATGGCGACGTCCTCATCCAGCGCGGACGCGGCGTTGTCATCGGTGTAGTAGCGGCCGCCGTTCTGGAACAAAAGCATCGCGAACACCTGCTCAGACGGCAGCATGCCGAATTCCATCTGGTTCTTGCTCAGGATGGACATGGCAACCTTCACTTCGTCCCACGTCTGCGGCACTTCCAGCCCAATTTCCGCCAGAATGTCCTTGCGGTAGAACATCATCAGCCACGTCTGCGTATCCGGCAGGGCGTACGTCGCACCGTCAAAGGAGAACGGGATGATGGCGCTCTCGTTGAAGCGCTTGGCGATCTCCGGGAAATCCTCGAACTGCGTCAAGTCCAGTACGGCGTTGCGCAAGCCATAGTTGACGGGCGTGTCGTTGCCCGTGTTCAGCACCGCGCCCGCAATGCCGTTGGTGTTCGCCACCTGAATGGCGACATCCGGGCCCTCGCCCGCCAGCGTCGCGCGCAGGAGCGTGTTCATGTCAACCAGCTGCACGTTGACGGAAATGCCCGTCGCGGGCGTGAACTTCTCGTCAATCAGCGACTTGATGACGTTCGCCTGGTCACGGCCCGTGCCGATCCACAGCGTCAGCACGACGTTCTCCGTGTCGCCCTCCGCCACGTTGCCGACCTTGTTGTAGTCGATGATGAAGGAGTAATACAGGCGCTCCGTTTCATGCGCAAGGCTCTCCCACCAGCTGCTGTTATCCAGCTTCGGCTGCGTATCGGCAGCATGAATATAGAAGCGGTCTACCTGAAGCGGCTGTGCCAGCACCTGCGTAATCCAGTTGCCGCACGCGCGGACGTTGGTCTTGAAGGATGAAAGCACCTCGGTGAAGCGTTCCTGATCCTCAATCAGCTCGTCCAGCTGGTCGCTCATCGTGCGCAGGACGGTCAGCTTATCGGAATCATTGCCCGCCGTCTTTTCCAGCGCGGCGATGGCGCTGTCAATGTCCACCTGTACCGCGCGCAGTTCGCCCTCCAGCTTCGGCAGGGACGCCGTCAGCTGATAGTCGCGGTACTGGTCAGGCGCGACGCCGGTGATGTAGATGACCTGACGGTAGATGTTGTTCAGCTGCTGCACGCAGTCCTGCACCTGCGCGATGATGTTTGCCATATCGCCCAGTACAACTTCCATGCGCAGGGTATGCTTGCCCGCGGTCAGGTAGACGCGGTAGGCGTTTCCGTCCTCGTCGGAGAGCGTTTCTATCCGCCACGTCTGCGTGTAGGAGAAGGGCTGCGCGTTGAACTCCGCAAACGGCACTTCGCCGTCAATCATGATTTTGCGGTACACGTCGATGCCGCGGACGAAGTTCTGCTTGTCCACCATCGAGATTTCGTAGTAACCGTCCTGCGACACTTCAAATGCCCACTCAATCCACTGGCCCGCGTTCTTCCAGCTACTGCCGATGGAGTTATTGAGCAGATACCGCGCCGACATGGGGTACACAACCGCGCTGGACTGATCCTGCACGGGGTAAAGCATCTGAGAAGAGGTCTTGACGGCGTTTTCCGCCTCAAAGCGCACGGACACGCCCGTCGCGTCCTGATGACCCGCCGCGTCGCCCGCCGCCTTTACATCCGCATAAGCGGCAGGGCGGGAGTGGTTGGACAGCGTAATCGACCGCAGGAGCATCGGCTCGCGCATGGACAAAAGCGTCAGCGTGTGCTGCCCCGCTTCGAGGTAGATGCTCATTTCGCCAGAAATGTAGCCGTTGGTGTCGTACAACCCGTGGGTACACCACTCCGGCTGTTCAATGGGCGAAGGCTTCAGGTCATTGCCCTGATTATCCTTGTCCCACTTGCGGACGACGATGCCGTTCTCATCGGTGTACTCCTCGTAGGTGCCGTTGACCCACACGCGGTTGAAGTCCACCATTGCCAGCTCACTGTACGGCAGCTTGCCGTCCACAAAGAACGCGCGCTGGATGGCGCTGTTCTTGCCCGCGTAGGGGTAATAGAGCAGCGTCAGGTCATACAGACCCGATTCCGGCACATCCACAATCCACTCGGTCAGCGACTCTTCGCCCGTCAGGACGCTCTTGCCCGTCATGCCCTCGTAGTCGTCAAAGACCCGCGGCTGGGCGGCAATGCCTGCATCCTCGTAGCGCACGAACGTGTCCGCATCCACCGTCACGGTCACGTCCGGGTGCGCCGCGTCCTCGTAGCGTTCCAGATAGTCCGCATACCCCGGAATTGACGCATCAATGGAGTATGTACTCACAATCTGCTGGTAGTCCGCGTTCGTCAGCGCCGTTGCGCCGCTTGTGCTCTCCTCCGCCAGCGCAGCGCCGCAAAGCAGCAGCAATGCCAGCACCATGCTCATCAGCGACTTCTTTCCGCTCAACACCGTTCACCTTCCTCTTGATTGTTAGGGGCAACCCCAGAGGCTCTGCCTCTGGACTCCGGCAGGGGCGCTGCCCCTGCACCCTGCA
>ERZ827522.2430-NODE-2430-length-12863-cov-3.180512_pt1 | contig 12863 bp, 7 predicted proteins | sample MGYA00519580_ERZ827522 | MGnify/ENA primary metagenome ERZ827522 (study PRJEB31778, sample SAMEA3449340) | human gut metagenome | biome: human gut; feature: human-associated habitat; material: faeces | place: United Kingdom | collected 2010/2012 ... | reverse complement strand
CACTTCGGCCAGCGCGCTCAGGCGCGGCAGGAGCATGTATTCGGCATGGGGCCACGTGGCGATGTACTCGGTCCAGAGGTTGGCCTGCACGCCCAGTATACAGCGCTGTTCGTCAGCCGTCAGCATCTCGTAAGGATCGAGCGAATAGACCTTCTCCACAGGCAGATAACCACCGATGGCGAGCGGTTCTCCGGCCGTATCGCGCGTCTGGTAATAGTCCAGATAGCAGTGCGTCGTCGGAGCCATGATGGCGTGGTTGCCCATCTTCGCAGCCTTGATGCCGCCTTCGGCGCCCCGCCACGACATGATCGTAGCCGTCGGCGTCACGTCGCCCTCAAGAATCTCGTCCCAACCGATCAGCCTGCGTCCGTGGGCGTTGAGGAATTTCTCGACGCGGGCCGTGGCATAGTTCTGCAACCGGCGCGGCCGCTTCAGCCGCTCGGCCTTCATGCGCGCTTTGCAATGCGGGCATTTCTTCCACATCACCGTCGGGCACTCGTCGCCGCCGATATGGATATACTCCGAGGGAAACAGCTCCAACACCTCTTCGAGCACGCCCTCGATGAATTCGAACGTCGTCTCCTTGCCGATGCAGAAAACCCGGTCGTCGATGTCCCATGTCTGGCGCACTTCGTACTGCTCGCCCGTACAGCCCAGCCACGGATAGGAGGCCAGCGCCCCGACGGCATGCCCCGGAAATTCGATTTCGGGAATCACCGTGATGAAACGCTCCGCAGCGTAATTCACCACGTCGCGGATCTCGTCCTGCGTATAGTAACCGCCGTAAGGCGTTTCGTCGAATTTGCAGTTCTCGTCGTACGTGCCGCCCGGATCACGGCCGATCAGCGTACGGCTGCGTACGGAACCTATTTCGGTGAGTTTCGGATATTTCCTGATTTCGATGCGCCACCCCTGATCGTCGGTCAGATGCCAGTGGAAGACGTTGAGTTTGTGCAGGGCCATGATGTCGAGCGCCTCCTTCACCTCATCGACCGTGAAGAAGTGACGGCCGACATCGAGCATCATGCCCCGGTAACCCAGACACGGTTTGTCCTCGATCGTGACGACGGGCAGTTCGACGGCCCGCACGTCGTCGGCTTCGTACGCTGCCGCCGGAAGCAGCTGGCGCAGCGTCTGCACGGCATAGAACGCCCCCTGCGCTCCTCCGGCGACGATATCGATCCGGCAGGGAGTTACGAAAAGGCGGTAGGCCTCCGCAGGCATCGTCTCGTCGCGGGTGACGTTCACCGCATGGTCCGCGGCCTTGTCGGCATGCCTTACCCGCGGGCCGCGGCCGAACAGCGGCATCAGCACCTTGTTCAGCGCGGCAGTCACGCCGGACAGACGCTCGTCGTCGAACAGCAGGACCACCTCGGCGTCGGAGGTCAGGCGGAAGGTGCCCTGCCCCTCCACGATATGCTCCGGGAGCGGCACGACAGCCACTTCGCCGTCGGTCGGAATCACCCTGCCGCAACTGCAACAGCCGCACAATACGGCGAACAATGCCAAAACAGGTAAAAGTCTCTTCATATCGGATCGTTTTCGTGGGTTTCGGTGCAACTTACCCGGTAAATATAACAAAAAAACGGATTTCGCCAAAGCACCGCGTCATTTATTCGCAGGCCGAAGCTCCCAGCAGTCCTACGTGGTCGATATTCGAACAGCAGATATGCAGTCCCTCGACGGTCTTGGCATAGGGGAACCGTTTCAGCTGTTCGTACATCGCTTCACGGAAAAAGCCGAACGCATGGGCGATGCTGCCGCCGAAGACGATCGCTTCGGGGTCGTACGTATAGAGCACCAGCATCACCAGCTGGCCGACATGCCCCCCGAACTCGCGCCAAAGCGCCAACGCTTCGGGATCGCCCGCCGCGGCGCGCTCGTAAGCCTCCTTGCCCGTCGTGCCGCGGCCCACGAAGAAGCGGCTGCTGCAATAGTATTCGTAATCCCGGTCCAGATACGGGATGCTTCCGATCTCCCCCGCCCCGGTGTCCCGGCCGCAGTAGAGTTTCCCGCCGATCACGACTCCCGCGCCGACGCCCGTGCCGAGCGCCACGCACACCACGTCGCTGAACGCGCTCGCCTCGCCGAAGCGGCAGACGCCCAGCGCAAAACAGTTGCAGTCGTTGTTGACATGCACCGGCACGCTGAAACGCTTTTCGAGCAGGTCTTTGAGGTAAACCTCGCGCCACGAAGGGATGCCCACCACATTATATACGATTCCCCGCGCAGCGTCCACCACCGACGGCACGCCGATACCGATCCGCGAAACCTCAGGTCGCATAAGCTCCCCGATAAGCGATGCGATATGATCCACCACCTCCCCTTCGGGACGGTCGGCTTTGCAGGGTTCGGAAAGCAGCCGCACGATATGTCCGTCTTTCACAAGGCCGGCGCGCACGTTCGTGCCGCCCAAATCCACGCCTATTCTCATCTCTTGTCTGTTAATTGCTGTTCTTGACTTTGCTGATCCTGCCGTCGCGGAACTCCACGTGATCGACGATCCGTCCGTCGCGCTCGTGAATCCACGTCTCGAAGCCCCGTTCGCCTTCGGTCAGCACCAGCAGACGCACGCCGGGGCGCAAGTTGTTGTAGGTCGTATCGTCGCCCGAAAAACGTCCGTATCCGAGCGCTATACCCTTCTCGGCAACGACGTAGTCGATGTCGTGGTCATGCCCCACGAACACCCCCGTCACGTCGCCGCTCTCGACCATCGCCGCGAACATGCCGGGATTCAGCTCGCCCGGACACTCGTCCTCGGCGGCGCGGCCGATATGCGTATTGTCGGGATTGCGCCACGCCGCGACGTATTCGGGCAGGGCGATATGGAAAAAGGCCAGCGCCGGCAACGGTTTCCCGCCGTTGGCCCCGGTATAGGCGGCGCTCCGGTCGCGGTACCAGCGTATCTGATCCTGCGTGAACCAGCCGTAACCGTCGATACCCTCGACAGTCGAATAGTCGTGCGAATCGAGGCAGTAAAGCAACGCCGCAGGCGATTTCTTCCCGGCGATCTCCAGCACCACGTCGGCCAGTTCGCCGTCGGCGTTCAGCGTGTTGAGCGTCCCGGCATACGAAGTGACGATGCGGCCGATTCCGGCGCGCGGAATATCCTGTTCGGCGTCGTGGTTGCCCAGCACCACGCAGAACGGCAGGTTACGCTCCGCAACGGGCGCCAGCACGCGCTTCCACCCTTCGGCGGCAGGTTTTCCCGTCACCACGTCGCCCGTGAAGACGACCAGATCGGGCCGCTCCGCATCGAGGATATAACGCATCTGAGCGATCGTCTTCTCCGCCTGCGCCTGCCGGTAGGGATTCCCCAGATCGAGGTGCACGTCGGTGAACTGCGCGATCTTGAATTTCCCCTCCCCGTTGAATTCCAGAGCGGGCCTCTGCGCCTGCGCCGAGCACCACAAGGCAACGGCGCACATAAGTGTCGTTATCTTTTTCATAAGCAGGTTGGGTTGCTCAGTTCAGTTTCACGCTGCCGCTCTTCTCCACGCGGACCGTACGGCTCCGGCCGTCGCCCCACGTCACCGTCAGGTCGAACGGCACGTTGGTCTCAACGCTCACGGAGGGCGTCTCGCCGGCCGAAGCGCGCCGTTTGACCTTCAGCCCCACGACGCCGTCCGGCCCGTAGGGATAGCGTTCGATGCCGTGGGCCTCGGTATGCTCGATGTCCCACACGATGCGGCCTTCGGAGTAATCCGACTTCACGCCGAGGATATACTCGATGAAGACGGCGATGGGCGGAAGTCCGGTCCAGCCCACGAAGTCCTTGCGTGCCATGAATCCGGGTTCGATCTTCTCCGGGGCGTAGTACTCCCAGAAGGTGCCGGTATTCTTCCACACCTCGAAGACTGCGGCGTAATGGTTCGCGGCGATCTCCCGCGCAAGGTCGTGATAGCCCTTACGGTAAAGGCCGTCGATGGTCATGTAATTCGTACCGGGCCATACGCCGCCCTGCCAGTAGCGGCCCAGCGGATTGTATTTCGGATGGTCGGCCGAGAGCGACGGCACGCGGTGCGGACGGTCGAACTCGGTCGTATCGCTCAGATGCGCCACCATGCGGTCGAGCCGCTCCTTGTCCAGCGCATCGGCCTGCAAAGCCCAGAATGCGCCGATTCCCTTGGTCGTGCAGAGCGTTCCGTCGCCGTAGCGGTCGTACAGGAAAGCCGTCCGCTCGTCCCAGAGATGTTCGTTCACATAGGCGCGCAGCCGCTTCATCTCGTCCTCCATATCCTCGATCTCCTGCCAGCGTTCGATATAGAAACCGATGTTCAGCAGCGACTCGTCGACCAGCATCTGCTGCAGGTTGGTGTCGAGCCAGACCATATGTCCGTGCGAAAAGATCGGGTTGTATTCGGGCTTCTCGCGGGGCATGTTGTCCATGCCCGTTCCCCAGCCGCTCGACCAATAGGTGCCGTCGGGCCACGTGCGGTTGAGCCGCCACCATTTGGCGTAGGCGCACAGCGCGGGGAAGACCTTGTGCAGGCGGTCGATATCGCCGAACTGGCGGTAGTACGTCAGCTCGACCCACGGCAGCAGGTTCGGGCCGGTCGAAGTCGGATCGTAACGCTCGAAACAGTCGGAGCCGTCGGCCCGGATTTCGCGGCAGATGAAGCCGTCGGGGTGCTGCTTCGCATAGAAGTTGTCCAGCGAACGCTGGAACGGGAAGAAGCGGTAGCCGTAGCGGGCGAACATCATCATGAACGAGGCGTCCCACATGAAAATATTGCCGTTGTAGACGATATCCAGATACGGCGAGACGAATTCCGATCCCTCCTGCGGCTGGCGGATGTTGCCCACGGCGATCCGCCAAGCATGCCAGTACATCTCGATCTCTTTGTCGTGCCCCTCCCACACGGGTGCGGGCAGGATCTTGCGGGCCTCGGCGAACGAACGGGGCTTGATGGTTTCGGGCTTGGCGGTCCGGAATTCGTTTTCGGCCACGAAGACCTCTTTTACATAGGTATTCTTGTAAGGCAGCTCGTAAGGACCCGATTTAAGGCCCTGCGCTCCGGCCGCTCCCGCTGCGAAGACCAGCGGCAGAAGCGCCGCGATTTGTTTGCGTAGCGTCATAATATGCGGTTTATTTTATCAGCGATTTGATCCTGCGGGCGATCTCCGTATTCATATACGTACCGCAGAACTTGTCGGCTCCGGGACCGTATGCGAATACGGGAAGCATCGCGGGGGTATGGTCGTCGGAGACATAGACGCCCATCACGCGGCCCGTCCGCTCGTCGCCGTCCACCAGCACCAGTCCGCCCGTCTCGTGGTCGGCGGTGACCACGACGAGCGTCTCGCCGTTTCGGTCGGCGAATTTCAGCGCTTCGGCCACGGCGAGGTCGAAGCTCAGCATCTCGATAATCGAGCCGGGCAGGCAGCGCGAATGGCCGGCATAGTCGATCTTGGCGCCCTCGACCATCAGGAAGAAGCCTTTGCCGCCCCGCTCCTGCAGTTTGGCGATCGAAGCCCTCGTGGCGTCGGCCAGCAAGGTGAGGTTGGCCTGCTCGGCGGCATCGTCCATCGTCTCGTCGATGCAGATCACCTTGCCTTTCCGGGCGGTGATCTCATCAACCGAACGCACGAAGTCATACTGTTTTTCCAGCTCGGAGATCAGCTCCACGCCGTCGCTGCGGCGGGTGAATTCGCGGATGCCGCTGCCGCAGAGCAGGTCCACGCGGCCGTCCATCAGGCAGCGGGTCAGCTCGTCGGCGTTGTCGCGTTCGACCGAATGTCCGTAAAAGGCCGTCGGCGTAGCGTCGGCGACATTGCCGAGCGTCAGCACGCCCACCGGCATCCCCTTGTCATGGAAAAAGTCGCTCAGCGAAGGATACGGCTCACCTTCGGAACTCATCGAAATATGGCGGTTGTCGTGACGTTCGCCCGTCGCCAGCGCACTGCCGCCCGCAGCCGAGTCGGTCGTGAAGGCATCCAGCGCATTGTTCTGCTGCAGGCCCATATACTTCATCTGCAGCGTCGTAAGGCCCTTGTTGGCATAAAACGCTGCCACGATCTGCGAAAGGCCCATGCCGTCGCCGATCAGGTAGATTACGTTTCTGACTTTTCCCTTGCCGCCGTCGTTTCGATAGGTCGGCGTGTAAACGTCGATACCCTCGGTGAGCTGCAGTTTATCGTTCTGAAATCCCCTGAAATCGCGCGTGGTCTTGTCCAGACGCTTCGTGCCGGTCACGCCACCGACGGACGTACGGCGCTGGCCGATCTGGAAATTCTTGTTGCCGAAATCGTCGAAGAATCCGGCGCAGACCTCCGGACGGTCGGTGTTGATGTAGTCGATCCCCATGTCGTAGAACGTATAATAGACCGTCGTTCCTTCGGGAGCGCCCCAGAAACGCACGGGCTTGCCCCAGCCGTGGGCGCGGTCGATGATCTTTTCCAACTTCACACGCTCGGCGGGAATGATCGAACCTTTGCCGTTCCACTGCGAATAGTTCCTGAAGTTTACGCTTACGAGGGCGATGCGCTCCAGCTGGTCCGGGGTATAATCGGTCTCCCAATTACCGTCGAAACGGACATAGGCGGGATATTTGCCGAAATCCTCAGGCGCGGGAACCCGTCCCGTGACGGCGATACGCACGGCTTCGGGATTCACGGCCGGATCGAAGACTTCGGGATAACGGCCCAGCAGCGCCGTAACGGCCTGCAGCGTCGGTTCGGTCGCCGATTTGAGTTCGACCATCAGTTGCAGACGTTCGTCCGAATCTTTCCATGCGCGGCCGCCGTTGCGCCCAAAAAGCGTCACGATCGGCTCGACGTAGAGCGACTCGAAAGTCATGTCGGGCGAAAGGTCCTCGACATCGTGCCCCACCAGCAGCCGGCCGTCGTGCAGGAACACATCGGCTTCGATCGAGTAGACCCCCTGCGCATAAGCCTGCCAGAAGGGAGCGCGGCGGCAATAATCGTTGTGCGAATGGATCAGCACGGGCCGTTCGGCCGCAACCGTTACGCAGAAGCACAATGCCGCAGCCAGCAGCCAGCTTTTCAGTATCCTTTTCATCGTCGGAGTCATTTAGCGATTTTGACAACGGCCATCACCGGAGCGTGGTCGGAAACATAGCCGCCGTCGAAGGTGTCGGGCAGCACTTCATAGCGGACGGCTTCGATGTCGCCGCTCACGAAGATATAATCCAGCAGGGGACGCTCGGCTTCGGGAATCTGTCCGAAATCGGAGAAACTCCAGTCGGTTCCCGACCGCTGCGCCGCGATCGCCTTCGCGTCGTGCAGCACGCCGTCCTTCTGCACATGGGCCACCACCGACGATCCGGGTTCCGAATTGAAGTCGCCCGTCAGGATCACAGGACGTCCTCCGCTCAGGGTTTCGATGCGCTTCATCAGCAGGCTCACGCCCTCGTCGCGCGCCACCTGCCCGACATGGTCGAGATGGGTGTCGATGAAGAAGAGTTCCCGGCCGTCCCTGTCGCGCAACACGACCCATGTGGCGATTCGCTCGCAGGCGCCGTCCCATCCCAGCGACCCCACCACTTCGGGGGTCTCGCTCAGCCAGAACGTTCCCGAATCGAGCAGCGTGAAGCGGTCCTTCCTGAAGAACACGGCGCAGTATTCGCCCGACTCGGCGCCGTCCAGCCGTCCGACGCCCACTCCTTGATACCCGGTCAGCAGACCGCTCAGATCATTGAACTGGTTGGAAAGCAGCTCCTGCGTGCCCAGCACGTCGACCTCCTGCGCCTTAATCACCCCGGCGATCCGTTCGCGGCGGAAACGCCAGTTGTTCTGCCCGTCTTCGGGATTGTCGTAACGCATGTTGAAGGTCATCACGCTGAGCGAAGTCGCCGAGCCGCAGGCGGTGAACGCAACCGCCGCAAGAAGATAGATCAATCGTTTCATAGCTCCATATTTTTAATCAAAACTAATTCCCCTGAAATCCGTCATGCGCAGGTTCGCTTCGGGTATCGCTTCGAAGCCCTCCGCTCCGGGCGCTTTCCAGCCCCACGCGAGGTCCTGTCCTTCGTAATCCTCGAAATAGAGCAGCGTGTAAGGGTGCAGTCCCGCTTCGAGCGCCACGCGTCCGGTCGCCATGACCGAAGCGTGGGACCCGTCGTTGTCCACCACCCTACGGTCGCCGATCATCAGCACGCTGCCGTCGTCGCTCTTGGTCATGAACTCCCAAACGCCCCGCTCCGGAATGAGGATCAATCCCGTAAAGACATAGGCGAAGTGGTCCTCCTGCGGAGCTTGGGCGATCGAGGGCGCAGGCATCGTGCCGGACGACACGTATTTTCCCTTCCGAATATCGTTCACACACGAGAAAACGCCTTCGTAATAGCTGTAAGCGACGCCGGGACGCGTGGCGGTCTCTGCGGGCATACCCCGGCGGAACACCGCTTCCTCGGCTTCGAGCGTCAGCGTACGACTAGGCGCAGCGCCGGGTTTGAATCCTTTGGCCTTGAGCGTCAGCGAACGGTCCACCGGCACGGGAGCGGCGTAGAGCGCCGACGTTTCGGTGGGTTCCGAGCCGTCGAGCGTATAGCGGATTTCCGCTCCGGAGGTCGTCGTCGCCAGAGCGACGGCGAGCGGCTCGGTGAACAGGCTCACGTTCTGCGTGGTATAGGGAATCGAAACCACCTCGCCGCGGGTCAGCGAATGGGGCGCGGCCGCATCGTCCGTCCCGCGTTCGTAATCGGGGCGCGGCCGGAGCGCAAAGTGCAGCTCGCCGCCCTGCATCAGCTCGTCGTAGGTGATGTAGTTCCGGTCGATCGGCTTCCCGTCGAGCGTCACCGAAGCGATATAGACGCTGCGGCGCGGATTGTCGGCCGTAACGGTCAGCGTACGGCCGTTGGCCAGCCGCACGACGGCTTTCGGGAACTGGGGCGCGGTCAGCGCGAATTCGTTCGAGCCGGGACATACGGGATAGAAGCCCAGACTGGAGAAGACGTACCATGCCGACATCTGGCCGCAGTCCTCGTTGCCGATGATGCCTTCGGGCGTCGGGGCGTACATCTCGTGCAGCAGGCGGCGCGTCAGCTCCTGCGTCTTCCACGGCTGTCCCACATAATTATAAAGGTAAGCCATATGGTGGCTCGGCTCGTTGCCGTGGGCGTACTGCCCCATCAGCCCCGTCACGTCGCTCACGTCGAGCTGCATTTCGTCCGATTCGAGCGTGAAGAGCCGGTCCATTTCGCGGATGAACGTCTCGCGGCTGCCGAAAAGCTGGATCAAGCCGTTCACGTCGTGCGGCACGAAGAAGCGGTAGTGCCACGGTGTGGCCTCGGTATAGTCGCGGCCCGTAGCGAACTCTTCGAACGGCGCGGACCAGTTGCCGTCGGACTGACGGCCGCGGAAAAAGCAGATCGAGCCGTCGAAAACATTCACATAGTTGAGCGCCCGCCGCGCGTATTCCCCGAACACGTCGTCGCGGCCCATAGCCTGCGCCATGCGGGCGATCGCCCAGTCGTCGTAGGCGTATTCCAGCGTACAGGAGACCGATTCGCGCTTGATATTGGAGGGAATATACCCCTGCGCCGTATAATAGTCCGAACCTTTCTTATTGATGTTCGACGAACGGATCATCGCCTCCAGCGCCTTGTCGGCATCATAGCCGCGAATTCCCTTCAGGTAGGCGTCGGCGATGACCGACACGGCATGGTAGCCGATCATCGTGCCCGTCTCGCCCGAAGCCAGCGGCCAGATCGGAAGTTCGCCCGTTGAATCGTACATGTCGAGCATGCTGCGGATCATGTCGTTCACCAGCGCGGTATCGACCAGCGTCTGGAGCGGGTTCCACGCCCGGAAAGTATCCCACAGCGAGAACGTCGAGTAGTAGGACTTCCCTTCGGGCATCCGCGCGACGGTCTGGTCGTGGCGGCGGTACTCGCCGTTCACGTCGTTCATCAGATTGGGCGTCAGTTTCGTATGGTACTGCGCCGTATAGAAGTTGGTCATCTCGTCGCGCGAGCCGCCTTCGACGACGATGTCGCCCAGCGCTTTGCGCCACTGCCCGACGGCGCGGGCATGCACGGCGTCGAAATCCAGTTCGGGAACCTCCGCAAGCGAATTCATACGGGCGTTTTCGACGCTGACGGACGACAGTCCCACGGCGATCGTGAGCGTCCGCACGTCGGGCACGAAGGTCAGCACGGCCTGCTTGTCTCCCAACAGCTGCACGTCGGCGAACGGCTCCGAGAAGCGGGCCGCGAAGAATACATACTGATCGGGCACCCACCCCTGCGTGCGGCGCATGCCGGCCAGCTCGCCGGGAGCCGTCCGGCGGAGTTCGCACAGGTCGATCTTCTCCTCGGTGATCGTATGCAGCAGATCGACAATCACCTGCCGGGGACCTTTGCCCGTAAAGGTATAGCGGTGTACGCCCGTACGGGGCGCGGCGGTCAGTTCGACCCCGATATTCTCGTCGGGCAGCGTCACGGCGTAGTAGCCGCACGAAGCCCGCTCGTCGTCATGCGAAAAGAAATAGGGCTGCAAGACGCACTCGCCGTCGTGGATCACGATTTCGCGCGTGGTCGGATGGAACAGGATATCCGCAAGGTCGGCGCATCCCGTACCGCTCAGGTGCGTATGCGAAAAGCCGTCGATCGTCGTGTCGCTGTAATGGTAGCCGGCGCAGGCGTCCCAATTGCCGGCGCGGGTGTCGGGACTCAGCTGCACCATGCCGAAAGGCGTGGTGGCGCCCGGATAGGTATGACCGTGGAATCCGGTGCCGATGAACGGGTTCACATAATCGACGGGATCGGCGGACCGCGGCGAACAGCCAAGGGCCGCGAGGGCCAGCAGCAGAAGGGTAAGTTTTTTGGTCATAACAGTAGTCGGTAGTGCGAACCGTCCGGAAAATACAAATCAAAGGTACGGATTCCGGAGCGATATTGCAACTCCGCGCCCTTCTCTCTTCGTCTGTCCGAAGCCGGTCGCAGTTTAGGTCATACAAATATAGAGAAGCGATTGCACCCTGCCGTGGCTATTTGCGCTTTTACTTCCTCAAATCGCGCAGAACCGTCATTTCCCGCCCGGCGCCCCCGAAACGCCCCGATCCGCCGCCGAAAAATCGCAGAAACCGCCCGGATTTCCGAAAAAAAAGCTACCTTTACCGTCGAACGGACACTACCCGAACGATGGCACGCGTAATTTTCCTGACCGACTTTTCCGAAGCGTACGCACGAGAACTGCTCCTCGGCATGGCGCGCTATGCGCACGACACGGCGCAGGCATGGAGCCTGTGCCGCCTGCCGCTGTCGATACGCGACAAATTCGGCATCGAAGCCGTCGTGGAGTGGGCCGTGCGCATGAAGGCCGACGCCGTGATCGGCCAGTTCTACAACACCGACAACGTCGAACTGTTCCGCAAAAACGGGATCATAGCCATCGCACAGGACTTCAAGAAACGCTTCACCACCATCCCCAACATCATCTACTGGGGCGACATGGACGCCAACGGACTCGACATCCTCTCCAAACTACGCGCCACCGGCATCCCATGCACATCCATACTGATGGACACCACCGCATACCAGACATACGAACAATACGGCACCCAATTCGACGCCAAAAACAAACCCCTCACCACACAAACCCCACAACCCACACCCGGACTCACCACCGAAGAACGCAAACTCTACGAAACACTCTGCACAGGAACAGACATCCAATACCTACGCATCGAACAGGAACGCATCCCCATACGCGACGCCACAACCATCCTGCACGACCAACACCACTGGCCAATCGACATACCCGGCAACGACATACCAAACAACAACACCAAATAGAACACCTGTTCGAAACCACAACAAAAATACGCTATCCTATACAACAGAACAGGCAACACCAAGCGGAAGAACACCATGACAACCAAACGCAACAACACGACACACAACGAAGTCGTGGTCGAACGCGTACTCACCAGCGACGCATTCCTCACACGCGAAATCAAAAAAGCCCCCATGAAAACAACAGGCGACTCACTCATAGCAGACCTCACCCACCTACCCAACGACCTCAAAATCACCATCCAAGGCGCTCGCGAGCACAATCTCAAGAACGTGGATTTGGAGTTTCCTCGCAACCGCATGGTGGTGTTCACCGGCCTGTCGGGTTCGGGCAAATCCTCGTTGGCGTTCGATACGCTGTTCGCCGAGGGCCAGCGCAGGTATGTCGAATCGCTGTCGGCGTACGCGCGCCAGTTTCTGGGGCAGATGGACAAGCCGGACGTCGACTTCATCGAGGGGCTGAGCCCCGCGGTTTCGATCGACCAGAAGACCACGAACCGCAATCCGCGCTCGACGGTCGGCACAATCACCGAGATCTATGATTATCTGCGACTGCTGTTCGCCCGCACCGGCATTCCGCATTGTCCGGAATGCGGCGCCCTGGTAAGCGCGCAAACACCGCAGCAGATGGTGGACACGTTGCTGAAGTATCCGGAACGCACGCGTTTCCAGATTCTCGCGCCGGTCGTGCGCGGCCGCAAGGGCGAATTCGAGGATCTGCTCGAACTGCTGCGTGGCGATGGCTACGCGCGTGCGCTGATCGACGGTGAGATGCGGCAATTGTCCGATGACATCAAACTCGCCAAGCAGAAGAAGCACACCATCGAAGTGGTGGTGGATCGTCTGGTGGTCAAGGACGGTATCCGCCAGCGTCTGACCGATTCCATCGAAACGGCGTTGAAGCTTTCCAAAGGCGTGGTCGTCGCCGATTTCGTCGATTTGGACGAGAAGGATCCGGACCGTCGCAAGCCGTTCTCCGAGAAACGCGCCTGCCCGAACGGCCATCAGCTGGAACTCGACGAGATCGAACCGCGCACCTTCTCCTTCAACGCGCCGTATGGCGCCTGCCCTGAATGCACGGGTATCGGATACAAGCTGGAAATC
>ERZ827522.2425-NODE-2425-length-12883-cov-3.589102_pt1 | contig 12883 bp, 7 predicted proteins | sample MGYA00519580_ERZ827522 | MGnify/ENA primary metagenome ERZ827522 (study PRJEB31778, sample SAMEA3449340) | human gut metagenome | biome: human gut; feature: human-associated habitat; material: faeces | place: United Kingdom | collected 2010/2012 ... | reverse complement strand
CAGGTAACAGCAGCATGCCTGATGGCGGCAACGATGCTGTTTTCAGGCTGCACGCCGAATATCAGTGAATATGCAGCGCGAGCGCAGCAAGCCGGAAAGAGCTTTTGGGAAGGGAAAACAACAGACGCTATGGCGCAGGATAGCGATGCTGCGGCAACAGCAGATGGCGAGACGTCTGTAGCAGGTGAAACACAGAATGTCAGTACAGGAACCGACACCGCTGCAGCGACCAATGAGTGGCAGGATAGCGCCGCTGCGACCGATGACGAGATACAGGGCGGCACAACAGCGACCGGCGGAGAAGCGCAGCACGGCGATACCGCGGCAACAGCAGACAGCGAGATGCCTGCGACCGGCGAAACGCAGACCGACACCGCTACAGAATCTGCGGCAGCAACAGCTCCTCAAATTCCGGCCCTGATGACAGAAGTGACCGACTCCGTTTATGAAGCATACGCGCAGAAATCGAATGCGTTTACCGGTAAGCTGGCGGGACACGACCGCTTAAGCCGCGCAGAAAACGCAGCGCTGACAGCAGTTCTTTCGCAGAAGGAGTACGGTGACAAGACGCTTTGCCTGCAGAACATGGCGAAGTATGACAGCAATGCAAATGAAAGCTTTCTGCTGATGTTTGAGAGCACGCCGTTGACAGCGCGCGGGCGGATTTCCGGCGATCTCTGGTATTATGACGGCGAGTCGGCAAGGCTTCTGGAAAAAGGAATCGTCGTGACCGGACTGCAGCAGGTGACGGGAATTGGGAATCCGTTTGTTATTCTGGAAACGGAAGTCTCCGGCAAAAAACAGGCGGCTGTCTGGACGGTAAAAGATCAAAAGTGCGAAAAGCTTCTGGAGGATGCCGAGACGATCGAAACGACAAAGGACGGCATTTGTACGTTTTATCCTGCGGAGAAGACTGTGTACGATCCGCTTGTTTCAGAATGGGACAGTGCAGAAGAGACGGTTCCTGTTTATTATGAAAGAACAGCGGACGGATTTGCAGAGCGTTCGTATCGGGAGCTGACAGCGTCGGAATATTTGGCGTATGTGTCTGCAGAGGATTCGGATGAAGAGGCACAGGCATGGAAGGAAAAGCTGGAAGAGCAGTTCTACACGCAGACGGATGAAAATACAGAATATACCTATTGGTTTTATGCAATTGGGGAGGACAAAATTGCCTATCGCTGCAGAGAAGCCGGGCAGTCGGTCGGACAGGAAGAAGGAATCGATCATGCGGTTGCGAAGTACAGCTGGTGTATCAGCAGCCTGGATCAGGGAAAGCTGACCAAAGCATCGGAGACGATCAGCGGGGATGGATTTTTCTTCCCGTCGAGATTGGAGCAGGAAGAAGCGCTGGAGAGCCTGGAGGATATTCCAAACGAATTTGCGAAAAACCGGTTGGATAAAGTGCAGAAAACAGCCCGCGCGGCGGTTAATCAGGCGGTTGCACAGATTCTGGAGGTACAGGAGTACCCGGACGATGCGCTGTGTTTTGCAGAGACGGCGGATTACGATGGGGACGGCAAAAAAGAAACGTTTGCGGCGATCGGCAGATACGACGGGACATTCGGCGCGCCGGTATGTGACCTGTGGTTTGTCGGCGCGGACGGCGCAGTTTTGGAAGAAGAGAATTTTGCTTTTAAGGAGCTGGAAAAGCTGGGAAGCGCCTTTGTGCTGTATCGTGGCTACGAAGTGTCCGGCGTCAGCGACATGCTGTTTGGCGTGCAGGAGCAAGGAGCAGTGCGCCTGTTAAAACAGATGGGGCACTTTGAGCTGGACGATGACGGCGATCTGATGGCATGGACTGCCGGGACAGAAGCCGCGCCGGGATATTATGACATCAGCCTGCGCACACTGACAGAGTATCGATTAGAAGAAATCCGTGAAAAAGAGCTGTTACAGTATAAAAACGGCAAAGCAGTGTTAAAGAGTATCCTGCGGCAGGTTGGATCAGATTCCGGGAAAATACAGATTTTATCCGGGGAAAACGATAGGATTCATGTCAACCTTTCGGACGCGGAAGGAAGCTGGTACGAGACATGGAAAGTGGAAAACGACAGACTTGTACTGACAGACAGCGGAGAAGGCAGTGTAAAAGAGGTTCATGAAAGCGGTGATGTGTCCGGACAAAACGCAGTCAGTCAAAACAGCGCTGTATCTGAACGGGAAGCAGACAGCATCAGTGAAAACAATGCGGCAGCATCCGACCGGACAGGCAGCATCGACACGAGGTCTGTGACAAAGAGCGGGCAAAAGTCAGAAAACGGGACAGAAAGCCCTGCCTTTGACTTCTCTGCCCCCGATGGGACAGCAAAGGAAACTCAGACAGAACAAGAATAGGAAATTACAAAAATATGGCATTTGCACATTTGCACGTCCATACAGAGTACAGCCTGCTGGACGGTTCCAATAAAATCAAAGAATATGTAAAACGAGTCAAGGAGCTGGGCATGACGGCTGCGGCGATTACCGACCATGGCGCAATGTACGGTGTGATCGATTTTTACCGTGCGGCGCGGGCAGAGGGTATCAATCCGATTTTGGGCTGTGAGGTCTATGTTGCGCCCAATTCCCGTTTTGACCGGGAGATTACCGGCGGGGATGACCGGTATTACCATCTGGTGCTTCTGGCGGAAAATAATACTGGTTACGCGAATCTGAGCAAAATCGTCAGCCGCGGTTTTACGGAGGGGTACTATTACAAGCCGCGTGTCGATATGGAGGTTCTGGAGGAATTTCACGAGGGAATTATCGCGCTGTCTGCGTGCCTGGCAGGCGAAGTGCCGCGCTATATCCAGAAAGGACTGCCGGAGGAAGCAAAAAAATGCGCATTAAAGTATCAGTCGATTTTTGGGAAGGATAATTATTTTCTGGAACTGCAGGATCATGGGATTCCGGAGCAGCAGACCGTAAACATGGCGCTTTTACAGATGTCGCGAGAACTGGACATTCCGTTAGTATGCACGAACGACGTGCACTACACCTATGCGGAGGACGCAAAGCCCCACGATATCCTTCTGTGTATCCAGACCGGCAAAAAGCTTTCCGACGAAAACCGGATGCGTTACGAGGGCGGTCAGTATTTCGTCAAAAGCGAAGAAGAGATGAAGGGACTGTTTCCCTATGCGTGGGAGGCAGTGGAAAATACACAGCGAATTGCAGACCGCTGTCATGTGGAAATCGAGTTTGGTAAGACGAAGCTGCCGCATTTTGATGTGCCGGAGGGCTATGATTCCTGGGGATATTTGAACAAGCTGTGCACTGACGGCATGAAAGAGCGCTATCCGGAGGACGACGGCACGCTGCAGAAGCGTCTGGAATACGAGCTGGGTATTATCAAGCGCATGGGATATGTGGACTATTTCCTGATCGTGTGGGATTTTATCAACTATGCCAGAGAAAACGGTATTCCGGTAGGACCTGGACGTGGAAGTGCAGCTGGAAGCATCGTTTCCTACTGCCTGCATATCACGAATATTGATCCGATCCGTTATAGCCTGCTGTTTGAGCGTTTCCTGAACCCGGAACGAGTTTCCATGCCGGATATCGATATCGACTTCTGTTATGAACGCAGACAGGAGGTCATCGATTATGTCGGACGCAAATATGGAAAAGAAAAGGTTGTGCAGATTGTCACATTCGGTACGCTGGCGGCAAAGGGTGTCATCCGCGACGTCGGGCGTGTCATGGATCTGCCGTATTCCTTTGTGGATTCGATTGCAAAAATGATTCCGAACGAGCTGAACATGACGATTGATAAGGCACTGTCAATGAACGCAGAGCTGCGCAAGCTCTACGAGAGCGATGAACAGGTGCACGTGCTGATTGATATGAGTAAACGGCTGGAGGGATTGCCGCGCCACACCTCGATGCACGCAGCAGGGGTTGTGATCTGCCCGGAGGCGGCAGATCATTTTGTACCGCTTTCACGAGGGTCGGATGGTTCGATCACAACGCAGTTTACGATGACGACGCTGGAAGAGCTCGGACTGTTAAAAATGGACTTTCTGGGGCTTCGAACCCTGACAGTAATCGACCACGCGGTCAAGATGATTGAGCATGACACCGGTGTGAAGCTCGATATGGAGCATCTGGATTATAACGATAAAAAAGTGCTGGATTCGCTCTGCACCGGCAGAACGGACGGCGTGTTCCAGCTGGAAAGCGGCGGGATGAAAAGCTTCATGAAGGAGCTAAAGCCCCAGAACCTGGAGGATATCATCGCGGGTATTTCCCTGTACCGTCCCGGGCCGATGGACTTTATTCCAAAATATATTAAAGGAAAAAACAATCATGACGAAATCACCTATTCCTGTCCGGAGCTGGAACCGATCCTGTCTCCGACCTACGGCTGTATCGTGTATCAGGAGCAGGTTATGCAGATTGTGCGCGACCTCGGCGGCTACACGATGGGACGAAGCGACCTGGTTCGCCGTGCGATGAGCAAGAAAAAGCAGTCTGTCATGGAAAAAGAACGGGCGAATTTCGTTTACGGCAATCCCGAAGAGGGCGTGCCCGGCTGTGTGGCCCGGGGCATTCCGGAAAAGGTCGGTCTGGAAATTTACGCGGAAATGATGGATTTTGCAAAATACGCGTTCAACAAGTCCCACGCTGCATGCTACGCGGTTGTCGCTTACCAGACGGCTTACCTGAAATATTATTATCCGGTGGAATTTATGGCGTCCCTAATGACTTCTGTAATTGATAACCCCGGAAAAGTGGCGGAATACATTCTGGTCTGCCGCCAGATGGGAATCGCGATTCTGCCGCCGGATATCAACGAGGGAGAGCCGGGATTTTCGGTATCGGGAAAATCAATCCGGTACGGACTGACTGCGATCAAGGGTGTAGGACATCCGGTTGCGGACGCGGTGATCGCAGAGCGGAAGCAGCGGGGCGTGTTCAAAAACCTGCAGGATTTTCTATCCAGAATGTCCGATACGGAAGTCAATAAGCGCAACGTGGAAAACTTTATCAAAGCGGGTGCATTCGACAGCCTTGAGGGAACACGCAAGCAGTTTATGAGCGTATTTGTGCAGCTGATGGATCAGAATCAGCAGAATCGGAAAAATAATATGGCGGGACAGCTTTCCTTATTCGATCTGGTGGACGAGTCGGAAAAGAAAAACTATGAAATCCGCTTCCCGGATGTCGGGGAATATTCGAAGGAAATTCTTCTGACCTTTGAAAAAGAAGTGCTCGGTGTGTATGTCAGCGGGCATCCGCTGCAGGAATACGAGCAGCTCTGGCGCAGGAATATTTCTAATACAACGGCAGATTTTATGCTGGATGAGGAGACAAACAGCGTCCATATTCAGGACGGAGCAAAGGCGGTTATCGGCGGAATTATCGAGGAAAAGAAGATCAAATATACCAAAAACGATAAGGTGATGGCGTTTTTACAGGTGGAGGATCTGGTTGGAACGATTGAAGTTATCGTTTTCCCGAAAACCTATGAGCAGTACGGCAGCAAGCTGATGGAGGATGAAAAGGTTCTCCTGCGGGGGCGCGTTTCCGCAGAGGAGGACAAAGACGCGAAGCTGATCTGTGAATCCGTGCAGACGTTTGACGAAATCCCCAAAAAGCTCTGGATTAAATTTCCGACGATGGAAGCCTATCAGCAGCAGGAAAAAAAGCTGCTTTCGGCAATCGCAGCTTCCGACGGCAAGGATACCGTGGTGATTTATGTGGAAAATCCGCGCGCGATGAAGCAGCTTGGGGCGAATCAGACCGTTCATGGGGACGAGGCGCTTTTAAAGCAGCTGGAAGAGCTGTTTGGAGAAGAAAACGTAAAGCTGATGTAAGTTTCACAAAACCATTGAAAAGAAAGCCCGTTTCGATTAAAATAAAAAATGGTTTTACGGATTTTGAAATCTTAAGATTGAAGTCCAGCCCGCAGCGGCAGACAGGAGGAACAATGGCAGCTAAGATAAAGACAATTGGAGTTCTTACAAGCGGCGGAGATGCGCCGGGTATGAATGCGGCAATCCGTGCGGTTGTTCGGAAAGCGATTTGCAACGGCGTCAAAGTAAAAGGCATTAAAAAAGGCTATCAGGGCCTGTTAAATGAAGAAATCATAGATATGGATGCCCGCAGCGTTTCGGATACCATCCAGAAGGGCGGTACGATTCTGGGAACCGCACGTTGTCTGGAATTTAAGACCGAAGCCGGACAGAAAAAGGGCGCGGAGATCTGCCGCAGACACGGCATCGACGGTCTGGTTGTTATCGGCGGCGACGGCTCTTACAGAGGTGCGCAGGCGATGTCCAGACTTGGGATCAATACGATCGGTCTGCCGGGCACGATCGATCTGGATATTGCATGTACCGAATATACGATCGGTTTCGACACGGCAGTCAATACCGCGATGCAGGCAATCGATAAGGTAAGGGATACTTCATCTTCACATGAACGCTGCAGTATTATCGAAGTAATGGGCAGAAATGCCGGTTATATCGCACTGTGGTGCGGCGTCGGCACCGGCGCGGAGGATATCCTTCTTCCTGAAAAGTACGACTATGACGAGCAGCAGCTGATTAACAATATTATCAACAACCGGAAAAAGGGCAAAACCCACCATCTGATCATCAATGCAGAAGGTATCGGTCATTCTACTTCCATGGCGAAGAGAATTGAAGCAGCAACGGGTGTGGAAACCAGAGCAACCATCCTGGGGTACATGCAGCGAGGCGGCAGCCCGACCTGTCTGGATCGTTATTATGCTTCTATCATGGGCGCTTATGCGGCAGACATCCTCTGCGCAGGCAGCTCGAACCGTGTTGTGGCTTACAAACACGGCGAATTTGTAGACTATGATATCGAGGAAGCGCTTGCGATGCAGAAAGAGATTCCCGAATATCATTATCAGGTCAGCAAAGCGCTGGCCACCTGACGATACAGGACGCAATGGGGCGGCTGCACACGAAACGTGTGTGGCCGTTGTACGTTTTCATAAAGATCAACGGAGGAACCTGCATGATTACTGCAGCATCCAACAGCCGGATCAAAAGGCTGGTACAATTGAATCAAAAGTCGAAGCTGCGCAGAACGGAGGACGTTTTTCTGGCAGAGGGTGTGAAGATGTTTCTGGAAGCACCGAGAGAGCAGCTGCAGGAGGTCTATGTTTCGGAATCCTTTCTGGAAAAGTGCAGCTGCAGGGAGCATCTGGAAGAGGTTGGCTACGAAGTCGTTTCCGACAGCGTTTTTTCTAAAATATCGGACACCTGCACGCCACAGGGCGTTTTATGCGTGCTGAAACAGTTTCACTATAATATAGAAGAAATGCTGCGGGACAAAGCACCGCTGTTTCTGCTTCTGGAAAATATACAGGACCCTGGCAACCTCGGTACGATGCTGCGAACCGGTGAGGGCGCAGGCGTTTCCGGGATCATCATGAGCCGGGATACAGTCGATTTGTACAACCCGAAGGTTATCCGTTCAACGATGGGCAGCATCTACCGCGTTCCGTTTTATTATGCGGACGATTTTGCAGCGGCGGTTCATCAGGTACAGCAGGCGGGTGTCAGCGTATACGCGGCGCATCTGCGCGGGAAAAATTCCTATGCCTGTCAGGATTACACAAAGGGGACGGCATTTCTGATCGGTAACGAGGGCAACGGTCTGCGGGAAGAGACTGCAGAACTTGCGGACTGTTATATCCGGATTCCGATGGAGGGCAAAGTCGAGTCGTTAAATGCAGCGGTGGCGTCTTCGATTCTGATGTATGAAGCGCATCGGCAGAGGGCGACGCTTGAAAAATAACATTTTTCAAGCTCGAGATTTGTGTCTGCGCGCACTTGACACAAACTCGACATGCGCAAAAAGCGTGCGCAGAAATGAGAGGTACAGATGAAAATCGGTTTTATCGGACTTGGAAATATGGCGCAGGCGATGATTGGAGGAGTTTTGAGAAATCACCTGGCTGTGCCGGAGGAAATTTACGGTTCTGCAAAAACGGCGGAGACGGAAAGCAAAGTGCATGAAATGTTTGGCATCACGGTGACAGGCGATAACCTGGAAACCGCACGGCAGGCAGAGCTTTTGATTCTTGCCGTAAAGCCGCAGTTTCTGGAGAAAGTGATCGGACAGATCAGCGACATTGACCTGACCGGTAAGACGATTCTGAGCATTGCGGCAGGCAAAAGCCTTGCGTGGCTGGAAGAGCAGTTCTGTGCGCCGCTTCCGTTTGTGCGTGCGATGCCCAATACGCCGGCGCTGGTCGGGGAAGGCTGTACCGGAGTCTGCTATGGCAGCAGGGTAACTCCTGAGATGAAAGAAAAAACGGCGGCTGTCCTGGACAGTTTCGGCAAGACGGTTGAGCTTCCGGAACGTCTGATGGATGTGCTGACCGGCGTTAGCGGCTGTGCGCCTGCCTGGATTTTTATGCTGATCGAGGCGATGGCGGACGGTGCAGTTGCGGAAGGCATGCCGCGCAGCCAGGCATATGAATGCGCTGCACAGGCTGTGCTCGGCAGCGCGAAGCTGATGCTTGAGACTGGAAAGCATCCGGGAGAGTTAAAGGATATGGTCTGCTCCCCGGCAGGCTCCACGATTCAGGCGGTACGCGTTTTAGAGGAAAAAGGCTTCCGCGGCGCAGTGACCGATGCGGTCATCACTGCGGTGGAGAAGTCCAGAAGCCTGTAAAATAGTTTGTTACAAAAATGTTAAAAACAGGTATAGAGGAAGATCTGATGGAAAAAATAATCCCGTCAGGTCTTCTTTTTTTGATAAAAAATCGAAAAAACCGCAGAAAATGGCTGTCCTTTTTATGAAAAGAGAATTTACTATGTTAAAGCGGCATTTGTTGAAAACTTTGAAAAATAGTAAGAAAAAGGCGATGATTTCGGAGGTTTGTTGTAAAAATATCACAATAGAAGAAAAAACTTTGTGGGGAACTAACGGAAATTTGTGGTTCCGGGCGAACGACTTGACATTTGATTGTAATATTGCTATCATATCATGCGTAACAATTGTTAATAAGTTTGTAACAATTGAAACAGCTCTGTAACAAGGAGCGTCCCACAAAAAGCTCCTGAATTTCACCGGCAGAATGGATGGGGAAGCAGAGTAAGATTTATGGAGGTAAGAATGAACGGAAAAGGCAGAAAGTTGTTTCGTAGTGCAGTCGGCATTTTAACATCTGTTATGATGATGGGTGCATATACGACAACCGCTATGGCAAGTGGTATCGGTGTCATTGATGCGAAAGACATGCTGGACATTCATGCAGAAGCAAATACAGCGTCTGCGGTGATTGGTCAGGTCATGGAGGACGGTCATGTGGCGATCCTTGCAAAGTACAACGACTGGGTGCAGATCCAGGCGGGAGAAATTGCAGGATGGGTACCGGCTGAAAATCTGGTCGAGACAGAGATTTCCAACGAAGAGGCTGTTGCAGCCAATGAGCAGGTGATCGCTGAACGGACAGGAGCAACAGCATCCGAAGATGAATTCTTTGCAGAGGAAGAAGTACAGCAGGATGAAACAGCAGCTTTACAGGCAGAGGCGAGTGAAGCTGCACAGAATGAGATAGAAGAAGTACAGGCAGCCGAGGAAGCAGCACGCATCGAAGCGGAAGCGCAGGCAAAGGCAGCAGCCGAGGAAGCAGCACGCATCGAAGCGGAGGCGCAGGCAAAGGCAGCCGAGGAAGCAGCGCGGCTCGCAGCGGAAGCTCAGCAGGCAGCTTTGGCGGCGCAGACCGCAGCGATATCCACAGAGGAATTAAAACTGCTTGCAAATATTATTTACTGTGAAGCAGGCAGTGAATCCTACGTTGGTAAGGTTGCGGTAGGCAATGTCATCATGAACCGCGTCAAGAGTGCATCGCAGCCCAATACGATCACCGAGGTCGTTTACGCAAAAGGACAGTTTTCCCCTGTTAGAAACGGTTCGCTGCAGAGGGCACTGAGCAGTGACAAGGCAGATGCAGCCTGCTATCAGGCAGCAATCGAAGCATTAGCCGGTGCACAGCCGGTCGGCGGCAAGCTGTTTTTCAGAAGAAATAACGGTCGTTCCGGACAGGTAATCGGACATCACGTTTTTTACTAAAACAGTATCATAGCCGGGGCATTTGTCCCAACAGCATTGTAAGGGAATCGTCAGAAGATGATAAGAATCCATTGTTTCTGACAGAAAAAGAGCGAAAAAAGGCATGTGGAAAAGGATTGTTTTTCACACGCCTTTTTTGTATTCATGACAATAGAATCCTCGCAGGACGCACACTTGACAGTAATTGACGGATTTGATATGATGACGCTAATCATGTAATATAATTGTAACATTTGATGAGCCGATTTTGGGAGCGCCAAAGGCGCGGAAAATCAATGGAGGTTCAGCTATCGTTACTGTCTGCGGATATGAGGGGACGGAAAGGATCATCGATTTATGGGCTGGAGCAGAAAATGTGAGAAAAGGGGGAAGCACTGGCTGCTGGCTGCAGCGCTGGGAGTCGTCTTTTTGTGGACGGCCGGAAGCAGTCTGCAGGCAGAGGCGGAATCGAGCAAAAGCGCGCACTGGCACAAGGGCGTTGGCGTGGAGGCGTGGCTGACAGGAGCGGATAAGGAACAGGTCAGTCAGAACGCAGCATCCAAAAATGGGGCGGCAGATGCAGCGACCGGCGCAGCCGGCGGGCAGGAAACGGATGCAGCGTCCGACAGTGCGGACAGCAAAACCAAGGCTTCGTCCGGCGATGGAACGAAAATGGACGACCTGACCGGAACGATCGTGATGACGAGCGTCCAGAATGTATTGAATGTCAGGACGGAACCGGACAGCGAGGCAGAGCTTGCAGGGTATTTGTATGCAGACTGTGGCGGTACAGTGCTGGAACAAAAGGACGGCTGGACAAAGCTTGAGTCCGGCGAACTGACCGGCTGGGCGAACAACGATTATCTGCTGTTTGGGGAAGAAGCGCGGAAAGAGGCAAAAGACGCGGGACGGATTGTGGCAACGACCAAAACAGGCGCTTTGAGAATCCGGAAAGAACCTTCAGCAGATGCTGCGATTTATGATCTGCTGGAAGAAGGTGCAAAGTATGAGGTCGTGGATGAAGAGCAGATCCGTTTCAGCGAGGATCAGGAAATCACGGCGGACTGGGTTGCGGTCAATTACGGCGGAAAGACCGGATATGTGTCTTCGGAATATGTCCAGGTTGATTTTGAAATCGATTACGGAGAGACGGTTGAGCAGGTAAAAGCGCGCGAGGAAGCGGAAACGGCGAGACTGCAGGCGGAAAAAGAAGTTGCCGCACAGAAACAGAAGAAGGAAAAGGCAGCGCAGGCGGAAAAGGAAGCGAACAAGGCTGCTGCACTGGCTGCGGACGACAGCGTGCTTTTGGCGGCGCTCATTCAGTGTGAAGCGGGAGAAGAGCCCTACGAAGGACAGGTAGCTGTCGGCGCAGTCGTGATGAATCGGGTCAGAAGCGGCGCTTATCCGAATACGGTTAAGGGAGTTATCTATGCTTCGGGACAGTTTACACCGGCGGGAAGCGGACAGGTTGGACGCGTTGTCGCAAGTGGAAAGATCAAGGCAAGCTGCCTGCAGGCGGCACAGGAAGCGATGGCGGGAAGCACCCCGGTTGGAACGGCAACGCATTTTAGACGGGCAGGAAGCAGGGAAGGTATTGTGATCGGACATCATGTATTTTGGTAGACGGGGCATGATTTTTGTAGTATGATAGTCATAAGTCACAGGAAAGGAGGAGTTACATGACGGAAGTATTTGCCTGGCTGGCTCTGTTGATTTTACTTGTGCTGATTGAGCTTGCGACGATGGGGCTGACGACAATCTGGTTTGCAGCCGGAGCTCTTGTTGCGACGATTGCAGCTGCCTGTGGTGCGCCGGTTCTGGTGCAGGTCATCCTGTTTTTGGTAGTGTCCGTGCTGATGCTTGTTTTTACAAGACCGGTTGCCATGCGCTATTTCAATGTTGGAAGGGCGAAGACCAATGTGGACAGCATGCTTGGGGAACGCGGTATCGTGACCGGCAGGATTGATAACCTGCACAGCTGCGGACAGGTTACGCTCAAAGGCATGGAGTGGTCAGCAAGATCTCAGGAAACTGAGGGGACGATTGAAGAGGGTACCGTCGTCATTGTAAAAAAGATCGACGGCGTGAAGCTGATCGTTGTTCCGGACGAGATCGAAACAGAAGAACCTGTAACAAACAGCAGAGAGACTGCTGACAACATGCGGTAAGACCGCGGAAATGAGGGTAATTATGATAGGTGGATTGGTAATACTCATTATTTTAATTCTTGCAATTGCAATTGTAGCGTCCTGCATCAAGATCGTACCGCAGGCGCAGGCTTATGTCGTAGAACGTCTCGGCGCATACCAGGATACCTGGAGCGTTGGTCTTCACTTTAAAGTGCCGATTGTCGATAAAGTTGCAAAGCGCGTACTGTTAAAGGAACAGGTAGCGGATTTCCCGCCTCAGCCCGTTATCACAAAGGATAACGTTACGATGCGGATCGATACCGTTGTCTTTTTCCAGATCACAGATCCCAAGCTGTTTACCTACGGAGTTGAAAATCCGATCATGGCGATTGAAAACCTGACCGCGACAACCCTGCGTAACATCATCGGAGACCTGGAACTGGATCAGACCCTGACCTCCCGTGAAACGATCAATGCCAAGATGCGTGCATCCCTGGATATCGCAACCGATCCCTGGGGCATCAAGGTAAACCGTGTCGAATTAAAGAACATCATTCCTCCCGCAGCAATTCAGGATGCGATGGAGAAGCAGATGAAGGCAGAGCGTGAACGTCGTGAAGCTATTCTTCGGGCAGAAGGAGAGAAGAAGTCTTCTATTCTTCGAGCAGAGGGTCATAAAGAGTCCATGATTCTTGAAGCGGAAGCAGATAAAGAAGCAGCGATTCTTAATG
>ERZ827522.2420-NODE-2420-length-12900-cov-11.705411_pt1 | contig 12900 bp, 9 predicted proteins | sample MGYA00519580_ERZ827522 | MGnify/ENA primary metagenome ERZ827522 (study PRJEB31778, sample SAMEA3449340) | human gut metagenome | biome: human gut; feature: human-associated habitat; material: faeces | place: United Kingdom | collected 2010/2012 ... | reverse complement strand
AAATCGCTGACGAAAAAGAAAAGCAGGAGCAGCTTGCGGTGGAAACTGAGCTGTAAGTTTGAAGAGTCCGCTTATGTGATATGATTCGATAAAACCGAATTTGCAGGAGGTGTTTCGATGAAAACAAGAAGGTTTGCTTTATGTCTGGCAACGGTTTTTCTGGTGGCGATTTATATCAATATTCAGAGAAGCCATACTTTCACCCTTTCAGATGATGAAGGCACTATAAAGACAGAACAAATACAGCCACTTTGGGGAACTGTAAAAGTAAGCGGCGATTGTGATACTGATGTGGTCTTTACCGATGTTGAGACTGGAGAAAAATACAAAATCGGATATATTACACAGGGCGTAACGGAAAGAATCAAACTTGAACGAGGCAAATGGTATAAGGTGGTAGGCAGAGGCAACCTTACACTGAATCCGGTAAACATTCGAGTCGAATAAATGTAAGTTCCTTGCGGGCAGCTATGAAAGCTGAAGCTGAGAAGAGAGTTTTGAATATTCACATATGAAGGAGTACAGTTCTATGAGTTACGGTTGGGCAACGATTTTTACTGTGGGAGCATGGCTTGTCGGAGGCTTCCTTGATGGCCTTTGGGGTTCTGGCACCCTCGGTCTGAACACTTTGTTCGCAATTATTGCAATGGGCTGCTGCATCATGAAATTCATAAAGGATAACGGCACCTGATAATCAAACTATTACATACCCTCTGCGGGCAACCATAAAACGGTTGCCCGCTTTTTCATACCCTAAAATCTAAAAAAGGAGGCAAAAATGCCAAGCAAAACCGAAGAATACCTTGCTCTTGCCCAACGCACAGCCAACGGCCTGACCCGGTATTGGGAAAGCTGGACAGCGTACCTGACCACTGCATCCCGGCTGTACAAGTACCGCTTTGAAAATCAGCTGATGATCTACGCCCAGCGGCCCGATGCTACAGCCTGCGCCGACTATGACATCTGGAACAACCGGATGAACCGCTATGTGCGCAGAGGTTCCAAAGGCATCGCTCTGCTGGATGAATCCAGTGGATATCCGCGTCTGCATTACGTTTTTGATGTGTCGGATACTGGTGTGCGCCGCAATTCTCGCGACCCTGACCTGTGGCAGTATAACGATGATCTGAAACAGCCTGTTTCGGATGCACTGACTGCCGCCTACGGCATCAGCCATGAAAGGTTCAGTCAACAGCTTGCCGATATTGCCGGGAAGCTGGTCGCAGATTATTGGGACAACAACAGCGAGGACATTCGCGCCATCGTTGACGGTTCGTTCCTGATGGACTATGATAGTACCGGGTTGGAAATGCAGTTCAAGTCCGCCGCCGCGATCAGCGTCACCTACACACTTCTGGAACGGTGCGGATTTGAACCGGATGGCTTTTTTGACAAAGACAGTTTTCAGGCTATCTATGATTTTTCCACCCCGGATACTGTCTATGCCCTCGGCGCAGCAGTCAGCGACATCAGCCGCGAAGTTCTGCGCACCGTGGAACGAGCAGTCAAAACGACCATCCGCCGCCGAAACAATGAAAGGAGCCAGCATGAACATGAGCAACAATCTGAGTTACACGCAGACCGGGGATTATCTTCTCCCGAACCTGATCCTGCATCAGCCGAAGACCCCGCTGGGCAAGTACGGCAGGATGCGCCTGAACTTCCTGAAGCAGCAGCACCCGGTGCTGTACCACACAATGCTCCTGAACGGGAGCCTGTACCCGACCCTGAACAAACTGGAGCAGACCGCAGCGGCAATGAAGGACCAGATGATGGCCGAACTGCTGGCGAAGAACCCGGCTCCGGACAAGGAGAAGAACCAGATGGCGTGGGTGCAGCACATGAACAGTCTGCGGGAGCAGGTCGAGGAAGTGATTCGGACGGAACTGATCTACAGTTAAGTTTTCTGGATGCAGTCATCCCCACCGAAACCCAGCAAATCGAACATATCGACCGAGCGGAGAGCGAAAAATCGCCCTCCGCTTTTGCTTTATCGCAGGCCGAGATTGAGAATGAACTGCGCGAGCATGGCTCCGGTGTGCAGGATGGCAAGTGGCGGATCATCGAACTGTACCAGACACAGCCCGACCGCAAACTCCGCGCTAAAGCATTGGCGAAAGAGTACGGCATCGGCGGACATTCGCAGGATTTTCTGGATGGCAGCAGCGGTTTTGTAAATCATGATGGAAAAGGACTTGAATTTGACCACTACCCGGATCATCAAAAGGTTACGTTAAGCTGGACACAGGTCGAGAAATACATCGACCTGATGATTCAGTCTGACCGCTACCTGACCGATAAGGAAAAAGAGCATCGTGCCGCCGTGCAGGAAGCGGAACGACAGCTCCCAATGCTGGATGGTGATGCCGCTGCCGAATACAATGCTCTGAAAGAGCAGTACCCCAATACCCTGATCGGCTTTGAACTGGGTGGATATTTTCTGTTCTATGACAAGGATGCGTTTGCCGTAAAGGAAGTTCTGCGCTCTAATTTGTTGTCACAGGAAAACGCGCTGGGAAAAGTCAAAGTGACTGGCTTTTTGCGTGGAGAGTGGGTAGCAAAATCGCAAAAACTGTGGGCCGAGGGCAACAGCATCTATCTGGCCGGACAGAGTGAAGATGGCACCCACCATCAGACAAAACATCTGCGGAAGGAAGATTATCTGCCGATCGGCAGCATCATCAAGCTGGATGGCCGGGACTTCCGTGTAGACCACGTCAACTTTATGTTCAAATCCGTCAGCTTGCAGGATATGGACTTGACCAACAGCGGACAGCCCATCTTCCGGGTTGAGCGGTTGCCCCATATCCGGGAATTGTATGAACAGCAGCAGGATGAAATTGTTGACGTTCCTCCTGAAAAAGCTATTGATTACAAGGTCGGTGACGAAGTTGTTGTTGACCTCCACACTCGAACCATTGAGGGCAAGATCGGCTATGTTGGTGAAACCGATGTACGCATCGACACCAGCGCACATGGGCAGTCGTGGGATAACGAGGTACTCAACAAGCGGCAATTCGAGGACGGTCTGCGGCGGGATGAACCTACACCGGATGAAGAACTGAACAAACTGCCGATTTCCACAGAAGTCAATGGTGAATGGCAGACCTTTCCGAATGCTGCTGCCGCCAATGAAGCCCTGAACGTTGAACCTGTGCCAGAAGCCGCCGGAAATTTTCACATCACGGATGATAATTTGGGCATCGGAGGCCCCAAACAGAAATTCGCCCGCAATATTGAAGCAATCCAAACCCTGCGCACTCTGGAGCAGGAGCATCGCGGTGCCACCGCCGAGGAACAGCAGGTGCTTTCGCAGTATGTCGGCTGGGGTGGTCTAGCGGATGCTTTTGACCCGAACAAAGAAAATTGGTCTACCGAGTACACCCAGCTGAAAGGACTGCTCACCGAAGAAGAGTATGCCGCCGCCCGCGCTTCCACGCTGAACGCTCACTATACCTCTCCGATAGTGATTCGCGCCATCTATGATGCCGTAGAGCGGATGGGCTTCCAGTCCGGCAATATTCTGGAGCCGTCCATGGGCGTGGGTAATTTTTTCGGTATGCTGCCCGACAGCATGGCCGACAGCCGCCTGTATGGTGTGGAACTGGATTCCATCACCGGACGCATCGCCCAAAAGCTGTATCCGCAGGCTGACATCACCGTGGCAGGTTTTGAAACCACTGACCGCAGAGATTTTTATGATCTCGCCATTGGTAATGTCCCTTTTGGCCAGTACAAAGTCAACGACAAAGCCTATAACAAGCTAGGTTTTTCCATCCACAACTACTTTTTTGCGAAAACCATCGACCAGATCAGGCCGGGCGGCGTGATTGCTTTTGTGACCAGCCACTTCACGATGGACAGCAAAGACAGCAGTGCCCGCAAGTACATGGCAGAACGTGCTAATCTGCTGGGTGCCATCCGTCTACCCAATGACGCTTTTAAGGCAAATGCAGGAACGGAAGTCGTCAGCGACATTATCTTCCTGCAAAAACGTGACCGCCCTGCGGACATCGAACCTGCATGGGTGCAGCCGGGGCAGACCGAGGATGGTTTTACCCTCAACAGCTATTTTGTGGAGCATCCGGAAATGGTTCTGGGCAGGTTGGAGATGGAAAGCACCCAATACGGCCATGACCTGACTGTTGCCCCAATCGAGGGTGCCAGCCTTGCAAAGCAACTTGCCGAAGCAGTACAGCACATTGAGGGACAGTACACCGCGGTGGAGATTGCCGCCCCGGATGTTGCCGATGCGGAAGCACAGCGCAAGACGCTGCCCGCAGACCCCGCTGTGAAGAATTTCTCGTATACTGTGGTGGATGGTGAGATTTACTACCGCGAGAACTCCATCATGACGCAGATCGAACTGTCCGATAACGCCAAAGGCCGTGTGGCTGGCATGGTGGAGTTGCGGCAGATTGTCAGTGAACTGATCGACCAGCAGTTGAACGACTTCCCGGATGAGGATATCAAAGCATCGCAGGAAAAGCTGAACGCCGCCTATGATGCCTTTACCGCAAAATACGGTCTGATTAACGACAAGAAAAATGCCAGACTTTTTGATGATGATAGCTCCTACTATCTGCTCTGCTCACTAGAAAACTTGGATGAAAACAGGCAGTTGAAAAGCAAAGCGGATATGTTCACCAAGCGGACGATTGGTCCAGAGCGTGTTGTTACAAGCGTGGACACCCCCAGCGAAGCACTGGCGGTGTCCATTGGTGAGCATGGCAAGGTCGATTTGCCCTACATGGCCGACCTGCTGGGCACTCCCGGTGACTATGAGCGCATCACCACTGAACTGTCTGGTGTGATTTTCAAAGATCCTGCCGCTGATGCTGACGATCCGGAAGCCGGCTGGCAGACTGCGGATGAGTACCTTTCCGGCAACGTGCGCGATAAGCTGCGCATGGCACAGCTCGCTGCAGAAAGCCACCCGGAGTTCAAGGTCAATGTGGACGCACTTGAAAAAGCCCAGCCCAAAGATCTGGAAGCATCTGAAATTGATGTGCGGTTGGGTGCCACATGGCTTGACCCCTCTATCGTGCAGCAGTTCATGATGGAAACTTTTCAGCCGCCCTACCGCATCCGCTACAACAACGCCATCACCGTCCGCTACTCTCCTTATACTTCTGAATGGCGGATCAGCAATAAGTCCGCCACCGGCTACGGTGACATTATGGCTACCGAAACCTACGGCACCCGCCGGGCCAACGCCTATAAAATTCTGGAGGACACCCTGAACCTGCGCGACAGCCGCGTCTACGATACCATTGAGGAGAATGGCAAGGAAAAACGTGTGCTGAATCAGAACGAGACCACCCTCGCCCAGCAGAAACAGCAGGCTATCAAGGACGCTTTTGCTGGCTGGGTCTGGAAAGACCCGCAGCGGCGCGCCTTACTGGTAAAGAAGTACAACGAGCTTTTCAACTCTACCAGACCTCGTGAGTATGACGGTGGCCATATTCATTTCGTGGGCATGAACCCAGAAATCAATTTACGGGAACATCAGCGCAACGCAATCGCCCATGTGCTGTACGGTCACAATACCTTGCTTGCACACGAAGTTGGTGCCGGCAAAACCTTTGAAATGGCCGCTGCTGCAATGGAATCCAAGCGGCTGGGGTTATGCCAGAAGTCACTGTTCGTGGTGCCCAATCACCTGACGGAACAGTGGGCTGCGGAATTCTTGCACCTCTACCCCAATGCAAAGCTGCTGGTTACCAGCAAGAAAGATTTTGAACCCGGCAACCGCAAAACGTTTTGCAGCCGTATCGCGACCGGCGACTATGATGCCGTTATTATTGGTCACTCGCAATTTGAGAAAATCCCGCTGTCCGCAGAGCGGCAGGAGCGATTGATTCAGGAACAGATGGATGAAATCGAGGAGGCCATCGAAGAAGCAAAGGAGCAGGCTGGTGAGCATTTCACCGTAAAGCAGCTGGAAAAACTGCGCAAGACCCTGAAACAGAAGTTGGAAAAGTTACAAGCTACCGACCGTAAAGATGATGTGGTCACCTTTGAGCAATTGGGCGTAGACAGGCTGTTTGTGGATGAGAGCCAAAACTATAAGAACTTATTCTTATACACGAAGATGCGGAATGTGGCCGGTTTGAGCACATCCGAGGCGCAAAAGTCTTCTGATATGTTTGGCAAATGCCGCTACCTCGATGAGATTACCGGAGGGCGTGGCGTTATTTTTGCAACAGGCACCCCTATCAGCAACAGCATGACCGAGATGTACACCCTCATGCGCTATCTCCAGTACAACACCTTGCAACAGAAAGGTTTAACACATTTTGATGCATGGGCATCGACCTTTGGTGAGACAACCACGGCCATTGAACTTGCGCCTGAGGGCTATACTTTAATAGGACGATAAACTTGATTTTCCTAAATTGAAAGATTCCATAAGAAAGGAGGTAGAACAAATGCCTAAAGAACCCAAAATCACCGCACTCTATGAGCGTTTGTCAAGAGATGATGATCTTGCTGGTGAATCGAATTCCATCACCAACCAAAAGAAATATCTGGAAGATTACGCCCAAAAGAACGGCTTCAAGAACATCCGCCATTATACAGATGATGGCTTTTCAGGTGTGAATTTCAATCGTCCCGGCTTTCAATCTCTAATAAAAGAGGTAGAAGCAGGAAATGTCGAAACGCTTATTGTGAAGGATATGAGCCGCTTAGGACGAAATTATCTGCAAGTCGGTTTTTATACGGAAGTTCTGTTCCCACAGAAAAACGTCCGATTCCTTGCAATCAACAACAGCATCGACAGCAATAATGCTTCAGACAATGATTTTGCTCCGTTTTTGAATATTATGAACGAATGGTATGCCAAAGACACGAGCAATAAAATCAAGGCTGTGTTCGATGCCCGGATGAAAGATGGAAAACGTTGCAGCGGCTCTATTCCGTATGGATATAACCGTTTGCCGAACGACAAGCAGACACTTGTTGTTGATCCGGTGGCATCCGAAGTCGTAAAGCGCATTTTTCTTCTTGCGAACGAAGGAAAAAGCCCACGGACAATCGCAGAACTGTTGACAGAGGAAAAAGTCCTGATTCCTGCTGCATACGCAAAGAAATATCACCCGGAGCAGTACAATGGGACAAAGTTCTCCAATCCGTACCTGTGGGGCACCTCCTCCGTAAGAACAATTTTAGGTCGGCAGGAATATCTGGGACACACTGTTTTACGAAAATCTGTAAGCACAAATTTCAAACTTCACAAGAGAAAAGAAACAGATGAAGATGAACAGTACGTTTTCCAGAACACGCATGAACCGATTATATCGCAAGAACTTTGGGATAGTGTTCAGAAACGCAGATGCCGAGTGAATCGTGCTTCTGCTTGGGGAACGCACACCAACCGTTTAAGCGGGTATCTGTATTGTGCCGACTGCGGCAGAAGATTGACCTTGCAAACACACTACAGTAAAAAGGATGGGTCTACTCAATATTCTTATCGTTGTGGTGGATATGCAAGTCGGGTGAATGGCTGTACTGCCCATTCAATCAGTGCCGATAATGTTGAAGCCCTGATATTGGCATCGGTCAAACGCTTTTCGAGATTTGTTCTAAAAGATGAAGAAACCTTCGCTTTGGAACTGCAATCACTTTGGAAAGAGAAACGTGAAGAAAAGCCGAAGCAGAACCAATCGGAATTGAAACGTTGTCAAAAACGCTATGATGAGCTTTCTGCCCTTATTCGCAGCCTGTACGAAAATCTTATGGCTGGACTGTTGCCCGAACGACAGTACAAGCAGCTGATGGCACAGTATGATAGCGAGCAGGCAGAATTGGAATCGAAGATGGAAACGATGAAATCCGAAATTGCCGAAGATAAGTCAAGTTCTGTTGATATTCAACATTTCATTTCGCTGATTCGTAAGTGCAAAAATCCAACAGAAATCTCCGATTCAATGTTTAACGAACTTGTCGATAAAATCGTTGTTTATGAAGCCGAGGGTGCAGGCAATGCCCGCACACAAAAGGTTGACATTTATTTCAACTATGTCGGCCAAGTCGATATTGCTTATACCGAGGAAGAACTTGCCGAACTGAAAGCGCAGAAGGAGCAGGAAGAACGGCAGCGCATGGAAAAGCAGCGCAAACGTGAAAAAGCCTATCGAGAAAAGCGAAAAGCAAAGAAAATCGCTAAAAACGGTGGCGAAATCATTAAAACCAAAACGTGTCCGCACTGCGGGAAGGTGTTTACACCTACGAGCAACCGACAGCTTTTCTGCTCAAGGGAATGCTGGAATCAGGCAAGACAGGAGCAAAAGAAAGCGGATAGAGAAGCCGAGAGAGGAACTCACTACTACCGGCAACGTGCCTGTGCCGTATGTGGGCATTCCTACTGGCCTACACACAGCCAGCAGGAATTTTGTTCCGAGGAGTGCAGGAGAATTAACCACAACAGGAAAACCTTGGAATTCTATCACAAGAAAAAAGGAAATCCAAAACCTGACCCAGAAGCAGTCCCAACGCCGAAACCAAAGGAGGATAATGTAGCATGACTGCCTTAAAGAACACGCTCCACGACAGCAACAACGGTCTGGATTACACTATGGTCAACGGCTACTATCTGCCGAATCTGACTGTAGCAGCCCCGACAGAGCAGCACCCCACCGGGCGGTGGGGCCGCTTACATAAAAGGTATCTGAAAGAACATCATCCCATCCGGTACAATCAACTGCTCCTGTCCGGGGAGCTGGGTAGCTACCTTGCCAAGCTGGACAAACAGTCCGAAGAACAGCTTGCCCTAATCATCCGGCAGATGCAGGAAGCCGAGGGCGTGACCGAAGCCCTGAAAGCCGCCGATCAACTGGAATGGGTGCGCCGGATGAACAATATTCGCAACCGGGCCGAAGAAATTGTTTATAACGAGATTGTTTACAAATAATCAGCTAGGAGGTTCTTTATGAAATCGTCAGAAGCAATCCCATTATATATTGTACGGTTTATGCGGCTTGATGACTATCCAGATGAAGAATACAATTACATTCGCAAGTCAGATGCAGAAAAACACTTTTCAATGTATGCTACTGACAATAGCGGGCTTTATTATGAAATTCAATTATCGGAAGTGAGAAATAAAACAGCGAAAATTTTGAATGCAAAACTGCTCCTTCCTTTGTCGCTCACCGAACTTCATATTCTAAAAGAATACGGAACATCGGATCAACTTGAAACTTGTATGGCTCTAAAGCTGTTAGTAGACCGCTGCCAGATTTCCAATCCTTATGCTGCTATAAATGCACGGGTAGCGATTGAACGCCTTTCGCCAAAGCAATATCTTCGTTTCTTTGCATCCCTTGAATCCCTGAAAGTATAAAAAGAGATAGCCGCCATGTGCCAAAACACAGGCGGCTATCTCTTTTTACGGAGCCTGATATGTACTTAGATAATTCTCAACACGCAATAACCAATCTTCCCTTGAAATCGCATTCGGTTTGAGTTTTTCGGCCCATTCACGACCGGGATGAATACAATCCCACGGTGAACGTTGCTGCTGATAACGTCCACTGCCGGGGTCGTGGTTTCCAAAGCCATCTATACATCTGTTCCATAGCGGCTTAAATCGCTCGATCATCATGGATTCTGCAAGCGGAATCCAAATGTCATCAACTACCAGAAAGCGGCATACAAAGTCATTTTCATCAAGATTGGATGCTTTTGAAACAGAAGTGAAATGTTCTGAAAGACGATTTGCAAGAGCTTGACCGTGGTCTACATTTACCCCAAAACCACCTTTTCTTGCACCCGCTGGAACAGCCTTACCTACATAAATCGGGACATTCCAACCATCTTGATTTAATTCAACTAATTTGCGATAAGGTTCAAAATCACCCTTATAGTAGATTGCATACACACCTGCACCAATAAAAGGCTCTGGCGGCAATTTCTGGACAGGAGTGTGCAGCATAGCTGATGCTACACTCTCTGCCAAATTTCGCTTATCAAGAGGATTGTAGGGAGTAATAACAGGAATATCACTTCTTGGCATGATGAACCTCCTCTAGTTGGGTTAAAACAGATACGCCAACCGCGTTGGCCAGCTTTACTGGAACTGCATTACCAATTTGGCGCATACTCTCCGTCCACGATGCAACAAACTTATAATCATCGGGGAAAGTCTGGATTCTTGCACTTTCACGAACCGTATAATACCGCACTTCACCAGAATCCAAAACCAGCATATTTTCTCCACCGGGAACACCGTGTGCGCCAGCCTTGATGGTTTTTGAAGGCTCATCTAGCACCGAGCCAGAGTGACCGGGATAGCTTTTAGCTCCTGCACGGAAGATGTGATTATCAAATTTTTGCGCATCGTTGCTTCGAGGGTCGGGTAAATCATGTAGCGCATCTCTGACGGTTTGCCAAGGAAGCAGCTTTTTATCGGTACATTCAATAGCTGTGCGAACAGACCGCTCCATGTTTTTTGACAATGGCGATTCAGATGGTTTCAACAACTTGTGCTGCTCCCAGTAATCACCGGTAATCCATTTGGAATAAAGCAACGCTTCTTTAGAGTGTGTAGCTTTCGGAAAAGACCATTTTGCATCTATATCTTTTCTAAAGCCAACAATAACCACCCTGTGCCTGAGCTGGGGAACGCCATAATCGGCAGCATTCAACAGCCTAAATACAACATTATACTCGCAATCATCGTGACTGCTAGATGTGTGATGCTTTTCCAATAGTTCACGATGCTCTTCCCAAGTCATTCCAGCTGGCTTTTGGATGCTCGGATATGTCAACTGCAAAATAATATAACTGAAGTATAGGCTGAATGATTTTCTTAACAGTCCCTTGACATTTTCAAAGATAAAGACTTCGGGCATGATTTCTCTGACAGCCCGAACAGCTTCAGGAAACATATCACGCTTGTCATTATAGGCTTGAGCCTTTCCTCCCATAGAGAACGGCTGGCAGGGTGGGCCACCAGATACCATATTGATTTTTCCAGATAACCCATCATAGCAAACCGCACGAACATCCGCTTGATGGACATTCCACGATTCAATGCCTTTGTATCCAGCCTGAATGTTCGCCCTAATATTATCACAGGAATCTTTATCCCACTCATACAAAGCAGTGTGGTGGAATCCTGCTTTCTGCAAGCCAAGTGCCAAGCCACCTGTTCCGCAGAAAAGCTCGATTGACCTATTCTGTTGCACCTGACTACGCATCTCTCAACCATCCTCCAAGATAAAATGACATACAATATTAGTATATCGCATCCCCAACGATATTGCAACATAAAGCAGAGGACTTCCGCTTTTTTATCAAAAAACACGTTTAATTGAACATTTCCAAGAGGTGTGGTATAATGAACTCCCCCTATCCGTACAACCAACCTCTGACCAAAGGAGCAAACATTGAAACTATTTGCAATCGGAAATGGAAGCGTATCGGATTACTTAAGAAGCAATATCAGTTCATTAAAAGATAAAATCGCTTCATACACTGACGAACAGATAATGAACAGCGATTTTGATGAATGGGTTGAATATCTTACGAAAAAGTATCAGGTTGAACCTATTACCTTTTTCGTTAATGCAACTACAAGAAGTTTGCATGAAACAACCATTCAACAGTACAATCCATGGAGCAGGATGGGAAGTGCCTATGGAGAGCCTGAATATTACAACTTGGATGGCTATAACATTGACTTCAAAATTCCCTTTGCTGGTGATTCGGTTCTTCTTAAATGCCAACCGTCCACTTATACATTCACAAGTTATGAAATCGTAGACTTTCAACGCTCGACAGAGAGTAGCTATGGCTATATCACAATTCGCTTGTCTTATACAAACCAAGAAATAAAATCTTTTGGTGAGCAGCTAGAAGAAAAGATTGACACCGCTTTCAAAAACCGATTCAAAAATTTTGAAGAAACGAGTGGCTATGTAAACAACGAAGTTCGCAGCTATAATGAGCAGTTGGAATCAACAGTTCGGCAACTGTTAAATGAACGGAAAAATAAAGCATCAGACTTCTTTTCAATTAGCAAGGCATTGAAAATTCCACTCAATCTAAACTCGTCTGCACCTAATTTGAATCCTATTCCCTTAAAGAAACCACATCGGGCAAACCTGAACGAACCTAAGCAGCACGCACCCGAAAAGCAATACTATATTGATGATGCTGACTTTGAGAACATTGTCAGGATTATTCATATATGTGGAATGGCCTTGGAAGAAAGTGCCAGAACATTCAACCGTTTTAATGAAGAAGAACTACGCGATTATATCAAGGGAATGCTAACCTCGCATTATGAAAATGCTGTAACAGGTGAAACTTTTAGACGTGTGGGCAAGACCGACATTCAAATCCAGCGTGATGATAAAGCCGCATTTATCGCCGAGTGCAAAGTTTGGCATGGAATAAAACTTTTCAGCGATGCTATTGATCAACTGTTTTGCTACGCAACATGGAAGGATACTAAACTTTCTCTTGTTGTTTTTAATAAGGATAACAAGAATTTTGCGGGTATTCAGCAGCAAGTACAGAATTGGATTAAGGAAAATTGCAAAAGCTATAAGCAATGGAACTCTAATATTTGGGATTGTGTGAAATATCGTGAGGACACTGGAAGAGATGTTCGATTAGCAATAGCACTGTACGATGTTTCCATCAAGGAACTCCCCAGTTCCAAAAAGAACTAAATACACTTCAGCAGGAACGGTAAAGCAGAGGTCGCTTTACCGTTCTTTTAATTCATAATAATAAGGAGCGTGATGCCATTGACCCAACCGAAAACCGACCTTGCCTACCTCCGCAACGAAAAAGCCAAAGCAGAGCAGAAGCTGCGCTCTTGCCAGCACCGGGAGAAGATCCTTGAACGCCAGATGTCAGAGCTGAACCGGAGAGAGCGTGTGCATC
>ERZ827522.2417-NODE-2417-length-12909-cov-2.798273_pt1 | contig 12909 bp, 15 predicted proteins | sample MGYA00519580_ERZ827522 | MGnify/ENA primary metagenome ERZ827522 (study PRJEB31778, sample SAMEA3449340) | human gut metagenome | biome: human gut; feature: human-associated habitat; material: faeces | place: United Kingdom | collected 2010/2012 ... | reverse complement strand
ACCTGGTGCCACCTTCTCATTCAACGAAGTGGTCGGCGACACCACGGCTGAACGCGGCTATAAAGAAGCACTGGTTCTCTACAGCAGTGGCTTAGGTTCAAGCGATGGAGGCGGCATCTGCTAGGTCTCAACTGCACTCTATATCGCAGCGGTAAAGGCCGACCTCGAAATCGTTGAGCGCCATCCGCACTCAGTGCCTTCCGACTATGCCCCTATCGGTCTGGATGCCACGATCGTTTATGGCAGCCGTGACTTGGGCATCAAGAACAACACCCACTTCCCTATCACGATCTATGCAAAAGCAGTTGGCCAGACCGTGAGCGTGAACTTGCTCGGCAAGCCTCGTGACGACGGAATCACAATCGATGCCACTTCGCGCGTGGTCGATCGCTATGAACAGGCTACCAAGGATGGCGGCAAGCAGCAGTATTATGTTTCGGAGTCCTTCCGCGTCTACTATAAAGACGGCGTGCGTACCTCGCGCGATCTGCTCTCAAGTGATATCTATGCGGTGGATAAAGATACAACAGTCACGCTTGCCGAAGGTAGCGTTAACCCCAATAAATAGGATCGCTCCACGCTATGATCGTTTGAGTTTTCTGCAAAGCTCGCCAGTTGCTCACCGATCTTTCCATGCGCACTTTCTCACAAAACCCGCGGCTGCAGGGGCGCAAGACGAGCACATAAGCAAGGCATCAACATGCAACATTCCGTTCAACGCAAAACCCTCCATATGTGTGAATTAAAGTGTGGGTTTTTCTTACTTCTCGAGCACTTTCAGATACAATGAGTCTATTGGAAAAGCACGAAACGAAGTCTCTGCTTCGTTGAAATCTAAAACGTCAATCAGAAAGGGTCAGCATGGAGACCAATGAATCGATTCTTACCCGCAGCATCGTTGGCTTAGACGAGCGCAAAGTCCTCGGCAAGATGAGCAGCCTTCGTGTAGATTACGACACATAAGCTGTCAGCCACTACATCGTCATGAATGCTTCAACGAACAACGCGATTGCGCTGCCGTTTGAAAATGCCATCGCAGTGGGCGATACGTTCATTACGGTTCAGTCCTACGGCTCTTTTGTCGACGCGAATTCGCCGGCTTCCAAAGAGCTCGTTTCCGACTCTAACAAGCTCGTAGGCGTAGAAGTCTACTCCCGCACTGGTAATACTCTGGGCACAGTTACCGCATTCGATTTCGATCCAGTCTTCGGCGCCATCAAGAGTATCACGCTCGACAATGGCTCAGAATTCAAGTCGGATGCTTTCCTCTTCTTTGCTCCCGACTTCGTATTCGTCGACGACGGCAGCAAATCCGCTGCTGATCTGCGTCAGGCTGAAGACAACACGAGCGATGCTCCTGCAGCTGCTCCGGCGTCAGATGCACCGCCTTTTTGCCCTGGGCGATAGCGCCGGACGAAACGAGCACAACGTCCTTTCCCTGATTTTTCAGATTGCACAGCTCCCGCACCAGAACCTCCAGGCGGATATAATCCATATCGCCGGTTTCGGCATGCTGCAGGGAAGAGGAACCGATTTTGATGACAACTCTCTGTTTCTTTTTCAGCAGGTTTCGTCTGGTATCCATGTCTGTATCTCCTCTTTTGGTCATTTGCCGGTTTCGGAAAATGGAGCGTAACAGGAAGCGATTGCTTCGGCAACCCGCACGCCGTCCATCGCCGCAGAAGTAATGCCGCCTGCATAGCCTGCGCCCTCTCCGCAGGGATAGACCCCCCGGATATTTGCCTGCAGCGTGTCATCGCGGACAATCCGCACTGGGGAGGATGTTCGGCTTTCGATGCCGGAAACGACTGCATTTGCATCGTCAAAACCGGGAATCCTATGTCCGAACTGCTCCATTCCCTCAATAAACGCTTCCGACAGGCTGTCCGGCAGCACGCTTTTTACGTCTGCAAACGTCCACTGTCCCTTGATTGCAGGGACAAATTCCGTCGGGATATGTCCGGTCGTTGCGGTATCCGAAAAATCTCCGTAACGCTCTACCGGGATTTTCCCACATCCAGCAGAAAATGCCTTTTCTTCCAGCCTGCGCTGAAATCCGATTCCGGCGAGCGGTTCGTCCGAACCGTAATCTGCAGGCGTAACGGAAACAATGATTGCACTGTTTGCATTTGCACCGTTTCTGCCGCTGTAGCTCATGCCGTTTACCGCAATGCGTCCCGGCTCGCTGCTGGCGTTGACCACATAACCGCCAGGACACATGCAGAACGAATAAACGCCTCTGCCGCCGGAAGTCCTTGCCGTCACCTTATATGGAGCAGCGCCTAAGGAATCCGGATGTAGTGTTCCATATTGGGACTGGTTGATCAGCTCCTGTGGGTGCTCTACGCGCAGTCCAACTGCAAAGGCTTTGGCTTCCATATGAAGTCCGCTTTCATACAGTTTAAAAAACGTATCCCGCGCGCTGTGTCCGATCGCAAGCACGGCGGTCTCGGTGTCGATCACAGAGCCGTCCGAAAGGATAACGCCGGTCAGCGCTCCATTTTCAGTACGGAAGGTTTCTACGCGGCTCTCAAAACGGACTTCTCCGCCGAGCTGTATGATTTTTTTCCGCATCTGTTTTACGACATTGGACAGAACATCTGTTCCGATATGCGGCTTTGCTTCGTAGAGAATTTCCGGCTGCGCGCCGTTTTCTACAAAAATCGAAAGGACATGTCTGCCGCGTCCGTCTTTATCCTTGATCAGAGTGTTCAATTTGCCGTCTGAAAACGTGCCTGCGCCGCCCTCTCCAAACGAAACGTTGGATTCCGGGTTTAAGGGTCCGCCGTTCCAGAAGGCTTCGACATCTTTTTTGCGCGCTTCCACGTCCTTTCCTCGTTCCAGCAGAATCGGACGATAGCCGTTTTGTGCGAGCATGTAGCAGCAAAACAGACCTGCAGGACCGCTTCCGATAATCACGGGGCGTCTGCGCAGCGCCTTCGTCCCCGGCTTCGGAAATTGATACGGTCGCTCTGTCACGATGGAAACGTCCTTATTTTTGCTGCGGGACACACAGTTTTGCTCGGAGATGCCGTTTAATGTGATGTCCACGACGTAAATCGAGAAAATGTCCGGCTTTTTGCGGGCGTCGATCGACTGCCTGCGGATCTGCAGGCTGGCAATCTGTTCGGATTTTATATGTAACGCCTTTGCCGCCTTGTGGTACAGTTCCGTTTTGGAATGTCCGGCAGGGAGCTTCAGCTGGGAAATTCGAATCATAGGGTTCTCCATATTGATTAAAGTTGTATCTGGCTATTTGGTGACTGCGTTAGCCACGCCGCGTTTTTGCCAGCTCTACGGTAGTTTCATTCCTCGCGCGCAGCCGCCGTTCCCGCGATCTGTCCGCTCGTCCATGCCCACTGGAGGTTGTAACCGCCGCAGCGACCGTCCACATCGAGCAGCTCGCCGCACAGATACAGACCGGGAAAACGCTTTGCTTCCAGGTCGTCTGTTACCTCCTGCAAAGAGATTCCGCCGGTGCAGACCTGCGCGTTTTGCGCCGGATTTGTGCCAATTACGACAGTTTTTAACGCGCGCATATTCTGCAGCATCGAAAATACCGCGTTTTTGTTGGCAGCTGTTACGATGTCCTGCGCTTTTAGGGGGCTGCGTTCAATAAACAGCTGTGCAAGCTTCGACGGCAAAATGCCCTGTGCCAGAAACCTCACATGCTTGCCGCAGCACGCCTGATACTGTCTGCAGCAAAATTCGTTCCATTTGGAAAGCGGAACTGCCGGGAAGAAATCAATGCTGGCGCTGATCTTTTTGTTCGTTTGCAGCGCTTCCGACACGGCTGCGGAAAGCTGAAAGACCGGAATCCCGGAAATGCCGTAATCAGTCAGCTGCAGTTCCCCGGATTCACAAAGCTTTTTTCTGCCGGGAATCTCTACAGTAATTGCAGCCGGGCAGCGCACGCCTGCGATGGATTTGTAAAATTTTTCTTCACAGCGCAATGCAGTCAACGCCGGAAGGTAAGGATACTGTTTGAATGCAAACGCTGCAGTCAGGCTGCCTGTACCGAGCGCTTCTTTGGGAGGTATTCCCGCCGCTGTCCCGCAGGATATAATCAGCCGGTCGAAATGATACTGTCCCTGATCGGTGAACACCTGCCAGCCGCTCTTTTGCATGCAGAGCTTCTGAATCCTACAGTCACAGACGATGCGAACTTTTTTTCGTTCCAGCTCTTCCCGGAAAAAATCAAGGACGGCAGATGCCTGTCCGCTATAGGGATACAAGTAGCCGTTTTTCTCCGTCAGATAAAGACCTCGTTCCTCAAAAAAGCGGATCGTATCGGATGTCTGGAAACGCGCAAAGAACTCCGGCAGCCGGTACGGATCGTGGCTTCGGTAATCCCGCTTCGGAGAAAAATCAGTATTGCCGAGGTTGCACTTTCCGTTTCCGGTCGCCAGTATCTTGCGGCCAATCCGGTCACGACGTTCCAGTATGGTAATTTCTGTATCTTTTATTGAAGTATTCGCAGCTGCAATCGCCGCCATCATGCCGGATGCGCCTCCGCCGATAATGCCGATCTGCCTCATAACCGATTTCAAATCCTCCCTACAGCCGTTTGGAAAACGGCAAAACTGTAATTATCATACTACGTCTCGGTTTGAGACACAAGGAATTTTTCCAGCTCTGCTTTGGAAACGCCGTGCCAGCCGTTCAAAATCTGCCGTCTGACCCCGCTTGGCAGGGTTCTTGCGTCAATCGCGGTCTGCAAATATAAAACCCGGCTGTCCTCTTCGTATACGATGACCCGATTCTCTTCAATCTGTAAAAAGAAGGTTTCTGCCTGCTGTAGTTTTCGGTATGTTTTGGAAACAACAATCTGCTGTGGGGAAAAAGAAACCAGCTCCATCCGGAGAAGCCCCTGCTGCAGCTCGGTAAGGGGCGGAGCGTCCTGATAGTGCCGGATTTCATCCTCCACCTCTTCCCTGCTGCATCCAATCAGCCGAAGCGGCAGGGATTTGATCTCTTCTGTCTGCCTACGGGACACCTGATCGGTATTTTTTACCACAAGCTTCGTATCTGCGCGCAACCGATCCGGTACGCTGACCGCCTGGGTTGCAGACTGCATCTGAAAAAACTGGATTTCGTTCTGGCTGATAATCGCCTGCCTTCCGGGATAAAACCACTGTTCGATCTTATAATGTCCATAAAATCCCACCGCAAAAAGCAGACAGGAATAGAGAAAAAAGCTGATTCTTTTTAAACGGCGCATATTTTCACCTCTTAAAAAGTATCAGCTCTTTTCGGTTATTTTATGCAGTGCAGTGACCATCACAGCAGCCGCATCGTACTGGCAAGCTCGATCAGCACATCTCCCACTGCAAAGCAACGCAGTTCGCGTCTGGTCGCACCCTTTAAAACGACGGTCGACACAAAATAGACGAGCAGTCCGACAACCGCCGAAACGAGCATCCGAACCGGGCTAGCAGCATTTTTCAAAATCACCTGGCTGCACAGCAGGCAGACAAGCGCCATCAGAATGCCTGCCAAAAGAGGCGCCAAAAAAACACGGAGCCAGTTGACTGTTATTTTTAACTGCTGGCGCACCATGCCCAGCAGAATCAGACACAAAACAAATGCAGACAGTGCATCGGAATAAGCGCCCGCATACAGGTCGAGTTTCAGCACGGAACTCATCACGGAAAAACTGACCAGCCGAACCAGGACGGAAACCAGCACCGCGATCCAGATGCTATAGTAAAGCTCTGCAGCAAACAAAACGCTGCCAAGCATAAAGGCGAGACCATAAAAGATCACCGTGATCGCCAGAACTTTTAAAATGCTGTCCAGACCATTTAACTCTCCTTTGGAAAACAGCATATGCAGCATCGGCTGTGCCGTCGTTAAAAATAAAACGGCGCAGGGAATCGTATAGAGAGCAGTGCAGCGAAAGGCGACCATGCACTTTTCGCGGCTTTTGCGCAGGCTGCGGCGTTTTAAGACGAGCTGGAACTGCGGCAGCATGGAAACCGCCAGGGCAAATGCGCCGAGCAGCGCAAGCGTCATCAAAAGACGATATTTTCCAAGATACGCACCCCACATTGAAACAGAGCCGTTCTTTAAATAGATACTGGACTGCCCGATCCGCCCGATACCGGCAAGCACCGCCGGAACACAGATCACAAGCCCATTCCGGAGCAAGGCAAAGGTGATGCTGCGATCTGCTGCAGGATTTGTGCTGCTTCCGTATTCTGCCTGGTGCAGCTCATGGGAAGCCTTTATCCAGGAGATCCCGCAGCCTGCCGTACACAAAAGACTGACGCATAAAACGGAAAACGCTGCGCCGAACGCACCATATGCCGCCTGATAGGACGTATTTTGCAAAAGTGCGCCGACCTTCTGACCGTATGCGTCGAGCGGCGCTGCAATCAGGGGCGCTGCGAAAAATAAAAGTACTCCGAATGCGAGTATCCATCTGCCCGCTGTTTCCCGCCTGCCAAAGGCATCCAGAATGCCGAGCAGCATCCAGAACAGCGTCAGGATAACGAGCGCACATAATAACGCCAAAAACGCCATTTTTGCAAAGGGCAGCGCATAAAATGAGCCGAACAGCACATCTTTTAAGGCAGCGCCCAAAAGTGCCAGAACGACGGATACAAAAAATGCCGTCAAAAGAGCCTGTCCCGCAATTTTCTTTGCGCCTGTGATTCCGTAGCGTTCGATTCTTGTACGGATCAGGTTGGAAACTGCCCGGTTCATTCCGATCCCGAACAGGGAAAACAGGACAAAACAGCCCTCCAGGGCACCAAAAAAGTCTGCGCACCCTTCGTCTCCCAGCGCGTTGACCAGCCGAATGGGTGCAAAAAGGCAAAGCAGGAATGCAAGAAGCTTGACTATCCCGGTCAATTGCCTTGGTAGCACACCTGTACGATCGATTTTCTTATGTTTTCTTCGTGCCGCCATAGAAACCTAACCCTCATTCATCCAGGCAATCCCGGGTCAGCCCGAGCGCGCTTAATATAGTTTCCTGCTTCTGCTCCATCACAGCCGCTTCCTCCGGTGTTTCGTGATCGTAACCGCACAAATGCAGCATGCTGTGCGCAACGAGGAATGCAAACTCCCGTTTCCGGGAATGTCCGTAGCTTTCCGCCTGGGAACAGATCCGATCCACTGACAGGATGATGTCACCCAGAATCAGTTCCCCGCTGTCCGGCTGGAAATAATCCGAACAGTTTTCTTCGACAATGGAAAAATCCGCTTCGGTTTCAAACGGAATGTTCGGAAAGCTCAAAACGTCCGTCTCCCGGTCGATATTGCGGTATTCTTTATTATACAAGCGGATGCCCTCGTTATCCGTAATCAGTACGTTAATCTCGGTTTCATAGGGACAGCCCTCTGCATCCAGAACCGCTTCCGCTACGCGGCTGCATAATTCCTTCGTGTCAAAGGGAAAAGTAAAATCCGTTTCGTTTTCGACATAGATGGTCATGAGCGTCTCTCCTTTTCATTTCTGCGCAGAGGAGCTTCCGTCCTGCGTTTTGTCTTTCCAGTCGTCTTGCCGGCAGCAGCGGACGTCAGACGTCTTTCCTTGCTCTCGCGGTAAGCCTGCTTCGCCTCATAGGTTTCATAAGCCTTGACAATCTTCTGAACCAGCGGATGCCGGACGACATCGCGGCTTGTCAGGTTGCAGAAGCCGATATCGTCCAGACCGGACAACACCTTCACAGCAACGTCCAGACCGGACTGTGTTCCCGGCGCAAGGTCTTTCTGCGAAGCGTCGCCGGTGATGACAACCTTGGAACCGAAGCCGATTCGGGTCAGGAACATCTTCATTTGGGCAGGCGTCGTATTTTGCGCTTCGTCGAGGATGATATAAGCGTTGTCGAGGGTACGTCCTCTCATGTAGGCGAGCGGCGCAACCTCAATGAGCCCTTTTTCCATATTACGTTGGAAGCTTTCCGCGCCCATGATCTGATAGAGTGCATCGTAGAGCGGACGCAGGTACGGGTCGACCTTGCTCTGCAGATCGCCGGGCAAAAAGCCGAGCTTCTCGCCTGCTTCGATCGCAGGTCTGGTCAGAATAATGCGCTCCACCTCGTTATTTTTAAAAGCGGTAATCGCCATTGCCATCGCCAGGTAGGTTTTGCCTGTTCCAGCAGGCCCCAGACCGAATACGATCATCTTTTCCCGGATCGCATCCACATACTGCTTTTGTCCGAGCGTTTTGGGCTTTACCGGTTTTCCGCTCACGGTGTGGCAGATGAGATCGCCGTCTATTTCAAGTAAGGTATTTTCCTGATTTTCCATATGCATTGCAATTGCGTAATCCACGTTCTGCTCCTGTATCTGATTTCCGCGTCTGGCAAGCTCCTGCAGTTCGGTAAAAACTGCCGCCGTATGGGCAACTGCCGACTGTTCGCCGCGGATATGGACGGTACCGTCCCGGTCAATAATCTGCGTGCCGAATGCACGCTCCAGCTTCTTTAAATAACAGTCAAACTGTCCGAAAAGGTTGCTGATATGCGCGTTGTCCAGCTCCAGTGTTTGTTCTGTAAATGCCATGTTAATTCTGTGCAGTCTCCTGTTCTTTTGCCGTGTCCGAAATCGAAAGCGCCTGCCAGACGCCGCCCTGCAGCTGTATCTTCAGGCTTCCCTCCAAGGTGAGGATATCGGCTTTTTCTACTATTCTAACATCTTTTTGTATAATTTGAACCCCTTTTTCCTCCAAAGCGGCAATTATTTTTTGAAATTTATCCAAAAGAATCTTTTTTGCGCTGTCCGTGTCGTAGCGTGCATCGACCGGAAGATACTCGCGCAGCGTCTGACTGCCCGCAAAAATAGGGAGATCGAGCTGTCCGAACAGGCATAGACGATTTTGCTGCGTTACGATATCCTGACGCGCAAAGTTCTTCCGGATAGGAGGAAAAAGAACCCGCAGGCTGCCGATTGCGAGGAATTTCCGGCTCTTTTCCCTTCCGGTATAATTTTTATACTGGTAAGCATAAGGACAGGATAAATGCACCCGATAGTCGGTTTCTAAAATCACGTCCCCGTCCGCGACGACTGACAGGTATTCCCGAACAGTTTCGTCATCGTTTTTAACCGGAATTCGTCCGCTGATCAGCAGATCGCCGCGGGAAACGCTGTCTCCCGGCCGCACCGTCGGGATGCCGCTTCTGGTCAGGATTGAAACGACTGTGCCGGAGCAGGACGCAACAAGATCCGCTCCATTTTCAAATTTGGACAGCTCCTGCTTCTGAGCAGTGTCCGGCAGAATGTCTTCCTGAATTTTTACAACAAGCTTCGTCCCCTGGAGGCTGACAGACGCCCAGGTGATTTCTTCAAAGGCTTCCCGAAGTCCTTTTTCGAGAGTTTCCGCAGAAAAAAAGTGCCGCGGCGTGCCGTAACGGATTCCCTCATCCTCGAGATACCGCTTCAGCTCCTCCTCCGTGATCATTCGGTTGCCGTCAAATTCCATCGCCCAGATGAACTGCGACATCAGAATTAAAAATGCACTGCATAAAAAAACCCCGAGCAAGAACATTTTTCTGTGCCGGACATCCTGTAGAAAAAAGGGCAGCCCTCTTTTTTCCAGAACGGCTACCCTTGTTTTGGTTTTGTGGACAATATCCCGAATTTTGAAGAAATCGGAAAGGCTGATGCACATCGTATAAAAACCGTCGTGCCCGTTAAGCTCCCAGAGCACGATAGCTCGGTTTGCGCACAGATTCATGAAGCGTTCCGGCGCATAACCCCGGACGCTGATCCTGACATATCCCCTGCAATACCGGATTAAGGCAATCATCGGCATTCCCTCCGCTACAGATACCGCACGCCGGAAATTTTTCCGGCAATTTTCATGTCTTCATTGGTATAGTAGACGATTTTTAAACAACACCCTTCAATCCGGATTCTGGTATGCTTCCCCTGCAGAAGAATACACTCCTGCGTATATTCCAGGATTCCCCGGTAATTTTCCACCAAAAGCTCGGTATCTCCGATCAGCGTCAGGATACTCGCGCCCAGCATGACGTCCCGGGGCAGACGCAGGGACTCTGTTAAAGCCTCCTTAGCCCGTATGGCTGTCTGTTTTTGCGGTGATTTTCTGATTTTGCTCATGCCCTATTGTATGAGACGCGGTAGAGAAAAATGACAGTGTGGAAACATATTTGACGGCAGATTTCTTATTTATGATACGGCTCTTTATTTGAAATCCGGAACGCGCGGTAGACCTGTTCCAGCAAAATGACGCGCATGAGCTGATGCGGGAAGGTCATATCGGAAAAGCTCAGGAGAAAATCCGCGCGGGAAAGGACGTCTTTGTACAGTCCGAGGGACCCGCCGATGACGAAATCGATGGTGCTTGTGCCGGACACCATCAGGCGGTCCATCTGCTGGGAAAACGCCACGCTATCCAGCTTTTTGCCTTCAATGGCGAGCACGATGCAGTATTCTCCGTCCCGAATATGGGGAAGAAGCCGCTGTCCCTCTTTTTCTTTTACCTGCTCCATCTGGGAAGGGCTGGCATTTTCGTCCGTCTTTTCATCCGCTACTTCCACGATTTCGAGCTTACAGTAACGACCAAGACGCTTCTGGTATTCGGCAATCGCGTCCCGGTAAAATTTTTCCTTGATTTTGCCGACGGTCAGAATTCGTATTTTCATTCGTTCGGATAGATCTGGCTATACATTTCATCGATGAAATGATCCAGATATTCCTCGTCCAGATTCAGGAAATTTTCGGAAATCAGCTGTTTCATAGCGGCTGACCGTTTAAAATATGCCGTTTCGTCGCTCTCTGTTTCAAGAACGGAAGCAGTCTGGTCGATCAGCTCACGATTCAGGCGTTCCTGACAGTATTTGACCAGCTCTTCCTTTAACTGGCTCTCTGCTACCGCCTGCGTCGCATGTTTTTTGTAGGATTTGTAGGAACTTGCTCCCATCACGATAAATGCAATGAACATCGTTCCCATCACCAGACAGGTCGCCACTTTAGAAAACAGCGTCAGGTGGACCGGAAGCAGATCGCATGCAAGTAAGCCCACGACAACGAGGCCGATAACACCTGCGGTCAGCAGCGTATAAGCGCCGGATTTAAAATTTTCCGCCTTGTCGGATGCACCCTCATAGACGCCGTGGCGGGTTTTATCGTGCAGCAGCTCCTTTCCCTCCGGCAGCGTCTCCTCCTGGGCTTCCTGTATTTCCTCTGTCTCAAATCCCGTATCATCCGGGAACGAAGCGGCAGCATCCCGGATGTATTCTGCCGCTTCCTCCGCTGCTGCCTGTTCCAGCGACTCTACAAGCGTAGAGCCGCAGTCGGAGCAGACGGTGTAGCCGTCCTGATATTCTGTTTTACAGTTTGGACACCAAGGCATAGGACACGTCCTCCTTATTTGCCGGACAGATATTCGTCAATTCCTTTTGCACCCGCTTTTCCGGCGCCCATCGCCAGAATAACGGTCGCTGCGCCGGTAACGGCATCTCCGCCTGCAAAAACAGCAGCCTTGCTGGTCTGACCATTTTCTTCGGAAGCGACGATACATTTGCGTTTGTTGGTTTCAAGACCTTCTGTTGTAGAAGAAATCAGCGGGTTCGGAGAGGTACCCAGAGCCATGATGACCGTATCCAATTCCAGGGTAAACTCAGAGCCGGGGATTTCTACCGGACGGCGTCTGCCGGAAGCATCGGGCTCGCCCAACTCCATGCGCACGCACTTCATGCCCTTTACCCAACCTTTTTCATCTTCCAGAATTTCGACCGGATTCGTCAGCAGATCAAAGATAATGCCTTCCTGTTTTGCATGATGTACTTCTTCCACACGGGCGGGAAGCTCCTCTTCACTTCTGCGGTATACGATATGCACTTCCGCGCCGAGACGCAGCGCGGTTCTCGCAGCATCCATTGCAACGTTGCCGCCGCCGACAACTGCCACCTTTTTGCTCTCCATGATCGGAGTAGCAGAATCTGCCTGAAACGCTTTCATCAGATTGCTTCTGGTCAGATATTCGTTTGCAGAAAATACACCGTTGGCGTTCTCACCGGGAATTCCCATAAATTTAGGAAGACCTGCGCCGGAACCGATGAATACTGCAGAATACCCTTCTTCATTGAGCAGCTCGTCAATCGTAACGGATTTGCCGACGATGACGTTTGTCTCGATCTTTACGCCGAGGGACAGTACGTTTTCGATTTCTTTCTTTACAACGTCCTCTTTGGGAAGACGGAATTCCGGAATACCGTATACCAGTACGCCGCCTGCCTCATGCAGCGCCTCGAAAATGGTCACATCGTAGCCCATCTTCGCCAGATCGCCTGCACAGGTCAGACCTGCAGGGCCGGAACCGATGACGGCTACCTTTTTGCCCTTCTTTTCAGCAGCACCGACAGGACGGATGTTGTTTTCTCTCGCCCAGTCCGCTACGAAACGCTCCAGCTTGCCGATGGACACCGCTTCGCCCTTAATACCACGGATACATTTTCCTTCACACTGGCTTTCCTGCGGGCAGACACGACCGCAGACAGCGGGAAGTGCGCTGGATTCGCTGATAACCTGATAAGCAGCTGCAAAATCGCCCTCTTTTACCTTTTCCACGAAGCCGGGGATATTGATTGAAACCGGACATCCCTGTACGCAGTGCGCATTTTTACAGTTTAAGCAGCGCTGTGCTTCTGCTACTGCTTCATCGGCATTATAGCCAAGACATACTTCTTCGAAATTACATGCGCGTTCTTTTGCATCCTGCTCTCTGACCGGGACTTTTTTCATTATATCAGCCATTACTCTTCACCTCCGCACTGACCGCATCCGCCGTGATGCGTGTCTTTTTCCTTTGCAGCAAGATAAGCTCTGCCTTCCTGGGTCTTGTAGATCTGCTGACGCTGCATCGCTTCGTCAAAGTTTACCAGATGTCCGTCAAATTCCGGTCCGTCTACGCAGGCAAATTTCACTTCGCCGCCTACA
>ERZ827522.2414-NODE-2414-length-12924-cov-3.548994_pt1 | contig 12924 bp, 8 predicted proteins | sample MGYA00519580_ERZ827522 | MGnify/ENA primary metagenome ERZ827522 (study PRJEB31778, sample SAMEA3449340) | human gut metagenome | biome: human gut; feature: human-associated habitat; material: faeces | place: United Kingdom | collected 2010/2012 ... | reverse complement strand
CGGTGAGTACGTCCTCCATCAGGGCGTTGACGGTGAAATCCCGGCGGCGGGCGGCTCTCTCCGGCCCCAGCCACGGGTCCACCTCCACGGTGAAGTCCCGGTGGCCCCGACCCACGGTGGTCTCCCGCCGGGGCATGGCGATGTCCAGTCCGCAGCCCGCCAGTCCGTAGACGCCAAAGCTGGCCCCCACCGTCCGACGGCCGCCCATTTGATCCAGCACAGCTTCCAGCTGCTGGGGGGTGACGCCGTGAACCTCGATATCCAGATCCTTGCTCTCCCGGCCCAGCAGGCGGTCCCGGACGCAGCCGCCCACATAGTAGACGCTGCCGCCCAGCGGCTGCACCTCCTGTGCGATGCGGCGGGCCGTCTCACGATCCCGTGTCATGCAGTCTCCCCTCCTTGCGAAAAAAGCCGTGGCCATGGGCCACGGCTTTTGTGTTCACGCCAGAATGTCCCCCAGATCGTCGAAGGTATGGGCATTGGTGACCACCACCACATGGTCGCCCTCCTGAATGATGCTGGTGCCGCCGGGGATGATGATCTCGCTGCCCCGTGCAATGGCCGCCACCAGCACGTCATCCTTCAGGGACAGCGCCCGCAGGGGCTTATTCAGCACCGCACGGCTCCGGGCCGTGGCGGTGAACTCCAGTGCTTCCACGGCGCCGCCCAGCATCTTATACAAGCTCTCCACGGCGCTGCCCTCGGAATTGGCCAACGCCCGGACGTAGCGGGTGATCTGGTTGGCCACGATATCCTTGGGACTGACGATGCTGCCCACCCGCATATCCCGGACCAGATCCATGTAGTTGGGGCGGGTCATCTTGGCCAGCACCTTGGGGACGCCCGCCCGCCGAGCCGTCAGGGCCATCAGCAGATTCTCCTCGTCCCGACCCGTCAGGGAGACGAAGGCATCCGCCTGGAAGATATTCTCGCTGGTCAGCAGCTCCTCCTCCGTGCCGTCGCCCTCGATGATCATGGCCGTAGGCAGCTGGGCCGCCAGCTGAAGGCACTTATCGTGCTTCTGCTCCACGATGCAGACCTTGGTATTGCTCACCGCCAGCTCCCACGTGAGATACATGGCGATGCGGCTGCCCCCCAGCAGGGACACGGTTTTGACCCGCTGCTGGGTGCGGCCCATAGCCCGCAGCATCTTCTGGAGCTCGGACTTGGTACCCACCATGTAGAGCTTGTCGCCCTCTCTCGGCACAAAGTTGCCGTTGGGGATGATGCACTCGTCCCCCCGCTGGGCAGCGCAGATCAGCACCTCCGCCGAGCGGATACGATGGAACTCGCTGAGGGCCACCCCGTAAAACCGGTCCCGCTCCGTCACCTGTATGCCGATCATGTCGATACGGCCGCCGGCGAAGGGCTCCACGGAGGAGGCCGAGGGGAAGCTGAGGATGCGGGCGATCTCCCGTGCCGCCGCCAGATCGGGGTTGATGACCATGTCCATCCCGATCTCCCGCTTCAGCAGGGCGGCGTCCCGGCGGTAGTCCGGATTCCGCACCCGTGCGATGGTGTGCTTGGCCCCCATGGTTTTGGCGATGAGGCAACACACCAGATTCGTCTCGTCCAGATTGCTGACAGCGATGACCAGATCCGCCGTCCGGGCACCGGCCTCCTCCAGCACGCTGATGCTGGCGCCGTTGCCCTCCACGCACATGATGTCCAGGGTGCTGTCGGCACGGGCCAGCGCCACCGGGGAGGAGTCCACCATGGTGATGTCGTGGCCCTCCACCGCCAGCTGGCGGGCGATAGCGTAGCCCACCTTTCCGTTTCCTACAATGATGATCTTCATGAGCCTGACTGTTCCTTTCCCGGTCGTTCCGGCTGCTCTTTTTCCGGAGGTATTGCTTCTTGCGGCGGCTGCCCCTGCGTCTGCTTAGGTGGCTCCGCCGGTTTGGGTGGATCCGCCTTTTCCGGCTGCTCTGCCGGTTTAGGCGGCTGTGGCTGTCGGGGCGGCTGCGTCGACCCGGAAGGCTTCTGCGCCGCAGCTTCCTGCCGTGTCGGCCGGGCAGCCTTTTCCGCCGCCTTTTCCTCTGCCGCACGACGGCGCTGGGTGCGCCGGTGCAGCACCACCGCATTCAGCTCACCGCCTAAAATCAGCACCGTCCCGCTCATATACAGCCACAGCAGCACCACCACAATGGTGGCGATGGAGCCGTAGAGCTGGGTATAGTGTGCCAGATTTTCCACATAATAGGAGAAGGCCAGCGACAGCAGCATCCACGCCGCCAGCGACACGGCCACGCCCGGTGCCACCTCCCGCAACGGGCATCGGCGGCCCAGCGCCAGCATATACAGCACCGTCACCAGCACGAACATCAGCAGCGCCACCGCCACGAAGCGGAGCTTGCTCCAGAGGTTGATGAAGCCGTCCGGTACGGTGATGATCCCCGACACAAAGTACAGCGCCCGGCGGCCCACGGTGATCATCAGCAGCGTCAGGCCGATGGATACCATGAGCCAGATGGCGAAGAGAAAAATTTTCAGCTGATCCAGCAGGATGTTCTTGGGCTGGCCCTTACCGAAGGCCTTGCGCAGCGAGTGCAGCAGGCAGCCGGTGGCCCGCATGGGGAACCAGATGGAAAACACCAGACTGAACCACATGAGCTGGCGGCTGGCGTTGCCGGAAACGTATTCCAGATAGCTCCGCACCACCTCCGCCACGTCCCCCGGCACGATCTGCCGCAGGCCGGTGACGATGCTGTCCACATCCAGTTCCAGAATACCCAGCAGGGTGCTGACGAAGATCAGCAGCGGGAAAATGGCGAACAGCAGGTAGTAGGTCAGGGCTGCGCTGTCCCGTGCCACGTCATGGAGATAGTACCGGCGGATCATCTGCGCCGCCGTTTGCCCCAGCGCCGTGCGGGGGTGGGTGCCTTTCCTCATAGCTCGCTCCTCTCTGTTTCAGCTTATTATTGTAGCACAGCTGTGAGCAAAATAAAAGGAGATTTTCCATTACACGGAAATCTCCCACCTGTTTTTTATCATAAATATTCCAAAAATATTACTTTTCTGTAAAATTTTGTTTTTTCCGCTGAAAATTTAGAAACTATTCACTATTTAGTATTGGCATTTGAAAAAAAGCGTGTTATAATACGTACAATCGGAGTTGTCTCCCGTACATGGAAAAATTTATAAAGAGGGTCTAAACTATGGATAACTTAACGAGAATCGTCAAAACCGAAATTTCCCGTCAGTACAAGAGTGTGCGGCAGTTTGCTTTTGCGGTCAATATCCCCCTATCTACCATCAACAGTGCGCTGCACAACGGCATCGGAGGTTCCTCCTTTGATACGGTGGTGCAGATCTGCCAGACGCTGGGGATCAAGGCCATCTCCAGCGATGCCTCCTTCTATCTGACGGAGGACACCCAGCAGCTGCTGGATCAGTATGCCCAGTTGGACGACTACGGCCGCCACACCATCGCCTCGGTGATGAAGGTGGAATACGACCGCTGCTCCACGCAGGGCGCCCGAAGCACAAGCGGCAGCGATTATGAGCTCCGCCCCAGTGTCAACGTCTCCTCCGACCTGGGCGGCTCCTCGGTGGAGCCGCTCCAGGTACTCAGCGACCATCGCAGTCTGTAACCTACCAAACAGAGCTGTGACAAGATCTGCCGGAGATTTGCGGCTCCGGTTGGTTTTGTGTCGCCAGCCACGGGCTCTCCCCCACTTGGGGGGAGGGCCCGTGGTTTTTTATAGGGAGTTATGGTGCGTGATAGGGAGTTTACTGTTCTTTGCGCTTGCCGGTACGCAGCAGGGCTGCAAGGCTCATGCCGCACAGGGCCGCCAGCCCCATCCACAGGCCGGTGTCGCCGGTGTCTCCGGTGGGAACGGCAGGGGTGGTGGGCTCTGCGGGAGCGGGCAGCTTGGCCACGGACTCGGTCCGCAGCACCTGACCGCACACGGTGCAGGCGTAGGTCTTGACGCCCTCACGCTCCGTGGTGGCGGGGGTGGTGATCTTGCCCTCGCCCTCCGTATGCTGGGCGTTCACGGTGAAGGTGACGGTAACGGTGTTGCCGAAGCGGTCGGTGGCCGTCAGGGTCTGGACGCCCTCGGCAGCGGAAACAGTGAGCTTACCGTCCACCAGCTCCACGGGCTGGCCGTTGAGGGTCACGCTCTCCAGATTGGGGTCGGTAACGGTGATCTCTGCCGTCAGGCAGTAGGTGCCGCCGCCCGTGACGCCCTCCACCGCAGGAGCCGCCTTGTCGATGAGCTTAGAGCCCACCTTGGTGCGGGTATCCGTCAGGCCGCAGCCGTGGTCGCACTGAGCCGTCTCCGTGCCGTCGTCGTCATAGGTGGCGTTGTTGTCGTAGACGTAGTGGGTGAAGCTGTGACCCATGGCCTCCTGATAGAAATCCTCCGGGCCGGTGTAGGTCTTGCTCTCGTCCAGCTTGCCGTCGGCATCAGCGAAGTAGCTGCCGCAATCCGGGCAGTACCAGTAGGCGGCGCAGCCGTCCTGCGTGCAGGTGGCGGGGTCGCCTGCCGTGCGCTGGGCATTGGCGTGGTGGGTAGCCGGAATGACGGTATCGGTGATGGGCTGAGCAGCTGCTGCGTCAGCGAATAGCTTGTGGCAGTCGCTGCACTGCCAGTACTCCAGGCTGCCCGGCTGGGTGCAGGTGGCGGCGGTTCCGTCGTGATGGGTCAGGTCATGATGGTTGGGATCCTTGGTGCCATAGGTAGCGCCGCAGATGCTGCAGGTAGCTCTCTCGGTGCAGGTGGCGGTGCCGTCATGGCTGCCCAGAGAGTCCTTCACCTGACAGCCGGGAACGGCGCAGGACCGCCAGTGCTGGGTGTCATCGTGCTGCCAATCGCCCCACTGGTGGTTGCCGGTGTGGGTGATGGTAAAGGTCCAGCTGGGATCGGTCAACTCACTGACGGCGTTGATGTCCTCGTTGCCGGGAACGGTGACGTAGACCTGATAGGTACCCATATCCGTGGGAGCGGCCACGGCCTTGCCGTTTTGCTTATAGAGGACAGTAAAGGTGTTGTCGGGCCAATAGCCCATGCCCATGGTCCAGTTGCTTCCGGTGCTCCAGCGAACGGTAGCCTCCTTGGCGGTGCCGTCATACTCCAGATTTTCCGGAGCGATGAAGGTAAAGTCGCCCGCTGTGGGAGTGCGCTTCACGATCTCCCACTGGAGCTTCTTTTCGCCGGTGGTGCCGTCGCTCCACTTGAAGCCCGCTGCGGGGCGGACGGTAACGGTATAGGTGCCCACGCGGCAGGCTCTATAGCCGCTGCCCACAAGCTCGTAGCCGTAGACTTCGCCGGGCAGCAGACCGTACTGCCAGTCACCGTTATAGGTGAAGGGGCCGTAGACCGTGGGAACCGGGATGGTCTCCAGATACTGGTTCAGGGTGACAGTAGTGGACGGAGAGGGCTTCCGGGTCTCGGTAGCCGCATAGCGGACCTCATAGGTGCCGGCCAGAGCGGAGGTGAAGGCGCTGCCGCACTGGCTCCATCTGGTGCCGCCCACGGGGCGATACTCCATGCTGCTGTTGGTGCCGTTGATGCGGCCGTAGCCCGTCCGACTCTGGGGATGGGTCACGGTGAGACCCGTGGGGGGCTGGGTCTGGGCCGTTTTCTCCGTGGGGGCGGTGAGTGTCATGGCGGTATCCGCCGTGGCCGTACCTGTGACACGGATGGTATAGCTGTCGACCTTGGCGGCGGTGATGCCGTTGAGCGTCACGCTGTACCCGTCGGGGATGTAGTAATTGTCGGGATCGGTAACGCTGATGGTGATGGGCGTCAGGTCCAGACAATCCTGCGTCAGCCGGCCGCCGTTCTTATAGGTGAGGCCGTTCGGCAGGGTGACGCTGACCTGATAGGTCTTGAGGCGGAGATAGATCAGGCCCTCAGAGTTCAGATAGGTCTCGTAGCCCGCCCGGTCGGCGCTGACGTACTGGATGCTGCCTGTGCAGGCGTCGCTGCTGATCTGGACGGTCTGTCCGCTGGCGAGAGTTCTGCCGCTGCTGATGCCGATATCGGCACCGCTGCTGAGTCTTCTGGCGCTGACCTGCTGCGACGAGTTCTCCAGATACAGGTTGTTGTCCTGATCGTCCTTATCGACGTTGTTCTGGATAATGGAGCGGCCGGACAGGGTGATGGTATGGTCGTAACCACGGACAAACACGCCGCCGCCACGGTCATCGACGGTGTTGTCCTGAATGGAGCCGCCACTCATGCTGAAGCTGCTCTTGGAATAGAGGTACACGCCGCCGCCATCGCCGCCACGGCGATCATCGTTCCCGTATTTGTTCTTATAGTTGGCCAGACCGGCGAAGTTGTCGCAGATCTCGCCGCCTCTCATGTCGAAGGTGCCTGCCACGTACACGCCGCCGCCGAAGCCGCCGCCGAAGGTGGCGCTCTCCTTATAGTCGACCGCACAGGCGTAGTTGCCGGAGATGCGGGCGGTGCCGGAGAGGTCCAGAGTCGCATACAGATCCACATACACACCGCCGCCGTCAAAGCCCAGGTCGTCATTGGTGCTGTTGACACGGTTGCCGCTGATCTCGCCGCCGGAGAAGTTCATCGTGCTGCTGCGGCTCTGGAGGCCCTTGGCGTATACACCGCCGCCGAGGGTGTTGGAGATGTTATCCTTGATGGTGCCGCCGCTCATATTCAGGGTGGAGCCGGAAACCAGGACAACGGCAGCACCGGCGGAAGCATCGGTGTAGGTGGTATCATTGCCGCTGATCTCGCCGCCATACAGATTCATAGTGGCGTTCTCATTATACACGGCATGGGACTTATTGCCGGTGATCTTGCAGCCGCAGAGGTTGAAGGTACCCCTGTTGGACACAGCGGTGGGGTAAGGGGCGCTGTTTTCGGAGCTGTCCAAGCCGGTGATCTCGCCGCCGAACATATTAAATCTGCAGCCGGCATCGATCTCTATGATGCAGGTACCCTTGGGATCCGCCGTGTTCTTGCGGGTGATCTGACCGGCCTCCTCGGCGCAGTCGGTGATGGTCAGGGTATGATAGTTCGTCACATGAATGTATGGGCGATAATACCCGTTTTCCAGAATGATATTGTGTCCGTTGAGGCAGATCTGCACATCATCCAGGTCGCTGCCCCACCCCTCATCGGTGGTGGTTACATCATTGAGCAGATAGTAGCAACCGTAGCTCTTGATGGACTTCAGGCTGCTGATGCCCACCCACTTGGTGTCCTTGTCGTGGTCGTGGTAGGGACCATAGTTCTGGTTCTGCAGGCACACGCAGTGGATGTGCTCCTCATTGGCCAGCAGGTCCAGATTGAAGTTGACGGACCCGTTCTTCGTGACGGCGCAGTTGGCGCGGTCACTGGTAAACACATTGGTATCGGAGGAGCCCCGCACGATGCGATAGGCGGGGATCAGATCGGCGTTGAGGCCGATGCGGGAGTCGGAGGAGACATTGCCTGCAAGGACGGCCTGATCCTCCGCCGAGGCAGCCACGTGCAGATTGCTGGCGGCCTTGTCGTCCCCTTGGGTATTGCCGGTGATATTCACCGTGCCGGCTACCTTGCAGGTGGTCATACCACCGAAGTACACACCGCCGCCGGCGATCCCGGCGGTGTTGCCGGTGATGGTGCCGCCGTTGAGGTTGATCTTTGCGGTGTCTTCGGAGCCATACCGCTTGCTGGCCTCGCAATATACGCCGCCGCCGTACTTCGTTGCAGTGTTATTGACGATGGTGCCGCCGTTCATGGTGAAGGAGGCCAGTATATTGCCGATATACACGCCGCCGCCGTAATCGGCCTCGTTATCCTCCATGCGGGCGGTGCCGTTCATGACAAATTCCGACGTGCTGGTATACAGGCCCGCAGCGCCGCCGTCGTAATGCTGGCTCTTGCAGTTGCGGAGCACGGCGCCGTCATCCAGCGTCAGCGTGCTGTACCGGCTCACGTAGATGGCAGGGTCTGTGGCGACCGTCTTGTCGCCGCCGCCGTCCACGGTGATATCCTTCAGGGTCAGAGCGGCATAGGCGGGATGATCCGAGCCACCTGCGCCGCTATACCCCTGCTCACCCGTCAGATTGAACAGGCTGCCCTTGAAGCCCTCGGCACGCACCAGCTTGCTATTGGCGTCGGCGCCGCTGATGACCACACGCTGGTTGTAATACTCATACCAAGCCATGCTGCCGTTGGTGGTGCGGGTGGGTCTGATGTTCAGAGTTTCGCTGATTTCGATGGTACCGCTTACAACGATTTCGATGGTATTATTGTAAGAGAGCTCACTCATGGCGCTTTTGAGCTGCTCGAGGGTAGTCACCGTCGAGGTCCACGCCCATGACGTCTTGGGGACCAGACTCAGTACCATCACCAACGCTACCAGTACGCTGGCGATTCGCTTTTTCATAGATTTCCTCCCTGGCAGATCTTTTGTATTTTGCAATTACCACTTGCAACGACCTGCATCTTTCTGTATACTGAGCATATACCGTACACCAATGTACGATGCAAGTACTTTTTAAAAAAATATGGCAAAATCTGGAGAGTTCGTCATGAGTGAACACAACAGCCGTCTGATGTCCATCGGTGAGGTGGCCAAGTCCCTGCATATTACCCGACGCATGATCCTCAACTATGAGGACAAGGGCATTCTGCTGCCCGACGTAAAAACCGGCTCCGGCGGGAACCGCTACTACACCCCGGAGACCCTGACCCGCATCCGGGCCATCCGGCGCTTGCAGACGCTGGGTATCTCGCTGGATGAGATCAAGCTCTATTTCGAGGATGCCGCCGACCTGCGGGATATCATCGCCCGGCTGGAGAAACTACGGGACGAGCTGAACCTGTGCATTGAGAAGCTGCAGCTGCGGGTCCGGGAGAACAGCAACGAGGCCCCCATCATCCGCACCATCCCCCCTCAGACGGTGTACGTCTACCGCTGCCCCTCCCCTACGGTGGAGGACCGCAAGGAGATCTTCCGGGACGTGATCCCCGCCGCCATGCGCCAGTACGGCACGGACTCCGCCAAGCGGATGTACTTCATCGACTACCCTATCGACGAGCCCAACGACATCAACTTCTGTGTGGCGGTGCCGGATGGCAGCAAGGGCCCCTATGTGCAGGACTGGCCGGAGGAGAAGGCTCTGTGCATCTTCTTCCACGGGGACTATGACGAGATCCCGGAGGTTCGGGAGCGGCTGGTGCCTACGCCAGGCAGCAGGGCCTGAAGCTGAAGGGTACCTGCCGCAACATCTATCTGGAGGGCCCGCCCCACCACAAGGACAAATCGAAGTTCGTCACGCAGGTGGCTCTGCCGCTGGTACCGGATGAGCTATGAGGAAGAAAACCGCCGCATCTCCTGCGGCGGTTTCGTCGTGTCGAAAAAGTCTTTTCGCCACGACGAGACATTTTTCAGAGCTTCAAAAAGCTCTGAAAAATGGGGATCATCATCGTGCAGGACACCCTTCCCGGGTTTCCCGCACACACCCTTCCGCCCCGTTGACGAAAGGCTCTCGCTTTTTTGATAGGCTCACAGGCCGGTCAAGGCTTGCCTTTATTCTCCACCGTCGCTTTCGGTCTGCTGAAACGCCGTGAAGCGCACCGACAGCAGCAGCTTCCCTTCCCGTGAAAGCTCTGCATACACCGGATCCTCCTCTGCCAGCCACACGGTACACACCACCTTCTCACCGTCGGCATCTGTGGTGTCCAGTGTCAGCCGCCGGCAGGGGGTATCCTCCAGCGTCTCCTCCCCCACCTCCAGCACATACCCCTCCGCCAGCGCCCGCAGCAGATAGGGGATGCAGTTGGCCGGAGACACGGTGTCCCCCACTCCCGCCGCCAGCGCCGGACCGTCATACTGGATCAGCAGCTTCTCCCCGGTGACGGTGGCGGACAGCCCCGCCAGCTCCTCCGGGGCCATCACCGTGGTGGTGGCCGTGTCTTTTGTCCGGTCACAGGTGCAGCGCACCGTGAAGCTGCGAGTCTCCCCCTCCGGATGGCTCACGATCTCCGCCTCCGCCACGGCCCCCGTCAGGGCCGCATACCGCTGCTGCACCGCCTGCGCCTCAGCCGCATCCTTCTTCCCGCAGCCGCACAGCAGCAGGCACAGCGCCGCCGCCAGATACATTCCTCGTTTCAACGTCTCCTCCCTTCCGGAAGGCTCTCCGTTTCCCGCCGTCTCTCTATTCCGTCACTTCCCGCAGGGCCTGCGGCAGACGCTCCAGAAGATCCGTGGGTGTCATGCCCCACTGCCCCTTCTCCTGCGCCGCCAGATCCCCGGCCCGGCCGTGGAGCCATACGGCGCAGCAGCAGGCATCGAAGGCGTCCATGCCCAGTCCCAGCAGAGCCAGCACCACCCCGGACAGTACGTCACCGCTGCCGCCCTTGGCCATGCCGCAGTTGCCGGTGGTGTTCACCCGGCACCGGCCGTCCGGCCCGGCCACCACGGTCCCCGGCCCCTTCAGCACCACCACGGCCCCGGACCGGCGGGCAAAGTCCTCCGCCGCCGCAGTCCGCCCTTGGGACAGATCACCGCCTACCCGGAGGAACTCTCCCTCATGGGGCGTCAGCACCGTCACCCGGCCACGCCGTCGCTCCCATTCATCCATATGCCCCGCCAGCGCATTTATGCCGTCGGCATCCAGCACCAGCGGCTGGGGCAGATCCATCAGCCGCCGCACCAGCGCATCCGTCTGCCGGCCCCGGCCCAGACCGCAGCCCAGCAGCACGGCGTCGCAGCCCGCCGCACGCCGCCGGATCGTCTCCTCCGCCAGCAGGGACAGCCGTCCCTCCGCCTCCGGCAGGGGAAAGGGCATGGCCTCGTCGCTTTTCACCGCCGCCACCGGCCAGATACTCTCCGGCACCCCCAGAAACACCAGTCCCGCCCCGGAACGCACCGCCCCACGGCTGGCAAATACCGGCGCTCCGGTATAGCCCACGCTGCCGCACAGACACAGCACCTTACCGAAGGTACCCTTGTGACCCTCCGGGTCCCGGCGAGGCAGCAGCCGCCTCACAAGCTCCCGGCCGATGGGCTCGGCCTTCCTCTCATACTCCATGATCCGCCCTCCCAGCATCGTAAATTCTGAGGCGAGTATACCACACTTTCTCCAAAAAACACACCCCCTCCCCATTTTGGCCGGGGCCGTATTGACATCCGCCGCCGCATCCCTTATACTTGGGTACACGAAATTTTCAGGAGGTACGACCTATGCTTTCTTCCACCAGACAGTTCACCGATGCCATGGACAACAAGTGCATCAAATATGAGTACAAGGGTACTACCGACTCCGGCAAAGACATTGTCGTACTGGGCTATACCTGCGAGAACATCTCTACCCTGACGCTGCGCTTCTTCTTCGATGAGGACTGCGAGGCGGTGGCCATCCGGATGTTCGATCTGGTGAAATTCCCGGAGAGCAAGCTGCCCACCATGCTGGCTGCCATCAATCAGCAGAACGCTAAGTTCCGCTTCGTGAAGTTCGTCATCGATACCAATGACCACACCGTGCAGGCGGAGGCGGACGTGGCCTTCCGCAGCCACGATGTGGGGGATATCTGTCTGGAGTATGTCTCCCGGTGCATCAACATCTGTGACGATGCCTACCCGGAGCTGATGAAGGCCCTCTGGGGCTGAGCGCCATACCGACCCCGTCGGAGGAGGGACAGCCGTCCCTCCTCCGGTTTTTCGCCGTTTTCTCCCGGCGGCGGACAAATTCCCCCTTGCAAGTTTCTCCCGGCTGTGGTATAAGTATGGTAGGTAAATGCATTGAACGGGAAGTTCCGCAGGAAACGCCTTTCCAAGAGAGGACCGGCCATCGGCTGGAAGCCGGTTCGTCAGGCGCTGTGGTGTTCGCCCGGGAGCAGCCGTGAGGAAATGCACGGACGGGTCATCCTCCGTTATGGGGAAACGAGTGCGCAGCTGCTGCTGCGAAGCTGGGTGGTACCACGGAAGTTCTATGCCTTTCGTCCCAAGTTATTTGGGGGGAAGGGCTTTTTTCGTCCCAAAAATCTGATCCGATACGGAGGAGGACCCACATGAAAGAAAAACTGACACAACTGCTGCAGGAGGGCAAGGACCGCATCGCCGCCGTCCGCAGCGAAGCGGAGCTGCAGGAGGTCAAGGCCCTGCTGCTGGGCAAGCAGGGCAGCCTGACGGGGCTGCTGAAGGAACTGCCCAAGCTGGACGCCGCCCTGCGGCCGGAGATGGGCAAGGCGGTGAATCAGGCCAAGGCCCAGCTGACGGCGCTGCTGGATCAGCGGCGGGAGGAGCTGAAGCTGAAGGCCTCCGAGGTATCGCCGGACTTCGATATCTCCGTCCCCGGCATCCTGCCTCCGTCCGGTGGCCTGCACCCCATCACCCAGATGTGCTACGACCTCAACGACGCCTTCCGCTCCATGGGCTTCGAGATCTTTGAGGAGTCCGACATTACCAGTGAGCTGTACGGCTTCGACAATCTGAACTTCCCCCCCAACCACCCCGCCCGTGAGAGCATGGACACCTACTGGCTGGAGGGCCACGACAAGGGCGAGTGCTGGGATAAGCTCTGCCTGCGTCCCCACCTCACCGGCGGCTCCGTGCGGTATATGCAGACCCACAAGCCCCCCTACCGCTTCGTGTACCCCGGCCGGGTGTACCGCAACGAGACCACCGATGCCCGCCACGAGCGTGCCTTCTTCCAGTATGAGGCCCTCATCGTGGACAAGAACTTCACCTTCGCCTCCGGCAAGGTGATGATCAAGAGCATCCTCTCCAAGGTATTCGGCCGGGACGTCCCTGTGCGGATGCGTGCGGGCTTCTTCCCCTTCGTGGAGCCCGGCTTTGAGATCGACATGGGCTGTCTGGTCTGCGGCGGCAAGGGCTGCAGCGTGTGCAAGCACGTGGGCTGGATCGAGATCATGCCCGGCGGCACGCCCCACCCCAATGTCCTGCGGGCGGCGGGGCTGGATCCGGATGAATACACCGGCTTCTATGTCAACATCGGTC